>Ga0070741_10005663_pt1 | contig 27498 bp, 26 predicted proteins | sample Coa_R1_4_FD_66440 | JGI IMG/M metagenome (GOLD analysis project Ga0070741, IMG submission 66440) | Surface soil microbial communities from Centralia Pennsylvania, which are recovering from an underground coalmine fire - Coalmine... | ecosystem: Environmental > Terrestrial > Soil > Unclassified ...
CTCACGTCGTTGACAATCTCGGCGCCGGCATCGATCGCAGCGCGCGCGACACTGGCCTTATACGTGTCGACTGAAACGACTGCGCCGGGATGCGCGTGCTTGATAAAGGCGATGACCGGCACGACGCGACGCAGTTCTTCTTCTTCACTGACCGCAGTTCGTTTCGACGCGACGGAAGCGCTGGTTTCCCGGCCTGACGACGCATGAGCAGGAGAACCCACGCCGGCTAAGACGCGCGCACCCGGCCGCGTGGACTCACCTCCCACGTCGATAATGTCCGCCCCTTCCTCCAGCAGTCTGGTGGCGTGGTCCACCGCGGCGCTGCGATCCAGGTATCTGCCGCCGTCGTAAAAAGAATCCGGCGTGATGTTGAGAACGCCCATAATGAGCGTGCGCGCGCCCAACTCCAGTTGGCGCGAACGCAGCTTCCAAACGTAGGCGGGACGGCGCATCCCGCGATTGTAATGCACGGTATTCAATGGCGCGGGTCACCACCTTACGTGACCTGCCGGGCGGCAAAACGGTGCTACAATCAGCTGGCACTCACATGCGGCGCGTGCGCCTATTTCTGCTGCGGATCCTTGTTCTGCTGTTGGCGGCGCAGGCATGGGCGGCAGACCGCAAAGCCCTTGACGCGCGCATCAGCGCCATCCTCTCCGATCCTGAAATTGCCCGCGGCTTCTGGGGCATTGACGTCGTTTCGCTGCCCTCGGGCAAGCTTTTGTACTCGCAGAACGAGGACAAGCTTTTCACCCCCGCCTCGAACACGAAATTGTTCACGACGGCGGCAGTGCTGGCGCTGATCGGTCCTAACTACCGCTTTCGCACAACGCTTGAAACCACCGGCACGCTCGACCGCTATGGGCGTTTGACGGGCGACCTGGTGCTCGTGGGGCGGGGTGATCCCAATCTGTCCGGCCGCACGCTGCCTTACAACGTGCGTACCGAGCGCGCGCCCGACGCCATCAAAGCGCTTGAGGACCTTGCCGACACACTCGTGCAAAAAGGTGTGAAGTACGTGGACGGCGATATCGTGGCCGACGACTCCTACTTCGCGTTTGAGCGTTACGGGGAAGGCTGGAGCCAGGATGACCTGATCTGGGGCGATGGCGCGCCCGTCTCCGCGCTTACCATCAACGATAACGTTGTTTTCGTCAGCATTCTTCCCGCCGATCATCCCGGCGACCGCGCCTTCGTCAATGTGAGTCCTTTCCCCGATTATTACCGTCTGGACAACCGCATCATGACCACGCCGCAGGGCACTGGCCCGCGCCGAATTTACATCAATCGAGAGCCCGGTTCAAACCTGCTGACCTTATGGGGAAACATTCCCTCCGACGATCCCGGCGCGAATGAAGCGTTGGCCATCGACGATCCGGCGGACTTTGCCGCCCGCTTGTTCCGCCGGTTGCTGGAAAAGCGCGGCATCGTGGTGTATGGAAAAGCCCGGACTCATCATACGGAGTTGGCAAACCTCTCCACCTTCAGCGTGACTACACTCGCTTCCGCCAGCGGTGGTGGTGAAGACCGCCAGCCTCGGCCGATGAATCAGCCATTGATTCTGGGCAACTACCAGTCGCAACCGTTGTCGCAGGACTTGCGGGTCATCAACAAAGTCAGTCAGAATCTTCATGCCGAGATTTTGCTGCGGCTCCTTGGCAGGGAAAAAGGCGCGGCGGGAACTATCGAAGGTGGCATGGAAGTGATGCGAGGCTTCCTCTCTCAAGCCGGCATTGCGTCGGATGAATACATCTTCTACGACGGCTCCGGCCTATCCCGTCAAAATCTGGTATCGCCTCACGCTATCGTCAAACTTCTCCAGTATGCCGCGAAGCAGCCCTGGGGCGCGGAATACATGGATAGCCTTCCAGTGGCGGGCATGGATGGTTCTCTTTCCGATCGTTTCCACTCTAGCGCCGGCTTGGGACGGGTGAAAGGAAAGACCGGGTCTCTGGGGCACGTGAAGGCGCTCTCCGGCTACGCGACTACGGTCAAGGGCGAACCAATAGCCTTTTCCATCACCGCCAACAACCAGAACGTCCCCAGCAAAACGGTGCTCGACGCGATCGATAAGATCGTGAATCTGCTGCTCGACGACAACAAGAAATAATCTAAAGTCCAGACTATCCAGCCGAAGCCCCGCGCCGCTCCGGATTAGCTGGCTGGTTTGCTACCAGCAAATTCTCTCCCACAAACTGATAGAACTCTGGGTCGCCCCAGTACCAAAGGTGGGAGAGCACCGGCAGCCAATAGTTGAACTTCTTGCGCTCGTCGGCGTGGTAGAAGTGCAGCTCGCCGCTGATGATATCCATTCTTGCCCAGGCGTTCAGCCACCTTAGCTTCGCCAACTGATTGCTTGCGTACTTCTCGAAGGTGTACGGCGTGTAATCGCGTTCGGAAGCGATCTTCCGAAATGAGTGCAGGTACGAGAGGATCTGCGCCCGGACCACCTGGTTTTCCGCCACGTGCTCGCGAAAAAAGTAGTACACCTTGTCCAGCGGGGATCCGAAAGTTACGAAGCCACGCACCTTCTCCAGGTCTTCCGGGCGGATTTGGAATTGGTGCGGCATTGATTCCAACTGGTCGGGTGACGCTGCACTTTGGTTCAGCAATTCATCGATGGTGTCGTACCCGATCACACTGCCGAGGGAATGTCCCGCGAGGATCACCTGGTCGTAGTCGCGCTTGGAGTCCTTCAAAATTCGTGTCAGCGCCTCGGTCGAACCTCGCAGAATGGCGCAGCGCACGGCGTAGCTCTCGGCCTTCTGATCCGCATTTACATAAAGCGCAATGTCGCCCACATACTTCGTCATGAAGTACAGCATGACCAGATAAATGCCCCAGAGTGCAGCAGTGATGGCAAGTGGACTAACCACCGCGCGTGCCAGCGTGGAAGGCGCGACGTGCTCAACCGCAGCAACGACCATCCCAATCGCTGCGACCACTAATGCGAGTAGAACCTCACCCAACAACCAGACACCCTCGCCTTTCTTGTAAGGACACGGGCCACTTCGTTCACGTTTCACGCGATGGAGGGCTCTCACAAGCAGTCCTGCACCAACCAGCAGAAACGCGAGCACAACCAAGCTCAGAAGCGTGCCGTCTTTCCAGGCAGTAGCCGGGGTGGGTAGGCCCGTTCGCCCCGGCACCCACACGACCATCCAAGCCAGCAGCACCAGAAGTGGCAGGTACAGAAGAACAATCCTGATCAGTTCTCTGAACAAAACGTCCCAGGGATTTTTGCCCGTGGCAGTTCGAACCAGTTGCAGATTTTCCGTGAGGTGCTGCAGTGGGGACAGATCCGTCTTGATCAGCCAGCTGAGAACTTGCCGGTAAGAAATCTTTCCCTCAGTACAGGAAGCCCAGTAGTATTCGTAGAGATCGATGAATTCTTCCGGCGTTTCTCCCCCTTTGTTTTCCTCCTGCAACCTGATCATCACTTCGACCCAATCGTCGTGTTGAATACGGTTGGGCTGGAGGACGCAATTCCAGCCGGCTTGGCTGCGCAGATAAGTCGCAAGGCCGCGGGCAAAGCTGTCCAGCGTCTCGTACGGGTTCTGCTCGCCGATGCCGTGAATCACCAGCATTGCCGTTCGTTTGGCTTTCAGCTGCACTGGAACAGAAACGGCAGACGGCGCCGGTGTGCCGGGGTCAGGCATGGAAACCTCTGTACTGAAGTGGAAAGTGCCGAGTCTGGCGAGAAGCTATCACAGCTCGGTTCGACTCACACCCTAACTTTTGCTTCGTTGGTTTTCCAGAACGACCGCTAAACGAGAAGGAACCCGAGTTCGGTGGAATTCGGCTCGGTGGTTGAGGGAGGATACCGGCGCGCGGTGACCCCCAGGCTTGCGCCATTCTTGATGAGGTTGGGTTCCAGGTGGAACCCGCCACCTCCGCGGCGAAGGCGTATCGGTGCAGCCGCCAGTCTTTGCGGAAACTCCACGTCCTCGCCGGATCCGGAACACAAATACAGGGACAGCAAATCGCAGAACTGGAGAACGTCGACCAGGCGCTCGACTTCTCCGCGGGCGCGATCGATTGATTTTGCCAGCCGGGTCTGCCGCTGCATTTCGTTGGTAAGAAATTCGCGCACCAGCTTCGCGCCGGGATCCTGAGCACGGTCATGCATGAATCCCTGCCCCAGCCGGCAGAAATGTTTGCTGACAAGAGTGGCGCCCAGCGGACCAGAAGGTTCTGTTTTATCTACGCTGTTTTTCCACGCGCGCGTGAAATCGGCCGGAGGGATTTCGAAAAACGAAAGAGGTTTGCCGTCTGCAGTACAGGCGGGATGAAAGGCAGGCCCTTCTCCTTCGGCGTCAAATTGCGCCCAGCCGGCATCGTGTAGCGAGATCGCCTGCACGATTTTTTCTTCTAACGCGGGGAACTCCGGAGAAGAAAAATTCGCCCCCAATGCGCCAGCCAGCGCTGCGTGATCGATCTGCGCGACCAGCCAGTAGTCGGGTGCAACCTGCCTTTGCGCGCGCTCGACCGCCGCCCAGGCGGACACGATGTGGCCGGAGTTCTTGGGCGCTTCTTGCGGGCTGAGCGGGTACAGGATCATCGGATAGGTTCGCGCCTGGGGATCAACGGCGTGCTCGAGACCGCGAACGAGCCGAGGTCGCCGGAGCGGTTGGAGTGCCGGAAGGCGGCTTGCGCATGCCTTCCAGCAATTCCTTGAGGACGACGGCGTTGTTGCGCTCCGTGTTCTTGGAAGCAAAGAGCAAAGTGATTTTGCTGCGCCCGTAGGCCAGGCGATAAAGCTCTTCAAGAGCACCAGCCGCTTCGCTTCCGCTGAGTTCCATCAGGTAGCGCTTCCTGAAAGTTGCCCATTGCTCAGGATGCGCGTGGAACCACTGGCGCAAGCCATTGGAAGGCGCAAGGGACTTGAGCCACGCGTCGAGCGCGGCCGCGTCCTTTTTGATTCCGCGTGGCCAGAGCCGGTCCACCAGAACACGCGCGCCGTCCGATCGAACGGCCTTGTCGTAAACGCGTTTGACCGCAACTGCCATGTTCCGACCTATATTATCCTAGCTGAAGATGCTGCGAGCCTGTGGACGACGCCAAGTTGAGAGTGCTTGTTCGTGCCTTCAATTTCTGTTGCTGGCCGTGCTGCTGTTCTCGATTGTTGGCTGCAATGCCGAGCGCCGCAAGAGTGATGCCGAACTCGGGTTGAACCCTCAACAGGCCGCGGGACGGCGCGTGTATGACCACCATTGCGAGCGCTGTCACGAGGCATACTCATCGAAAGATCTGCAAGGCCCGAGCCTGAAACATGTTTATCGTAAACAGTATTTGCCAAGCGGAGCGCCGGCCAACGACGACCGCGTCAGCGACGTCATTAAATTTGGGCGGGCGAAGATGCCGGGATTCGGGCCTGTGCTGACCCAGCAACAGATCGACGACCTGATCGCATATCTGCGCACGCTCTGACAACTGAGAACTAACCCTGGCCACCGTTTACACCATCGGACATTCCACGCGCACTCTCGATGAGCTCATCGAGGCGCTGCATGCGCATCAGATCTACACGTTAGTGGATATTCGGATGTTTCCCGTGTCACGCCGGCTCCCCCATTTCAATCGCGAGTCGCTGGAGAAATCGTTGCCGGAAGCTGGAATTGCATACGTCTGGAAGCAAGATCTTGGCGGACGGAGAAAGAAGCAGCCGGGCGAGTCCCCCAACGTGGCACTGCGGAACGATTCATTCCGCAACTACGCGGACTATATGCTCACGGCCCAATTTCAAAGTGCCGCAGGGGAAGTGGTCGAGCTCGCTGAAAAGGACGCAACCGCAATCATGTGCGCCGAGAGAGTTTACTTTCGTTGTCACCGAATGCTGGTCTCGGACTACCTGGTGGCACACGGGTACGATGTCCAACATATCGATGCGGCCGGTCCGACTCGTCCTCACAAACTGATGCAGGAGGCACGCATCATTGATGGCCAATTGATCTACCGCGGCGACCGGTTGCTGTGACGTGTGTGCCGGCGTGGTTTCCAGCGCGACTGTGGTAGGGTAGTGCCTCATGATTGTGGGCACCGGCATCGACGTGGTCGAGGTGCCGCGGGTGGCGGCGGCGATGGAACGCTTTGGGCGGCGCTTTGTCGAACGAATTTTCACCGAACAGGAGATTCGGTATTGCGATTCCAAGGCCAATCCCGCCGAGCGTTACGCTGCCCGTTTTGCCGCCAAGGAAGCTGCCATGAAAGCGATTGGCACGGGTTGGAACCACGGGGTGCGCTGGCGCGATTTTGAAGTGCAGCGCGCGCATGGCGGACGGCCCCGGTTGGTGATGTCGGGGAAAGCGGCCGAGTTCGCAAAGCAGCTAGGCGCGGTGCGTACTCAGATTTCAATTACTCACACCGCGGCTGAAGCCATCGCCCACGTGATTCTGGAGAGCGAACAATAGATCGCACGACCCGGTCTGCTCACAGACCATCGCAGGACAGAAAAATGGGCGCCTCTACTGATGGCTGACACCGCACTCCAACCTCTCGGCACTGAGTCACCAGCCGGTTCCGAGGAACGGGTACTGGTCGGAGGAATCGCCCTCGCAAGCTTTTCCGCTCTCCTCTTGGAGTTGGGGCTGACCAGGCTCTTCTCCGTCGTGCTCTTCTATCACTTTGCTTTCCTGGCGATTTCTATCGCGCTGCTGGGACTGGGAGCTGGCGGAGTCTCCGCATATCTGACGCGAAGATTTCTTCAGGTGGTCAGAACGCGAGTGCTCGCCGGGTGGCTCTGCCTCGCGAACGCATGCTCCATCGCGTTTCTCCTCTATGTGGTGTTGCACATTCCGGTGTCACTGGAACTGACCAGGTGGAACATGTTTCACCTGACGGAAATCTATCTGGTTTCCGCGGTTCCGTTCTTTTTCACCGGACTGCTGTTCTCGGTCGTATTCGCCCGCGAAAGCACGCGGATCCCTCTTCTTTACGGCGCCGATCTGGTGGGTGGAGCGCTGGCGTGCCTAAGCGTGGTGCCCCTGCTGAATTGGATGGGTGGACCGAACTCCATCCTGTTGGCCGCCGGGGCCTCTGCTGTCGCTGCCGCTGTGTGGACTCCCGGCAAGACCGCCCGCCGGATTGCGCTGGGCGCGGCGGTGTGCCTGCTGGTCGTAGTCACAGCCAATTATTCGGGACGTCTCATCGACGTCATCTACGCCAAGGGCGAACGCCGCAACCGCTGGAATGAAACCGAGATGGTGAAATGGAATGCCATCTCGCGCATCGAAGTCGATCAGGTTCCAGGCCAGACCAAGTGGATCGTGATTGACGCCGACGCCAGTACACCCGTGGTTGGCGTGGATGCGCATCACTGGGAAGGAACCGACTGGCAGAAGGGTTCCATGGGATCAGCCGCGGCCGCAGTCAACGTGCTGCGTCCACATGGTGAGTACGCCATCATCGGTCCAGGGGGCGGAGTGGATGTGCTGCGTGCGGTCGCGAATGGCAGCCCCAACGTGACCGCGATTGAAATCAATCCCATCGTCGCTACCACGGTCATGCGGGAGCGCTACGCCGCTTACACCCACGGGCTCTATTTGCTGCCCGAAGTCCACATGCATATCAGCGATGGACGATCGTTCATTCGAAGCACGCCCCAGAGCTTCGACGTTATCCAAATGACGCTGGTAGATACCTGGGCTTCGACCGCTGCAGGTGCTTTCGCGCTCAGCGAAAACAATCTCTACACGGTCGAGGCTTTTACGGAATACCTCAGTCATCTGAAGCCCGATGGGATACTGGCGATCACCCGCTGGGAATTCAAACAGCCGCGGGAGGCGCTGCGGGTGGTAGCGGTGGGGATGGAGGCGCTGCGCCGTATCGGGATCAGCGATCCGGCAGCCAACTTTGCCGTAATCTCCGAAGGGGCGCTCGATGAAGATGGCCGCCCCGTTACCGTTCTCCTCAAGAAGTCTGGGTTCTCGCCGCGGGAGGAAGCCCAGCTGGGGGCCCACCTGACGGCGCATCCCAGCCTTGTTGCCGAATACCTCCCCTCCCATCATGAAGCGAATCCATTCGCCGCGATGATCGCGAGCAGGGACCCCGTGCGGTTCGCGGAAACCTATTCGGCCAACGTATCTCCAGTAACCGACGATGCTCCTTTCTTTTTCTTCACCCTCAAGACGGGGCAGGTTCTAGAAGATCTCTCGACGCACCACGGGATGGACTGGAAGAACAACCTGGGAGTGGTCGTGCTGGGCATGGTCCTCGTGATTTCTGCGATTGCCGTTCTGGGCTTCCTCATTTTGCCCTTGGCGATTCATGGCGGGCGCGCCGGGAACCCGCTGCGCCTGGTCTACTTCATTGCTGTCGGGTTGGGTTACATCCTGGTGGAGATTGCCTTCATACAGCGCTTCGTACTGTTCCTGGGCCATCCCACGTACGCCTTGACTGTAGTTGTCTTCCTGCTGCTGCTTTCCAGCGGCGCAGGCAGCCTGGCCTCCCGTCGCTGGCTAAGCGACCCCATGCGGGTGCGCGTCCCGCTGGCGGTGATCACCCTGGCGCTGCTGCTCTATGTCGGCGTCCTGCCGCCGCTGCTCAGATCGATGGTTGGGGTACCGTTCGTACTTAAATTGGCGATCAGCGGACTGTTGCTTGCGCCTCTGGGCATTGCCATGGGGATGCCGTTTCCCGCGGGCCTTCGCATCCTCGCAGGATCCACAACGGTGCCCGGCTGGAACCGGCGGGGCGACGCTGGCAATGCGGTCGAGTGGGCCTGGGCGATGAATGCTTCGGCCAGCGTTTTAGGCTCGGTTCTGGCCATGGTGATCGCCATTCATTTCGGCCTGAATGTCACGCTGGCAGCGGGCGCTGTTGCCTATTTGGCGGCCCTGGGGCTTACCGCAACGTTACCTGTTGCGGCAGAACATGGAGCATAAGGCGTTCGTCTGGTATTATGCACGCACTTCTTGGCAGTGGCTGAGAGGGAGCATTGCCTAGTCAGCAGCAATTGAAATGGTCACAGCTTCGGGTTGGCCTCACGGTACTGCTCGCCAGTATCGCTCTTGCTGTTTTGATCTTCCTCATGTCCGGCACCAGTGGACTCTTTACTCCCAAGCTGACTCTCAAGGCGTACTTCGATAATGCAGGTGGCGTCCGAGTGGGCGCGCCGGTTCGTTTGCAGGGCGTGGACATCGGCAACGTCAAGATGGTCCGTGTTTCCCCACACCCACCACATCCCGAAACCCCGATCGAAGTGATCATGAAGGTCACTTCCAAATATGGGTTCTATCTCCGCGAGGACTCGGTGGCCAGCCTGTCCACGGCGGGCGTGTTGGGGGAAACCTTCATTGATATCGACAGCACGCAGGCGAAAGGGCCTCCGGTGAAGGACGGCGATACGCTGCAAATACACGAGCGCCCTGACTTCCAGGACGTGGTCCGTTCCAGCCAGAGCACGCTGCAAAACCTGGACGCACTCATCCGCCGCATGGACCGCATCATCGCATTTGTCGAAAGCGGCAATGGATCGATCGGCAAGTTGATCTATGACCCGGCGCTGTTCAACAAACTTAATGACACGGTCACCGAAGTGCAGAATGTAGCCAATGAAATCAGTTCCGGGAAGGGGAGCATCGGCAAGTTCATCAACAGCGACGAAATGTACAACAAGGCCAACAATGCTATTGATAACGTCAACAAGATCATTGATGAAATCAATCAGGGCCAGGGTACGGTTGGCAAGTTCCTCAAAGATCCCACGCTCTACAACAACGCCAATGCCACGATCGCCAAGGCCAACCAGTTAATGGAGGACGTAAATAGCGGCAAGGGTGCGCTGGGCATGCTGGCCAAGAACCAGGAATTCGCCGACAAGGTCAATACCACCATCACAAAATTGTCGCTGATCTCATCGCGCCTCGAGGCCGGCGAGGGCAGTGCGGGCCAGTTGCTGCGCAATCCATCGCTTTACAACAACAGCGATCAAATGTTGGTGGAAACGCGCAATCTCATCAAAGCGATCCGGGAAAATCCCAAGAAATACCTCACCATCCGCTTCCGCGTGTTTTAGAAATTTATTCTCGCCTTCATTGCTCGCAGAAACGGGCTCTGACGTTGTGCACATTACTGCCGACCAGTTACACTTTTCAGTTTTGCTCGACAAAGCTACCGCGCTGGTACGCCGTCATTTTCTGGATTCTTTTGCCGGTCTGGTGTGATATGCGACGGCTTGATTTCTCACCCTCGAGGTCAAAAATGCGAATTCTTAAATCCGTACTTCTTCTGATGATCGTGGTGCCGATGGCATCAGCACAGCAGACTCGGCCTGCCGCCCCACCGCAGCAGGTCCCCGCTCAGCCTTCGACGACGAAACCGGGCCAACTGCCCGGGCCCACAGCCGCAAATCCTGCTCCCACCACCGCGCCGGAAAACGTGCGATTCGACATTCATCTCCTGGATCGCAAAATCGATCCCTGCATGGACTTCTACGCATTCACATGCAGCAAGTGGATGGCTGCTAACCCAATCCCACCGGACCAATCGAGTTGGGGCCGGTTCACTGAGCTGATCGAACGCAACCGGCGTATCCTGCGCGGAATCCTGGAAAAGTCCTCGATCAATGATCCCAAGCGCGATGCCGTGGAGCAGAAGATCGGTGACTATTACGCTTCCTGCATGGATCAGGACGCGATCGATGCTGCCGGAATTAAGCCGCTGGAGCCGGAGCTGGAGCGGATCGCGCAGATGTCTTCCAAGCAGGCGTTAACCTCGGAAATTGTTCTGTTGCACAGGTCAGGCAGTGATGCGCTGTTCAATTTCGGCTCGCAACAGGATTTCAAGGACGCCAATCTGGAGATCGCGGTGGCCGACCAGGGCGGTCTAGGATTGCCCGACCGCGATTATTACTTCAAGACCGATCCCAAGTCCGTGGACATCCGTAAGGCTTACCTGCGACACGTGGAGCGCATGTTTGGGTTGCTTGGCGATCCCGGCGAAAAAGCTGTACAAGAAGCCAAGGTAGTCATGCAGATTGAAACGGCGCTGGCGAAACATGCCCTCGATCCCACCAGCCGCCGCGATCCCAGCAAGATCTACCACCCTATGTCGCGGAAGCAATTGGCCTCCTTGGCCCCCGATGTCGACTGGAAACAGTATTTTGCCGGCGTCGGAATGCCCGATGTTTCCACGCTGAACGTCGCCGTCCCCGACTTCTTCAAGGAAATGGCAGGGGTGCTGAAGAAAACTTCGCTAGCCGACCTGAAAGTCTATTTGCGCTGGCACCTGGTCCACACCAACGCGAACGTACTGCCGGAGAAATTCGTTAACGAGAATTTCAATTTTTATTCCAAGACTCTGCGTGGACAGAAAGAGCTGAGCCCGCGCTGGAAACGCTGCGTCGAGTACACGGACGAGGACTTGGGCGAAGCATTGGGCCAGAAATATGTTGACGTCACCTTTGGCGTCGAAGGCAAACAGCGCACGCTCAAGATGGTGCATGGGCTCGAGGAGTCGTTACAGCAGGACATTCAGTCGCTGACCTGGATGACTCCCGCCACCAAGGAGCAGGCTCTGGTGAAGCTGCACGCCATCGCCAACAAGATTGGATATCCCGACAAGTGGCGTGATTACAGCTCGCTGAAGATCGTTCGCGGGGATGCCTTGGGGAATTCGCAACGCGCCAACGAATTTGAATTTCACCGCCAGATCAACAAGATCGGCAAACCCGTGGATCGCGGTGAGTGGGAGATGAGTCCACCCACGGTAAATGCATATTACGATCCGCAGATGAACAACATCAACTTTCCCGCCGGCATTCTGCAGCCGCCGTTCTACGACAACAACATGGACGATGCGGTGAATTTCGGAGGAATCGGCGCCGTGATCGGTCACGAACTGACGCACGGTTTCGACGACGTGGGCCGCCAGTTCGATGCTAAAGGCGATCTGCGCGACTGGTGGACTGCCACCGACGCGCGCGAATTTGACCAACGCGCGCAATGCATCGTGAACGAATACTCCAGTTTCCGGGCAGTGGACGACGTCAAGCTGAACGGCAAGCTGACGCTCGGCGAGAACACCGCCGACAATGGCGGAGTTCGGATTGCGCTGATGGCTTTGTTGAATACCCTTCGAGGCAAACCGGCCCCCAACGTTGACGGGTTCACGCCCGAGCAGCGCTTGTTCTTAGCCTGGGGGCAGATCTGGTGCGACAACCACACCGATGAAACGGCACGCTACCTGGCAGGCACGAACCCACATTCCCCCGGCAAGTTTCGTGTGAATGGCGTGGTCTCAAACATGCCGGAATTCCAGAAAGCTTTCCATTGCGCGGATACCGCGCCCATGGTGCGACACCCGCAGTGTCACGTATGGTGAGAGTCCGGTAATCAGATCCGTCCCATGAGGACGAGCACAATCACGATTATCAGCACCAGTCCCAGTCCGCCGCTGGGGTAATAGCCCCATCCGCTGCTGTAAGGCCATGTGGGCAAGGCTCCCAGCAGCAGCAGGATGAGAATAATCAGAATGATGGTTCGCACAGGTGTCCCTCCCGCAAAAGCCGGAGACACGTCAGATGGGAACTGCTCCCGGTTGGGATGCCCACAGAACCTCTGTCTAGCTATTGAATAGGCTTGGTGGCTTCGGCCTGCTCGTGCGCGTGATAGCTGGAGCGCACCAGCGGTCCAGACTCCACGTGGCGGAAGCCGAGGGCCAGCGCTTCGTCTTTGAGCGCGCGAAATTCTTCGGGGGAATAGAAGCGCGCAATGGGCAGATGATCGCGCGAGGGGCGCAGATACTGTCCAATCGTGAGGATATCTATTTTTCGTGTGGCGAGGTCGCGAAACACTTCCACCATCTCTTCGACGGTTTCTCCCAGACCCACCATGACTCCGGTCTTGGTCACCATGCCGGGAGAAATCATCTTTGCCCGTTCGAGGAGACGGAGCGTTCGTTCATAACGGGCCCCGGAACGAGCCACACGATACAGACGGGGAACGGTCTCGGTGTTGTGGTTGAGAATGTCTGGCCGGGCGTCGAGCACGATGCGCAGCGGCTCTTCCAGGCCCTGAAAGTCAGGAATCAGCACTTCCACGCTACAATCCGGCACTCGACGCCGGATTTCCTCGATCGTCATGGCAAACACGCGTGCCGCGCCGATATTGTCATCGTCACGATTCACGCTGGTTACGACGGTGTACTTCAATCCCAACTCGGCAACCGCCTGCGCCACACGGTGCGGCTCATCAAAGTCGATGGGCTCTGGACGACCCTTAGGCACGGCGCAGAATCCACAGCGTCGCGTGCACAAATTTCCCAGCAGCATGAAGGTGGCGGTTTTGTGGTTCCAGCACTCGCCAATGTTCGGACACTGTGCCGACTCGCACACCGTGTGTAGCGACAATCCGCGAGCTAACTTTTTCAGCTGATGGAAATTGTCTCCGACGGGCGCTCGCGCCTTCAGCCACTCAGGTTTGGGCTGACGTCGCGGCGCGACCTCAATCTGTACGAGTTCGGGAAATGCTGCCATGCTTGCATTTGATTGTACGACGGGCGCCAGGGATTCCGCGATGACTACCCATTCCGTGCGCTTCTGCGCGCGCGGAACGGCTCTAACCACCAAGATCGTGCAGGGTTGCAATCAGGGCTGGCTCCTGCTCCGGAAAGACGGTTCGCAAATCCAGGAGCACGCGGCCCTCTTCAATCCGCGAAATGACCGGAGGCTCGGATTCCCGCAGGCCTGCCGCAAGTTCATCGGTCGTGAGCCCCTGGATAGAAATTGCGATCAGGCGAGTTGGCAGAGTCGCACCCGGCGCGGCTCCCCCACCGACAACCGACTCCCCATCCAGCGTTTCCGTCTTCAACTTGGGCCCATGCAGTTTCTGGACCAGCTCTTCTGCGCGGCTTGCAATTTCCGCTTGGGTCGTCCGCATCATGCGAACCACGGGAATACTGTCGTGATCCTGTCGCACATAGGCAAGGAGTGTTGCTTCCAGCGCGGCATACGTCAGCTTGTCCACCCGTAAGGCCCGAAACAGGGGATTGGAACGAATTCGCGCGATGGTTTCTTTCTTGCCGCTGAGAATGCCCGCCTGCGGCCCCCCCAGCAATTTGTCTCCGCTGTAGCTGACCACGTCCACACCGGCGGCAATGCTGTCGGTGACGCCGGGTTCTCCGCTCACGCCGACTGACCGCAGATCGAACAATGCACCGCTGCCCAGATCCTCCATGACCGGAATACCGCGCCGGTGGCCCAGTTTAACCAGGTCGGCCAGCGACGGTTGCTCGGTGAATCCGGTAATCTGGAAATTCGAACGATGCACGCGGAGCAGCAGCCGCGTCTTATCGCTGATTGCTCGTTCATAATCCGAAATGCGAGTGCGATTGGTTGTACCAACCTCACGCAAAATCGCGCCCGATTTCGCCATCACATCAGGAATGCGGAACGAGCCGCCAATTTCGACCAGTTCCCCGCGGGAGACGATGACCTCGCCGCCTTCCGCCAGCGAATTCAAGCCGAGCAGGACTGCCGCCGCATTATTGTTGACCACAACCGTCGCAATTGTTTGCCCTGTGTCCAGCAAACGACGGAACAGCCGGTCCACATGCACATCGCGTTTGCCACGCTCACCGGCAGCAATATCAAATTCCAGATTGCAGTAACCCAGCGCGGTCGCACGAATATGTTGCAGCGCATCCGCATTTAAAGGCGCCCGGCCCAGATTTGTATGCAAAATGACGCCGGTAGCATTGATGACGGAGCGCAAGGAGAACCCAAGCGCTTGGCGCAATTGGCGCTCGATCGCCGCGGCCAAGCCTGAGAGCGCGAGATCGACTCCATTCGCATCCAGTCGCCCGGCGGAAATTTCCGTACGCAGGCGCTCCAGGACGGCGCGCGCCGCGTCCGTGACCGACGTCTGCCCTTCGCGCGCTCGCAAAGCGTCCAGCTCGGGGCTGCGTGAAAGCTCGTCCACGGACGGCAGCTTGCGATACAGATCGGTCTTTGTTGACGTCTTCACGTGAGAATTATCCCATGCTACAAGTTCGCCAGGGGGGCACGGCGATACTGAGATGATGCGATTTAGCCGACCTCCGCCAAGCCATAGCGCCGTTGCCAATGTGTTTTTAGATGCACGATGGCGCGAGTGATCTCCTCCTGCGACACCTCGGTGTTGGGTCCAGCCAGTACGAATGCCGCCTCCCGCTTGGCGAGTTCGATGATCTCGCGATCGCGCAGTAAGCTGGCGACACGAAAATTCGGCATGCCGGCTTGTTTGGTCCCAAAAAATTCCCCGGGCCCTCTCAACTCGAGATCAAGATCCGCGATTTCGAAACCATCGGTCGTGCGCACCATCGCGTCCAGCCGCCGACCGGCTTCTTCGGTGACTTTGCCCGCCGTCATCAGCACGCAATATGACTTGGCGGCGCCTCTTCCGATGCGCCCTCGCAATTGATGCAGCTGCGCCAGGCCGAAGCGCTCCGCGTGCTCCACCACCATAACGTTTGCGTTAGGTACATCAACTCCCACTTCGATGACCGTCGTTGACACTAGCACATCGATCTCGCCCGCCTGAAACTGCCGCATGACGTAGTCTTTCTTGTCGGCGTCCATGCGGCCATGCAGAAGGCCAACGCGCAATCCCGCCAGCGTCTGCTTGCGAAGTTTTTCGTACATCGAGATTGCCGCCTTGAGTTCCCGTTCCTCGTTCTCCTCAATGACCGGATAAACCACGTATGCCTGATGTCCGGCCGTAACCTGCTTGCGCACAAACTCGAATACCTCGTCGGAGTGCTCATCGGAAACGCGTTTCGTGAGGATCGGAGTGCGTCCGGGAGGCAGTTCATCGAGAATGCTGATGTCGAGATCGCCATAGAGCGTCAGTGCGAGAGTGCGCGGAATTGGCGTGGCGGTCATGACCAGCGTATCCGGTTCGTCGGAAGCCGCAGGCCCTTCGGCGATAGCATCGGTCACTTGCGGATTGCGGCGATCGGCATCACCCGTTTTCTTCATCAACTTGAATCGCTGAATCACGCCGAACCGGTGCTGCTCGTCCACGATCACCAGCCCTAGCTTCGAAAATTCCACCGAATCCTGAATCAGCGCGTGGGTCCCGATCACCAACTGCGCGTTGCCGGCATTAATGTGACGGCGCAGCTGGCGCTTCCGGTCCTGCTCGAGAGATCCGGTCAGCAGCACGATTTTGTATCCGGCGCTCTCGAGTATGCGTCGCGCGGAAAGATAATGCTGGGTGGCGAGAATTTCTGTGGGCGCCATCAGCGCGACCTGATACCCGTTCTCCATCGCGATGATTGCCGCTTCCAGCGCCACGATGGTCTTCCCCGAACCCACATCCCCCTGCAGCAGTCGCCGCATGGGAATGGGTTTCTGCATGTCCTCGGCGATTTCCTTCAGAACGCGTTTTTGCGCGTTCGTGGGATGGAAGGGCAGAATCCGCTTGATCGCCTGGCGCACATTCTCGTCCAGGCGAAAGGAAACGCCGGCTTGAGCCCGCTGCTTACGGCGCTTCAACTCCAAGCCCAACTCGAGAAAAAACAGTTCTTCGAAAATGAGGCGGAAATGCGCCAGCGTGCGCCACTTCAGCAGGTCGTCGAAACTCTCGCCAGGATCGGGCCAGTGTGCCTTCCAGAACGCCTCACTCGGCGGGGGCAATTTCAAGCGGCCACGTACTGCGGCAGGAATTCCGTCGGGGAGATCCGGGGGAATCTTTTGTAGTGCATTGTGGATGACGCGCCGAAACCAACGGGACGTCAGCTTCTTGTTTCCTGCGGACTCGTAGATCGGAACAATCCGGCCCACTTCCAATGACTCGGCGGCAGCCTGCTCCGCATCCGCTTCGTCTTCGGGATCACCAAGGATTTCGAACTGCGGTTGCACGATCTGCAGCCGTCCTTGCCGGTCCTGGTCCACCTTGCCGTAAAGTGCGACTAACTGGCCGGGTAGGAAGCGGTCGCGCAGGTACGTTCCGTTAAACCACAGGCAACGGACACTCGCGCGTCCTTGCCCGGCGATCATTTCGAAAATCGGCATACGCTTGGTGCGGTACAGGCCTGAGCCGCGCACCTCGGCAATCACCGTCGCCATCTCGCCCGCGCGCAGTTCTCCGACGCTGCGCGGGTTCAGGCGGTCTTCATAGCGGAAGGGAAGGTAATAGATAAGATCCTCAACCGTGGTAATCCCTTTCTCCGCCAGCACTTCTGCTAAGCGTGGTCCGATGCCTTTGACATACTGCACCGACACACTGGTGTCGAAGCGCTGTCCGAGACTAGGCGCGGCTTTCATGGATCGTTACTATTGTAGAGGGAGCAGCTGGCAGCCAGTACCCAGGAGTTCGCTGGAAACGAAAACTACATATTAGATTTTCTAAGAATGAAACTCTACAAACAATACGGGCGAACTCGAGTTTCCCGGCCAGCCCTAACCCTTAGCCCCAGGCCGGTGCACAAGGCAGCCAAAGGTTTTCCGGTGGTGTCCAACTCTCCATGACCCGCTATTGGCGGAATTTTCTCAAGTCGCTGGTGGCGGTGCTGGCAGGAAACGCTATTTATTTTCTCCTGATGCCGCATCTGCCCGCCCAGGCGCAACACCAGTACAACCGGGTGGACTTGGGTCTGATTGTCGATTTCTGGATTTGCGTCGTGATCTACGGCGCTATCTCTACCATCCAGTTCTTGCGCCGCCGCACCAGATCGAAACCAGAGTAACTTCTGCCCCTGGTACCGGGTAGGCTACAATTCGGGCAAAATGCAGCAAATTGCCATCCTTTATGACGCCAGCCAGGCCGTGCTGTCCACGTTCGACCTGGACGAGGTGCTCAAACAAATTCTGGCGATCGCCGGCGACTATTTCCATCTGAAGAATGTCGCCATCCTGTTGCTCGATCCAAAGACGCAGGAACTGCACGTGCGCAGCCAGATCGGATGGGATGAGGGCCAGGATCGCATCCCGATGAAGGTTGGGGAGGGTATCACCGGGAGCTCGGCCAAACTCAAACGGCCCATTTACGCAGCCGACGTCAGCAAAGAACCGAGGTACATTCCTTCTGCACAAACCACCCGGTCGGAAGTGGCTATCCCTCTCATGGTGCGGGATGAAGTGGTGGGTGTGCTCGATTGCCAGAGCGAGCAGATTGATTTCTTCGACTCCGATACCATCGATCTGCTCACGCTGTTTTCCACGCAAGCGTCCATGGCGCTGCAAAACGCGAAACTGTATTCCCTGGAGCGCCGTCGCGCCACCCAATTGGAAGCTATCAATGCTATCGCGAAGCAGACGACAGCAGTGCTCGACATCAAAGACCTACTCGACAAGGTCTGTTCACTGGTCCTGGAATCCTTTCCGGTGGACCACGTTTCTGTGCTCCTGAAACAAGAAGATCATCTGGTGATGAAGGCGCATCACGGCCGTCTGACCTCTTGCGTTGCCGAAGACGAACACCTGCCCGCAAACAGCGGTTTATGGTCGGAGGCATTTGCCAATGGTCGCACGATGGCCGACAACCATCTGGCGCACGGGCAAAATGCGACCGAAACCTGCAAAGAGAGCCGTTCACGCATGTGCATTCCGTTGATCTCGTTTGGACAGGTTTTGGGAGTGCTGGTTCTCGACAGCCAGCGGCCGGATGCGTTTAACGTGGCCGATGCCCGTCCTCTGGAGTCGGTTGCCGACATCTGCGCCACCGCTATTCAAAACGCGCATTATGTTGACCGGGTTCGGCATCTCGCCAATATTGATGGCCTCACCGGCATCTTTAATCGCCGCTATTTTGAAAAACAGATTGCCGACGAATTGGAGCGCTCTCGCCGTTACGACGCCGAACTAACGGTGATGATGGTGGATATCGATCACTTCAAGCGTCTCAACGACGAGTTCGGACACCTGCTCGGCGATGAAGTCCTGCGCCAGGTTTCGTCCATTTTCTCCCAACAGCTGCGCAAAAACGATGTCGTTTGCCGCTACGGGGGCGAGGAATTTGCCATCCTGCTGCCGCAGACGAATTCCCAGCAGGCCATGGCGGTCGCGGAAAAGTTGCGCAAGGTGGTTGAAAGCTGGCAATTTCCCGGCGTGCCCCGCCCCGTCACCATCAGCGCCGGCATCTCCTCTTGCCCGGTCCACGGTTCTTCCCGCGATGATGTTGTGAAAGCAGCGGATGCCGCTCTTTATGCGGCGAAACAGGCTGGCCGCAATCGCATAATCATCGCACCCATGGAACGCGCTGCTGTCGCGCCAGCCCGCCCATAGCCTCCCGCTAATGACGTGACTGAGACGTGGATAAACCGGGTGGGGTGCGAGGGTGCAAGCTTTGGGCTTGCAACAGTCGAATTACAACCAAGCTAGAGTTCGTCCGCCTGCTCACGCATCTCTTTCTGCATCTTGCGCAATTGTTCTTTTAGAGTTTTCTGCTGGCGGCGCATCTCTTCGCGTGCCTGGGCGCACGCATGTTCCGCCTGTTTGCGCCACTCTGCCTGATGTTTGATGACCTCGGCGCGCATCACCTCTGCTTGCGCTTTCACTCGCTCCAGATCAGGCTGCATGCTGCGCATTTCGTCCTGTAGTTCGCCGAGGTTAACCTCCGCTTCCATGTTGGGAAATTCCATGGAGTTTCGCGATTGCTTGCGTTCCGGCATCTTGAGAGAAAGGGTTTGTTCGCGTTTTTCGCGCATCACCCCGATGCTCACCGGACCGCTGCGATGATCCCGCATGGCCATGCGCCAGTCGCTCGTATCATGAATCCGAGTATTGCCAACTCGCACGATGACGTCGCCGGCCTTGAAACCCGCAGCTTCGGCCAGACTGCCCTTTTGCACTGACCGAACCAGCACACCCTCGCCATTCTTCACGCCGAAGTATTCGCCGAGCTGTGGCGTCAGGCTTTCAACCATCATTCCCGCGCGCGACGGGTAATGCACAATGATACTGGGAAAATCCATCTCCGGTATCGCAGGCATTGCCGGCATGGCAGGAATCTCCACATGAATCGGTTCGCCGGGACGCATCACAGGGAACGTCTTGCGACGATCCGCCAACGTAGCCTTCAATGTGACGGGCTGGCCGTTGCGGCTGATTCCGAGGGTCACGTCGCGCCCCGGCGGGATTTCGTGAATCATGCGCTTGAGCTGTTCCACGCTTTCAACCGCCTGCCCGTTGAGAGCGAGGATCACGTCCCCCTCTTTCAGGCCAGCCTTGCCGGCGGGAGCATCCTGGTCCACCATCGTAACCTCGACACCCTGTTCCTTGTTGAGCTTCAGATCCGCCATGCGTTCCTTGGTGACGTCGCGCGTATCCACCCCGAGGTACGAAGTTCCGGATTCCTCGCCCGCATCCCCGGGAACGACATAAACCCGCGTCGAGGAACCTGGATCCTGGGCATCGCTCAGCATGCTGGCCTGCGCTGCAGCCCCCAAAGCCAACAGGCAAATCGTCATCATCGAAATAATTGCTTTGCGTGTCATAACAATCTCCTCGCCGGAGCGATTCCTTCTACCGTGCACGGCGGATGTAAATGTTTCCCGAGTTGGTGCGGACCTTCAGCATGTGGCCGCCGCCGTTCAGCGTGCCTTCCGCCGTCACTCGTTGTGGTCCCCATTCTCCGCCTTCGGAAGCAACTTTCAAGCCGGGGAAGTCTGAAGCATCGATTTTGTGCCCATTGGCGAGCTCCACCGCGGCGTAGACGGTCACCGGAAGATTGGCAGGCAAGTACACCGTAATGTCTCCACCAGCGGTCTGCAGCGATGAATCCTCGAAGGGAGAGCCGCCGACAAATTGCGCGCTGATGCCGCCACCGCCGGTGTCAACTCGCGCTCCACCCGTCAGCTTACGCAGGTCAATGCTGCCCGCGCCGCTTTCCACGCGCACAAATCCTTTCGCGCCGGCGACGCGTATGCTGCCGCCGCCCGTCTCGATTTTCGCGGGGCCGGAAATCTCACCCATGTCGATGCTGCCGCCACCTGTCGACGCTTTCACTTCTCCATTACATTTCTTCACGTCGATGTTTCCGCCGCCCGTTTCGACCAAAACGTTCTGCAACCCCGAGGCGATCAGCACATTTCCACCGCCGGTTCGCGCTACGACTTTGCCCTTGGCATTTCCGATGACGATGTTGCCGCCGCCGGTATCGAGGGTTAAATCGCCCCCAACATTCCCCACGGTGATGTTATCCCCGCCGGTCTGCGCGGTAACGGGGCCGCTGATCTCGTCGAGCTTGATGCCGCCACCGCCACTCTGCGCTTCCACGCGCCCGCTGATGTTGGTCACAGTGAGCGCACCACCGCTCGTCTCCAAACGGACCAACTCGGTCTCCCGGGGCACCTGCAGCGAAAACTCGGCGGAGAATTTGCGCGCGCTATGTCCCTGCCAGTCTCCTTCCATCCAGGCCGTGTCGGCGCGTTTGGCCGCGTTCACCTTAAACGCTTCAAACTGCTGCCGCGCCGCCTCCTCGGACGAGGTGTAAGCGCGTTTACGAATGATGTAGTTAATTTGTCCCTGCTGGCCGCCCTGCACTCTTACCGTGCCCGCCTCGGTTTGGACCCTAAGATTGCGCGCTGCCGGAATTGATCCCGTAATTTCTTCCACCCAGGTGCTGCCGTCCCGATAGACTCGCGACTGCTGCGCGACCAGCGGCAGCGCCGCGATGACTACGATTGGCACCACCACGATTTTGAGAACTTTGTTCAATCCTTATCTTCCTTCCCGCCCCAATTAGCCTGGCGCTCTAGTTAATTTCCGGCGTCTCGGCCAATACCGCCCGCGATTGCGAGCGGATGTACTGATTTGGATCTTTGCCTGACAATTGCTGCAACACCTGTCTCACGCTACTGTCCGCCCGCACGGGCTCAAGAAAGCGGATCGCTTCCGCACGCACACCCAGATTGCCGTCATCGAGCAACGCTTCCAGCACGGCGTCCCGAACCCGCACATCACTCTTCACGAATGGCCCAATGGCTTCGAGGGACTGGTGGCGGACGCCGGGATTCGTGTCATAGCGCAAGGCATAGATCAGCGTCTGCCGCACCGTTTCATCGCTGGCTCGTTGGCTCAGCAGGTCAATGGAATCCATGCGTACACCCGAGTTGTAGTTGCTGTGTGCGGCGTACATCAGAAGTTGCTGGATGCGTGGATCGTCGAGCGAGCCCTGCGCGATCTGCGGTGTCACCGTGTCGTACTTGATGTCCACGTGCTTGTTGTCGGCTTGCGGCGTGATCGCGCGGATGCCAGCAATGGAAGCTTCCTGCGGTTGAGCCGGACTTGAGGTGGAAGCTACGCCGACGCCGCCCCGGTTCGGCAGAATCCGGTACATGGCTGCGATTCCTACTCCGAATCCTACGATAAAAACAGCGGCTGCCAGGGCTGGCGAAAAGCGGCTTGGTTGAAACCAGTGGGTGAGATCGAAGGTGAGCGTCTGCCACCACTTCGGCTGCTCCGCTGCTTCCAGCGCTTCCTGCAGCCGCATGCGTGACGCAGCCAGGAGATTGGGGGAGGGCTCCGTCGTCGGAACCGTCGACATGACGCCATGAAAATCGCGAGACTCTTTTAATTCGGCAGCACAGTCCGGGCAACGCTCCAGATGCCGTTCCAGTTCGAAGCGTGCGTCGTCGGTCAGTTCGTCATAGACGTACAGGAAAATATTCTGTCGAACCCATTCGCATTTCATGTTTTCTTACCTCAACGCATATCGGCCAGGGCGACCCGCAATTTTTGCGTCGCCCGGAAGAGCGTGTTCTTGGCCGTTTCTTCCGTCGTATTCAAAATCTCGCCCACGGTGCGTAACCGCAAGCCATGGTAGTGCTTCAACTCGAAAACCATGCGCTCCCGCGGCGTCAGCTTGTCCAGCGCGGAATTGATCTTGCCGCCCAGTTCGCGCCGCATGAGGTCCCGTTCAGGATTCGCGGCGGCGCGCCCGTCGGGCACCCGGTCGAGCAAGTCGTACTGTTCGCCTTCCGAGTCCACCGCCACCGGCGCGTCTTCCTTGCGGACCTGTTTCTTGCGTAGATGGTCGAGGCAAAGATTGGTGACGATCCGGTAAATCCACGTATAGAAAGAGCACTCAAACCGGAAATTGCCTACGCTTTTGTAGGCTTTGAGGAACGCATCCTGGTAAATGTCCTGGGCGTCCTGTTCCGAGCCTGTGAGGTGGAGAGCGAGACGCAGGACTGCTTGATCGTAATGGCGCACGAGTTCTTCGAACGCCGCGCGGTTCCCGCGCTGCGCCTCTCGCACCAACTCCGTATCGTCAACGCGGCTCAGATTCTTTCTGTCCATCTGCCCCTGGGAGGAGAGGCTTCCTGATCTGCCGCCCTGTCCTGTCCCGCCGGGTCTTGCGCGGGAACACTCGCCAACCACCAATGTGCACGCCTCGGCCGGCATGGTTTCTTCTGAACCTCTCGGCAAACCATGTGCCTGAGCTTTCTTGCCGGTTTGCATGGTCTTAGACGTGCTGGAGGGGGAGTTGTGAGCACAGATTATAGGCTCGGGCGACGCGCCCGAGCGGCTGGATTGTTCCCCGCGAACCCTGAACTGCAGCCCGCAGTGGTTGAACGGCAGCCACCACTCCGCAGTTGCGGTGGCGGGCGGCTAACCGTTGAGAAATCAGCTATTTAATCACTGGGCGGGCCCTCGCCCGCCCACAGAACATCTACTCTGTTGCTTCTTTTCCGATGACAACTTTGATGTGGCAGGTGACATCCCGGTGCAGCTTCACCGGAACCGTGAATTCGCCCAGCGTCTTCAGTGGATCGTGCAGCTGGATCTTGCGTCGATCCACCGTGAAGCTCTGTTTTTCCAGTTCGGTCGCGAGGTCGGCCGAAGTTACTGATCCAAAAAGCTGATCGTGCTCTCCGGAACGCCGTTCGAACGAAACAGTGACACCTTCGAGTCGTTTCGCAACCGACTCCGCGTCCTGCTTCTCGCGGTCTGACCGTTTCGCAGCCGCGATCTTCATCTGCTCGATGACGGCGCGGTTGGCGCTGGTGGCTTCGATGGCAAGTTTTCGCGGCAGGAGGAAGTTGCGGCCATATCCCTCGGCCACCCTGACCACATCTCCCCGCGAGCCCAGCTTCTGCACATCTTCCTTCAAGATGACTTCCATGTTCATGACTCCGTTAGTAATCGTGTCAGCGCGGAGCTCTCGCCCCGCGGCATTCCTGGATGTTCGCCGGCTTTGTTAAGCGCGTCCGGCAAACGGCAACAGCGCGATGTTGCGAGCCTGCTTGATCGCCGTGGACAGCCGCCGCTGGTGCGGTGTGCACACGCCGGTCAGCCGCCGCGGCACGATCTTGCCGCTTTCCGCCACGAACTGCGCCAGCAGACGCACGTCCTTGTAATTCACGGTATCGATCTTCTCGACGCAGAACTTGCAAACCTTCTTACGCCGGAAATACTTGCGTCCACCTTCACGCCCGCCGCCGCGCGGACGATCTCCAGTCCGGGGTGGACGGGATTCCGTCGCTGGCGCATGGGGCGCTGCCTGCTCGGGCGCGGCGCTCGCCGCCGTTGCTGTTCCTTGGGTAGTTTCGTCAGCCATAATTCTCCTTCTCGAATCTCTTAACCGGCCAGTGGGAGGTTGATCCTACGGGCCAAAGCTCACCGTTGTGAAGCTATGCGGTCGCGGGTGCCGGCTCAGTTCCGCTCTCAGCCGCCGGTTGCGGCGCAGGTTTGCGCTTGGCATCACGCAGCGCTTTGACCTTTGCATGCCGCTTTTGCTCCAGGTCAACGCGTACGCTGATGAACTTGATCACCGGTTCGGTGACCCGCAAACGGCGCTCCAGTTCACGGATCTGCTCTCCGCCGCCTTCGACCGTCAGCAGGATGTAGAGTCCTTCATAGAACCTGCGCACGACGTACGCCAGCCGCCGTTTACCCATGCGCTCCACGTTCTTGAGTGTCCCGCCCGAGCTGCTGACCTGCGACTCCAGGGTCGAAATCAGCTTTTCAATTTCCTCTTCCGGCATATCCGGACGGACGATAAACATCACTTCATAAGTGCGTTGCATTTGTATTCTCCAAAATCCTTACTGTGTCGCTTCTTCTTCTTGATCACGGCGGTTAAACCGGTTCATTGCCGCCTGAACGCCTTCGGTAACGATTACCTTGGCCGCTTCCGCCGCGGTGTCGAGCGCTCCAGCAATCGCTTTCAACTGCGATTTCTTGAACTGCGATAGCACGTATTTCGCGCCATCACCTACCTTACGGTCCGGCGAAATCCCAATGCGGATGCGCAAAAACTCATCGCTGCCCAGCGCTCCCACGATCGACTCGAGCCCGTTATGCCCCGCCGTGCCGCCGCGCTGCTTGATGCGAATCGTTCCAAACGGCAGATCCAACTCGTCGTGAATCACGATCAGATCAGACGCTGCCCCGACTTCGTACTTGCCGGCCAGCTCGCGAACCGCAAGGCCGCTCAAATTCATGAACGTCTCGGGCTTCGCCAGCAGCACCGGCTCTTGCCCGATTGTGATCCGCCCGGTGAGCGCCCGGCAGTGCCGGTTGCCGACTTCCACGCCCTGCTCCTCGGCCAGCCGGTCGACCGTGAGAAATCCCAGGTTGTGATACGTGAACTGATACTCGATACCCGGATTGCCGAGCCCGACGATCAGTTTCACGCCGGCTATTTCTCTTTCTTTTCCTTCTTCTCGGGAGCAGCTTTCTCTCCGCCTTCTTCGGCGCCCTCTTCGGTTTCCTGCTTGCCTTTCTTGATCACTTCGGGCTCGGCAGGTCCGGCAGCGGCATCGGCGGCAACTGCTTCCGGCGTCGGCGCCACTTCTTCCTTGATGGTGATGATGTGCGCTACCGTCTGGTTCGGGTCAGTGAGGAATTTCAGCTTCTCACTGTGCGGCAGGTCGGCCACACGCATGACTTTGCCGAATACCAACTCCGTGACATCCGCCTCGATGGCATTGGGAATGTCGTCGGGCAAGCACTCGATCTCCACTTCGCGAAGCACCTGCTCCAGGATGCCGCCCTGCTGCTTTACGCCTGTGGGCTCGCCTTTTAGGGCGATGGGAACGCTCACCTGCAGCCGCTGGTCCATGGCGATGCGCTTCAGATCAACATGCAAGAGCGAGCCACGAATTGGCTCGTACTGCCAGTCCACGATCATGGCGCGAGTCTTCTCGCCATCCAGCGAGAGCTCGAAAATCGTGTTTTGCCCCGTCTTCGATTGCAGAATGCGAGAGATGCTCTTGGGATCGATGCTGAGAGAAACCGGCTCCTTCTTTGCGCCGTAGAGCACCCCCGGAACCATCCCACCACGCCGGACCCGGCGCGCTTCGTTCTTGTTTTTTGCCTGGCGCGGTTGCGCCTCCAATACGTTGTTTGCGGTTGCCATAATTTTTATTCCTGCCTACAAAAAAAGTCTGCTGACTGAAGTCTCTTCGTGAATCGATTGAATCGCCCGGCCAATCAGCCCGGCAATGGACAGCACCTTGATCTTGGGTTCGTTCTGCGCCGCATCGCTCAGCGGAATTGTGTTCGTGACCACGACCTCGGTAATGGGCGATCGCGACAGGTTCTGCACCGCAGGCCCGGACAAAACCGGATGCGATGCGCAGGCGTAAATCTTGTCTGCTCCCGCCTCGAGCAGTGCGTTGGCGGTTTTCACCAGTGTGCCCGCAGTGTCAATCAGGTCGTCGATCAACAAGCAGGTGCGGCCCCTGACATCTCCGATCACGTGCATCACTTCGGTGATGTCCATTTCCACGCGCCGCTTATCTACGATGGCCAGTGCCGAATCCATCTTCTTGGCGAAAAATCGCGCGCGCTCCACGCCACCGGCATCGGGTGAAACCACGGTCAAATTCGGCAGGTTCATCCGCCGGAAGTGATCCACCAGCACCGGCGAGGCGAACAGATGGTCCACCGGAATATTGAAGAAGCCCTGAATCTGCGGCGCATGCAAGTCCACGATCAGCGCGCGGTGCGCGCCCGCGGTGGTCAGAAGATCCGCCACCAGCTTGGCCGATACGGGAACGCGCGGCTTGTCTTTGCGATCCTGGCGCGCGTATCCGAAGTAGGGGATGACCGCCGTGATGCGCCGAGCCGAAGCGCGTTTCAAGGCGTCGATCATCAGCAGCAACTCCATCAGGTGCCCGTCCACGGGGTGGGAGGTGGGCTGCATGAGGAACACGTCGGCGCCACGCACGTTTTCCAGGATCTGGACGTAAACCTCACCGTCGGAAAAGCGTGTGACCTTCGCCTGACCCCGAGCCATGCCAAGAAAGGTGCAGACCTCATCCGCGAGCGGCTCATTAGCCGTGCCGCAGAAGATCTTGAACTTGTCGTCCGTGCGTGCCCGCTGCGGTTTGCGATCGCTCTTCGATTCGGGCATCTGCTGTCCCTTTCGTTCGCTCGCCACTGCCGTCGTCGCCATAGCCTCTCTTGCCTCGGGGACCGCCATCCGGTCCAACTCGGTTTTGCGTGCAGTTTGCATGCTCTTTCCCAGTGGTTGCTGGTTTCCAACAAAACTTGGCTGGGCGGCTAGGATTCGAACCTAGACAAAGTGCTCCAAAGGCACTTGACCTACCATTAGTCGACCGCCCAGT
>Ga0070741_10005664_pt1 | contig 27497 bp, 27 predicted proteins | sample Coa_R1_4_FD_66440 | JGI IMG/M metagenome (GOLD analysis project Ga0070741, IMG submission 66440) | Surface soil microbial communities from Centralia Pennsylvania, which are recovering from an underground coalmine fire - Coalmine... | ecosystem: Environmental > Terrestrial > Soil > Unclassified ...
CGCGGCGCGCTTCCATCATCTCCGCCATGCGGTAGAGGATCTGGCCGCGGTTGTAGGCGGTGCGTGCGGCCCAGCCGGCTTGCGCGCCCCGGGCGGCCTTGACCGCGTCGCGGACGTCCTTCCGGGACGCGCGCGCGACGTTGGCCCCCTCCGCCTCGTACGAACGCCCCGACTCGGAGCGCGGGAACTCGCCTCCGATGTAGAGCTTGTACGTCTTGCGGACGTCGAGGCGGCTCACGCTGCGGTGCCGCCCTGTGGATCAAGAGTCACGAAAAAGTCACAGACGCGTCGAAGACACGTCACACTTTTCCGGGTACGATCGAAAGTGGGTGGTGGGCTGGGGTGCCCCGAAAAATCCCTGCAAATAACGCGAATTGACGCGGTCATTCGAATCTCAGGTACGGCTCGAGGCCGTGGCGGCCGCCTTCGCGGCCGAAGCCGGATTCCTTGTAGCCGCCGAACGGCGACGCCGGGTCGAAGCGGTTGTACGTGTTCGCCCAGACCACTCCGGCGCGGAGGCGCTCGGCCATCCACAGGATCCGCGAGCCCTTCTCCGTCCACACGCCGGCCGAGAGCCCGTACGGCGTGTTGTTCGCCTTCTCCAGCGCCTCCTCCGGCGTCCGGAACGTCAGCACCGAGAGCACCGGCCCGAAGATCTCCTCCTGCGCGATCCGGTAGCTCTGGGCGACCTCGGTGAACACGGTCGGCGCGAACCAGTAGCCCTTCTCCGGGAGCCGGCACGGCGGCTGGTAGATCTCCGCGCCCTCCTCCCTGCCGCTCTCGACCAGCTCCTGGATCTTCTCGAGCTGCTGGCGCGAATTGATCGCGCCGACGTCGGTGTTCTTGTCGAGCGGGTCGCCGACCCGCAGCGTTCCCATGCGCCGCTTGAGCTTGCGGATCACGTCATCCGTCACTGACTCCTGGACGAAGAGGCGCGAGCCCGCGCAGCAGACGTGGCCCTGGTTGAAGTAGATGCCGTTGACGATTCCCTCGACCGCCTGGTCGAGCGCGGCGTCGTCGAAGATCACGTTCGCCGCCTTGCCGCCGAGCTCGAGCGTCAGCTTCACGGGCCGGCCGGCGAGCTGCCGCTGGATCGCCTTGCCGACGTCGGTCGAGCCGGTGAACGCGATCTTGTCCACCTCGGACTCGACGAGCGCCGCGCCCGTGCGACCGTCGCCGGTGACGATGTTGACCACGCCGGCCGGCAGCTCGGCCTGGCGCAGCACGTCGCAGAAGAGGAGCGCCGAGAGCGGCGTCGTCTCGGCCGGCTTGAGCACCACGGTGTTCCCCGCGGCGAGCGCGGGTGCGATCTTCCAGGCCAGCATCAGCAGCGGGAAGTTCCAGGGGATGATCTGGCCGGCGACGCCGAGCGGCCGCGGGTTCCGGTTCGGGAACGCGTACTCGAGCTTGTCGGCCCAGCCCGCGTAGTAGAAGAAATGCGCGGCGGCGAGGGGGACGTCGACGTCGCGCGACTCCTTGATCGGCTTGCCGCCGTTCAGCGACTCGAGCACCGCGAACTCGCGCGCGCGCTCCTGCAGGATGCGCGCGATCCGGAACAGGTACTTCGCGCGCTCGGAACCGGGCAGCCCGGACCAGCCGTCCTCGAACGCGACGCGCGCCGCGGCAACCGCCTCGGTGACCTCGTCCGCCGACGCCTGCGCGATCTCCGCCAATGGCTCCTCGGTCGCCGGGCTGATCGTCGTGTACGTGTCCGTCGGCTCGAGCCACTGTCCGCCGACGAAGAGGCCGTAGCGCTCGCGCAGCTGGACGATGTCGCGCGCCTCCGGCGCGGGCGCGTAGTCCCACCCGGCGGGCGCGGGGACCGCCGCTTCTCTCTTCTCGACGTCAGTCAACGGTGAAGTAGTCCGGGCTCTGGTAACGGCCGGTGCGCTCCTTGCGGATCTGCATCAGCACGTCGTTGAGGAGGGACGAGGCGCCGAGCCGGTAGAGGTCGGGCGTCAGCCACTCCGGCCCGAGGGTCTCGTTGAGCTGGACGAGGTACTGCACCGCCTGCTTCGACTGGCGGATGCCGCCTGCCGGCTTCATGCCGACCTTCCGCCCGGTCTGCTCGTACACGTCGCGGATCGCCTCGAGCATGACCAGCGTCACCGGCAGCGTCGCGGCCGAGGCGAGCTTCCCGGTCGACGTCTTGATGAAATCGGCCCCGGCGGCCATGGCCAGGATCGAGGCGCGGCGGACGTTGTCGTACGTGCCGAGCTCGGCGACCTCGAGGATCACCTTCAGGTGCGCGACGCCGCAGGCCTCCTTCACGCGGACGATCTCGTCGTAGACCTTGGCGTAGCGTCCCGAGAGGAAAGCGCCCCGGTCGATGACCATGTCGATCTCGTCTGCTCCCATGGCGACCGCGTCCGCGACGTCGCGGAGCTTCACGTCGAGCGGCGACTGGCCGGACGGAAACGCGGTTGCCACCGACGCGACCTTCACGCCGGTGCCGCGCAGGTGCTCGACCGCGGTCGGCACGAGGTTCGGGTACACGCAGACCGCGGCGACCGACGGGATCGCCGGATCGGACGGGTCCGGCCGGACGGCCTTCGAGCACAGTGCGGCGACCTTGCCCGGCGTGTCGGCGCCCTCCAGCGTCGTCAGGTCCATCATCCGGATCGCGAGCTCGAGCGCGAACAGCTTGGCGTCCTTCTTGATCGAGCGCTTGGCGAGGGCGGCCGCGCGCTCCTCGACTCCGACCTCGTCGACGGAGCCGATCCGCGGCAGCCGCGGCTCGAGCGGAAGCTCGAACCCGCCCGGCAAGACAGGCGCCTGCGCCATGAGCTGAGTGTAGGGCTTCCCCTGCAGGCGGCGTACCTTGGCGGCATGAAACGCCTGCCCTGCCTTGCCCTCGCAGCAGTCGCCCTCGCTGCGTGCGGTGGGAACGGCAACGCCCGGCTCTCGAAGAGCCAGTACGAGGACAAGCTGCGTTCGTCCTTCGCGCTGCCGCTGCTCGTGGTGAACTCACCACCGAGCAAGGCCGTCGACGCGCTGGGACAGGTGGCGGCAAGGTTCGGCGACATCGCCTCCCGTCTCTCCCACCTCCGCGCACCGACCGACGTCCAGGCGCTCAACAAGCAGCTCGTCGACGGCGCGAGCAGAGTTTCCGCAGTACTCGGGGCGCTCGTCGCCACGGCCCGTGACGCCCCGGCTGCATTCCGCAACCGGCTGCTCGCCGAATTCGATCCTGCGCACATCGCCGGCCTCGACGAATTCGAGCGCGCGGCCGCCGAGCTCGAGGCAAAGGGCTACAAGTTCAGGCCGACCGGAGGTACGTGAGCACCGCCAGCACCCGCCGGTGGTCGTCCGGGCTCGCAGGCAGCCGCAGCTTCCCGAAGATGCTCGTCACGTGCTTCTCGACGGCGCGCTCGGTGACGACGAGCGAGTCCGCGATCGCCTGATTCGAGCGCCCCTCCGCCATCAGCTCGAGCACCTCGCGCTCGCGCGGCGTGAGGTCGGCGACCGGGTCGTTGCGGCGCTGGCGGCCGACGAGCTGCGCGACGACCGCCGGGTCGAGCGCCGAGCCGCCCTCCCCCACCCGACGCACCGCGCCCACGAACGCGTCGATGTCCGCGACCCGGTCCTTGAGCAGGTAGCCGACACCTTCCGCGCTTTCGGACAGGAGCTCGAGCGCATACGCAGTCTCGAGGTACTGCGAGAGGACGAGCACGCCGGTGCCCGGGTACTTCTCGCGGATCTGCCGTGCGGCCTGGAGGCCCTCGTCGGTCTGCGTGGGCGGCATGCGGATGTCCACGATCGCCACCGCAGGGCTGTACGAGCGCACCTTCAGCAGCAGCTCGTCCGCGTTGCCGGCCTGGCCGACGACCTCGAAGCCCGCGTCCTCGAGCAGCCGGGCGATCCCCTCGCGGAGGAGCACGGAGTCTTCGGCCAGGACGACGCGCATCGCCGGTTTCCGAGTCTCGCGGCTTTCGGCTTCGGCCGCCAGCGCCGCCTTGTTCAGCCGTAGCGGCGGGAAGTCCGTCGCGAGCCCGGACGCGACCACCTGGAAGACCTCCTCCGGGGCTTCGAGCCCGCGGAGCGGATGCGCCCCGAGCGGCCGGAGCTCCCACGAGCCGCCGAGCAGGTCGAACGTCGGGCGGGAGGCGAGGATCTGGCCGCCGTGGCCCACGTCCGTGATCCGCGCGGCGCGGTGCACGTCGACGCCGTAGTAGCTGCCACCCGAAAGCGACGGCTCGCCCGTGTGGACGCCCATCCGCACCTTGAACCCGTACGCAGCGAGCGAGCGCTGCGCGTCCACGGCGGCCGAGAGCGCCTGCACCGGCTCCACGAACACGTTCGAGGTCTCGTCGCCAAGCGTGTCGAGCACGATCCCGCCCTCGCCCTCGACCGCTTGCCGGAGCAGGTCGCGGTGCTTTCCGAGCGCGGTCGGGTACTCCGGCCCGAGCGTCTGCACGAGCCCGGTCGAGCCCTCGATGTCGGTGAACAGGAGCGTGACGCGGCCGCGCGGAAGCGAGGTCATGGCCGGCACGGTATCTCCGCCACGATCCTCGTCCCTCCGCCGGCGGGGCTCTGCACCTCGAGGCGGCCGTCCAGCGCCTCGACGCGGTCGACGAGGCCCCGGAGGCCAGAACCCCGGCCCGGGTCCGCTCCGCCGACGCCGTCGTCCGCCACCTCGACGACCGCGTGGCCGTCCACCCGGCTGACGCTGATCTGGGCGCTCGAAGCCTGGGCGTACTTGCCGATGTTGGCGAGCGCCTCCGAGATCACGTAGAACGCGGCGGCCTCGACCGGCGCCGGCAGGCGCTCCGCGGGCATCGCGGCCACCTCGACCGGCACCGGCGCCCGCGTCGCCAGGCTCTCGACGGCGGCGCCGAGGCCGCGGTCCGTGAGCATCGCCGGATGGATCCCGCGGGCGAGCTCGCGGAGCTCGGCGAGGGCGAGCGCGAGCTCGTCGCCGGCCGCGGCGAGGATGTCGCCCGCGCCTTCCGGGTCGGCTGCGAGCTTCGCCTGCGCCAGCCGCAGGGCGAGCGAGAGCGAGACGAGCCGCTGCTGCGCGCCGTCGTGGAGGTTCCGCTCGAGCCGGCGCCGCTCGTCGTCCTGCGCCTCCACCAGCCGCGCGCGAGAGGCGCGCAGCTCCTGGAGGTGCCGCTCCCGCTCGGTGACGTCGACGCCGCAGAGGAGCTGCTTCGTCCGGTTGTCGAGCCCGGTCAGCGGTCGGCAGGACCAGTCGATCAGCCGGCGCTCGCCGTCCTTGGTGACCATCTCCGCCGAGAAGAAGCGGATCCCTCCGGAGACCACGCACGCGTCGAACTCCGCGCGGACGGCGTCCACCTGCTCCGGCGCGACGGCGAGCTTCCAGAACTCCACCCCGCACGCGGTCGCGTCGCCGTGGCCCGTCATCTCCTCGAACGCAGGATTGACTCCTTCCCACGCGATCTTCCCGTCGGGCTCGGCAACGAGCAGGAGGTTCGGCGTGGCGCGGGCGACGACGCCGAGCAGGTCGCGCTGGCGGACGACCTCCAGGCGGCTGTGCTCGCGCTCGGTCACGTCGAGCGCCGCGACGATCCGGCGGTGCAGGCCCTGGCCGTCGACGACGTGATTGATCGTGCACTCGACGACGAGCTCTTCGCCCTCGCGCGTCAGCCAGCGGCACTCGATCTCGGAAGGCGGGCTGTCGGCCGTCACCTTCGCGAACGCGGCCTGCACCATCGTCGCGTCCTCCGAGTGGACGAACACCTCCCAGAACGGCCGTCCCCAGACGCGCTCGTCGTCCGGCCGGCCGGTCAGGACCTCGGTCGTCTGGTTGAAGCGGACGATGCCGCCCTTGTCGTCGCAGAGAAGCAGCGCGATCGGCGCCGTGTTGACGACGGTGCGTGTGAACGACTGCTCGTGCTGCACCTCGCGGAGGCGCTCGCTCACCTCGCGCTCGAGCCGCCGTGCGAGCGTGATGTCGCGGACGATGGAGACGATCTCGTCGCCCGTGCCCGGCACCATCCGCGACTCGAAGATCCGCCGCTCGCCGTCGACCTCCAGCTCGTACTCGAGCGTCTGGATCGAGCGCGTGTCGAGCGAGGCGTTCGCGCAGCGCATCAGGCGGTCGACGAGCTCGGGAGCCAGGAACTCGCGGAGGTTGCGGCCCAGCATCTCCTCGCGCGGGCGCACGAGGCCGCGGACGTCCCCGCGGATGTCAACGTACGTGCCGTCGCGCGTGAAGCGGATCATCAGGTCGGGCATCGCGTCGAGGAGGGCCCGCATGCGGACCTCGCTTCGCTCGAGCGCCTGCCGGCCGCGGTCCTTCTCGAGCGCGATGCGGCACGCGTTCACCACCTGTGACAGGAGCTCCGGCGCGTGGGCCGCGACCGCCGCGTCGTGCTCGATGAACCCGAGCGCGCCGCCGTCCGACTCGATCGGGCTGTACGCGCGGCCGAGGCTCGTTTCGAGCCGCGGGAAGGGGTCGCCGCGGACGTCGACGTACGAGCCGCTCTGGTCGACCCGAAGCCCGAGCCTTGCCGTTGGGTCGCCGAGCGCGCGCCGAATCGCGTTCTGCGCTGCCTCGGAAGAGGGCTCGTCGGCGTAGTCGAGCAGTGCACGGACACCGAGCATGAGGCTCGTCTGGAGCAGGCCTGCGAGGAGCGCGAACGGGAGCAGGACGACACCGACGAGCGCCAGGATCCACAGCGCGCCGCTGGCGGTGTCGGAGGCGAAGCCGACGCCGAAGCCGACGCCGATCGCCGCGACTGCCACCCCGCCCGTGAGGTAGACGGGCTTGAGCACGCGGCGCATCGCCGGGGTCGCGGCGCGCCATCTCCGCACCGCCAGCACGACGACGCCGAGGAAAACGACGAGCCCGACGACGCCGAAGACCGCCTGCAGCGCGTCGTAGACCTTCGGCTGGTCGGAGACGAGGAAGCGGTTCCCCGGACAGGTCTTGCAGCCGAAGCTGAGGCCACCGTCGAAGAGCGTCGGCAGCAGGCCGGCGAGGATCGCGATCGGGATGACCGCCAGGGCGAACCGGCGCTCGTGCGGGCCGGTCGGGCGGCCCTCGGGATACAGCGCCACGAGGAGCAGCAGCACCGCGATCGGGATGTCGCCGAACGCGCTTCCCGTCGTGTACAGCAGCGAGTCGTTCGCGGTCCACAGCGGCGCGAAGACGAGCCACGCGAGGCCGCTCGCGACGAGCAGGCGTCCGGTGCCGTTCTCAGGCCGGCGGTCCCAGGCGACCAGGCCGGCCGCGACGAAGGCGATCCCGGCAAAGGAGGTGACGAACCCCCAGAGGATCGGGTGGTCGGAGACGCGGCTCGTGAAGGCCGACAGCAGGTCGAGCGCGACGAGCACCGCCGTCGCCGGCACGACCAGGTGCCAGGGCCTGAGCCGCGAGGTCATTCCAGGAGCGCTGCGATGCGGGCGCCGGAGAGCTCGGCCTTCGGCACGAACCCGCTGGCGCCGCTCTCGGCGACGAGCGGCCCGTAGTCGGAGCCGTCGCGGCTCGAGACGAGAACGACGCTGGGCGCCGCGCCGTTGCGCGTGAGCTGCGCGGCGACCTCGAAGCCCGTCCGGTCCGGCAGTTGCACGTCGAGGAGCACGACGTCCGGGTGGAGCGCGTGGGCCGCCTCGAGTGCGCTCTCCCCGTCGCTCGCCTCTCCGACCACCTCGAATCCCTCCGCCTCCAGGAGCGCCCGGGCGCTTGCCCGGAAGCTCGGGTGGTCGTCGACGATAAGCACGCTTGTCACGTTCTCAATGGTCGCACAGTCCGAATGTCAGACATATACGGCTAGCCACACTGTTAGATGCCCATGCGCTCGAGCATCGCCTCGTCGCGGCGCCACTTCGGGCGGGCCTTGACGCGGAGCTCGAGGAAGACTCGGCGGCCGAGCAGCGCCTCGACCTCGGGCCGCGCGCGGGTGCCGATCTCCCGCACCATGCCGCCTCCGCGGCCGATCACGATCTGCTTCTGCGACTCCGTCTCGACGTAGATCACGGCCCGCACGGTGCTCTCGACGATCTCCTCGACCTGGACCGTGATCGCGTGCGGCAGCTCGTCCCGCGTCAGCGCGAGCGCCTTCTCGCGGACGAGCTCGGCGACCTGGACCTCGTCCTCGACGTCGGTCCGCGCGTCGGCCGGGAAGTAGAGCGGCCCCTCGGGGAGAAGGCCGACGAGCTCGTCGCGCAGCTCGTCCACCCCGTCGCCGGTCTTCGCGCTCACCGGGTGCAGCGCTTTGAATTCGCCGAGCGAGGCGGCGGTGTTCATCTGCGTCGCGATATGCCCGGGCTTCAGGCGGTCGACCTTGTTGAGGGCGATCACGACCGGCACACCGAGGCCGAAGACCCTCTCGGCGATGAAGCGGTCGCCGCCCCCGATCCGGTCGCGGCAGTCGAGCACGAACAGCACGCCCTCGATGTCCTCGAACGCCTGGTCGACCGTGCGCTGCAGGTGCTCGGTGAGCAGGTCGCGCGGCCGCTGGAACCCCGGGAGGTCGGCGAGGACGAGCTGGTGGTCGGGCCCGTTCGCGATCCCGAAGATGCGGCGCCTCGTCGTCTGCGGCTTGTCGGAGACGATCGCGACCTTGCCGCCGCAGAGCGCGTTGACGAGCGTCGACTTGCCGACGTTCGGCCGGCCGGCGACCGCGACGAAGCCGCTCTTCACAGCTCGAACGTGTCGGGGAGCAGTTCGGCCGGCGTGTGGGTGACGACCTCGCCGCCCGCGCGCGCGTAGGTCACCCGGTCGAGCCCGAACTCCCACAGCCACTGGCGGCAGCCGCCGCAGGGCGAGGCGTTGATAGCGATCGCCTCGAGGTCGCCGGGCTTGCATCCGTCCGTGACCGCCCGGGTCAGCGCGGTCTTCTCCGCGCACACGCCGAGCGGATAGGCGGCGTTCTCGACGTTGACGCCGAGGAACACGCGGCCGTCGCGCGCCAGCAGCGCAGCGCCCACGTGGAAGTTCGAGTACGGCGCGTACGCCTGGTCCGCGACCGCCACTGCCTGCCGGTAGAGCTCCTGGTCGTCCATCAGAAGAAGAGCTGGAACACGGCCAGCGTAACCAGCGCCCCGAGCAGACCGCCGTAGACGACCTCGAGCGTCGAGTGCACGCCGGCCTCGATCCGCGTCTGCGCGACGAGCAGCGCCATGATGAACATGATCGACGAGACGAGGAAGCGGTGCTCCTTCGGGCTGAGGATGTAGGTCACCGCGACCCAGCCGGCGAAGGCGATCGCCGCATGGCCCGACGGGAGGCCGCCGCGCAACGGCGTCCCGCGGCCCACGAACGCCTTGGTCGCGATCACGACCAGCACGGTGAGAACGAGGGCGATCAGCGTCACCTCTGTCGGCAGGTCGCGGAGCCGCTCGAGGACGCTCCCGGCGGACTGGCCGATCGCGTGCGAGAAGACGAGGTAGCCGACCGCGATCGCGTTCACCGACGCGATCAGGACGGCGCCCGCCGCGATGTCCTTGGCCAGCTTCGCCAGCGGGTCGAACGACGTCGTGGCCACGTCGATCGCCTGCTCGATCGCCGAGTTGATCATCTCGGCGACGAGCACGAAGGCGATCGAGATCAGCAGCGCGATCAGCTCGAAGCGGTTCACGCCGGCCCAGACCGCGCCGACCATGACGCCGATCGCGATCGCGAAGTGGATCCGCATGTTGCGGTGCGTCCGCAGCACGTGGATGAGTCCCTCGATCGCGTAGTTGAAGCTGTCGATCAGGTTCAGGCTGCGGCGGCGACTCATGTGTAGATCTCCTCGCGGGCTTCCATCTCGCCGCCGTGGTCGTACCCGAGCAGGTGGAGCAGCCCGTGGACGAGCGGCCCGCGCCAAGCCTCGCCGGTGACCTGCGGGCAGAGCACGGCGTCGCCGAGCTGCCGCGGAACGCCGTCGGGGAGCGGGTCGCGGCCGTCGATCGGGAACGAGAGCACGTCCGTCGCCTCGTCGATGCCGAGATGCTCGCGCTTCAACTCGCGGATCTCGTCCGGCGGGACGAACGCGATGCCGAGCTCGCCGTCCTCGATGCCTTCGCCCCGGAGGACGCGGCGCGCCAGATCCGCCGCGGCTTCCTCGTCGACCTCGACGCCGCTCCGGTTCGCCACCTCGATCTCGACCACGGCCGCTAGCGAGGGCGGTCGCCGCCCGTCGCCTCGATATGGCGCTTGTAGGCCTCGACGATCCGCTGGACGAGCTTGTGGCGGACGACGTCCTCGTGACCGAACCGGATGAAGGAGATGCCGTCGATCGAGCCGAGGATGTCCTGCACGGACACGAGCCCGGAGGCCTGCTCGCGCGGAAGGTCGATCTGCGTCACGTCGCCGGTCACGACCACTTTCGACCCGAACCCGAGCCGCGTCAGGAACATCTGCATCTGCTCAGGGCTCGTGTTCTGCGCCTCGTCGAGGATGATGAACGAGTCGTTCAGCGTGCGGCCGCGCATGAACGCGAGGGGCGCCACCTCGATCGCGCCCTTCTCCATGTACGCGGTCAGCCTGTCGGCGTCGAGCATGTCGTAGAGCGCGTCGAACAGGGGGCGGAGGTACGGGTCGACCTTCGCGAGGAGGTCGCCGGGGAGGAAGCCGAGCCGCTCGCCGGCCTCGACCGCGGGCCGCGTCAGGATGATCCGGCCCACTTCGCGTTCCGACAGCGCCCTGACCGCGAGGGCCATGGCCAGATAGGTCTTGCCGGTGCCCGCCGGCCCGATCCCGAACGTCACGGTGTGCTGGCGAATCGCGTCGACGTAGTGCTTCTGGTTGACCGTCTTCGGCGCGATCTTCTTGCCGCGGTGCCGCCAGATCACGTCCTCGAAGATCTCGCGGACGTCGTGTGCCTGGTCGATCGCGCCGATGACGGCATCGACCGTCCCGGGGCCGATCTCGTGCCCGCCCTCGACCAGCTCGACGAGCTCGTCGACGACCGCGCGCGCCTCGGACACGTGCTCCTGCTCGCCCTCGATCGTCAGCCGGTTTCCCCGCAGGAGGATCGTGCAGTCGAGCCGGTCGCGCAACGCGTCGAGCACGCCGTCGCCGACCGCGGCGAGCTCAGCTGCCACGTCGTTCGAGACGTCGAGCACTTCCTGCACGCGTCCCAGTGTAGGGCTGGGATCCGTCGAAGCCGCCGCGCGCGCGGTGCTCGAAACGTCACGGAGCGGCCACGAAAAGTCACGGTCCGGTCACACACCTGTGCGCGCTTCCTCGATACGCTCGCAGTGGGGAGGAGGTTGGGCTACCTAGCCGATGTCCGCTAGGGACATGCCCGGTCAGGCCAGTTTTTCTCGCACCAGCTGGCTGACCGCCGAGCCGTCGGCGCGGCCCGCGATCTGGGGCATCACGTCGGCCATGACGCGGCCGAGGTCGCGCAAGCTCGTGGCGCCGTTCTCGGCGATCGCGTCGTCGACGATCGCCTCGAGCTCGTCGTCGGAGAGCGGCTCCGGCATGAAGTCCTCGAGCACGTCGAGCTCGTCCTCTTCCTTCTCCGCCTGCTCCTCGCGGCCGGCCGCGCGGTACGCCTCGATGGCCTCCAACCGGCGCTTTCGCTCGCGCTGCAGCACCTGCAGCTCCTCGTCTTCGTGCAGCGGTCGCTGGATCTCCTTCTCGGCGGCGCGAAGCGCGTTCAGGATCAGCCGCAGCGCGTCGCGGCGGTCGCCGTCGCGCTCCTTCATTGCGTCCTTGAGCTCGCCCTCGATTCGCGTGATCAGCGTCATGCGGGCATCCCGTGGAAGCGTCCGCCCAGGATGTGCCAGTGCAGGTGGAAGACGGTCTGACCAGCGCCCGCGCCGACGAACACCATCAGCCGGTACTCGTCGAGACCCGCCGTCTTCGCGGTCTCGGCGACGAAATCGACCATCCGCTTCGCCTCCTCCTCTCCCAACACTGAGACGTCCCGGAAGGTTTCCAGATGGCGCTCCGGGATGACGAGGAGGTGGACGTCGGCTTTCGGGTTGATGTCCTCGATCGCGACGAACCCGTCCGTCCGGTTGACGATCTTCGCAGGAAGCTCGCCTCGCACGATCTTGCAGAAGATGCAGTCGGGGTCGCTCACGCCGCGAGGATTCCTTCCTCGGTGACGGCGCGGCCGCGAACCGCGACGAGGGCGCCGACCGGCGCGTCGACGAGCCACGGCGAGTAGTCGTCGCCGTAGCCGAGCCCGGGGCGATCGACGAGCACGACGTCCGGCCGGCCGATCTTCTCGTGCCATCGGCGCAGCGTCTGCTCGCGGGACAGCTCGCGCAGACGCTCGCTTCGATCCTTCTTGACCGCCGTCGGCACCGGGTCGTCGGCGGCTGTACGCGTCCCCGGCCGCGCCGAGTAAGGGAACACGTGCACCTTCGTCACGCCCGCCTCCCGGCAGACGGCGAGCGTACGCCGGAACGCGTTCTCGTCCTCGCTCGGGAAGCCGACGATCACGTCCGTCGTGAGGTTGAAATCCGCTGCGGCGGCGACTTTCCGCAGGTACGTCTTGGCCGAGTAGCGCCGGCTCATCGCCCCGAGCACGCCGTCGTCGCCGGACTGGAGCGGCACGTGGAGGTGGCGGCACGCGTTGGGCGTTCCCCGGAGCGCCGCGAGCAACTCCTCGTCGAGGTGGTTGACCTCGATCGACGAAAGGCGTAGGCGCGCGAGCCCCGGCGTGGCGCCGACCTCGCGGACGAGCCGCGGCAGCCGGTAGCCGGCCTCGCGGTCCCGGTAGCAGCCCAGGTTGATGCCGGTGAGGACGACTTCCCTGTGCCCCTGCGCTACGCGGCGTCGGACCTCGGCGAGCACGCCCTCGGCCGATCGGCTGCGCGACCCCCCGCGGACGAGCGGGATGACGCAGAACGCGCACGAGAAGCTGCACCCGTCCTGCACCTTGACGAATGCGCGCACCCGGTCGAGCCGGGCGTCCGCCCGCGTGCAGCCGAGCGAGCCGACGTCCGCGGCCACCGCGTCGGGCGCCTCCTCGCTTCGCTTCGCGACCACGACGACGTTTCCCGGCAGGCCCGCAAGAGCGTCCTCAGGCAGGTTCGCAGCACATCCGGTCACGTAGACCCGCCGGTGCGTCCGGGCCAGCCGCGCTGCCGTCTTGCGCGACTTCGAGACAGCCTCGCGTGTCACGCAGCAGGTGTTGAGAACGGCGACGTCCGCGCCGCCGTCGAGCTCCGTGTGGCCGTCGCCGAGCAGGCGCTCGCGAACGGCGTGCGCATCGACGTGCGAAACCTTGCAGCCAAGAAACGCGACGGAGAAGGTCGCCATGGCCGCGGACCTTACTCTCTCGTGGCCTCCCAAACATCCGCCGCCCAGCCCTCGTCCTCGACACGACGGACGCGCGCATAGCCCGGCAGTTCGAGCCGGTCTGCCACCAGGTAGCCGGACGTGACGAGGCGAGTGCAGGTGACCGCTTCAGCGACCTCCCGCACCGCGTCGAGGGCGATGTTCGCCACCGCCGTGTCGGCGGTCTGCGGCTCGCGCGTTCCGTCACGGAGCGCGGGCTCGAGCTCGATGCCGTTCGCCGCCGCGTTTGCCCGCGTCGCCGCTACCGCGAGCGGGTCCACGTCGATCGCCACGACAGGCGAGAAACCGAGCTTGGCGCCGGCGATCGCGAGAACGCCGGAACCGCAGCCCACGTCGAGCAGCGAACCGCGCGGAAGGTCGAGCATGAGCTCGAGGCAGAGCCGCGTCGTTGCATGCGCGCCGGTGCCGAAGGCTCGGCCGGGGTCGACGACGACCGCCGTCACACCCGGCGGCGGCTCCTCCCACGGCGGCCCGACCCAGAGCGGTCCGACCGAGACCGGCCGGTGGAAGCTCCGCCAGCGGTCTTCCCATCCTGTCTCCACGTCGGTCGTGTGGGCGCCGCCGAACGCGTGCCACAGCCGCTCCTCGCCGCCGGCATCCGTGTACGCGACGAGCTCGACGTCGTCACCTTCGTCGAGTTCCTCGAACCCTTCCGGGAAGAGCTCGATCATCGTCGCGCGGGCTTCCTCGGCTCTGCGGCGCGGGACGGTGACCGAGACGCGCCGGAGTGTCAGCTGAAGGCGCTCTTCAGTCGCTGGAAGAAACCGTCTTCCGCGGCGTAGGTCTGCTCGTCCGTCGCGGCGGCGAACCGGCCGAGGAGCTCACGCTGCTCCGGGCTCAGACGGCGCGGAATGACGACGTTGACGAGGACACGGTGGTCGCCGCGGCCTCTCGCCTGGAGGACCGGCATGCCGTGTCCGGCGAGAACGTGGACCTCGCCGGGCTGGGTGCCTGCCTCGAACTCGAGCTCGACGTCGCCGTCGAGCGAGGGCACGGTGATTCGCGCGCCGAGCGCGGCCTCGGTCATCGTCAGGTCGACCTCCGAGAAGATGTCGTCTCCTTCGCGCGCGAAGCGCGGGTCGGGGCGGACGTGGACGAGGACGTAGACGTCGCCGGCATCGCCGCCGGGCAGACCGGCATGGCCCTCGCCCGAGATGCGGATCCGCTGGCCGTCGTGGATTCCGGCCGGGATCTCGACGTCGAGTTGCCGCTCCTCCATCGTGCGACCGGCGCCGCGGCACTGCTTGCACGGCGACTCGATGACGCGACCGGAGCCGTTGCAGCGCGGGCAGGTCGCGGTGCGGATGAACTCGCCGAAGACGCTGCGCGACACCTGCTGGAGCCGCCCGCTCCCGCCGCACGACGTGCACTGGACCGGGCTGGTGCCCGGCTCGGCGCCGCTCCCCTCGCAGGCGTCGCACGGGACGGCCACCTGGAAAGGCACCTCCTTGGTGACTCCGGTCGCGGCCTCGACGAGCTCGATCTCGACCTCTGCGCCGATGTCCGCGCCGCGCCGGGAACGGCGTGCGCCGACGCCGAACAGATCGTCGCCGAAGAAGGCGGAGAACAGGTCGCTGAGGTTGCCCAGGTCGAAGGTCGGCGTGAACCCGCCGCTGCGCAGGCCCTCGTGGCCGAAGCGGTCGTAGATCTCACGGCGCTCGGAGCTCGAGAGCACCTCGTACGCCTCGACGATCTCCTTGAAGCGCTCCTCCGCGTCCGGCTCGTCAGAGACGTCCGGATGCAGCTCGCGCGCGAGCGAACGGAAGGCTTTCTTGATCTCCTCGTCGGACGCGCCGCGAGCGACGCCGAGCACTTCGTAGTAGTCGCGCCTCGTGGTCGCCACGGATCTAGGTTAGCCCGGCCCCAGGCGGTGACCCGTTGTCAGTTCTCGCCGAAGAGCTCTTCGGAGAAGCGGCTGAGCTCGGAAGCTGCGGCGCGCACGGAGCGGATCGCCTTGTCGTAGTCCATCCTCACGGGACCGACCAGGGAGACCGAGCCGAGCGTCCGGTTCGAGACCCCGTATGCGGCGCCGACGAGCGCCAGCTCGTGCAGCGCAGGGTTGCCGATCTCGCCGCCGACGCGGACGAAGGGGCGACGGGGGTCGAGCGCGTCGGCGAGCACGTCCAGCAGGACGCGGCGGCGCTCGAGCAGCTCGAGCAGGCCGCGGTACGCGGCCACCTCGTCGTGCCGGACGTCGTCGAGAAGCCCGGCCGCGCCGCCGACGAAGAGCCGCTGCTCGTCGACAGCGACGAGCTCGGTGAACGCGGGCCGGATGCGCTCGACGAAGTCGCGCTCGGTCGCGCTCAGCCCCGGATCGTCGAGCCGGCGGCGCATGAGCTGCGTCCCGAGCTGGACGCCGACGAGCTGCTCGTTCAGGTACTGGCGGGCCCAGTTCGCGAGCCCCGGATCGACGGCCTGGTCGAATGAGAGGACGCGTTTCGTGACGGCGCCGGCCGACGTGATCACGACCACCATCACGACGTCCGGTTGCAGGAGCAGCACCTCGACGTGCCGCACCGTCTCCGCGCGAAGCGACGGCGCGGACACGAGGGCGAGCAGGCGCGTCGCCTGCGCGAGCATCTCCGTGGTCGCCTGAAGTGCTGCCTCGACCTCGCGCCGGGCCTCGGACAGGTCGAGCTCGAAGGCAGGCGGCTGCGGCTCGAGCCGCTCGAGCAGGCTCCTCGCGTAGAAGCGGTAGCCGTCGTCCGTCGGCACCCTCCCGGCCGAAGTGTGCGGATGCGTGAGCAGTCCGACGTTCTCGAGCTCGGCGAGCTCGTTCCGGACCGTCGAGGAGGAGACGTGCATCCCCGACCGCTCGACCAGGTTCTTGGAGCCGACGGGCTGGCCGGTCGCGACGTACTCCTCGACGACGCGAAGCATGATCTCCCGCTGGCGTTCGGTGATTTCGAACTGCATGGTTATGCAGGCATTTTACGCCAGCAGCTCGGCCGTCACGCCGCCGCCCAGGAAGCGCCCCCGGGCGGTCAGGCTGAACTTCTCCCCGGCCTCGCGCGTGGCTAGCCCGAGCGCTTCCAGCCGGGCGAGCGCCTGCTCGTCGACGGCGTCTCCCAGCCCGGCCAGCGCCAGCGGCTCGTCGAGCCGCAGCCCGAGCATGACCCGCTCGCGTCTCTTGATCTCGTCGTCGAGCGGCTCGATCTCCCGCGGCGGATCCTCGCCACGGCGGAGCGCCTCGAGATATGCCGGCAGCCGCGGCGTGTTCCCCCGCCGGAGCCAGCCGAGCGTCGACACTGCGCCGATCCCGATGCCCAGATAGTCGCGGCCGAGCCAGTAGGCGAGGTTGTGGCGCGACCGGAGGTCCCGTCCGGCGTCGAGTTCGGGCCGCAAGCAGAAGTTCGCCGTTTCGTACCAGCGGTACCCGGCGGACGTCAGCGTTTCGACGACCTGCTCGAAGTAGCCCTCCAGTGCATCGCTCTGGCGGGCGAGCTCATCCCCGAAGGTATGTGTGAAGCGCGTCCCGGGCTTGGCCTCGAGCTCGTAGCAGGACAGATGCTGTGGCTCCAGGGCGAGCGCCGCCTCCAGGTCGCGCTCGAGATCGGAGGCGCTCTGGCCGGGAATCCCATAGATGAGATCGAGGGAAATGTTGTCAAAATTGGCATCACGGAGAGTGTGCACACAGCGGCGGACGTCGTCCGGCGTCGCGCGGCGTTCGAGCACCGAGAGCAACCGCGGATCGAAGCTCTGCGCCCCCATCGACACGCGACTGACGCTCCCGCGCGACAACAGCCGGGCAAGGGCCGGCGTCATCGTTTCCGGATTCGCCTCGATCGTGACCTCGGCGGCCGGCGGAAGGGAGGCGAGCAGCCGCTCGAGGGCCGAGGAGTCCGTGAACGTGGGCGTGCCGCCGCCGAGGTAGACCGTCTCGAGCGGGTCAGCGAGGACACGACGCTCGAACTCGAGCTCGGTCAACAGCGCGTCGACGTATGCCTCGTGCAAGCCCTCCCGGCCGACCACGGTCACGAAGTCGCAGTAGCCGCACCGGTGCGCGCAGAACGGCAGGTGCACGTAGAGGTGCCGGACGCCGCTCATCGCGCCCCGATCCTCCGCGGCCGAGCGACGAGCTCGCCGGCGCAGTTCGGGCAGACGTGTTCCATCGCCTCGGAGCACGAGGCGCAGAACGTGCATTCGTACGAGCAGATCCGCGCCTCGTCGTGCGCACCCAGCGCGGCACCGCAGCGCTCGCACTCGGTCTTCATCTGGAGCGCCATCAACGCTTCCCGTCCCCGAGGTTGAGCACGGCGAGGAACGCCTCCTGCGGCACCTCCACCCCGCCGACCTGCTTCATCCGTTTCTTGCCTTTCTTCTGCTTCTCGAGCAGCTTGCGCTTGCGGCTGATGTCACCGCCGTAACACTTGGCGAGCACGTCCTTGCGCTTCGCCTTCACGGTCTCGCGCGCGATGACGCGCGAACCGATCGCCGCCTGGATCGCGACGTCGAACATCTGCCGCGGGATCTCCTCGCGCAGGCGTTCCACGAGCTGCTTGCCGCGCTCGTACGCCGCCTCGCGGTGGACGATGAGCGAGAGCGCGTCGACCTGCTCGCCGGCGACGAGGACGTCGACGCGCGACAGCTGGCCTTCGCGGAAGCCGACGAGGTCGTAGTCGAAGCTCGCGTATCCGCGCGTGCGGGACTTGAGCTGGTCGTAGAAGTCGAGCACGATCTCGGCGAGCGGCAGCTCGTACACCAACAGGACACGCTGCTCGGAGAGGTACTCCATATGGTCGAACCGTCCGCGCCGCTCGTTGCAGAGGCCCATGACGTCGCCGACGTAGTCCTTCGGGACGATGACAGACGCCTTCACGTACGGCTCCTCGACGACCTCGTACTCGCGCGGCATCTCGGCCGGGTTGTGCACCTCGACGGTCTCGTCGCCCTGAAGCGTCACCTGGTAGGCGACGTTCGGCGCCGTCACGAGCAGGTCGAGGTCGAACTCGCGCTCGAGCCGCTCGCGCACGATCTCCATGTGCAGCAACCCGAGGAAGCCGCAGCGGAAGCCGAAGCCGAGCGCTTGCGAAGTCTCCGGCTCGTAGAAGAGCGCAGCGTCGTTCAGCTTCAGCCGCTCGAGCGCGTCTCGAAGGGCCGGGTACTCGTCCGAGTCGGTCGGGAAAAGTCCCGCGAAGACCATCGGCTTCACGTCCTTGTAGCCGGGCAGCGGCCCAGCGGCGGGACGGCGCACCGACGTCACGGTGTCGCCGACGCGCAGCCGGCTCACGTCCTTCAGGCCCGTGATCACGTAGCCGACCTCGCCTGCACCGATCGTCTGCGACGGCGTCATCGCCGGCGAGAAGAAACCGAGCTCCTCGGCCTCGAACTCGGTCCCCTGCGCCATTGCCTTGAGGGGCTCGCCGCGACGGAACGAGCCGTCGACGACACGCACGAACGCGACGACGCCGCGGTACTGGTCGTAGGACGAGTCGAAGATCAGCGCGCGCGCCGGCGCCTCGGGATCCCCCACGGGAGCCGGGATGCGCTCGACGATCGCGTCCAGCACTTCCGCGGCTCCTTCCCCGGTCTTGGCTGAGATGCGCACGACGCGCTCGGGCGCCTCGCCGACGAGCTCGCCGACCTCCGCAGCGATCTCGTCGGGGCGCGCCTGCGGCAGGTCGATCTTGTTCACGGCGGGGACGATCTCGAGGTTGTTCTCGATCGCGAGGTACGCGTTCGCGAGCGTCTGCGCCTCGATTCCCTGCGAGGCATCGACGAGCAGCAGCGCGCCCTCGCAGGCGGCGAGCGACCGCGACACCTCGTACGTGAAGTCGACGTGGCCGGGCGTGTCGATCAGGTTCAGCTCGTGGCCCTTCCACATCACCCGCACGGCCTGGGCCTTGATCGTGATTCCGCGCTCGCGCTCGAGCTCCATCGAGTCGAGGAGCTGGTCGCGCATCTCCCGCCCGGAGACCGTCTCGGTCAGCTCGAGGATGCGGTCGGCGAGCGTCGACTTGCCGTGGTCGATGTGCGCGATGATCGAGAAGTTGCGGATCTTGCTCTGGTCCATGGCCGCGCTCGACGTTACCGGTCGTGCGACGCCACCGAGAGAAGCGGCCTGAGCTCGCGGACGCCGAGCAGCAGGCATGTGGCGAGGTAGGTCGCGACACCCGCGGCGAGCGCCACGAGCAGCGACACGATCTGGGCGCCGACCGAGCGGCCGAAGACGGAGTCGAGCCCGACCCATGCCTCGTGGGAGACAACCGCGAGCGCGCCCGACGCCGCGAGCACCATTGCCGTCGAGCGCAGTGTCTCGGTCAGCTCGACACGGCCGATCTTCCGGCGCAGCAGGTGGATCAGCGCGAGCGTCCCCGCGATGTTGCAGACCGATGTCGAGAGCGGGATCCCCCACGTCCCGAAGCGGTAGAAGGCCGAGTCCAGCGCGGCGTTCAAGCCGAGGTTCCCGAGGGCGACCCAGGTCGGGATCCAGGGCGACTGGAGGCTGAAGAACGAGCGGTTCAGCATCAGCATCGCGCCGTTGAACGCGAGACCGAGCGAGAACGCCGCCAGACACTGTGCGACGACCGTGGTCTGGTCGGGCGTGAACTGGCCGTGCTGGTAGACGAGCCGCACGATCGGCGTCGCGAGCGCAGCACTCGCCGCGCTCGCCGGGATGAGCAGGAACCCGATCTGGCGGAGGCCGGTCGCGGACGTCCGGCGGAACCCCGTGGTGTCGCCGCGCGCGGCGAGCCGTGCGAGCGACGGGAAGAGGATCGTCGCGACCGCGACGGAGAAGATCCCCTGGGGGAGCATGTAGATCCTGAATGCCAGGTCGATCGCGCGCGGCGCCTGCCGGGGGTCGATCAGCCGCGAGGCGAACAGCGAGTCGACGAGGGCGTTGAAGTTGATCAGCCCGAGGCCGAGCGTCACCGGGACCATGAGCACGAACACCTGCCGCACCGCGGGGTCGCGCCAGTCGAGGACGATCCGGAGCCGGCCGTCCAGCCCGCGCAGCCACGGGACGGGCAGGAGCACCTGGATCACCGTGCCGATCAGGATCGAGACGGCGTAGATGTAGAGCTTCGTGTCGACAGAGTGCGCCTGTGGCACGCCGATGACGAGGCCGGCGATGATCGCGACGTTCCACGCGACCGGCGAGAGCGCCGGGACGCTGAAGTGCTCATAGCTGTTCAGGATCCCGACGATCACGCCGGACACGCCGAGCAGCGCCACGATCGGGAAGAGAACCCGCGTCAGTCCGATCGCAAGCGCCTTGTCGCCGCCCGGGTTGCCGAACGGGGCGATGACGATCGGCGCCAGCACCATGAACAGCGCGGTCAGGCCGCCGAGACCGAGCAGCATCAGCCAGAACACGCTCGATGCGACTCGCCAGGCGCGCTTGCGATCGCCCTTCTCGAGCAGCTCGGTGAAGACGGGGACGAACGCCGACGAGAGCGCCGCGTCCGCGACGAGCGCGCGCACGAGGTTCGGCACCTGGAACGCGATCGTGAAGGCGTTGATCTTGCCCTTCGACCCGAAGTAATAGGCCGCGACGATCTCGCGGACGAGGCCGAGAATCCGGGAGAGGCCGGTCGCGGCGCCGAAAACCATCGTCGAGCGGACGAGCCGGCGCCGATGCTCCTGCCCGCTCGTACCGCCCGGCGCTCCGCCCCGTGATGCGCTCGATGTCACCACAAAGGGGTCACCGGGAAAAGAGCATAGGCACAGAGCCGGTTTGCTACCCTTGTGACTGCCCGCGCAGGTGGCGGGCTTTTTTCACGCTGTATTCGCCTAAGACCGATGCCGAACATTCGCCAGCAGAAGAAGCGTGTCCGCAGCGCCGCCCGCCAGCGGCTGGAGAACCTGCGGTACCGCTCGACAGTGAAGACGCTCACGCGGCGGCTGCGCGAAGCGGTCGACGAGGGCGACGGCGCGAAGGTCGCGGCGGAGCACGCCGAGCTCGTCCGCACGATCGACCGCGCGGCGACGCGCGGCGCACTGCACCGGAACACCGCAGCCCGCAAGAAGGCCCAGGCGGCGCGGCTCGTCTCCGGCGGCTCGAGCTAGCGCGACGAAGCTGCCGCTGCTCGCGTGTGTCCCGCCCGCGGGCGCGTGATCTCGACGAGCGTGCGTTCGAGCGCGAGGTCGTCCGGCAGCCTCGATCCGCCTTTCACAGCCAGGTCGAGTGCAGCGAGCTGCGTCACGGCGGCGTCGAGCTCCACGTCGCTGAACGCCTCGGCCTGGCCAAACGCTTTCCGGACCGGGAACGGTTTCTCCCGTAGCCGCTTGGCCGCGTCGTCCACGGACACGCCGTCGCGCGCAAAGTCCCGACAGGCGCGAACGAGCGCGACGTGCTTTGCCAGTTGCCAGACCAGGCCGCTGGGCGTCTTTTCGCCGCTCGTCAGTATCCGCTCACATTCTCCGAGGACGCCGGCAGTGTCGTGCCGGGCCCACGCGTCCGTGAGCGCCCACGGGGGCTTGTCGGCGCGAGCGGCGACGAGGACTTCGACGTCCGTCTCCCGGATCTCCTCTCCGTCGGCCCAGGTCGCGAGCTTGGCGACTTCGGTCGAGAGGTCGACGAGGTTGTCGCCGACGAGCTCGACGAGCAGGCGGCATGCCTCCGGCTCCGCGCTCGCTCGGGCGAGCGCGAACTGGTCCGCGACCCAAGCCGCCAGGTTGCGCCGAGGCGTGTCGTAGACGAGCACGTCGCCGGCTTTCGCGCAGGCCTTGGTGAGCGCCGACTCCTTCTTCATCTCGTCCGCGACGAGCGCGAGCACCGTCTCCGGGGTCGGTGAGCGCAGGTAGTCCGCGATCTCTTTGGCGTCTGCTGCCTTCCAGCGGTCGACACCGTCGACGAGGACGAGTTTCGACCCGCCGCCGAACAGCCCGAGCGCGTTGCAAGCCGCGACGACCACGTCTCCGCCCGCCTCGGCCGCGAAGAGCCGCTCAACGGCCTCGGAGTCGAAGTGCGAACGAAGGCGCTCGACGGCGCGCCCGACCTTGGGACGGTCGCTGCCGGACAGCAGATAGACGGGCTTCAGCTTGGCATCCGGCATCGCCTCCAAGCATAGGCGCCGATCGCGGCGGAACAGAGACCGACGGCTGCGGCTGCCCAGCCCGAGGTGATCTGGGCGAATGGCAAGCCTCCGATCGTGCGCGCGCACATCGCCAGATACGCCGCGCACCAACCTGCGAGCCAGGTGAGCGCGGCGGCGGCCGACGGGACGAGCGGGTGGACGACCGCGGCGACGAGCGCGAGGCCCAGCAGCGGAGCCACGGCCGGCGCGGCGAGCGCGTTCGCCGGAACCGCGAGCAGCGGCACGGCGTGGAACTGGAGCCAGAGAATCGGCGCGGTTGCGAGACCGCAGGCAGTCGAGATTGCGAGGAAGCCGGCGACCTTCTTCGGCACCGGATACCCCTCGAGGGCCCGGCCGATCCTCGGCGCGAGCACGAAGATGGCCACCACCGCGGCGAACGAGAGCTGGAATCCGGCGTCGAAGAGCGTGTAGGGGTTCCAGGCGAGGAGGACGACCGCACCGACGAGCAGGAACCACCAGCGGTCTCGCTCTCGTGCGAGCAGCCAGGCGATCGAGCCGAGCGCTCCGGCGATCCCGGCCCTGATCACGGACGGTTGCGCCCCGACGGCGAGCACGTACGCGGCGATCGCCGCCAGCGCTCCGAGCTCGCCGAGGAGGCGCGGCACGCCCGCGAGCCAGGCGACGAGCAGCGCTCCCCCGGCGACGAGCGCGACGTTCTGGCCCGAGACGGCCAGCAGGTGATAAAGCCCGGAGGCGCGGAAGCGGTCGCGCAGGCTCTGCGACAGCCCTTCGTCGGCCCCGAGCACCACTCCGAGCAACACGGCGCGCTGCTCGCCCCTGCTGCCACGAGACAGGCCGCGCGTCACGAACGCGCGCAGACGGTCGGCAACGCCGCCCAGCCCGCCGCGGCGCCCGACGACCCGCCAGCGGTCGACGCGGAGGACAACATGGATGCCGTGGCGGCGGAGATACAACCGCTCGTCGAAGCCGTTCTGCGGTCCGCGCGGCGCGGCCAGGACGCCTAGTGCATGCAGCACGTCTCCCTGCGCGGGCTCCCGGCCGGCCGGGAGCTCGAGCAGGACCGGCTCCGACGTCCGAAGGGCGCCGAAGCGGCGCATCTCCCCCTGCGCGCGGATGGAGAAGCTCGACCGCCTCGGCGGCGCCGTCACGACCACGCGCGCCTGCTCGGCAGTGCCGAGGAGGCGCGTCAGCGGGCTGCGGTCGATCGCATCCAGGCGCGCGCTGCCCCACCACCAGCCGCCGAGGCCCACAGCCAGCGCGACGAACAGGAGCCGCTGGCTCGGCATGACCGCGGCAACGAGGGCCGAGGCGCCGATTGCTACCACTGCGGCCCCTGCGGCGTGGAGGCGAACAGCGTTCGCCGCGGCGATCCCGCAGCACACCGCGCCAAGAGCAACGTGGGGCGCGGGCGGGCGAATCACGGCACGACCAATCCGCGAAGCTGATCGAGCTTGGCGGGACCGATTCCGGAAATCGCGTCCAGCTCGTCAACCGAGCGAAACGCGCCGTGCGCGGTCCGGTAGTCGACGATCTTCTGCGCTGTGACCGGCCCGATTCCCGGGAGCGCGTCGAGCTGCTCCGCGGTTGCGGTGCTCAGGCTGACCGGGCCGGTCGTGGACGTCGGCGACGAGCCGGCCGGCGCGGCCACCCCGCCGCCGGCGAGTTTGGTCGGCACGACCACCTGCTCGCCGTCGGCGAGCGGAGCCGCCAGGTTGACGCCGTCGAGCGCCGCTCTAGCGTTCGCGCCGCCGGCCTTCGCCACCGCGTCGGCGACCCGAGACCCGTGCGGCAACCGGTACAGGCCGGGAAGCCTCACCGCGCCGGCGACGTCCACCACCAGCGCGGGCGGCGGCGCAGGCGGCTCGGCCCGCGGCAGGGCGAACGCAGGCGCTCGATGGCCGGAGGAGCCGCCGGCGAGCAGCTTCCCGGCGAGGACGAGGACGAGAGCCAGCGCCCCCGCGGCCACGAGCGCTTGGCGCCGAGAGAGCGAAAACGCCGACATGTCGTCTATTGTGGCAACACATGTCTTACAGCTGTGTGACTTCTCTGTGCCAAAATCGACACATGGGGTCGGCCCGTCTCGCGGTCGTTGCCGCCCTCGCGCTGGGCTTGCTCGTCGCGAGCAGTTCGGGCTCCACGGGAAGCGGCCTCTACGGCACCGTACGCAAGGGCCCTATCCGCCCCGTGTGCCAGCAAGGCGTTCCCTGCGACGGCCCTGTGGCGAGAACCACGCTCGTCTTCTCGAAGTCAGGCCGCGAGGTTGCGCGTGTGCGATCGACCGCACAAGGCACGTACAGGCTGGCCCTCGAGCCCGGCTACTACGACATCACCGCGACCGCGAAGGTCGGCCTCTCGAAGCTTCCCAGGCCGCACGCGATCCACGTTCGCGCCGGCCACTGGGACAGGATCAACCTCTTCTTCGATACCGGGATCCGCTAGCTAGCCGACCACGAGGTTGACCAGCTTGCGCGGGACGACGATCGCCTTGCGCACGGTCTTTCCGTCGACGTGGGCCTGGACGCGCGGCGAGGCCTTCGCCCGCTCGACCAGCTCGTCCTCCGACAGCTCGGCCGAGACCTGCATCCGGTCGCGCACCTTGCCGTTCACCTGGACGACGAGCTCGAACGTGTCGCGGACGAGCATGTCCGGGTCGTGCACCGGCCAGGGATGCTCCCACAGCCGCTCGTGCCCCAGCGTCTGCCACAGCTCTTCCGCGATGTGCGGCGCGTACGGCTGGATCAGCGACACCGCGGTCTCGGCGGCGAAGCGCGCAGCCGGGTCGTCGATCCGGGGCGACAGCTCGTTGACCAGCTCCATGACCGCCGAGATCGCGGTGTTGAAGGCCAGGCGGCGTCCGACGTCGTCCGTGACCCGGGCGATCGTGGCGTGCGCGGACCGCGCCAGGTCGCTTTCGGGCATCCCCTCGGCGGGCGCCTTCTCCGCGACCTCGTTCACGACCCGCCACAGCCGGCGCAGAAAGCGGCTCGTCCCCTCCAGGCCGGAGTCCTGCCACTCCATGTCCTGGTCCGGCGGGCCCATGAACAGGATGTAGAGGCGCACAGCGTCCGCCCCGTACTCGGCGACCAGCGCGTCCGGGCCCTGGACGTTGCCCTTCGACTTCGACATCTTCGAGCCGCCCATCTGCACCCAGCCCTGGTGGAACACGCGCGCGAACGGCTCACGGAAGCCGACCAGGCCCATCTCGTTCATCACCCGGACGAAAAAGCGCGAGTAGAGCAGGTGTCCGGTGGCGTGGTCGATCCCGCCGATGTACTGGTCGATCGGGCACCAGTAATCGACGATCCGGCGGTCGAACGGCGCCTCGTCGTTGTGCGGGTCGACGTAGCGCAGGTAGTACCAGGACGAGTCGACGAAGGTGTCCATCGTGTCCGCCTCGCGCGTGGCCGGGCCTCCGCAGGAGGGGCAGTCGACGTTCAGCCACTCCTGGTTGGAAGCGAGCGGCGGGACGCCCTTCGGTCGGTAGTCCTCGACCTCCGGCAGCAGCACGGGCAGCTCGTCGTCGGGCACCGGAACGAGGCCGCACTTTCCGCAGTGGATGATCGGAATCGGGGAGCCCCAGTAGCGCTGGCGCGACCAGCTCCAGTCGCGCAGGCGGTAGGAGATCGCCGGCGCCGCCCGGCCCTGCTCGTGCAGCCAGTCGACGATCTTCTCCTTCGCCTCCGGCGACGGCAGGCCGGTGAACTGATCCGAGTTGACGAGCACCTCGCCCTGCGTGTGGGCGGAGTACGCCCCCTCCTCGGGCGCTTCGCCGTCCCGCGGGGCGACCACCGTCCGCACCGGCAGCTCGAACGTCTGCGCGAACTCGTAGTCGCGCTCGTCGTGCGCCGGGACGGCCATGATCGCGCCGGTGCCGTAGTCCATCAGGACGTAGTCGGCGACCCAGATCGGCAACCGGTCGCCGTTGACGGGGTTCGTCGCGTAGTAGCCCGTGAAGACACCTGTCTTCTCGTCCTCGGTGGCGCGCGCCTCGCCCCGCTTTGCCGCGGTCTGCCGCTGGTACGCGAGCACCTCTTCGCTGCCGATCCGCTCCACCAGCGGGTGCTCGGGTGCGAGCACGAAGAACGTCGCGCCGAACAGCGTGTCGGGCCGCGTCGTGAAGACCGGGACGTCGATGTCCAGCTCGTCGACGCGGAAGAGCACCTCGGCGCCCTCGCTGCGGCCGATCCAGTTCCGCTGGATCGCCATCGTCCGTTCCGGCCAGGCGCCGCCGGGCGGCAGCTCGTAGTGCAGCAGCTCGTCCGCGTAGTTCGTGATCCGGAAAAACCACTGCTCCATGCTCCGGGCCTCGACCAGCGCGCCGCATCGCCAGCAGCGTCCGTCGACGACGTGCTCGTTCGAGAGCACCGTCTGGTCGTTCGGGCACCAGTTGACGGGAGCCGCCTTCCGGTAGGCCAGGCCGCGCTCGAAGAACCGCAGGAAGAGCCACTGCGTCCAGCGGTAGAACTCCGGCTCGTGCGCGGAGACCTCGCGGTCCCAGTCGATCACCCAGCCCATCCGGCGCATCTGCGTCCGGATCGCCTCGATGTTGCGCTCGACGATCTCGTTCGGGTGGCCGCCCTCCTTGATCGCCGCGTTCTCCGCGGGCAGGCCAAACGAGTCGAAGCCCATCGGCCGCAGCACCGTCCAGCCGTTACGTCGGCGGAAATGGGTCAGGACGTCGCCCATCGTGTAGTTGAAGACGTGCCCCATGTGCAGCGTCCCTGACGGGTAGGGCAGCATCTCGAGCTGGTACCAGTGGCGCGGCGGCTCCTCGCCCGGTGCGGGATTCGGCGTCGCGAAGGCCCGTGCGTCCTCCCAGACCTGCTGCCACTTCGTCTCGACTGCTTGTGGGTCGTACTTCTCCATGGCGTCCTACTGTCGCGGGGTACAAAAAAGCCTCTCATACGAGAGGCCGTGGGAAGCTGCCGCGGCGGGGCCGCGCTGGCTTCCTTCGCTATGCAAGGAGCTCCTGCACTATGCGTTCAGTGTAGCGAGTGTGTAGCGTCGAATCCATGGGCCTCCTCGACCTTTTTCCCGATTCCGCGGCCGTCGAATCCGGCGAGCTGACGGTCGGCCGGATGCCGGCGTCGGCGCTCGCGGAGGAGTTCGGAACGCCGCTCGTCGTCTACTGCGAGCAGACGCTGCGGGCGCGGGCGCAGGCGTACCGCGAGTCGGCGCCGGATGCCGTCACGCTCTACGGATCGAAGGCGTTTCCGAACGGCGCGCTGCTGGCGCTGTTCGCCGAGGCGGGAATCGGCGCCGACGTCTCGACGCTCGGCGAGCTG
>Ga0070741_10005665_pt1 | contig 27484 bp, 27 predicted proteins | sample Coa_R1_4_FD_66440 | JGI IMG/M metagenome (GOLD analysis project Ga0070741, IMG submission 66440) | Surface soil microbial communities from Centralia Pennsylvania, which are recovering from an underground coalmine fire - Coalmine... | ecosystem: Environmental > Terrestrial > Soil > Unclassified ...
AACACCAATGTTACGGAATATGTTGAACACTTTCTGGGTACCGTCATTGAAGAAAATACCATTGGGCACTGACAGCTGCTGGCCGATGAAGCCGTTGATGGCGGAGGCGAAGCCTTGCAGGTCGGAAATGATAGGACACTGGAACCAACGTAGTGGCTTATCATTGGGCACATTACAACTATCACTTGTGGTAGTAGGATTATCGTTCGTGCTAGGCGTAACGGCTGTAGGTGCGCCATAAATATTGGTAAGGCCGACCCATATAAACTTTTTTGTACAATCGCCGCTAAAGTACGCGGTAATCGTTGTATACATTGCTGTAGTGTAAGGATTCGCATGCATGGTATCGTCTACAACCCCATCGCACGACACAGTACTTGAGTTGAATATCGGAAACAGCAGTGTCATGTCGTTGCCTTTGATGGGTTTTTTCGATGATTCAAGATATGTGTCGCCTACGTGGATGAATTCGGCAGCATCAGCACCCACGCGATCAATGATAATGGCTGCGTCTGGATCATGAGAATCGGGGTTCCAATGCCCCACAGACATGACGGACAGCTGGGTGTTCACAAGGTTAACCGTTACCCTTTGTACTTGGCATGAACCATGGGTCTTTGAGGCAGGGTTTTCTATAAACCTATTAAGGGTAATGATACCGGTCGTCGCACCCATAAAACTATTCGTATCGTCACCTAGTTTCAAGGTTTCGCGTGCACAATCGTTCTCTATTGATACGGTAGCGGTCAGGGTCATAGTATTGCCCGTACTATCAACTTTTATAAGTTTATCGACGACGCCATACTCTCCTGAAGCGTCTCCAAAGACATGCACAGTTTTGCTATCCATCCATGCGCCGGTATAGACATTGTTTGTCGCGGGTCCGGCCAAGGTGTTGAACGTGTTGGTAAGGTCCGTCCGTACCCTGCCTGGGTCCTTGCAGTCGGAAGAGAACGTATACGTGAGCGCCTGCTTTGCAGTATGGTAGTTCCACACTGTCGGGTCATTCTCCGACAGTGTGAGACCGACATCAATCATGTCATCCGCGGTTTTACAGGCGCCCGGGGCAGTCAGTGTCATCATGAGACTAATCTCGCCTTTTGTGATCTTGGACTGGGTAAAAATCTTGCCGTTGAAGACCATTTTTGCTGGATCACCATTACTAATCCATGTAGCAGTGGGGTTCGCTGCGGCAACTGGCTTACTTTCCATGATGGCCACATAAGACGAGCTGAACAGGACGACAAGGAAAACGACCAAGACAAAAGGCACCCTCAGCCGCCCCAGAACGCCAGATCTAGCAGCTCGCAGCATAGTCACTCTTTTGTTGCCCCATAGTATTTCCTTCAATACGGACAGAGTACCGGTTGAGCGGACTCCGCGCATTGATCTGCACCACATAAAATAAAAAGACCCGCACATCGGTGCGAGTCTTTTAAGCGCTCCAAGGCTCCCGAGCGGCTAGCCCTTGATGTAATCGTGCAGCTTCTTGGCGTCGCGATGTTTGCGCAGCTTAGCAAGCGCTTTGGCTTCAATCTGGCGGATGCGCTCGCGGGTTACCTGGAATTCGCTGCCCACCTCTTCAAGCGTATGGCTCTTGCCATCTTCCAGGCCGAAGCGCAGGCGGATAATCTTTTGCTCGCGCTCCGTCAGCACGTTCAGCATATCCTTCACTTGCTCTTTCAGCAGCTGGCTGGTGGCGGATTCTTCAGGCGTTACGGTGTCTTCATCTTCGATGAAATCAGCCAACACCGAATCGTCTTCATTGTCACGGATAGAGGCATCGAGACTGGAGATGTCCTGCTTGATCTTCATGATATGTTCTACCTTGTCGACTTCTATGTCCATGGCCGAAGCGATTTCTTCGTTGGTCGGCTCGCGGTTCAACTCTTGCGTCAGACGGCGCTGGGTGCGCAGCAATTTGTTGATGGTCTCTACCATGTGCACCGGGATGCGGATAGTGCGTGCCTGGTCGGCAATGGCGCGGGTAATGGCCTGACGGATCCACCAGGTGGCGTAGGTACTGAACTTGAACCCCTTGTCCGGGTCGAACTTTTCTACGGCGCGCAGTAAGCCGGTATTACCTTCCTGAATGAGGTCCAGGAGGTCCAGGCCGCGGCCCACATAACGCTTGGCAATAGACACCACCAGGCGCATGTTGGCCTCAGCCATCTTGTCTTTCGCGTCTTTATGTCCGGCGGACACGCGCTTTGCCAGTTCCAGCTCCTCTTCGCTGGACAGCAGAGGAATCTTACCGATCTCACGCAGGTACAGACGAACCGAATCGTCGTGCACATCGTCGTCATACGCCGAAGTGTCTACCAGCGGCTCGTCCTCTTCTTCGTCGGGCAGCCACTCGTCGGTAAAGTTTTCCGGATCGGGCTCAGCCGCTGCCACGGCTATGCTGGCGTCGGCCAATTCAGTGTAAAGCTGATCGAGTAATTCGGCGTTCTCCGGCTTGTCGGGGATAGCCGCAAAGACATCTTTCTGGCTAATCTGCCCTGCTTTTTTAGCCTTTTCAACCACCCAAGCCTTACGCGCTTGCAGGTCTTCTGGCATCGTTTCTGCGGGTGCTGCTTTCTTTGGTTTCGCCATACGCTATATTCCTCCCTTAGTTTGCCGTAATAATGCATCAAGCTGAGCGGCACGCATGAGCAGCGCCTCTACCGTCGCCTCATCTGCCAACTCAAGCTGTGCCGTCAATGCTACTTTTTGTTGTTTTACGTATTTCTCTATCAGCCGTGCAATGAGCCGTGCCACTTCATACTGAAGTTCGGTCGAGTCGAGGTCTTGATAAAGCTCCTCGTACTGCAATCCCAAGATTTTAACATAATCTGCAATAGGCCGCAACAGATCGATGGCGTCTGTAGCCTTGCCGGTAAAATCCGGATGCTGGCGCAAAAATAGCAACATAGTTCTGCTTTCGTCGCGGCCCAGCATGTCAGGCTCAATAGGCGCCGCGTAGGACCGTAATCCTGGCTGCATCAAAAGCAACGTCATAAGATGCTCTTCCGCCTTAGCATCTTCGGCTGACTGTTTATCGATTTGAGGAGGGGGCTGACGGCGCTGACGCAATACTTTCGGCGCCTCATTCGGAGTTTTCTCGAGTTTAGCCGTAAGTGCCTGCCGTGTCGTATCCGTGGCAGCGGCGATTGCCGCCATATAGTGGTCTTGTTCTACCGGATCGCTCAACCGGCGTACGATAGGCAGTAGAATATCACTATACTGGCGCTTACCTGGAGCACTCGTCAGGTCCAACTCCCGTGCATAACGATCCATCAACCAGTCCAGTGCGTACCGATGTTTGGTGATGGTTTCGTGCCAAATCTTTGGATCATGCCGGATAAGCTCGTCAGGGTCTTTACCGCTTGGAATGTCGATAATACTCAAGGACACACCTATTTTACCTGCCAGCGGGATTGCCCGCTCAGTAGCAGCTATACCAGCACGGTCGGCATCGAAACACAGGCGGATATCGCCCGTAAATCGGCTCAACGCTTTTAAATGCTGCTCGGTCAGTGCAGTCCCGGCTACTGCAATTGTCTGCCTCACCCCAGCCTGATGGCTGGCAATGACGTCCAGGTTTCCTTCGGTAACGACAACGAACTTCGACTTGCGGATGCCTTCTTTGGCGAGGTGCAAGCCGAACACGTGGCGCGATTTATCATACAGTATAGTCTGTGGCGTGTTGATATATTTTGGGGCATTTTTATCATCTGCCAACAGCCGGGCAGTAAACCCAATAACCCTGCCTTGTGCGTCACATAGCGGCACCATCAGCCGGCTGCGGAACATGTCCCCCAGCCCTGCCCGGCGCTGCGCCGTTACGCCGGCCTGCCGCATTTCGTTCTCAGTAAAACCGCGCGTCTTCAAGAAGTCCACGAGCGCTGTACCGGTATTCGGCGAATAGCCAAGCCGCCAGGCCAGCGCAGTTTCTTTCGTAAACTGACGCTTTTGAAATACATACGCAAGTGCGATCTGATTATTTGAAAACTGTACTTGGTAGAATTTGGTCGTTAGTTCCAACAATTCGTATAGACGTTCTTTGTCCGGACCCCCGCCGCGCGAATGCTTGCGGTACTGCTCCAGATCTACTCCTGCCTTGCGGGCCAATAGCTCCAAAGCGCCCTTGAAGTCGAGCCCCTCCATCTCCATGACGAAGCTGAACATATTGCCGCCCTTACCGCTGCTGAAATCGTGCCATATTTGCTTCTCGGGGCTGACCACAAAGCTGGGCGTACGTTCGCTGGTAAACGGGCTCAGCCCCTTGAAATTTCGGCCGGCACGCTTCAGCTGGACGTACTCGCTAATGACGTCCTCGATATTCAAACGAGCCTTGATTTCCTCAATGCCATCCATCTACCAGATATTGTACGCTAATGACCATCTTATTACAGGTGTTTTGCATCTTCAGGCAACATCTGGCACGGCCAAGGCACTTGTGGTTAAATACATACATATGCCTCCTTCGCAACCGACACCAAACTATGGACCGACAATGCCGATTCCGACCGGGCCGCAAGATAGCACCCAGTTCGATTTCATCACGGGCGGTTCCAGCCTGAAACATAGCGCCTCCATGGGCACAGGAGGGACCGCAACGAAACGCATCGCACTCGTCGTAGGCGGTTTTATAGTCCTGGCCATAATTGGCTGGGTATTCATCTCTATAGTCACCAAGCCCGTCGGCATTGACCCTGCCGCCCTGCTCGACCTTGCTCAAAAGCAGACCGAGCTGGCCCGCATCTCTCAAACGCCTGCGCTCACCGCCGTCCAACAACCTACACAGGATTTTGCCGAAACAACCTATATGACCATGCTGACAAATCAGGTGGCGTTCGTGAAATACATGGGTGACCACGGTGCCACGAAACCCAGCAACAAAACTCTAAACGCCACAAAGAACTCACAGACCGATACTACCCTGCAAAGCGCCCAAGCAACCGGCACCTATGACAGCACCTATATATCAATTGCCAAAACCCAGCTCACTGCATACGAACAGGCCCTATCACGCGCCTTTTCCGCCAGCAAGAGCACCAGCGAACGACAGATGCTCCAAAGCGCCTACACGCAAGCACAGATGCTGGTTACTATGAGTTCACAGCAATACTAGTATTGTTTGATGCTTAGCCAGTCGTTTGCTCACCTGTAACCAGAAGATATGAGTGGCGGATCAGATCCTGCACCTCTTCCCAGCCAAGCTGGCCACTGAGCACCAACGTATTCCAATGTTTCTTGTTCAGATGATACCCCGGCATGACACTTTCGTAGCGCTCGCGCAGCACCTGTGACAACCGCGGGTCACACTTTAGGCTGAGATTAACCGGCGTTTTCTCTTCGCTCATCAGTGCAAACATCTTGTCGTCTACTTTGTACACGGCCACACCCTCACCGAACGGATAATCACGGACCGCATTCGGCATGCTCAGGATATATGCCTCTACTGTTTGCCGGTCCATCGTCACCGAATCGCTCATCAGTCGTTCTCCTTCAGCCACTTCATATAGTACTCCCACTCGGCGATGCTTGCCCGTATATCATCGGCAGCCCGGTGGACATCCTTCTTGGGGTATTCCAGCCCATACCTGCCCTGCATATACACCTTCAGACTACTGACATCCAGCATACGGTAGTGCAATAGTGCCTCTACATCAGGCCACCATTGCTTAATAAACTTTCGGTCAGAATGAATAGAATTACCCGCCAGTATAGCCGGCTCGTCAGCAAAATATTTGCGGATAAGCGCCGTCATCTCTTGCGTCACTGTTTGTTCGGGTTTGCCTTCGCTGCGGACGCGCTCCGTCAGACCGCTCGCAGCATGCTGGGCTTTCGGCCACTCATCAGCTGCATCCAGAATGACGTCAGGATGCGATATGATGGCCTCGTAGCGAGCAATTTCTGCAAACGAGAAATCGGTGATAATTGCCGCCACTTCTATGATGACGTGCTTGGCTGGGTCAAGGCCGGTCATCTCCAAATCGACCCAAAGCAATTTGGTGGGCAACCGCTGTTTGTCTATATTCATGACCCTAGTATACGCTACCGCCGCCTCTGATGGACAGGACGGCGGTGTTTTGTGTATGAGGTGTTATTTGCGGGCGGCGGCAAGCGCGTCGCTATACCACTTGGTCTCTTCAAGCATGCGCTTCAGTGCAGCATGCGGACCATAGGGGTTTTGCTTCATTTCTGGCTGCATCTCACCGGTTTCGTCGATGGCCTCTGCGGCATGCCCTAAGAAGAAGGTCGCCTGTGGCACGCTAACCGCCAGGACGCCAGGTAGAGTGCCGCGCAGCTGCGCCACCGCTTGCGCACCACCGGTGCTGCCATGCGCCACAATTGCCACTGGCTTACGGGCAAACTGGAAATCGATATAGTCCAAGGCGTTTTTTAGTACTGCGGATGTCGACCGGTTATATTCCGGAGTAACCAACACGTACGCGTCGGCTTCGGCCAGCTTATCCAGCCACTTCTTCACTTCCGGCTTCGGGGTACGAGCGGGATTGTACTGTGGCGAAATCGCCTCATCAAAGAATGGCATAGGGTATTCCTTCAGGTCTACCACCTCTACGGTCGTATCAGCTAAGTTGTGCGCCTCAGTCGCCACCCACGCTGCGATGCGGTCGCTTACACGCCCTTCACGAGTGCTACCTACAATAACCTGTAATTTCATATCTGTTCCTCCTATGATATACTTTATATATTATTAGACTACATCTGTAGCTATACTTTGTAAAGCATGAAGAATATTCCTACTGAAACAAACTTAGAACCCCGCGTCGGCTGTATTGCTGCCGCTATGGAGATTATCGGCAACAAATGGACGGCCCTGATCCTGCGCGACCTCGCAAGTGGCTCCAAGCGCTTCTGTCTATTGGAAAAATCCGTCGGTAGCATCAACCCGCGTACCCTGTCCAAGCGTCTCGACGATCTTGAGACCCAGGGCATTATTACGAAAGAGAGCTTTGCCGAGGTTCCCCCACGCATTGAATACACCCTTACTCAAAAGGGATATGATCTTATTCCTATCCTGCAGCAAATGGCCGCTTGGGGCGATAGATACCCGGCAACAAGCACCGACTGCGACTAGCTACTTCTTGCTGAAGCAGAGCGCGCCGGAATTGATGCAGTAGCGGTCGCCGGTAGGCTGCGCAGGCGCATCGTGGAACAAATGGCCAAGATGGCCCCCACAATTAGCGCATACCACTTCGGTCCGTACCTCTGGCAGCGTGTGATCTTCTTCGAGCTTAACGGCCCCTGTACCTGCCAAGTCGTAAAAGCTTGGCCAACCGCTACCAGAATCAAATTTGTGCTCGCTTTTGAATAATACCGCTCCACATGCGGCGCATGTATACACGCCGTGTTCGGTGTTATGTAGGAGCGCTCCGGTAAAAGGTGCTTCCGTATGCTTTTCCCGCAAGATAGCATATTGTTCGGGCGTCAGTCGCGCCTTCCAATCTTCGTCTGGTCCTGTTGCCTGCGCCATAAACCCACCCCTCTGCCAGGTGTTCAACCCGGCTATTTTTTATCGAGCTTATCGAGCTGAAATAGACGGATGACCAGATAGATTGCCCCGGCTACCACCAGGAAATCCAACAATGCATATGCCATGGCGCCCCAGCCGAAATCAGCATGGCGCCCATCAAAACTTAGGGTGAACGTCCGCTGACTGAGCGACTTGTTGCCAGGAAAGGCCAACAAAAACAGTGGGTCGATGAAACCTGATATAAATGCCTTCACCACTGTCTGCACCTGGGTACCAAGCACGAAGCCTACCGCCAGTCCGACGATAGCATGTTCCCGCAAGAAGTTCACGAAGCCCGTAACGGGCTTGCCTACCACCTCATTCACCAGCCCCGCCGCCGTGCTTGGATCCATACGCTTCAAGCGGGCCTTAGCCTCGCGTTTTAGCTCAGCGTCCGACTTCTGGGACAGTGGCTTGGCATTTTGTGTTGATGTATCGTCTGTAGCCATATTGAACAAATTCCTACATTACATTGTATCAGGCGCAGTAATACCCAAAAGGCTCAGTCCGTCTTTCAGTGTATCAGCATAGAGCTCCACTAAAGCTAGGCGCTGCGTCTCACGTTCACTACCAATAACACGATTATGCTCGTAAAAATGATTGAACACTTGGGCAAGCTCGTACAAATACGTGCATATATAGTGCGGCATATACTCCTCGGTCGCGCGCTCTACGGCTTCGGCATATCCAGAAATCTTGCGCAGCAGCGACCGCTCGGCCGGTTCAAGGTCAGACAGCTTTGCTGGCTGCGTCTTCGCTTTGGCCAAAATGCTGCGGGCTCTCGCATGCGCATATTGCAAATATGGGCCGCTGTTGCCCTCGAGGGCGATTGACTCCTTAGGGTCATAAACGATATCCCCGCCCATACGGTTCTTGGCCATCGCATATTTCACTGCCGCCAATATAGTTTCTTCGGTAGGGTTCGTACCGGTCTCGGCGCCTGCATTACGTGCTGCTGCGAGAATATCGAGAGCCGATACAATATTTCCTTTGCGCGAACTCATTTTTACCCCGCCCTGCAGCTTGACCACGCCGTGTGTCAGGTGCACGGTGCGTTCGGCCGGTTCGGGTGCGAACTGCTTAATGCTGGCGATGACCACCTGCATATACTGCGCCTGCTCGTTGGCAGTAATGATAATTGATGCATCGAAATGGTAGTCCTGCCATTTCGTCAGACTCAGGCCGACATCTTTGGTCTCGTAAGTCGGTAGCCCTTCACTATTAATGAATACCCGTGTGTGTAAACCGTGCGGCTCACCTTCGAACACTACGGCATCACCCGATTTTTTATACACCCCTTTTGCCAGCTGTTCGCGCACTGTCGCTATACCCAAAGGAGTAACGTCGCTCTCTGGGATAAACCGGTCAAAGGGCGCCACCCGTAACTGGGTGTACAGTATGGCAAAATAATCATAGCTCCATTGCCGGCACGTCCAATATATTTGTGCAAAGGGTGAATCGTGATCGTTATCGACATGTAGCTGGTACACACGTTTGTTCACGGCTACGATCTCCTGCTTGGCGAACTCGTCCTCTTCGTAGGCGTTGTTGCCTTCAACGTAGCGTGCGCCCAGCCATGAAGGGCGATCAGGCTCATCTATTGCTGCTAGCTTCTCCGGTAGCTCGCCTCCTAAATGTTTCACGATAGCCCACATGCTCTTGCCTACATGGAGTCCCACGTCGCCCCCATAGTTCAGACGGATCGTCTTAGCCCCAGCACGCTCGACAAGCCGTGCGATCATGTCGCCTACCAAAGTTGTATAGAGGTGGCCGGCATGGAGAGGCTTGAACGGGTTCGGGTCGGAATATTCCACCAGGATAGTTTTACCTGTGAATACCCGTGGTGCGCGCACACTCAGCGTCTGCAGCAGCGCCGCGTCAGACAGCCGGATATTCAAAAAACCCGGCCCGGCTATCGTTACCTCGGCAATCTTATCAGCCAACGATTCCCGCAGTTTGTCCGCGACGGCTTCAGCTACTTCGCGCGGATTCTTTTGCAGCCTGCCTGCCAATTGCATAGCCACGTTGGTAGCATAATCGCCGAACTGTTCATCCGGACGCGTCAGCGTCACTGCTTGATTCTGAATATCAAACAGTTCAGCACATACCGCCTGCACGGCAAACACGATTTCTTGCTTCATGGCTCCTATTATACAGATATGCCAACAGAGGTGCGAGATAATTCGCTATTTTCTCGCCTGCAGCAGCCGGCCGGCCTGCCATACCATTCCATAAAGCATTACCAGCAGCACAAAGAATGGCGCCACTACTTGCAAAATTGATCCATAGTTCGCAGCATGCACAAGACGTGTAGATATATCGAACAACATGCCCGCCGGATCCACCAACAGGTCCCAGGTATTCCATCGCAAATCCCGTCCCACATAAATGGCAACGCTGCAAATGAATAACATAACAGCCACAAGACCTGCCGACAACCTTGGGGTAAGACGGCGCCGAAGCGCGCAGTGGACCATATAGAGGCTGCTCATTCCCAGCGACACGCCGGTAGCAATGAACGCCATGAACATAACCGCACTAAAGAGCAACTGCGATGGATCGGTAATTTCATTCAAGTGAATAAAATCGCTGACCATGTAAAAACTATTCGGGAGGAATGCCAGCCAAACTATCGTAAGGAGCGTCGGCAGCCACTCCGACCATGCATGGCGCCTTCCTATATACCCTAGTAGTCCGATTGCTAATAAAAACGGAACCCACGCTAAGAACAAATTCCAAGCCATATACCACGGCGTATTCTCATGATATAGAACCGCATCGGCAACTAATAGCCCACAGCTCACCAACGTCCCCATCACAAGGGATACGATGTATTGGGTTCCCAAGGCAACCTGTATGCGCATATCGGATTCTATTATAGCAAGGTAATAACCCGGGCGGTGGAGGGGCCGCTAGTCGTTCAGAGCTTTCTTGAACTTTTCAACCAGTTCCACTGGCGCAGGATTCAGCCCATTCAAAAGAGCCAGATAAATGCTCACAAAATCCCCAAACAGCACGCACCACAACATTTGTTCGAGTGCCGTGCCACCTTCAGCATTCACGACAATAGGACTTGGCCTCATACCTGAGAGTAGCCGCTCCGTAACGGCAAACCGTTTCTGGACACGCTCATGCTCGAAGATACTCCGAAGTTCGATGACTGAGTACGGCTTATCAACCGGTTGCTTGCTCCACCCAATGAATTCATTGTGGTTCAGCTCAGGATATTGATTCACCCATGCGATGTGTTTTGCGTTCTCATTAAAACTTATCTTCCATTTATATGCTGCAGGATACATTTTTGGACCGCCATATACGACGATAGACTTGCCCACCAACTCCTGTGCAATCTGTTTCGCGGCATTGTTGACCGTGGCAATATCTGGACGCCAAGCTCGGGCGGCATTGTTCAAAAACTGTGCGGTCGTTGCCATAACCGGGCGGTAATCCTCCTGCAACTTACCCGCAGCCTCAAGCACCTGCAAGAGTGCACGGAAGTTGTACAATACTGCATAACGTGGCTGCTCGGCCTTAGGCAGCTGCACGAACAGGTATCCCTTAGCTTCGGCAATCTGCTGCAGCTTCCCGCCGCCAGCAATCACTGCGATTTGGGCACCTTTCGCCTCTGCCTCTCCGATAGCGCTGATCGTCTCCTCGGTATTGCCAGAATAGCTGGCTGCGATGAACAATGTATGCGCATCAACATATGCGGGAATGGAGTAATCACGCACTACCTCGAATGGCAGTGCAAGCTTTGGCCACGTATGCACGAGCAACGCCGCTAGCGCTGATCCGCCCATAGCACCGTATACGATATTGTGAACGTCAGAGAAATCACCTTTGCCTGACAGTGCGAATTCGCGTACCAGCTGCTCGCCTTCCTTCTCGGCAATACCCAATGCGTCTTGTTGGTCTAATTCATGTATTTTCTTCAAATCGTCGAGCATAGTTCCTCCGTACGGACATTGTACGCCACTTTGAAGCAGTAATATAAGCACCCCTGCAATCGCCGGTGCTAATCACGGTTCAGGACACGCTTGCATTTCAGAGGTTTTTCCCTATAGTAGTATCCAAAGACATAAGCATTTTCATAGGGGGTATGTATGTTCGGGCACCACGACGACAATTCACAAGATCAGAGTATGACTATGCCGCAGCCAATGGACGACAGCATGCCACATAGCGACATGCCAATGCCCGAAAATGAAGACGCGATGATGCCCATGGAGCTAGGCGGCACCAACCATTCCATGACCATGCCGCAAACGTTCCGTCAGCCAGCCACCGATGATGCACACGTAAGCCCATCAAACGACGACAGCACGACAGCAGCGCCATCATCCGCTGCAGATACAGGTATGGCCGACGGCCTCATTGACATCAAGCAAGAAGCCCTACAAAGTCTGAAGCCTCTTGTAGGCCACCTCAACCAATCACCTGAAGAAAAGTTTCGTACTACCATGATGATGATCCAAGCCTCTGACGATCAGAGCCTCATTCCTGAAGCCTACGATGCAGCAAAGCAAATCAGCGATGAGAAAGTTCGCGCGCAGGCATTATTAGATGTCGTAAACGAGATCAACTATTTCACGCAGCACAATCAGGCTTAAACGTTCGGTGGGACGCATAAAAAACAGGCGGATGATCGCCTGTTTTTTTAGCTTTATCTGTGCCTAACGCGCAAGGCGCCGTTGGCGGAAATGATACCCGATCATTGCAGCGATGCCCGCTACCAGAGCCATGACAATAATTGCTTCACCGGGTCCCGTATTAGGAATAGACCTTGAGTTTGGCGTAGCCGTATCGACGGCTTGAGGTGATGAGCTGGGTGTTGTAGTTGGTGAAGGGCTCGGCGAGGGAGCTTGCTGCGATGGACTCGACGACGGCGGAGTAGTATCAGTATTGGTTGGCGAAGGAACAGCATTAGGCGTACTTTGCCCTGTCGCATTACTAGGATTCTGGGCAATTTGCGAGTTCGATGTATTAGATGATGGAGAGTTGTGTTTTGGCTTCACTACATGCAGCCATCCCCACAAGCCAGCAGCGCCAACGAGTACGACGACCATAAAAACCAGCATGAGCCGCAGCGCCGTGCGCCGGGCATGAGCCGCTACCGCCTGCTCCCGATAATACGGCCGAAGTTCGGGTGGAACGTCAGTCATTTCAGGCTGTGAATTTGATCTTTTGCCAAATAAACGCATATCTATAGTATACCTCTCGCCCACCCCTATGCAAAGCATAGCCACTTTGCCTTCCTACAGTGTACCCTTAATAAATGCAGTATCACCCTGAATTCACTTCAGGGTGATACTGTCTCTTTCAGGAAGGAGAGCAGCCCGAGCCGTCGGATTTAATCCGGCGCCCGGCGCGTTGAGAAGAAACAGTGTTTCCTCTCAAGGTTGCTACATCATTCCCATTCCACCCATGTCAGGCGCCCCACCGCCGCCCTTCTCTTCTTTTGGCACCTCTACCACCAGTGCGCCCATGGTCATGCTGGTTCCAGCAATACTCACGGCATTCTGGACAGCTTCCTTGGTAACGCGGGTTGGGTCTACCACGCCGCTAGCCTTCATATCTACCAGCTTGGTCGCGTCGTTGACGTTGACGCCATGGCCCGGCTTGCCGGCGCGAACCTGCGGCAGCCATTCATCGGCGTTCAGGCCAGCGTTGGTTAGCAGAATACGGAACGGCTGTTCCAGTGCCTTTATCAGCAACTGGCGGCCAGCAGCAACAGAGGTATCATCGTCAGTTGCAGCAATGACAGTGGTCAGGTTGATGAGCGTTACGCCACCACCAGGCACAATACCGTCAGCCAAAGCAGCCTTTACGGCAGCAACGGCGTCGTCTACGCGGTATTTCTTCTCTTCAATCTCGGTTTCGGTAGCACCACCAACCTTAATGACCGCCACTTTGCCACTCAGTGCAGCACGGCGCTTCTCCAGGTTTTCACGGTCATACTCGCTCTTGGCGGCATCAATCTGCTGATTGATCTGCTTGATGCGGGCATTTACTTCGGCTGGCGAACCGCCGCCTTCGATAATAGTCGTCTCGTCCTTGGTAACGATCACCTTGCGAGCAGAACCAACCACACCCAAGTCGACGTTTTCGAATGTCATACCGCGGTCTTCGGTAATTACCTCGGCACCGGTTAGGATGGCGATGTCGTTCAGCATATCCTTGCGGCGGTCACCAAAGGCTGGAGCCTTGATGGCAACAGTGTTGAATACGCCCTTCAGGCGGTTCAGGATAAGCGTGCCTAGGGCTTCGCCGTCAACATCCTCAGCAATCAACACCAAGTCTTTTTTGCCGCTTTGGGCAATCTTTTCCAACAGTGGCAGGAATTCCTGTATGCTGGATACTTTCTTGTCGGTTACCACGACGGCCGGCTTGTCGTAGACAGCTTCCATGCGGCCGGTATCGGTTACCATGTAGGCGCTCACGAAACCGCGGTCGAAGGTAAAGCCTTCTACTACTTCGCTTTCCAGCGCCAGGCCTTGGCCTTCCTCTACCGTTACCACGCCGTCTTTGCCGATAGCTTCCATAACGTCAGCGATCAGGTTACCGATTTCGGCGTCACCCGCCGAGATGGTAGCCACTTCGGCTACGCGACTCTTTTTGCCAGCGATATCTTCAGTCATGGTGCTGAGCTTGGCGATCACTTCCTGGGCGGCAGCCTCAAGGCCCTTGCGCAGCAACATTGGGTTGTGGCCCGCAGCAATCAGCTTGTTGGCTTCGTTCAGGATGTGGTAAGTCAGGACAGTTACAGTAGTAGTGCCATCGCCGGCAACGTCGTTCATCTTGCTGGCAGCCTGCTTGATCAGCTCTGCGCCGACTTTGTAGCCCAACGTTTCGTCGTCTACATCGCCCAGCTCTACACCCTTCGCAACGGTTACGCCGTCGTGTGTAACAGTCGGTGCACCGTAGCTTTTGCTAATGACCACGTTGCGGCCCTTCGGGCCCATAGTCGTCTTTACGGCATCATACAAAATTTTGGCGCCAGCTAATACGCGGCGGCGGGCGTCATCATCATAAAAGACTTTTTTAGCCATATATCCCTCTATTCCTTATTTACTTCACTAAAGCGAGTACATCTTCTTCCTTCACCAGGATATACTCGTCGGTACCCATTTTTACGTCGGTGGTGCTGTAGCTCTTGTAGATAATACGGTCGCCAACCTTTATTTGTTTGGCGTCTTTGCCTACGGCCACCACTTTAGCAACTTTCGGCTTCTCAGCGGCTTTCTCCGGCAGATATAAACCACTGGCCGTTTTGGTCTCGGGCTCTTCGCTTTGTGCGACCACGTAGTCACCAAGCGGTTGAATAGAAACACTCATGCGTGCGATTCCTCCGTTATGGTTAAGCTAGGCTAGCACTCAATACTTCGCAGTGCCAGCCATCAGCACTCAATATAGCCAAGTGCTAACGTCCGGTCAAGAGGGGAGCATTTTGCTCAACTCATCCATATGATGCAGCACCTCTTGGTCTTGCTCTCTGCTGTTTACAAAACTATGACGTGTTTTGTGATACACCTTTGACTGGTGACGGGTGAGCGCAATAATCTCAAACGGCACTTGCCGGTTGCCTACTATTGTATGCAACTTAGCCTGTAAAATGCCCTGCCGCACAAACCGGGGATCACTGGAGCTGTTGGCAAGAGGACTAATATCGCCGCCTCCGAACTCATTGCAGGCATGCTCGAGCACCCACCGCGGCACCACATTATTGGGTGTCCGGATCAAGAATGCATACAGGTCGCTGATCCTCTCTACTGATGCATTATTTTCCCGCCGCTTTATTTTTCCCAGGATACTACTAATCTCTTTTGTCCTGCCTGCCAATTCCAAAACGTCAGATTCGAAGGGCGAGTTGCATAGCATCTTGAGCACCTGCTCACCGATAGCGTGCCCTACCTCTTTCATGTCACGCTGGATTCTAGCATGTTCATACCTCAACCCAGGAATATAACAGGAAACATCGGCACCGCAACCAAGTGCGCCCATCGTTCGTGTAATATCCTGCCGCCACCTTACGACATCCATTACCTCTGGTTGATCAAAGTAGGTCTCTGGTGACTCTGGTTCTGGCTCATATGATGCCCACGGGTAATTTTCCCCCACGGGAGGTGTCATTATTGGGATTTCGCGTGAAGTGATCATATTCGTCTCATAAAAAAATCTCCCTCGGTATTCGAGGGAGATATGTAGTGTTACTTAACTTCGTGATGCGTTTTTACGCTACGCTACAATCTCCCTCTTGCTTGAGGAAAATGACCGTGTGGCCGAGAATGTATTGGCATGAAAACGTAGACATTGGTCACAATTATACATTCTTGTTATCAAAAATCAAATTTGATCCACCTACAGCCTGTGAGCTGGCCAGTTGTGGTCCCCGTGGAAGCCACCGTCAACACTGTCAAAAAGAGCCTGTATATGTTCGGCTTCACTGTCAGTCGCCGTATCAAGAGCCTCGCTCAATGCGCTAAGATAGGGCTGTATGACAAGCTCATCAACACCGCTTCGAGTATCCTGGAGCGACATGCCGTGTAATATGCCTACTCCAAAAATACTCTCGTCACCACCGCCTTCTTCGCTATAGGCGACAAGCGAACGGACCAGCTTATCAATGTTTTCCCATGCTCGTGGGCCTGAGGCCGGATCGTTAAGCGGCATCTTTGCCACACCTTCGGCGTCAATCATGCCGATTTCGCCTTTTGGAGTCTTGACGAAATTTTTCATTTGACAGTCATCATGGTAGACGCCATTGACGTGGATCTTTGCCAGTAACTTCGACGCCTCCTGAACAGTCGCAACATTGCGCATGGCGATCTCGGCCGTTGCCTCATCCGTGATACGGCGCCCAGGCACCCAACGGTCACGGTCTAAGCTGGTCAAATCATCACGTCGTTTAGTTACCGATATAAATCCCTCCCCTTTTAATGCAGGGAATACGCCGACTGGCTCAAACGTCTGTATGCCAAGTTGCGCAAGCGTTTGATAGCCTTGCACTTCATTCAAGGCATTTTCCGCACGAGCAAAAGGCTTAAGGGCTATGGGCTGGGCCACTGGTTGACGAGTCCCACGAGGTTGACACATAAAATAGCCGAATCCAACCTGATGCGCTGAACGCTGCGATTCAATCACTTCGCCTCGTTCCAGTACGGTCTGTCTCACCTGACTCATAAGACCCTCGGAAGTGCCTAAAAGCGCTGCTCGGCCCATATATAGCATCTGCGCATGCTTATTACTGGGATTTTCTTCGGGCAACACAAAGGAGGATACGCTTGTATCTGGAAGATGAGTGGCCAGGGCGTCAGGCGCTCGCGTGGCCATTACGATATCCCTTTCTCGCCCGTATCGGCTTGAAGAGGTGGAACAGCCATGATAATCGCCGGATCATCACTTGGAGCGACATTTGGTACTATCGCAAGACTTTCTATATTCAAACCGAAACGATCTTTGTCTAAATACGCTACCTTATCAAGAAAATTCTGTGCAGCTCCCCGCAATCTCGCCATGAACTCCGGGGTATACGCCTCGGTCTCTAGCACCTTTGCAATTAATCGGGCACCTGCAGGGACTCTATATATGACGGCGCGACCGTCAGTTCCCATATACGGCAAGATAGCTTTTTCGCCAAGCTCTCTTATGAGTCGTTCCTCGGCCGCTTCGTCACGTTCGCATGTAAAGAATATCCGGTCGCCACTAGCGATATGGACAGCGTCCAGTCCCCTAGATTCGCTGCCTTCTATGTGATCAACAGTAAACAGGCCGTCGGTTGCGACGTAAGGACCTTGATCGACGTAAGTCGACAAAAGTTCGTCCCGGCTCTCTTTTAGCATCAAAATATTATAGCATAAATAATGTAAAATACAACACTAGCGCCCCGCATACCGTCTGGCCAGAGCGATCTCATCCCAAGGGTGTTCGCCGTCGGCACGTTCTATGGTTTTTTCGTGGCCTTTGCCGAGTAACAATACCGTGTCGCCTTTGCGGGCACGTTTTAGCGCAAAGGCAATAGCCTGCTCGCGGTCGTGCACCAAGAACAAATTTTTATTGCGGACCTTGCCGGCAGATTCAGCGCCTTCGGCAATCTGATTCATAATACTCATGCCGTCGATGTCGCGATCATCCTCTTCGGTCAGGATTACTTCGTCGGCGTACTCGCCGGCCAACTTCCCTTGCACTGCCCGCTTGGCTTCGTCGCGCCGGCCGGCGCTGCCGAACATCACGATCATCTTGCCTTTTATCACCGGGCGGAGGTCTTTGAACAACTTTTCGAAACTATCGGGTGTGTGGGCATAGTCCACAATTACGTCAAAATCCTGGCCTTCATCTATGGTGTTCATGCGTCCGGCCACTCCGTCGAGCGCAGCGATTCCCTGCTCTATCTGTTTTTTGTTCAAGCCGAGCGCCCGACCTACGCATACCGCAGCGAGGCTGTTCTGGACGTAAAACTCACCGGGGATATGACATACGATATCGTAATGCTCGTCACCTGCCGCAGCGGTATAACGGCTGCCTGCTGGCGTGCGTTTGATATCTTCGGCCCGCACTTCGCCACCACTGACGCCATACAATATTGGATGCGGTGTAGTGCGTGCGAAGCGCTCACCCTGCGGATCATCAGCATTAGCGATACCTACTTGCAGCCCTCGTTTGTTAGCCGCCACCAATCTGAACAAACGCCGCTTCGCCTCGCTGTAGCGCTCAAATGTCTTATGATAATCCAGGTGTTCATGCGTTATGTTGGTAAGCACGCCTACCGAAAACGGCACGCCCCATACCCGATATTGCGCAAGTGCCTGGCTGGTTACTTCCAGCACCAGCCAATCTACGTTTTGCGAGCGCATCCATTTCAGCCGACGCATAAGCTCCGGAACCGGCACATTAGTATAATGATGCACCTGCTGGCGGATATCGTCGTTCACGCCGTATGCCACCGTAGTCATGATGCCCGTTTTATACCCGGCCTCGGTAAGCATACGGTGGATAAAGAAAGCTGTCGAAGTTTTGCCATTCGTGCCCGTAACGCCTATAACCTTAAAGTTACGCCCCGGAAAACCGCTCAGGGCGTTGAGTACCATCGCTTCACCAAGGTGGCCGTAGGGTTCTATAGTCTGAAAAAGTTGCTCCGGGATGAATCTCTTAACAATACTGCGTACACTCATAGTGCCCAGTATACGCTAAAAGCTAGTTCGCTGTTCGGTCGCGGATTTTTTGCATCGTATCAGCCAGCTCTGCCGCCACGCTTCGGACGGCCGCATCGTACAGCTGGCCATAAGATGCCGGCGCCTGCAACATGGCCCAGCGTGCAATCTCCGCCTGGTCTATACCCTGCGCATGCATCCGACCCACTTCCTCTAGTTGCGCAGGCGCCAAAAGGTCAGGAAACACTACGGCCAGGCGCTGCCGGGCTGTATATTCAATCCTCTCCAAAACCTTAGCTTGACGTTCAGCCGGCGCATCCTCCAGGTGGAGCATTGCCAAAATCTGAGTGCGGAGCGTGGAGTCCATAATTTCAGTATAGCTTCCCTACAGGCTGTAGAAGAAATTCTTTAGATCTAACTCTTGTTGGGAGTTCAGCGCATGCAGCAAGCCGTCCTTGCCCTTATACATCACCCACCAGTCACCATTCGTTTGCTGGACATACTGGTAATTCATACCTGGATGCTGCTGGTTGAACATATCTAATCCATGACGGATGAACTGGTCAGGGTTCTTCGACCATTCGCTGACGAACTTCCATATCCACTCACCTTTTGCGTCATCTGGGTTGACGCCAGGATGATGCCACTGTGGCGCACCCCCGTGGCCCTGCGTGGTACCGCCGGTGTTTGTGCCGGTAGTTGGTGTCTGGGTGGGCGTGGGGGTCTGTGTTGGAGTTGGTGTATGTGTAGGCTGCGCCGTAGGGGTCGCATGGGGCGCCTGTGTGGGCGACGGAGCTGGGGTATGCGTGGTTACCGGACTAATGGCTGCGTGTTGATGTATCAGCTGCTGCAAATACGTAGCGCCCATGTCGCCAACCATGGAGCTCGCAACCATGGCTACAGATCCTAGCAGCCTGCCAAACCACAAGTCTTCGCTGTTTGCGTCTATCGTACCTTCAACACGCTGATTGATGAGGCCTCGTACGGCCTTGACCGCAGCCACCACCTCACCCTCGGTAGCGGTCGACTTCTTTTTGATGATTTCCACGACCGGACGGTTAAATTCTTCGGCCTCAATCCTGTACGCTTCGTTATTGCCCGCGTCCGCATCTGCCCACTCTTTACTTTCAGGCACCGACGGACCATTGCTTACCGAGGCCCGCACTGCCCTATCACCACCAAAAAACCCGATTACTCCCGACAGCGCGGCCGTTCCAACGTTCTGCCACATCCATGCCATATTTGAGACCAGCTCTGGATTATATTGGTGTCCGAACGTAGAGCTTACCGCGCCAATGCCCACCCCAGCGGCTATCATACCTACCGTAACGATATATTTATTGGACATGATCGCATGCCAGCCGCCCCGTTGGCGGTTGCGCTGCGCTTCCGCCTCTTTGAGTTCCAGCACACGCTCGCTAAAGTGGATCTGCTCAGCCTGCACCAGGTCTAGCTGGTCGCCATAATCGGCTTCTTCCGATGAGGCATAGGCGATAAGCTCAGTCTGCAGCGACTCCAGGGCATCAGCGCGCTCAGCTCGAGCGCGATTGCTTGCACCATAACCACATATGCCGTTGTATACAAAGTCGCCTGCACGGCCCATCCACCGGGTACTCCAGCGGATAAAGGACTCAACCCTGCCTACGCCACCACCTGTAAAGCTCACCTCCTGCTGGGCCACCAATTGAGCAGCCTCTTCAAAGACGACCTCGTAGCCCTGCCGGATATTCTCAGGAGTACGTGCCGCTATAGGAGTAGCCATGACCGGGGTTGACGAAACAACAGAGGTGGAAGGCAGTGGCGGCAATGCAGCATACGCCGACAGTACAGGCACCGACGGCTCCTCGTCAGCATCAACAAGTATAGGTTTTTCAGTGCTTGGCTCTAAATACCGCAGCCAGTCAGGCACATCAACATCATTCGAAACCGACTCTTCAGTAGAATGAACCGGTACCATTTGAGCGGAGTGCGCAGCAGCGAGCTGTACCTCCATCTCCTCAGCATTAAGTACCGTAGTAGGCTGACGACGCACCACAGGCGCAAGGGGTGGAAGGGGCGTAACGGCCTGTATTTCCTCAGGAGTATTCGGCCCTCGCTCATCTTCATTCCAAACGCCTCTCAGCCAATCTTGGATTACTGAAGGCATGCTCTCGTCTTCAATAGCCCGCGCGCGTGGCACTGCTTCCGACGTTGTGGGGTTCTCCGCAACAACCGGCACTTCAGTCACCCGAGATGCCGTTCGGCTGCCTGTCAGCGCGGCGTTGCCAATGCCGCCCCACCTACGAGGCATAGCATGTTCTTTGTCCGCCTCATTGAAAGCGTTCTGCTGCTCACGGACAATCCGCTGGCGCTGCCTATTAGCCGCTTCGCGGGCTGTAATGCCAGGCTCTTCCGACGAATGGAATGTCATAGGTCTACCCATATCATGGTAGGCGCGGTACGAAATCCGGTTGGTATGTCTTTTCGCTGCCTGACGCCGGCGTACCGCCAAACGTTCCTGCTCGCGGATGTCCGGGGCGGTTTCCGGCTGCTCAGTGATAGACTGCTGCACAACCTTCTGATCTGCAAAAGGCGCAACCGTCGTTTTTTTCATACTTTTCGTCGTGTCGTTAGCGGTATCAGTTGCGACTTCAGTACGTTTGGGACGAGATGGCACGGCAAAAACCGCACTTTTATGCGTTTGAGGGATAGTGGGAAGCTGCTCCACTACTTGAATTGGCGTTACCTGAGCCACGGGTGACGCCGCTCGACTGCTTGTCACAAAACTCGCGAACAAATCGGCCGCCTCAGCCACTCCGTTGGTTTCCGTGTGTTGAGTAGCCTGTGGGCGTGACGGAACAATACGGCGTGGCAATGGCTGGGGTACCTGCACGGGCGCTTCGGTAACATACGGTGAAGACATATCTGCATTCACAATGCCGTCGAAACTCTCGCCGCGCACCAGCCCGCGGAAACGGCCGCCCTGGCCATGAGCCGCCGCTAACGCATCAACCTCCGGCAACTCCGGCGGCAATAGCGACTCTGGACGCATCTCATTGTTTTGGCTCATAGTTTGAGTAAACGCTCCACAAACAAAATTACGCTAATAATTTAACATCAATGTAATATTTTGTCAATGTATCCTACTACATACTACGCGCGGTACGGTATAATGTTCAACCAGATCATGAAGATACTTGGGATTGAGACGAGTTGTGATGAAACTGCTGCTGCAATAGTGGTAGATGGCCGCGAGCTACTCAGCAATGTCGTGGCGTCAAGTATGGACCTGCACGCCCAGTTCGGTGGCGTCGTCCCGGAAATCGCAGCGCGGAGCCATATCGAAGCTATCATCCCCACTATACAACAGGCATTGAAAGATGCACGCTCAAGCTGGAACGATATCGACGCTATCGCCGTTACCTATGGCGCAGGCCTTGGGGGGAGCCTGTTGGTGGGTGTGCTTACGGCAAGAACTCTGGCAGTCGCGCACGACAAACCCCTGTATGCAGTAAATCACGTAGAGGGGCACGTGTATGCCAATTTTCTTACCGAAACTTCCCTGCCCGGTTACACCCTCCCCACCACGCAGCCTCAGTTTCCATTACTCGCCCTTATTGTTTCTGGCGGACATAGCCAGCTAGTGCTATTTCGAAATCATTTCGATTATTCCCTGCTCGGCCAAACGCACGACGATGCCATAGGTGAAGCCTTCGATAAGGTTGCCAAAATTATCGGGCTCCCCTACCCTGGTGGCCCAAGCGTCGGCAAAAAAGCGCTCGAAGGCGATCCGCTACGATATCAACTGCCCAAAGCAAAACTAGCCAGCAAATACGACTTCTCTTTCTCCGGTCTCAAGACGGCCGTACTTCGGGTAGCACAAAACGAAGTTGGTGCTGACTTTACCCTTCCCTCCACTGAGCTGCCCCACCGTCTTTCAGATTGTCAGAAAGCAGACTTAGCTGCCAGTTTCCAACGGGTCGCCATCGAAACGGTGGTAGATAAAGCAATGCTGGCATATCAGGAGTTTCGGCCCAAATCCGTGGTAATCGCGGGCGGCGTTGCCGCTAGTCCTGAACTGCGGCGTCAGCTCGCTGGCCGTCTTCCTATAGATATCCAATACACCGACCCCAAGCTCTGCACCGACAACGGAGCCATGATCGCTACGCTCGGCTGCTTCACTGCCCTGCACGGGCGGCCCACTGCCGACCCGCTATCGCTGGACATCAAACCCAATCTCAGCATGTAGACCAGCCTGTGTGAGGCAAATCAAACATAAGCCTATTGCACGCTGACCTATGCGTGCTACTATGGAATCAAACAAAAAGCTCACGGAAAAGCAGGGTAGGGATAAGTATATCTTTCAGGACTGGAAGAGATATATTTAGTTGTCCTCTTTCACGTGAAGCCACCTCTGTTCTCAATTTCACCGTAAGGTGGTATCATAAAGTCATCATGCAACAACATGCTGTTATGTCCGGCCACACTTTCATACATCCTTCGGTAGCTAGCCGGGACCGCGTCGCCTGAGGCGACTATTTTTTCTTCTACGACGACACTACACTAAGCGAGGATAGCCTACATGAACTTACCAAAAACGTACGAACCGGCCCAATATGAAGCCGACATTTATGCATTGTGGGAGAAGACGCGGTCATTTGAACCCAAGGGGAAAGGCGAACCCTATAGCATCGTCGTGCCGCCGCCGAATGCGAATGGCGACCTGCACATCGGACACGCTTTAACTCTCGGGATCGAAGATATAGCCGTACGGTATCACCGTCTGCTCGGCCATAACGCGCTTCTGCTTCCGGGAGCTGACCACGCCGGTTTCGAAACACAGGTTGTCTACGAAAAGCGGCTTGCCAAGGAAGGGAAGAGCCGGTTCGACTTCAGCCGCGAAGAGCTCTACAGCCAGATATGGGACTTTGTTGCCCAAAACCGCCAGAACTTTGAAAACCAGCTACGCAGGCTCGGTGCAGGAGTTGATTGGGGTCGCTATACTTTTACGCTCGATCCAAAGATAGTAAAGCGTGCATACGCCACATTCAAGAAAATGTGGAACGAAGGCCTTATCTACAGAGGTGAACGCCTGGTAAATTACTGCACCTTTCATCGTACCGGCTTCGCCGATATCGAAGTGACATATGAGGACGCAGAGACAACGCTGTACTACATAAAGTATGGCCCGTTCACGCTGGCGACCACTCGTCCAGAGACAAAATTTGGCGATACTGCCGTGGCGGTACATCCCGACGACAAGCGTTACAAAAAATACGTTGGCACGGTCATAGAAGTACAGGGGGTTAATGGCCCATTCAGCGTTCAGGTGGTAGCCGACGATATGGTTGATCAAAACTTCGGCACAGGTGTAGTAAAAATAACTCCAGCACACTCATTTGACGACTGGGAAGTTGCGCAGCGTCACAACCTGCCGGCGAAGCGGATCATAAACCACGATGGCACCCTAAACCACCTGACCGGTCGTTTCGAAGGCATGACAGTCAAAGAAGGACGTGAAGCAGTAGCGGAAGCCATGAAAGAGCAGGGGCTACTAGAGAAAGTTGATGAGCACTACAAAACCCGTATCGGCAAATGCTATAAATGCGGTACCATAATCGAACCAATGCTCATGGAGCAATGGTTCATAGACATGCAGCCGCTCACGAAGCCGGCCATAGAGAAACTGCGTGCTAACAAAGTAGCTTTTTATCCGGATACCAAGCGAGAGCAGCTCATATCCTACCTGGAGAACCTCAGGGACTGGAACATAAGCCGGCAAATTGCCTGGGGCATACCCATACCGGCATTCCAGAATGTTGACGACAGCGATGACTGGATTTACGACGAACGGGTTGATCAAGAGATCATTGAGGTGGACGGCAAGACCTACCGCCGTGATCCCGACGTGTTCGACACCTGGTTTAGCAGCAGCTCATGGCCGTATGCCACGCTCGATTTTCCAGATAGCCAAGACTTCAAAGAATTCTACCCATTAGCCCTTATGGAGACCGGCGGGGAGATCCTGTATCCGTGGGTAAGCCGCATGCTGATGCTTGGCCTATACGTTACGGGGGAGGCTCCCTTCAAGGGCGTCTACATCCACGGCTACGTGCTTGCAGAGGACGGCGCCAAGATGAGCAAAAGCCTAGGTAATGTTATTAACCCGCTTGAGGTTGTAGACAAGTACGGTTCCGATGCCATGCGCATGGGCATCATTGCTGGGCGCGTACCAGCCGTAAACCGTGGTTACGATCACCGCAAGGTAGAAGATGCGCGTAACTTCTGCAACAAGCTTTGGAATGTGGCACGCTACATTGAAGGCATTGTAGGAGATTCACCGGATATAGCTCAGGCAGAACCGGTAACCGCGGCCGATCACTGGGTGTTGCGTAAAATGCAACAGACCCAAGAAGCTGTTGCTTCGGATTTAGATGAGTACCGCTTCGCAGAAGCGTACGAAAAACTCTACCACTTCGTATGGGACGACCTGGCCGACTGGTATATTGAGGCCAGCAAGGCAGATCCCAATAAACCGCTATTGGCACAAATACTTGCAGATACGCTCACGCTCTTGCATCCGTTCGCTCCGTTTGTCACCGAAACTATCTGGCAGACACTCAGCTGGACGGGCGACGGCGTGCTCGCAACCGAAAAGTGGCCGAAGATCATCAAAGCCGACGCCAAAAAAGCTGCAACGTTCTCGGAGATCCAGGCCATCGTGACCGAAACACGCTTTATCGTCAAAGCCCTCGGAGTAGGGGAGGTAACGCTTTACTACACGGACGTACCCTTCTTAACCGAACACGCTGCGCTCATCAAACGGCTGGCGCATGTCAGTAACGTATGCGAAGTGCGTGACGGTACCGGTCTGTTCCTAACGACCACGAAATACCGCTGTTGGCTAGATATCGACCAGGCAACGGCCAGCAAGTTCCTAGCGCAGCTCGAAGCAAAACAAGGTGCCCAAAAGGAACTTATTGCGCGGATAGAGGAACGGCTGGGCAATCATGCCTACGTAAAAAATGCACCAAAACACGTCGTAGAACAAAGCCGGCAACAACTTGAAGACGCTCAGATACAGCTCGCAGCGATAACCCGCGAATACGAACGCTTCAAACCTGCACTGTAGCCTGGCTTATTCGGCAGGCGCGAGAGCTTCGCGTATGCGAGCTATGGACGCTTCTGGATGCGCCTCGTCGAACCACATGACGTGCCAGCCAAGCTTCTCGGCCGCCATTAGATTCGTGCGTGAGTCATCAATAAAGAGGATTTCCTGTGATTCTACGCCGGCCTTCGCGCCCGCCAGCTCATATATCGCCCGCTCAGGCTTAAGGAGGTGGACTGCCGAGGAGTCGATAATGGCGTCGTAGGCGATATTCGGCACCAGGTCTATATCGCGCAATACATCGATAAGCCCGGGCATAATGTTAGTCAGTAAGCCAACCCCATAATGCTCGACCGCCCACGATACCAGCTCACGCATGCCAGGAGTCGCTTTGGTTGTCTCAAGGTAGTAATGGAACCATTCAAAAGTGGGTATATGAAGGCGCTTCCCCAGGGCGGCATTAAACTCGTGCATAGTCATGCCGCCGCGACAGATGGAGGCGTTGTAGTGCCAAAACGCCGTCTCCACGACGTCAGATGGCAGGTCGCAATCTGCGCTAATACGCGTAAATGCCTGGTGATAAAACCGCACCAGACAACCGTTGATGTCAAAATATACGAATCGAATGCCGCTGCGAGAGCGACCACGCTGCTTTTGAGCGCCCATCGCTCCCATTAGCTCGTCAAGCGACATGCCCAATGCACCGGCGACACTCTGGATAGTAAAAATGGAAGGAGTTTTTATAGCTCCCCGCTCGATCTTAGCAAGGGTAGAGTAGCTCAAGCCCGCCTTCTGACAAAGCGTTTGCTGCGTCATGCCCGCAGCCTGTCGCGCTTTCTGTAATCGCTGGCCCAGCTGTTTCTCTTCTGTAGTCATCGTACTCTATACCTCGCGCGGGCACCCCGCGTACTCGTCCACCTATATAGCCATATAATATCAGTTTGATGGTCAAATGAGAAGCGTTTCTGGTACGAAAAGGCTAGAGATGGAACATCGTCTTGAGGAGCAAGAGCAGTACGATAAATGCCATGAACCCGGCCGCAGCCGCGCCACCAATAGTGCCGCTGCCGCTCGGCATTCCCGTATTTCGGGCAAGATACGTCCAGGCATATGCACCGATACCTATACCGAACATTAAGGCAACGAGAAAAGCACTCATATATTAATAGTACTCAAAATACTAGTGTTTTGGCAATGTTTGCCAGAGCTTCGTGGTTGGGTTCGGCTTGCATATCGGGCACCCGCCGGAATTCCTCCATAGAAGAGAAGGGAACGATGTGCGCGTGCGCGTGCGGTACATCCACACCGACAATTTGCGTACCCACGAACGGTACTTGCAACACCTCCCGTAGCCGCCGGGCCACCAACTTGCAGGTAGCCATCAACGCCTGGTAATCATCGTCTGGCAGATCCCACACGAACGGTACTTGCCGTTTTGGCACTATCAGCACATGCCCTGGCGTTACTGGATGTATATCCAGGAATGCGAAGGTACGATCGTCTTCGTATATTTTGTGGGAGGGTATTTCCCCTTTGATAATTTTGGTAAAGATTGAGTCTTGCATAGGTTTAGTATAACGCGGATGGGGTTGAGGGGAATATGAATTGGAGAGAGGGATTATAGCTTCACGCGGTGTCATTCTATTCTTTTATTTTGATTGAATGACTCCGGTTCGGCATATAATCTCGCTCAACGTTCGATTATCGACCTTGCTCCTACGGAGC
>Ga0070741_10005666_pt1 | contig 27473 bp, 30 predicted proteins | sample Coa_R1_4_FD_66440 | JGI IMG/M metagenome (GOLD analysis project Ga0070741, IMG submission 66440) | Surface soil microbial communities from Centralia Pennsylvania, which are recovering from an underground coalmine fire - Coalmine... | ecosystem: Environmental > Terrestrial > Soil > Unclassified ...
CCGGGCCCGGCGCCGTCGAGCGGCGGGCCGATCTCGAGCGACGCCTCGCCGAGCACCGACGGCGTGGAGACGAAGAACTCGGAGTTGACGCGCACGTTCCTGGCCCAGCCGCGCTCGAGAAAAACTTCGAACTCGACCGCGCGCCGATCGGCCGCGCCCGAGATCGCCGCGCCGCGCACCTCTCCGATGCGCCGCCCCGCCAGCCGCACCGGATCTCCGACGCGCAGCGGCCCCGTCGAGCGCATGGTCACGCGCACGATCACGCCCGGCCCGAACGTGCGCCCCGACAGGAGCAGCACCCACGCGATCGCCGCGCCGAGCACGATCACCGCCACCGCGCCCACCGAGCGCTGCAGCCCGATCCCGCTCGAGTCGAACGGCGGCCCCAACGACATCTACGCGGCTACTCCTTCCAGAAAAACTTCCACGGATTGCGCTTGAGGTCGCGCACCATCTCCTTGAGGTCGTCGTAGATCTGGTTCTCGACGAGGAGCGCGCCCGCGGTGCCCTTGCCCTTCTTGATGTCGGCGACCAGCGTCTGCGCGTCGGTGGCGATGTGCTCCGCCTTTTCGCCGACGGTGACCAGCTCGTCGAGCGCCTGCTGCAGCTTCTTCTTTTCGCCCGGGCCGACCACCGACGTCAGGTTGTCGACGCCGTCGAGCGCCTTCTTGGCTTTGGCGATCAGCGGATCGATGTCGCGCCGCACCGAGCCCGAGATCGCCTCGATGTTGGCCAGCGTCGCGCGGAGCTGCGACGAATCGCCGACGCCGTTCTTGATCGACGCGAGCAGCCCCGACGCCTCCTTGCTCAGCGAGTCGACGTTCACCAGCAGCCGGCCGATCTCGACGCGGTTCTCCTTCAAGATCCCGTCGAGCGTGCGCACCACCGACGCGCCCGACTTCAGAAAATCTTTGATGACGTCTTTGTCGTCGCGCAGCAGGCCCGTGATCGAGTCGAGGAATTCATAGAGGCGCGCGACGATCAGATCGGTGCGCGGCGGATTGACGCCGATGACCGAGCGGCCGTAGTCGAGCGGCGGCTGATCGTAACCGCCCGGCTGAATCTCCAGGTACTGCTCGCCGAGCACGCCCTGCGTGTTGATGAAGAACTCGGCGTCGCGATGGATCGCGCTCTTGACGCGATCCTCGACGAACGCGACCACCTGCACCTGCACCGGCTTGCCGGTGTCGGGATCGATCTGCCCGCCTAAAAAGCGCACGTCATCGACCTTGCCGACCTTGATGCCGGAGATCTTCACCGCCGCGCCCGACTGGATGTTGCCGGAGAAGTCGAAGTTGACGCGGATGCGCGTGCCGCCGCGCAGCGAGAAGTTGCCGAGCAGGATGATGAAGCCGCCGAGCAGCGCCAGCGAGGCGACCACCAGCACGCCGACCTTCAGCTCGGTCCTCATTCGCGCGGGCTCATCGCGACGAACTATACCAGACCCACGCCAGCGTCCCGCGCACGTGGTCGGCGGGGACGAAGCCCCAGTAGCGCGAGTCGTGGCTGTTGTCGCGGTTGTCGCCCATGACGAAGTATTGGCCGGCGGGGACTTTCACCGCGGGGAAGCTGCGGCCCTCCTCGTGCGTGTGGATGATGGTGTAGCTGCGCCCGTCGAGCGTCTCGTCGAAGCCGCGGCACTTGTAGGTCGTGCGGTTGCCGGTCTCCTCCTCGACGTCCTGATAGCTGCACGGTTTAGTCTGGAGTTTATCGTCGACTTTAATGTCGTTGACGAACAGCGCGCCTTCGCGAATCTCGACGGTGTCGCCGCCGATCCCGATGACGCGTTTGACGAAATCTTTGTCGGGATCTTTGGGATATTTGAAGACGATGATCTCGCCTCGCCGCGGCTGCTTCTTGAGCATGTTGATGATGATGTGGTCGCCGATCGAGAGCGTCGGGATCATCGAGCCGGCCGGGATGCGGTAGAAGCCGAACACGGTGAAGCGCGCGATCAGCAGCAGCGCCAGCACGCCCAACGCGATCCACGGCCAGATCTTTTTCAGCTTCATGTCCCCTCCTCAGAATCCGGGCGTTTCCATTGGACCGTCGCTGCGGCCGGCGACGAACTGCTCGACGATCGGATCGCGCGACGCGCGCAGCTCGGCGGGCGTGCCGACGACGTGAACCACGCCGCGGTAGATCATGGCGATGCGATCGGCGATGGCGAAGATCGACGTCAGGTCGTGCGACACGACGACCGAGGTGACGCCGGCCGACTTCAGCTCGCGGATCAGGCGATCGATGCGGCGCGCGCTCACCGGGTCGAGGCCGGTGGTCGGCTCGTCGAACAGCACGCACTCGGGCTCGAGCGTGAGCGCGCGCGCGATCGCGGCGCGCTTGCGCATGCCGTCGCCCAATTCGGCGGGATAGGCGCCGGCGAACTCGGCCATGTGCACCTGCTCGAGGCGCTTCATCGCCGCGGCCTCGGCGGCGCGCTCGCCGAGGCGGAGGTGCTTGCGCAGCGGCAGCGCGACGTTCTCGACCAGCGTCATGGAGTCGAACAGCGTGGCGTGCTGGAACACCATCGCCACGCGTTTGCGGATCGGATACATCGCGCGCTCGCTCAGGTGATCGATGCGCGCGCCGTCGAGCAGGATCTGGCCGCCGTCGGCGCGCAACAGGCCGACGAGGTGTTTGATGGTGACCGACTTGCCGACGCCCGACGTGCCGACGATGAACATGATCTCGCCCTTGTCGACGGTGAGATCGATTCCCTTCAAGACGGGTTTGCCGTCGAACGACTTCATCACGCCGCGAAACTGGATCATGGGCCGCCCTGCCACGTGAGGAGCGCGACGCCCGAGATGATGAAGTCGAGCAGGATGACGACGAACGACGACGCGATCACCGCGCGCGTGGTGGCGGTGCCGACGCCCTCGGAGCCGCCGCGCGCCGCGAAGCCGCACCAGCCCGACACGATCGGGATCGCGCCGCCGTAGAACGCGCACTTGACGGTGCCGGTCACCAGGTCGGCGACGCGCACGTGCGACGGATCGAGGAACACGACCGGGTTCAAATGAAAGCTGTAGTAGGCGGTGAGCGCGCCCATGCCGAGCGCCACCGCCACGCCGACGGCGGCGAGCACGCCGGTCATCACCACCGACGCGATGAAGCGCGGCACGATCAAGTAGTCGATCGGCTGAACGCCGTTCATGCGCAGCGCGTCGATCTGCTCGGTGACCACCATCGAGCCGACCTCGGCGGCGATGCCGGCGCCGACGCGCGTGGCCAGCATCATCGCCGTCAGCGACGGGCCGAACTCGTGCACGAGGATCTTTATGAACTCCGCGCCGACCTGCGAGAGATCGCCGGTGATGCGGTTGACCTGCAAGCACGTTTGAAAGACGAGCACCATGCCGATGAAGCCGAGCGTGACGCAGACGAACAGCAGCGAGCGGTTGCCGACCTGGTACATCTGCTTCCAGACTTCGCCGCGCGCGCGCCGGCCGCCGAGCCACGCCAGCGCGCCCGTGACGGTGGCGACGGTGATGGCGACGAAGGAGCGGACCGCCTCGGCGATGTTGTTGATCATCGCAGCAGCATCGTCAGCAGGTTGTCGGAGATCATGATCGCCACGGCGGCGGCGACCACGGCGTCGTTGACCGCGCGGCCGACGCCGACGGCGCCGCCCTTGACGCTGACGCCGAAGTGGCAGCTGGTGATGCTGATGGCGAGGCCGAAGACGGCGGCTTTGACCAGGCCGATTTCGAGATCCCACGGCTTCAGGTTGTCGGCGAACGAGTGGAGGAACGACGACAGCTCGACGCCGAGGAGCAGCTTGCCGAACAGCGCGCCGCCGAAGATGGCGACCGTGTCGCCGATCAGCGTCAGGCAGAACAGCGCGATGATCATCCCGATCACGCGCGGCACGATCAGGAACGCGATCGGATCGATGGCGAGCGCGCGCAGCCCGTCGAGCTGCTCGGTGACGGTCATGGTGCCGAGCTCGGCGGCGTTGTTGGCGCCGACGCGGCCGGAGAACATCAGGCCGATCAGGATCGGGCCGACCTCGCGCAGCGTGGCGTAGCCTGCGCCAAAACCGAGCAAACCATACGCTCCGAAGCGTTTTACGAAGATCCCCGACTGGATGACCATGATCCCGCCGGTGAAGAACGCGGTGAGCGCGACGATCGGGACCGACTCGACGCCCATCTTCTGCAGGTTGCGGAGCAGCTCGCGCAGATCGACGCGGCCGGTGAGCGCGGCGAGCAGCACGCGCCACGCGAGCAGTGTCATGCCGCCGGCTTCGCGGCAAAGCGAAAGCACTCCGGCGCCGAGTTGCTCGAGCGCGTTGGTGAGGAACTTCATAGCGGCCCGTCGAGCGCGCCGCGCACGAACTGTCGCACCACCGCGTCGTCGGAGTCGGCGATCGCGTCGGCCGCGCCGTCGTAGCGCAAGACGCCTTGATAGAGCATGGCCACGCGCGGGGCGAAGCGGCGCAGCGCGTCCACGTCGGAGGAGACGGCCACGACGGTGGCGCCGGTCTCGTCGCGCTCGGCGCGCAGGAGATCGTAGATCTTCGACGTGGTCACCGGGTCGAGGCCGGCAGTCGGCTCGTCGTAGATGAGAATCGGCGGGCGCGCGATCACCGCGCGGGCGAGCGCGGCGCGTTTGCGCATGCCGCCCGACAGCTCGTTGGGGAATTTCTTTTCGCTGCCGGCGAGGCCGACGTGGCGCAGCCGCTCCGCGACGCGGCGGTCGATCTCGTCCTGCGGCAAATCGCCGCTGCGCGTGAGCGGGAAGGCCACGTTCTCGCCGACGGTCATGAAGTCGAACAGCGCGTTGTTCTGGAACAGCATGCCGATGCGCTGCTGCTCGGCGACGGTGATGGTGCCGGCGTCGGGCGCGACCAGGCCGCAGATCAACTTCAGGAGCACGCTCTTGCCGCTCGCGCCCGGGCCGATGAGTCCCCACGTCTCGCCGCGCGCGACCTTCAAGCTGATGTCGTCGAGCAGCGGGCGCGCGCGTCCCTCGAACGTTTTGCTGACGCCGCGCAGCTCGATCATCGCGGTCAATTGCAGGCCAGCTCGGCCGACAGCGCGCGCGCCTGGCGCAGCTTGTTCGAGTTGGGATATTGGCGGATGAGCCGCGCCAGCGACTTGCACGCCGCGCGTTTGTCGTCGAGCGCCAGCTGCGCGCGCGCCAGCTCGACCAGCGCGTCGTCGCGCAGGATCGACTCCTTGAAGTCGTCGGCCAGCGTCTGGAACGCCTCGCACGCGTGCGCCGGATCGTGCAGATCGTCGAGGTAGATGTGGCCCATGAGCATCTCGGCGTCGTCGAGGTAGAGCGAGTTGTACGAGCCGGTGATGATGGCGTCGCGGCGCGTCTCGAGCAGCCGGCGCAGGCGGCGCAGCGCTCCCTGCGCGTCGCCGGCGGCGCGCAGCACCTCGGCGGCGTGCCACCACGAGTCGTCGCGCAGCGGCGAGTGCGGATATTTTTCGGCGAGGCGATCGTACAGCTCGACGGCGCCGGGCCCGTCGCCCGACTCGCGGTGCAGCTCGGCGATCGCGTACATCACGTTGTCGCCCAGCTCGCGCCGCTCGACGGCGGGAAAAAAACTTTGCAGCTTGAGCGCCAGCTCGGACGGGTCGCGGCGCTTGCCGAGGCGGATCGCCAGGTCGAGCGCGTCGTCGGCCGGCACCTCGTCGGGAAATCGCTCGACGCACGCCCACGCCAATTTTTCGGCCGCGGCGTCGTCGTGCAGCTCGTCGGTGGCGAGCACCGCAGCCTTTTGCAGCGCGCGCGCTGCCTTGAGCGGCTCGCTCGTGTGCTTGGGAACTTCCAGCCACGTGCGATACGCCTCGGCGAAGCGGTGCAGCTTGTCGAGGAGCTGCGCCGAGCGCACCAGCGCCAGCGCGCAGTCGTCGTGCGGGCGCTCGACGCCGCGCGCGCAGTCGGCGGCGGCTTTTTGATAGAGCGCGAGCGCGCCCTCGTCGTCGCGCGCCCGCTCGCGCGACTGCGCGAGATCGTAGTCGCCGGGCAGCGTCGCGCCCGAGCAGCCGGCGCACGCGAGCGTGACGGCGAGCGCGCGAGCAAGAACGTTCACGCGCTTTTCAAGACCTCGAGCGCGAGCTCGGCGCCGCGCGCGACCTCGGCGGCGCTCACGTCGAGGTGGGTCACGGCGCGCACGCGGCGCTCGCCCATGGCGTTGAGCAGGAGGCCGCGGTCGCGCGCGCGCTTGACGAAGGTGGCGGCGTCGAGCGGCACCTCGGGCGCGAGATCCCAGATGACGATGTTGGTGTCGACCGGGCCGACGGTGATGCCGGGCGAGCGGGCGATCCGCTCGGCGAAACCGCGCGCGTTGGCGTGATCCTCGGCGAGGCGCTGAAGCTGGTGCTCGAGCGCGTACAGGCCGGCGGCGGCGAGGATGCCCGCCTGGCGCATGCCGCCGCCGAGCATCTTGCGGCGGCGGTGCGCGCGCGCGATCGTCTCGGCGTCGCCGGCCACCAGCGAGCCGACCGGCGCGCCGAGGCCCTTCGAGAGGCACACCGAGATGGTGTCGAACGGCGCGCACAACGCGGCGAGCGGCGTGGCGGTGGCGACGTGCACGTTCCACAGGCGCGCGCCGTCGAGGTGCAGCTTGAGGCCGTGCTTGCGCGCGACCTCGGCGATCTCGTCGATGCTGCGTTGCGGGAAAATTCGCCCGCCGCCGCGGTTGTGCGAGTTCTCGACGGCGCACAGCGCGCTCACCGGGTAGTGCGAGTTGTCGGGGTTGATCATCGCCGCGAGGTCGCGCGCGGTGTAGAGCCCGTCGTCGCCGCCGAGCTCGCGGAACTGCACGCCGGCGAGCGCCGGGCCCGCGCCCGACTCGTACCACATGCAGTGCGCGCCGCGGCTGATCAGCACCTCGTCGCCGGGGCGCGTCTGCACCGCGAGCGCGATCTGGTTGGCCATCACGCCCGACGGCACGAACAGCGCCGCCGCCTTGCCGAGCAGCTCGGCGACGCGCGACTGGAGGCGATTCACCGTCGGATCTTCGCCGTAGACGTCGTCGCCGACGTCGGCGCGGGCCATCGCCTCGCGCATCGCGGGCGACGGTTTGGTGACGGTGTCCGAGCGCAGGTCGACGGCGGGCATGCGCGCAGCTTAGCAAACGTCGACGTAAACGGAAGAGACGTCGGGTAAGCTCGTACGCTCTACAAAGGGGAGGTGACCCATGCGCTATGTCGTCGCGTTCGCGTTCGCGCTGTCGCTCGGCTCGGGGCTCGTCGGCTGTGACAAGAAGAAGGGCGATCCGGCCGCGTGCGCCGAGTCGGCCAAGGACGGCGATTCGTGCAAGTCGTGCTGCAACAACGCCGGCGCGTCCGGCCACATGTGGAACGGCATGTCGAACAAGTGCTCCTGCCTCTAGCGCGGCTTGATCAGCGCTTCGGCGGATCGAGCAGCTTGAACGCGGCGAGGAAGGTGGCCGCGTCCATCGGCGGCGTCGCGTAGGCGGCGGCGATCAACATCGGCAGGTAGAGGCGGTCGCCGACGAGGTAGAGGCGGCACGTGGCGATCATGCCGTCGGTGCGGATCTCGAACTGCTTGCCGGGGAAGCCGTCGAGGGTGACGTCGCTCGTCGAGATCAGCTTGCCGCCGGTCTCGCGCAGCGTGGCGTCGATCGCGTCGGCGAGAATGCGCGCGGGGCCTTGCTTCAGAGTCGCGTCGTCGAGCGGCAACACCGACACGAGGTACGAGATGGTGTCGCTCGGGTTCGAGGACGTGAGCGCCAGGCCGCCGCCGCGCTCTTTTTCTTTCACCGAATACGGGAACGACGTCGCGAAGCCCCACCTGGCGTTGCTGTAGGGCGCGACTTCGGCGCAGCCGACGAGGCAGACGATCGCGAGCGCGGCGAGGGTTCGCACGCGGCGAGTCTACTCGCTGTCTTCGCGGCCGAACAAGAGATCGAGCGTGGCGCGATCTTCGGGGCGGCAGAAGACGAACACGTGATCGCCGGGGAGGAGCACCACGTCGCCGCGCGGGGCGATCAGGTCGTCGGCGCGCACGATCAGCATCACCGCCGAGTCGATCGGGAACGGGATGTCGGCGATGCGCGCGTTGGCCACCGCGGCGGCGGCCTGCAGGTAGAACGACAGCACGTTCGAGCGCAGCGGCAGCGTCGAGGCGATCTCCAGGTGCGCCGACGGCACCGGCGTGGCGCGCGCCTCGACGCCGAGCAACCGCGCGGCGCGCTGCACCGTCGCGCCGGGGATGAGCGTGTTGGCGACGACGATGAAGAACGCGACGTCGAAGATGTGGTGCGCCTGTGGCACGTGCGCGAGCACCGGGTAGATGGCGAGGATGATCGGCACCGCGCCGCGCAGGCCGACCCAGCCGACGAACGCCGCCTCGCGCGCGCGAAATCGAAACGGCGCCAGGCACAGCGCCGTCGAGAGCGGGCGCGCGATCAGCGCCAGCACCAGGCCGAGCGCGAGGCCCGTCGGCGCGACCGCTAGCAGCCGCGACGGGAAGCTGAGCAGGCCGAGCACCAGGAACATCACCACCTGGCCGAGCCACGCGATCGCGTCGTGCACGCGCAAAAGGCCGTTGCGATACGGCAGCTCGCTGTTGCCGAGCGAGATGCCGGCGAGATACGTGGCGAGAAATCCGCTGCCGCCGGCGAGCGTGGTGGCGCCGAACGCGAGGAACGCGAGCGCGATGGTGAACACCGGCAGGAGCCCCGCCGCCGACGGGTGCGCGCGCTCGAGCAGCCAGCGCCCGGCGAAGCCGATCGACAATCCGCCGATGCAGCCGAGCGCCAGCTCGAGCGCGATCTCGACGGCGAGGCCGAGCGGCGACGGGTGGCGGCCCGCCTGCGCGGCGGTGAGCGAGACGACCAGGATCACCGCCACCGGATCGTTGAGCCCCGACTCCAATTCGAGCGTGGCGGCGACGCGCTCGGTGAGCGCGATCTGGCTGCCGCGCAGCACCGAGAACACCGCCGCGGCGTCGGTCGACGAGACGATCGCGCCGACGAGCAGCGCCGAGATCCACGCGAAGCCCATCCAGTGCGCCGCCACCGCGACGATCGCCGTGGTCGCGAGCACGCCGAACGTCGCCAGCGCGCCGGCGGGCGCGAGCACGCGCTTGACGCTCTTGAACGACGTCGACAAGCCGCCGTCGAACAGGATCAGGACCAGCGTCACGATGCCGAGCCGGAACGCCAGCCGATAGTTCTCGAAGGCGATGCGGCCGAGCCCCTCGGAGCCGGCGAGCATGCCGATGACCAGGAACAAGAGCGACACCGGCACGCTCATGCGGCCGGCGACGCGGCTGGCGAACACGCTCAGCCCCATCAGCAGGCCGAGCAGCGCCAGCACCACCGCGGTCGTCAGCGGCTCGCTCACCATGGCGGCGCCGGTTACGTTCCGCCGTCGAGCGGTTTCTTCGGTGCCGGCGGCGCGACGGCGGGCGGCGTGCCGCGCTCGTCGCGCAATTTGCGTTCGAGCAGTTCGAGGAAGCGCAGCTCGGCGTAGTGCGGCTCGTCGCCGAGCGTCACCTGCAAGCGCACGACTTTGTCGCCGGCGCGAAAGATCTCGATCGAGCCGCGCAGCACCTTGTCGTCGTCCTTGCACTCCCACGTGATGAACGCGGCGTCGGGATCCTTGTCGGTGACCTTGCAGCCGCGATCGATGCGCACGAAGCGCAGCGCCGACGAGAACGACTCGCCGACGGTGTACGGCACGTCCTTGGATGATTTTGCGAGCGCGGTGGAGGAGAGCAGCAGGACCAGAGCGAGCGCGCGCACGCGCCGAGATTACTACAGCGAGAGGATCTTGGCGCGAGCGTCTGCGCGCACGTGCTTGGTGGCGTTGCGCGTGTCGATCACCAGCCGCGCTTTCGCGACCACCTGCTTGTAGTCGATGCTCGAGTGATCGGTGACGATCACGACGCAGTCGTAGTGATCGAGACCGTCGAGGCCGACCGACTTGAGCGTGTGCTCGCCGATGCGCACCGACGGCGCGTACGGATCGTGGTAGCTCACGTCGGCGCCCTTGCCCTGCAACAGCTCGATGATGTCGAGCGCCGGCGACTCGCGCACGTCGTCGATGTCTTTCTTGTACGCGATGCCGAGCACCAGCACCTTCGAGCCGTTGATCGCCTTCTTCTGCGAGTTGAGCGCGTCCTGCGTCTTCTCGACCACGAGGTGCGGCATGCCGGTGTTGATCTCGTCGGCGAGCGTGATGAAACGCGCCTCGTACTTGAGCGTCTTCAATTTCCACGACAGGTAGAGCGGGTCGACCGGGATGCAGTGGCCGCCGAGGCCGGGCCCCGGGTAGAAGCGCATGAAGCCGAACGGCTTGGTCGCGGCCGCGTCGATCACCTCCCAGGTGTTGAGCCCGAGCTTGTGACACATGATCGCGACCTCGTTGACCAGGCCGATGTTGACCGCGCGGAAGGTGTTCTCGAGCAGCTTCACCATCTCCGCCGCGTCGGTGCCGCCGACGGGGACGAGCTTCTCCAGGACCTCGCCGTACATCGCCTGGATCGCTTCCAGGCAGCGCGGCGTGGTGCCGCCGACGACCTTGGGCGTGTTCTTGGTGTGCCACTTCTCGTTGCCCGGATCGACGCGTTCGGGCGAAAAGCAGAGGAAGAAATCTTCGCCGACCTTGAGCCCCGACTCGGAGAGCTTGGGCAAAAGGATCTCGCGCGTGAAGCCGGGGAAGGTGGTCGACTCGAGGACGATCAGCATGTCCTTGTGGAGCTGACCTTTGAGATCCTCGGCCGCCATCATGATGAAGCCGTTGTCCGGCTCCTTGGTCTTGTTGAGCGGCGTCGGCACGCAGATGATGACGACGTCCGCTTCGCCGAGGACTTTCGGATCGGTCGAGGCGGTGAGCTTGCCCGAATGGACCAGCGGCGCGAGCACGTCGTCGGGGATGTCGCCGATATACGACTTGCCGGCGAGCACGCTCTTCACCTTGAACTCGTGCTTGTCGTAACCGGTGGTGTGAAACCCGGCGCGGGCCATCTCGGTGCACAGCGGCAGTCCGACGTAGCCGATGCCGATGACGGCGACCTTGGCTTCGTGGCGCTTGATCTTCTCCAGCAGCGTAGGCATCCGGTTCTCCTTGTAGCGTTCTTTAGTCGGGAAGCTCGCCTTGCAAGATGCGGCGCGGATTGTCGGCCAACAGACGCGTCACGGCGGGGGCGCCCAGGCGCTTCTTGATCCAGGCGATTCCGGCGCCCGCGGAGCGCGCGTCGTCGACGGAGTGCACGTCGGTGGCGACGCCGTGCGCCAGGCCCTTCTCGACGAGCCGGCGCGCGGCGGTGCACTCGCGTTTGCCGTGCGCGCCGTCGAGCGCGCCGAGATCCACCACCAGCGCGGCGGTGCGGGCGAGCGCCTGGTAGCGCGCGTCGTCGTCATCCCAGAACGGCGCGTAGCGCTCGGGGTGCGCCATCACCGGCAGCAGGCCCGAGAGGCGGATCTGGAACAGCGTGTCCTCGAGCCGCGGCGGCGCGTGGCGGGTGTTGATCTCGAAGAGAAACGCTTTGCCCCCCGTATAAGTGGGCTGAGCACCGGTTTGCGCCCGTTCCAGGAAAAGCTCGTCCCAAAAATTTTCCGCGCCGAGCCGCAGCTCGAGCGGCGAGCTGCGCCCGCGCAACCCTTCGCACACCCGGGCGTAGGCGCCGTCGATGGCGTCGCGCGTCGGCACGAACATCCCGACCCGCTGGTGCGGCGTGGCGCAGACGACGTCGAAGCCCATCTGCTCCAGCACGTGGGTCAGCGCCATCGAATCGTCCATCGCGCGCACGCCGTCGTCGAGGGCGGGCAGCACGTGCGAATGGAGGTCGACGAATCCCATGAGCGGCCCTCATTCTAATGAGGCGGCGATTTCCTACAAGGGCCGCCCGGCTTGAAGAAGTACACCGCGTATGCTATTCCCAGTAACGTACAAGGAGTCGCAAGAACATGGCCGAGCGTCGAGAGAATTCCGTCCTCTTCTCCTTGCGCGAGCTGCGGGGAATCGAAGAGGAGCGCGTCAAAGGCGAAGAAGAGGCGGAGCACGCGCGCATCGAAGCCGAGCGCCGCGCCCGCGAAGAAGAGATTCGCCGCGCCAAGGAGGCGGAGGACGCCAAGCGCCGCGCCGAGGAAGATCGCGTGCGCGCCGAGCAGGAGTCGCGCGAGCGGGCGGCGCGCGAAGATCAGCTCCGGCTGCAGGAGGCCGAGCGGCGCGCGCAGATCGAAGCGGCGGCCAAGCTCGAGCAGCACCGCATCGAGGCCGAGGCGCGCGCCCGCATGGACGCGAAGAAGTTCCCCGTCGGCGCGGTGGTCGGCGGCGTGCTCGCGCTGGTGGTGCTGGCCGGCGGCACGATGGCGTACCTGGTGTCGAACCACAACGCCGAGCTGCGCAAGCAGCAGGCGGAGATGCAGGCCAAGTCCGAGGCCGAGGCCAAGCGGGTGAAGGCGGAGGCGGAGGCCGAGAAGCGCGCCATCGAGGCGCAGCTCGCGTCGCTGCAGTCGCAGCTCGACAAGGCGACCAACGACGCCGAGCGCGCGAAGATCCGCGCGCAGATGGCGGCCACCAGCGCGCCGCGCCACGTGGCGTCGTCCAAGCCGAAGGCCGACGATACGCCGAAGACGGCGTCGAAGCCGAAGATCAAGACCGACACGTCCGATCCGCTCGGTGGGCTCCCGGGCCTGTAAAACGCAACCAATCGCCAAACGCCTCGGCTCCGGCCGGGGCGTTTTTTTTTGCCCGCTCGGGTTACCATGAACGCATGAACCGCGATCGCCGCCGCGCGCCGCTGCTCTCCGCCGTCTTGATCGCGCTCGCCGCCGCCGCGAGCGGGTGCAGCGGCGACGCGCAAACCTCGCCCGACCTCGCCGCGAGCGTGGACGCCGGCGACGACGCGGCCACCGGCTGCGCGGCCGACGCGGGGCCGCACTGCCTGGCCGTCGACGACGCGGGCGTTTCGCACGGTTGCGCGCCGGGCGGAATGGGACCGGGCGATCGCGACGACGGTGGTGGCGCGCCGCCGCCGCCGCCGCCCGACGCCGCCGCCGACGCGTCGAACCTGCCGTTCGGCGCCGAGTGCCTGCGCAACGATCAGTGCACTTCGAACGTCTGCTACTTCTATCGCGTCAAGGGGACGTTCTGCACCGCGCTCTGCAACTGCAACGCGGACTGCCCGCCGGCGTCGCTCGGCTGCAACGGCCAGGGCGTGTGCCGCGTCGGCAACTGAGTTGCCCGCGCGCGCCGCGCGTCGCGCAGTCGACGGCACGAGCTCGTCGCGCTAGGATTCAGATATGGCCGCGCGCAACCTGTTGGCTCAAGCGTTGGAGCTGTCGCCTAAAGAGCGAGCGCGGATCGCGCACGAGCTGATCGTCAGCCTCGACGAGGAATCGCCCGAAGATCCTGGAACGGTCGCCAAAGCGTGGGGCGAAGAGCTCGCGCGTCGTGTTCAGGACTTGAAGTCAGGCAAGGTGAAAGCCGTACCATGGTCGATCGTGAAGCGTGATCTCGATCGAACCCTTCGTGCCGTTCGTGCTCGCAAGCGCCGCACACGCACGCGGTGACCCTAAGCTTCCATCCACACGCCCACGCGGAGCTGCGCGGGCTCGCGGCCTGGTACGAAGATCAACGTCAGGGGCTCGGCGCCGATCTCCGCGACGACGTATGGCGCGCGCTCGGCGCCATCGTCGAGCATCCGAATCGCTGGCCGCTCTCCACCATTGCGGCTGCGCGCGCGCTCGGCGTGCGCCATTTCGTAATTCGTCGGTTTCGCCTCTCCGTCGAATACCTGATCGATGATGACGCGATTCAGGTGATCGCCGTCGCGTACATGAGTCGAAGGCCCGGCTATTGGCTCCGTCGGCTCGCGCGTCGCCGAGGTGTCACCTGACCGCCGAAAATGAAAAAGGCGCAGTCTCCCGCGCCTTTCTCTCGGAGGTGCCGCCCGGATTTGAACCGGGGAATGACGGATTTGCAGTCCGTTGCCTTACCAGCTTGGCGACGGCACCGTGGCTGAGCACTCTGATATGACCAAACTCGATTGTCAATCGTGCGGCGCTTGCTGCTACGGACCCGAGGAGTACGTCGCGGTGACCGAGACCGATCTTTGCCGTATGAGCGCGCAGTCGCAGTCGCGCTACGTCGTGCGGCGCGGCGGGCGCGTGTTCATGAAGATGGTCGGCGGGCGCTGCGCGGCGCTGCACGCGCGGCAGGGACATTTTTCCTGCCGCGTCTACGGCATGCGGCCCAACGTGTGTCACGTGGTCGAGGCCGGCTCGCGCGAGTGCCTGGACGCGCGCCGCCGTCGAGGAATCGGTTAGCGCTTGGCTTCGGGCGAGGCGGCGGCCTTGACCGCGGCCGGCGTGGGCGGCGGGCCGACCAGCGGCGAGCGCTCGGGCGACGGCGCCGCCATCGGGTGCAGGAAGCCGTAGCGGTGCAGATCGTTGATGCGCTGGCGAAGCGCGTGCACGAACCCCGACGCCGAGCGCTTGATGCCGCGGTTGATCGCCGAGCGCGGCGCCAGCACGTCCGGCTCGGCGACGATCTCGTAGGTCACCGCCGTGCGCCCCGGCGCCCACGGCTCGATGTAGCACTGCCCGAGATACTGCTTCATCGAGCCGCGCAGCATTCCGAAGCGCACGCGATAGACGTCGCCCGGCAGCTTCTCGTGCGTGTAGACCGCGGTGACCTTGTTGCGCCCCGCCGGCCACGGCAGCTCGGCGACGATGTCGACCACCGCGTGGTTGGCGTCGTGCGCCGCCACCGTCGACGCGCGCACGCGCGGCAGGTAGTCCTGCCACTTGGCGTAGTCGGAGAACACGCGGAACACCTCTTCCGGCGTGCCGTCGAAGACGCCGATCGCCTTGCCGCGCTCGATGCCGTTCGCGTGCGGATCGGAGAACACCAGCACGTCGTAGCGATCGAGCTGGCTCATGCGCGCGGCGTCGAGCGCCGGGCGCGCGATCGCCGGCGACGAAGCGAGCAGCACGATCAAGAGAGGAAGCGAACGCCGCGCAATGAGCATGCTATCGTCTCAGGCTACCAGCATCGCGTCGCTCCATCAATCCTAGAGCGACGGCGAAATGCAAAAAATCGGGGGACGAGTGATACCGAGCAACTTTCGCGGCTGGCCCGCGGCGCGCGCGGCGCTCGGGCGGTTGGTTTCCGGCGGGTTTCACGAGCGGGCGCTCGAGCGCTGGTTCGGCGTGCCGCTGTGGACCGACGTGCGTTACGTGCACACGCCGCCGGCGAGCGAGCGGCCGCGGCGCGGGCTGGGCGGATGGATCGCGCTGCTCGTCGCCGGCGAGTCGGTGGAGGAGGCGGCGCTCGGCGTGCTCGACGAGGCGGCGCGCGCGGCGCTGGTCGAGGCGCAGCTCGTCGAGCGAGCGGGCGATCGGCTGCGCGCGCGCGTGGCGCTGTGGCCGCTCGACGGCTTGCTGCTCGCGAGCGATCGGCTCGACGCCGGCGCGGACGCGGTGGGCGCGCCCGATCTCTCGGCGCTCAACCTGGCGGCGTCGCTGCCGGCGCGCACAGGCGGCGCGGCGCTCGACGTCGGCTGCGGCGCGGGCGTGGCGGCGCTCCTGGCGAGCCGGGCGGGCGCGCGCGCGATCGGCAGCGACGTCGACGCGCGGGCGCTCGACTTCGCGCGGCTCAACGCGCTGATCAACGATCGCGACGCGCGCTTCGTCGAGGCCGATCTGCTCGGCGCGGCGGCGGGCGAGCGGTTCGCGCTGGTGACGTTCAACGCGCCGCTCTTGCGCGCGCCGCTGGCGTCGAGCGATCCGCACGCGCCCGCGCGCTACACGCAGTCGCCGCGCGGCGAGGCGCTGGCGCTCGAGTTTCTCGACGGGCTCGCCGGCGTGCTCGCGCCCGGCGGCGAGGCGCTCCTGCACGCGCAGCTCACGCCCGCGGTCGAGCGCGCGCTCGACGATTGGGCCGCGCGCGCCGAGGTGGTGTCGCTGCGCTTCGCCACCGCGCTCGACGGCACGCCGCACGCGCTCACGTCCATCCGCGCGTCGGGCGGCGCGCGCGGGCGGCGCTCGCCGTCGGTGCCGCTCGGCCCGCTGTGCCCGCACCTGCGGCGCGAGATCCTCGACGCGCATCACGGCGCGCGCGCGCTCGCGCCGGACGCGACGCCGCTGGCCGCGCCGTGGCTGGAGCTGCGCGTGAGCCGGCAGCTCGCGGCCGAGGGCGCGCCGGCGTGGCGCGCGGCGACGTTCGGCGGCGTCCCCGTCGACGACGCCACGATCGCGCTGCTCGAGCGCCTGCGTGGCGGCGCGCTCGCCGACCTCGCGCTCGACGGCGACGATCGCGCGCGCCTCGAGGAGTTGGTCGCGCGCGGCCTGGTGATTCTCCGCTAAGATGCCGCGCGTGCGCCCGCTCCTCGTCGCGGCGATGGTGATCCTGATGGCTCCGCACTCGCACGCCAAGCACGGCAACCCCGACGATCTCGCCGGCTACGTCGCCAAGATGGAAGATCCGTCGCGCGACGCGTGGCAGAAGCCCGACGAGGTGTTGCGCGCGCTCGCGCTCGCGCCCGGGCAAACGGTCTGCGACATCGGCGCGGGGCCCGGCTACTTCGCGCTGCGGCTCGCGCGCGCGGGCCAGCACGTGCTCGCGGTCGACGTCGAGCCGCGCATCCTCGAGGTGCTGCGCGAGCGCATCGTCAAAGCGGGCGCGCGCGGCGTGACGCCGATCCTGGCGCTGCCCGACGACCCGCTCCTGCCGCCCGCGTCGTGCGACCTGATCCTGATCGTCGACACCTTCCACCATTTCCCCGACGGCGCCGCGTATCTCGCCCGGCTCGCGCGCGCGCTCGAGCCCGGCGGCCGCGTGGTCAACATCGACTTCCACAAGCGCGAGCTGCCCGTCGGCCCGCCGCCCGATCACAAAGTCGCGCGCGAAGAGTTCCTCGCCATCGCCGCGCGCGCCGGCTTCACCGTCGACGCCGAGCCGACCTTCTTGCCCTACCAATATTTTTTGATCCTGAAACCGAAACGCTGACGCTAGATGCTGCCGTCGGGCGGGCGCTGCGAGGCGGGCTGCGCTTTCGGCTTCTGCGGCTTGCCCTTGAGCACCGGCTGCGTCGGCGCGCCGCCGCTCTTGAGGTAGAGCGCGGCCATGTCGTACTCGAAGAACGCCAGCATGTCGGTGTCGAGCACCTGCTTCCACAAGCCGCGCGCCTCGTCGGTGCGGCCGGCCTCGAGCGCGCGCATGGCGCGGTAGAACGCGGACTCGGCCTTGCGCGCCGGCGTGTCGGCGTGCTGCATCAGCGCCTGCTCGGTCTCGCGCCCCGTCGCCCAGCGCGCCAGATCGTCGAACCACTTTCCGCCGTCGGTGGATTTCAGGTACGCGGTGGCCAGCGGATCCTCGGGCTGTCCCGAGCGGCGCTCGAGATCGAGGATCCACAGCGAGCAGTAGACTTTGAGGTAGTCGGTGACCTCGCTCGACGGGCGGCCGAGCGCGCGATGGTACGCGTCGAGCGCCTCCTCCAATTCGCCGCGCGGCACGAGGAAGGCGATCACGTCGGCGTAGGTCGAGCCGCGATCCGGCTGCGCGTCGATGGCCTTCTCGAACGACGCCAGCGCGTCGTCGCGCTCGCCGATCTGGTAGAGCAGCTTGGCGCGCTCGAGGCCCGCCTCGGTGAGCCCGTCGGGCGTCAGGTTGCCGACGGAGATCAGCTGATCCCAGTCGGTGAGCGCCGAGCGCCGCGCGGCCTCGGCGCCGGTCGCGTCGGCCAGCAGCTCGAACGCGTCGCCCAGCTCGCGGCGCAGCTTGGCGCGCCAGAACACCGTCTCCGCCTTGTCGGTCTTGGGCAGCCCCGCCGCGCGTTCGAACAGCGCCGCCGCTTTGCGCCCGTCGCCTTTCTTGAGGTGGATCTGCCCGAGCAACTCGAGCGCCGGCGCCGACGGCTCCATCGCGATCGAGCGCTCGAGATATTTCGTGCCCTCGCTGAGGCGCCCGCCGTTGAAGTAGCCGCGCCCGACCTCGAACAGCGCGCCCGCCATCGACGGGCGCAGCGGCTTGTCGGGGAAGCGCTTGTCGGCGTCGGCGTAGAAGCCCTCCACGCGCCGAAGCTGCGGCTCGAGGCCGTTGATGTCGAGGTTCTCGTCGGAGGCCATCAGGAACAGCCGCTGCTGATAGAGGCGCGCCAGCATCTCCCACGCCTCGCGGCGCGACGGCTCGAGGCGCACCGCCTCCTCGAAGCTCACGGTCGCCACGCCGAGGTGAGGCGGCGAGTACGAGAGTGCGAGCTGGCCGACGCATAGCCGCGGCTCGGGCGCCGTCGGAAAACGATGGCTGGCGTCGCGGCACACGCGCTCGGCGACGTCGCGATCCTCGCGCGGCGGCGCGGCGAGCTGCATCGCCACCTGGATCGCGTCGCCCGGGTGCGCCGTCGGCCCGACGTATTTCTCGAGGATGCCGAGCAGCGCCTTGTCGTCGCCCGGCTGCCCCTCCAATTTTTTCAGCGCCGCCACCGCCTCGTCGGGGCGCGACACGCGCAGGTAGAGCCGCGCCAATTCGTAGGCGATGCCGGCGCGCGGGCCGCCTTGCAACAGCTCGCGCAGATCGGCGCCGCGGCGCATGCGGCGGTTGGTCGAGCCGAGCAGATCGTTCGGATCCGGCCGCTCGAGGTACAGCGCGCGCAGCTGATCGATCACGAACGGCGACGGCCACAGCCGCGCGGCCGCCTCGAGATCTTCGATCATGCGCTCGCGCCCGTCGAGCGACGTCAGCTCGTCGGAGCTCGTGCCCGCGCCGCCCGAGCGCAACCAGCCGGTCAGCTCGGCGTAGCGCTTGCGCGGACCGTCGGCCGAGCCGAGCGCGATCTCGACGGCGAGCACCGCGATCACCTCCTGGTGCAGCCCGCGGCGGCGCAGCGCCTTCTCGGCTTTCTCGACGGCGGAGAGCAGCGGCAGGTCGCTCACCTGCGCGCGCAGCTCGTCGGCGTCATAGAGCGTGAACGTCTGCTTGAGCTGCTCCCACGCCTCGTCGAGGTGGCCGTCGTCGAGCGCGTGGCCGGCCTGCCCGAGCAGCCAGCGCTCGATGGCGGCGCGGCGTGCGGGGCGATCGGGCGCGTCGAGCGGCAGCGCCTCGTAGGCCGAGCGCGCGGCGCCGAGATCGTCCTCGGAGCCGACCGCCGCGACCGGCGGCAGCGTCTTCTGCGCCTTGACCTCGGGTGTTCCGGCGGGCCGCGGCGGTAAGGCGGGCGCGCAGCCGGCGGCGAGCAGCGCACAGGCGATTGCGCGACGGAGCAGGAGCATTCGCGAAGGATAGCCGCAAACCAGTAGCGCGTCACGCGCCGCTCACGGGTATATTAATGATGGAGCGCGCGCATAACGATCATGACTTCGTCGGTGGTGCAAAAGTTCGGCGGCTCGTCGGTGGCCGACCCGGTGAAGCTGGGGCGCGTGGCCGATCGCGTGGCCGAGACGGTGCGCGCCGGCCGCCGCGTCGTGGTGGTGGTGAGCGCGATGGGCAAGACCACCGATGAGCTGCTCGCGCTGGCGCGGCAGGTGACCGAGGCGCCGTCGCGCCGCGAGCTCGACATGCTGCTCTCGACGGGCGAGCGCATCTCGATGGCGCTTCTGGCGATGGCGCTCGAGGCGCGCGGGCTGCAAGCGATCTCGTTCACCGGCTCGCAGTCGGGCATCCTCACCAACGATCGCCACTCGGGCGCGCGCATCATCGAGGTGCGGCCGGTGCGCATCGAGGACGAGCTCGAGCGCGGCAAGGTGGTCATCGTCGCCGGCTTTCAAGGCATGAGCTACAAGCGCGAGATCACCACGCTCGGCCGCGGCGGCTCGGACACGACCGCGGTCGCGCTCGCCGCTGCGCTCGGCGCCGACTGCGAGATCTACTCCGACGTCGACGGCGTCTACTCGGCCGATCCGCGCGTGGTGCCCGAGGCGCGGCGGCTCGACGAGATCGGCTACGAGCCGATGCAGGAGCTGGCCGAGCACGGCGCCAAGGTGCTCAATGCGCAGGCGATCGAGTGGGCGCGCAAGTCGAAGATCGTGATCTACGCGCGCGCCACGGCGGGCGGGCCGGGCGAGACCCGGATCCTCGACGCGGCGCCGGGCGCGGCCGAGCGGCGCGGCGCGCTGGCGGTCACCGGCTCCAAGCGCGTGACGCGCGTGCACGGCGGGCGCGATCCCTTGCGCGTGCTCGAGGAGGAGCGGGTGGCGGCGCGCCACGTGTGCGCGGCCTGCGTGCGCCTCGTGCGCGACGACGTGCCCGACTGGCCGCGCGTCGAGCGCCGCCTCACCGACGACGGCGCGCGCGTGACCGAGGAGGGCGAGGTCACCGTGGTCGGCACCGCGGTCGGCAGCGATCCGGCGCTGGTGCGGCGCGCGCTCGCGGCGGCGGGCGAGGTGACGTCGTGGGAGGGCTCGCCGCTGCGGCTCACCGTGCAGCTCGCGCCCGAGCGCGTCGACGACGTGACGCGCGCGCTGCACGCCGCGCTGTGCTAGCGGCGCGATTGACGATAAAGTGAGGCGATGACCTCGGCGTCGCCGAACCCCGCGCGCACGGCGTTGTGCTTGTGCGGCGGCGGCATCACCGGCGGCATGTACGAGATCGGCGCGCTCGCGGCGCTCGACGACTTCTTCGCGCCGTCGCCGCGCGAGTTCACGGTCAACGACTTCGACGTCTACGTCGGCACCTCGGCGGGATCGTTCCTCGCCGCGACGCTGGCCGCGGGCATCCCGATCCGCCGGCTGTTCCGCGCCATCCTCGACGACGATCCCTCGATGTTCCCGGCGCGCCGCAGCGACATCTACCGCTTCGACGTGCGCCAGGGCCTCGGCATCCTGCGCGACCTCGGCGGCATCCTGCTCTCGGCGCTCGCCCGCGGCGCGCGCAACCGCATCGGCGCGCAGGAGCTCCTCGCCGATCTCACCGACGCGCTGCCCGCCGGCCTGTTCTCGCTGCGCCACTACGAAAAATATCTCGACGACTTTCTGCGCCACCACGCGCTGCCGACGCGCTTCTCCGAGATCTCGCGCGAGCTGTACATCACCGCCAACGATCTCGACTCCGGCCACCGCGCCATCTTCGGCCAGGGCGAATTGGCCGACGCGCCGCTGGCGAAAGCCATCTGCGCGTCGTCGGCGATCCCGCTGTTCTTCGAGCCGGTGCGCTACAAGGATCGCGACTTCGTCGACGGCGCCGTCGGCAAGATCGATCACGCCGACATCGCGCTCGCGCGCGGCGCGGAGCTGATCGTGGTGCTCAACCCGCTGGTGCCGTTCCGCAACGATCCCGATCGCGAGGACCTGCCGACGCCGCTCGTCGGCGCCAAGCACATCCGCGACAAGGGCATGCTCTCGGTCTACGCGCAGACCTCGAAGATGTCGACGCGCACCAAGCTGCACCAGGGGCTCAAGCGCTACGCCGCGTCGCACCCGTCGGCGACGCTGCTCCTCATCGAGCCGGACGAGCACGAAGGCGACATGTTCCTGCACAACCCGATGAGCTTCTCGTCGCGGCGGCGCATGCTGCGCTACGGCTACGAGTCGACCGCGCGGCGGCTCAAGCAGCAGCGTGAGATCTACGAAGCGGCGTTCGGGCGCCACCGCGTGAGCGTCGACGCCGCGCGGCTGCAGGCGCCGTGGGAGCTGACCGGTTGAGCCCCGAGTCCACGGCGTGGTGACGGAAGAAAAGATCTTCGTGGCGCGCTGGGGACGGCAGGCGCAGCCGCTGATCATCGCGCATCGCGGCGCCTCGGCCGACGCGGTGGAGAACACGCTGCCGGCGTTTCGCCTGGCGCGCGAGCAGGGCGCCGACGGCGTGGAGCTCGACGTCCTGCGCTGCGGCTCGGGCGAGGTGGTGGTGTTTCACGACGACGATCTGGCGCGGCTCGCGCATCGGCCGGAGGCGATCCGCCGGCTGCCGTACGCGGCGCTGCGCGAGATCGATCTCGGCGCGGGCGCGCGCATCCCGCTGCTCGCGCAAGTCTTCGAGGAGCTGGGCCCGCTGCTCGTCAACATCGAGCTGAAGACGCGCCCCGACTGGCTCGGCCGCGCGCGCGACGACGGCCTGGCGCACGAGGTCGCGGCGCTCATCCGCCGCCACGCCGTCGAGTCGCGCGCGCTGGTGTCGTCGTTCGATCCGCTCTTGCTGGCGCGCTTCCGCCGCGCGGCCCCGGCGGTGCCGACCGGCCTGCTCTTCGGCGCCGATCAGTCGCGCCCGTTTCGCCACGCGTGGGCCGCGCCGCTCGTCCAGCCGACGGCGCTGCACCCCGAGGCCGCGCTGGTCGACGCGCCGGCGCTGCGCGAGTGGCGCCGCCGCGGCTACTGTATCCACACCTGGACCGTCGACGATCCGGCCGAGCTGCGCGCGCTCGCCGCGCTCGGCGTCGACGGGCTCATCACCAACCGCCCGGCCCAAGCGCGCCGCGCCTTGTGTTACCATCCGCACGATGGCGGCTGATCGTCCACGGACTCCGCGCGGCTTCACCGAGGACACCAACGCCACGCCGCTGGTGCACATCACCGAGGGCGTCAAGAACGGTCCCAAGCGGCCGTGCCTGGTGATGGTGGCCGGCCCGCGCCTGGGCGAAATTTTTCCCATCGAGGGCGAGCTGCTGATCGGCCGCGATCCGCAGGCGGCGCTGCGCCTGCCCGACGACGAGAGCGTCTCGCGCAAGCACGCGCGCGTCACCGCGCTGCCCGTCGAAGGCGGCGGCGCGCTCATCACCGATCTCGGCTCGGCCAACGGCACGTTCGTCGACGGCGAAAAGGTCGACGAGAGCGTGCTCAAGGAAGGCGCCAAGATCCGCGTCGGCCAGACCAACGTGCTCAAGTTCGCGCGCTACGACACCATCGAGGAGTCGGCGCAGCGGCAGCTCCTCGAGTCGGCGCTGCGCGACGGCATGACGCGCGCGTTCAACCGCCGCTACTTCATGCAGCGGCTCGGCGCCGAGCTGCGCTTCGCCGAGCGCCACTCGCAGACGGTCGCGCTGCTGATGCTCGACCTCGATCACTTCAAGCAGCTCAACGACGACTGCGGCCACCCGTCGGGCGACGCGGCGCTGGAGAAGCTCGTCGAGGTGCTCGACGGCGGCCTGCGCGCCGAGGACGTGCTGGCGCGCTACGGCGGCGAGGAGTTCGCCATTCTCCTGCGCAACATCTCCGCCGACAACGCGATGGCGCTCGCCGAACGGCTGCGTAAAACCGTCGCCGATACCCATTTCGGACCGTTCGGCAAAGAGAGCGCGCCGCGGCAAATGACGATCTCGATCGGCGTGGCCACGTTCCCCGACGGCGACGCCAAGGGCGACGCCGCCGTCGCGCAGTTGGTCGCGCGCGCCGACGCGGCGCTCTATCGTGCCAAGAATAGCGGACGCAATAAGACGTCTCGTTAGCCGGCTCGGCTGCGGCGACTTCTTCACCGGCGCCGCGATGCTCGCGCTGGTCGCCTACTACGTCGCGACGCGCGGCGTGTTCCAGGGCAAGATGTCCGGCGACGGGCTGTTCGGCTTCGAGTACCTGCGCGCCATCGTCTTCGAGCACACGCTCGACATGAAGCGCGTGCTGCCGACGTGGGAGCCGTACTTCGGCCTCGACGCGGTGACGCACCACATGCCGAACCGCAATCCGATCGGCCCCGTCGCCGTGTGGATGCCGTTCTACCTCGTCGGCTGCGCGCTCGGCTACGTCGGCAAGTGGACGCACCTGCTCGGCTCGAACGCGCCCGATTCGCCGTTTCACGCGTGGGTGGCCGGGCTCGGCACGCTGGCGGCGACGCTGGTCGGCTGGCGCTTCACGTACCGCATGATCGAGCGCTACGCCGGGCGCGCGGGCGCGCGGCTCGGCTCGACGCTGGCGGTGTGGGCCACGCCGATCGCGTGGTACGCGGTGACGCAGCCGTTCTACCAGCACGGTGCGGCGTTCATGCTGGTGGCGATCCTCGTCGAGCGGTGGGACGCGCGCGTCGGCGATCCCGACTGGCGCCGCTTCCTGTGGCTCGGGCTCGCCGGCGGCGCGGCGATGACCATGCGCGCGCAAGAGGTCCTCTATCTGTTTTTGCCGGCGGGCGAGGTGCTGGTGCGCCTCCTCCGCGGCCCCGACCGCGATCGCTGGTTCCTCGGCGGCGCGGTGCTGGTGGCGTCGGCGATGCTCGCGTTCTCGCCGCAGGTCGCGGTGTGGCACTACTACACCGGCCATCTGCACGCGCCGCAGATCGAGCCGCTGCGCCTCGGCACGCCGATGCTCGTCGTCGCGCTGTTCTCGACGCGCTCGGGCCTGTTCCCCTGGTCGCCGATCGCCTACGCCTCGGCCGCCGGCCTGGCGTGGCCGCACAAGGCGCGCCGCCTCGCGCTCGCGCTCACCGCGGTGTTCCTCGTCGAGGTCTACATCTGCTCGGCGGCGTGGGTGCCGTCGGGCGCATACAGCTACGGCGCGCGCCGCCTCTCCGACGGCGCGCCGCTGCTCGGCCTCGGCGCCGCGTTGCTCTACGATCGCCTCGCGTCCGTGCGCTGGAAGCGGGTGGTCGTCGCGTACGCGGCGCTGTGCATCGCGCTGTGCATCTTCACGATGGAGATGCAGCGGCTGCGCAAGACGCAGTCGTCGGGCGGCTACGCGCGCACCGGGCAGCGCTACCTCGAGGACGTCGGCGCGCCGCGCTGGGCGCAGATCGCCGTCGAGAAAATCGGCTATCCGTTCGTGCAGCCGGCGGGCTGGCTGTTCGCGCTGCGCCACCGCGTCGGCGCCTCCGCGTTCGAAGGCATCGTCGGCAACTTCATGCTCGACCGCGAAGGGCAGTGGTTCACCGTGCTCAACAAGTCGCTGGTGTTCGACTGGGACCGCCGCGTCTACGTCGCGTCGGGGCTCGAGCTCACGCACGACGCCAACAAGGCGCCGTCGATCGTGACCGGGCACGTGCGCGTGCTGCCCTCGATGTTCGCCTCGGAGCCGATCACCGTTCAGGCGATTGGCACGCTTCTACCCGGCGCGATCGCCGTTTCGTGGAACGGCGTCGCGGTGGCGCCGACCGCCAACGCGCTCGGCTTCACCTTCAAGGTCGACGCGCCCGCGGTCGCGGTCGGCGTGAACGAGGTCGAGCTCGATCTGCCGATCGGCTCCAAGCTCAAGCAGCTCGACTTCACCGGCACCAGCGTGTGGTGGAAGTAATCAGCGCTTGAGGATCGCGTGCGTGCACGTGGCGCGCGCGACCACGACGCCGGCGGAGTTGGTGGCGCTGCCCTCGGTGAACGCCACGCGCTTGCCCACCTGCAGCAGGCGCCCCTCGAAGATCAGCTCGTCGCCGACGGTGCGCGTGGGCGCGAGGAAGTTGACGTTGAGCGTGATGGCCGCGGAGAACGCGCCCTCGGCCGCGATGCGGGTGTACAGCGCGTGGCCCTGAACCGCGTCGAGCAGCGTCGACAGCACGCCGCCGTGCAGCGCGCCGACGGGATTGAAGTGCTGCGCCTGCACGCGGTAGCGCCAGCGCACCAGCCCGTCCTCGACGTGGAACATCTCTTCGCCGAACAAGTTGTGGACGGTGGGCGTCTCCATGCGCTCCTCAGAACGAATCGAACGGCACCACCTCGACGCGGTGGCCCTCGGTGAGCTGCGCCGCCTCGAGCAGCGGCCGCAATTCGGCGGCGGTGGACACGATGCAGATCTCCAGCTCGCGCGGCGAGAGGTGCTGGCGCATCACGCGGCGCGTGTCGTCGAGCGTCACCGCGCGCACGCGCTCGGGGTACTCGGCGGCGTAGTTGCCGTCGAGCCCGGCGATCTCGACGGCGGCGCGCAGCTCGAGGCGATCCTCCGGCGTCGCCAGGTTGAACGCGAAGCTCGACGCCAGGTAGCCCTGCGCGAACGCCAGCTCCTCGGCGGTGATGCCGCCCTCGACCCAGTCGCGCCACAGCCCGAGCACCAGGTCGAGCGTCTCCGCCGTCTGCTCCAGCGACGGGAACACGTGCGCCACCAGCGCCTTGCGCCCGCGCCCGCGGCCGATGCGCGCGCTGGCGCCGTAGGACAGGCCGCGCTTGGAGCGCACCTCGTTCATCAGGCGCGCGGTGAAGGTGCCGCCGAACGCGGTGACCGCGACGTGCAGCGGCCAGAAGTCGGGCTCGCCCCACGCCGGGGCCGGCTGGCCGAACAGGATCTGCGACTGCGTGCGATCCGGTTTGTCGACGATGGTGAGGCGCGAGCCGCGCACCGGCGGCGGCGGCGGGTAGTGGACCGCGGGCGCGCCGCCGTCGGGGATTGCGGCAAAATGCCGCTGCACGGCGGCGTCGGCTTCGCGCTGGTCGAGATCGCCGGCGAACCCGATCAGCAGGTTTCCGCGGCGCACCGCGCGCGCGTGCCAGGCGCGCGCCTCGTCGAGCGTGAGCGCGTCGAGCGAGCGCTCGGTGCCGACCACGGTGCGGCCGTACGGGTGCGCGCCGAACATCGCGCGCTGGAAGAAGCGCCGCGCCAGCGAGCCGTCGTCGTCGCGCATCTCGTCGAGCTGCGCCTTGATCTCGCGCTTGAGCTTGTCGGCCTCGTCGGGCGGAAAGTCGGGGCGCGCCAGCACGCCTCCGAGCAGCGCCAGCGCGGCGTCGAGCTTGCTCTTGAGCACCGTCAGCTCGAAGTACGCGCCGTCGAGATCGGTGACGATCTCCAGGCCGGCGCCGAGCGCATCGAACGCGGCGTCGAGCTGCGCGCGCGTCTTGCCCGCCGCGCCGCGCGCCAAGAGCTCGGTGGCGAAGTTGGTGAGCCCGTCGCGATCCTCGGGCTCGTCGGCGGCGCCGGTCGCGAGCGCCACCTGCACGCGCACCAGCGGCAGATCGTGGTTCTCCTCGAGCAGCGTCTTCACGCGCGCTTCTCGTCGGCGACCGCGATCACCACCGTGCGCCGCTCGGCGCGCAGGTACTTCGCCGCCGCGGCGCGCACGTCGTCTTCGTTCACGCGCCGGTAGCCGTCGGCCACGCCGAACAGCTTGCGGTAGTCGCCCACCGTCGTCTGATAGTGCCCGAGCGCCTCCGCTTTGCCCGACTGCGGCCGCAGCTCGCGCCACAGCCGCGTCTCCAGCCGCGTGCGCGCGGTGTCGAGCTCGCCCGCCTTGAGCGGCTCCGCGCCGAGCCGCGAAAGCTCCTCGTAGATCATCCGCTCGGCCGCCTCCGCCCGGTGGTTGCGCTGGAGGCCGACCGAAATTTCGTAGAGCCCGGGATCGCGGAACGGCGCGATCGACGCGCCCACCGACGACGCGATCTCGGTGTCGGCGACCAGCAGCTTCTGCAGCCGCGACGAGTTGCCGCCGAACAGGATCTCCGACGCCACCTCGAGCGCTTGATAGTCCGCGTCGCCGAGCGCGGGTCCCTTGTAGCCGACGCGCAGCTTGTCGGCGGTCACCGGCTTCTTGTGCTTCGCGCGCCGCTCCTCGCGCTGCTCCGGCTCGGGCGGCGTCTCGTCGAGCGGGATCGGCGCCGACGGGATCGGCCCGTAGTGTTTTTCGATCAGCGCGAGCGCGCGCTCCTCGTCGAAGTCGCCGACCAGCACCACGGTCGCGTTGTTGGGCGCGTAGTAGGTGCGATAGAAC
>Ga0070741_10005667_pt1 | contig 27468 bp, 18 predicted proteins | sample Coa_R1_4_FD_66440 | JGI IMG/M metagenome (GOLD analysis project Ga0070741, IMG submission 66440) | Surface soil microbial communities from Centralia Pennsylvania, which are recovering from an underground coalmine fire - Coalmine... | ecosystem: Environmental > Terrestrial > Soil > Unclassified ...
AACTCTCTCATCCATCACCGAACACTCCTTCCACGGCATCCACTTTCCTCCCCGAAAGGGGAGAAAGTGTAACCTATGTGTCCGGTACGATCTGTTACCTATGTCTCGGGTCGCTCATCAACAAAATACAATCTCGATTCGCAGCACTCGCCGACCCGGCACCAGCTTTCGAACGACAATCGCACCCTGCAAGATCTCAAGAAATACACCTTCTCGCGCGACTGGGCACCGGGCCTATTCCTGGTCCGCTGTATTCTGCCCGCACGGTTCGAGCTTGGCCTTCTCCGATTGCGCTTCGTTCCTCGACAAGCAGAACCGGTCCAGGTCCATCGGCGCCAGAACCGCTCCCTGAAAATACTTCTTCACGCCGGCGACGCGAGCCTGCTGCTCCGCTTTGTTTTGCGGATCATAATGATAAAAAACAACCGATTGTACTTGCGCTTTCGAGGCAAGTTCTCCAAGGCTATCGACGGTGAGATGTTCCTTCTCCATGTGGGCGGCAAACTCCTGTTTGCGGGTAGGCGACCAGTGGTTCCGTGCAGCCATTTGGTCAATGAACCCGCGTAGCTCGTCCGAACTCTCCTCCACTTCGGAAACGAGAACGTCGGCGCCCATTGCAAGTTTCATGACCGCATCGCTGGGCCCGGTGTCCCCGGTAAATACCACCACGCCATGGGGCGTCTGAATACGATACGAATATGACTTGAAGTGCGCGCGGAACTGCGCCGGCATAAGCGCATAATGCGAATTCTCGGTGGCGGTGATCTCAATTTTGTCATCGCGGTAAACAACTCCGTCGCCATCGACCTCGTGGGCGACAAAGGGACTGGTCAAGCCATGGTTCGGCCGGCCAAGCTGGAAGCCGGGCTTTTCCGCGGCAAACACTTCAAAGGGAATGCTGATGTAGTGAAAGGCGGCTTCGACTAATTCGCTCGTTTGCGGCGGCCCGTAGATATTGATTTTCCGCGCGTCGGAGGCGAGATCAAGGTGGAAGTAATCGTTGGCCATCACATCGACCAGGCCGATATCATGGTCCGCGTGCAAGTGTGTGAAGAAGATGGTACCGATCGTCTCCGATGGAATTCCAGCCTCGACCAGGCGCCGGATGGTGCCAGTGCCACAATCGATTAGATACGATCGCCCGTCGACGATGAGCAGCGTAGCCGGCTCGGAGCGATTCTTGCGCAAAGGCGGACCGCCCGCAGTACCGAGCATCAGCAGTTCGGTGTCGTTTGCGCGAACCGCCGCACCCTGCCGTTGACACGCAACGGGAACGCCGAAGAAAGTCAGTCCGAGCGCGACAGCTGCAATAAACATTTTTTCGCAGCGCGATTTATGCACGCGTGGCACCTCGCCCCGAATAACACTCACAACGGTTACAAGTTCATTAACGATGCTCCGGCAGCGCGTCCCATATAGCCGGATCTTCCTGTCCCAGCACCCACGAACAAAAACCTTCGAGTCCGCGATCTTTTACTAAGTCATAACGCTCCCGAAATGTGCGTGCATCGGTGTAGAAAACCCATTCTCGAGTTTGGTCGCGGTAAAAATAGAACCACGAAGAGCGGTCCGCCGCGTCCCATTCGACTTGCGGATGATACGTCTGGAGCATTAGCTGGATATCATTCGCGCCGACGCTCGCGGCCGTTTCGGCACTGCGATTTTCGATGCCCGGGTCGCCCGCATACCAGTGATATCCATACAGCGGTATCCCCAGTGAGAGTTTTTCTTTTGGCACGTACTTCAACGCATATTCCAGGTTGTCCAACGTCCACGAATATCCGGCCACAGGGCCCGGCGGCGTATATGCGGTGTGCTCATCGTAGGTCATAAGGCAGATTAGATCGACCGACTGCGCCAGCGCGGCGAGATCGTATGCTCCTCGCCAGTTGGAATAAATCCAGCGACCAAATCCACCATGCCCGGGAAACCCTGGCGAGTTGGGGACGCTTGCGATGGAAAGTTGCAATCGCGCCTTGTGCAATGCCGTGGCCGCTTCTTTCACGAAGTCGCTGAGAGCATCGCGGTCGGTCCAAAGCACATTTTCGAAGTCGAATTGGAATCCGCTATAACCGTGCTTGGTGCATTCATTCACCATTGCCGTGATGAACCGCTGCCGTGCGCTGGCATTCGCGGCCAATTGGTGAAATCCGTCCTGACTGAAACCCGATTTGGCGGGAGGAATAGTGTGGTTTACAACAATCGGCATCACTGGTACATGGTGCTGTTTTGCCGTTTGCATGACCAGTTCATCCGGACCGCCAAATAACAAACCGTCTGCGTCAACTGAATACCAGGTTGGCACCAGAACATCGACCTTATCCGCATGAGCAACAAATGATTGAATCGATGATGTACCTTCCGTCATGTAGAACAGCGACTTGGGTTGTGCATCAGCGACCGAGGTCATTAAAAACGCAATCACTAGAATCATTCCCAACTTGCACATGCATAATCTCCGGAGGCGAATCTTGAAAGCACAGCATTATGCTCCTTCTTACAAAGAAATGTATGGGGATTCTTCTCGCACCGGGAGTTGTTGAAATTTTTTTCTCGCATGAACCCAAAAAATTGCGACAATAACCTTGTGGGCCGTTACATTTTCGGCTTCGAACAGAGCGGTCAAGAACTTCTAGAACCAATCTCGCTACAGGCGCTCCAGTGGCTCTGATTCTGGCTGTAGATGACGAAAGCTCAGGACTTTACTTCCGCAAGCTCATCCTCGAGCATGCGGGCCATACTGTACTCAGCACAACCGGAGTAGAAGAAGCGCTCGGCCTTTTCCGCGACAATCCTGTGGATTTGGTCGTCACCGACCATCTGCTGGGCCGGCAGACAGGCACCGACATGGCAAAAACCATGAAGGAGGCTAAGCCTTCGGTACCCATTATTCTGCTTTCTGGAACTAGCACCGTTCCAGAACCGCTACTCCACGCAGATGCCTTTCTCAGCAAGACTGAGGGGCCAGAGCAGCTGCTGGATCTTGTTCAGCGGATGCTGCAGTCACGCTTTTCCTCCCTTAACAGCCAATTGGCTCGACGCGCGGAGGCCGTGCCGCTGCAAATGTTACTGGCCGCGATTGTTGAGGACAGCGATGATGCGATTCTCAGCAAGACACTCGACGGCACAATTCTGACTTGGAACAAAGCAGCCGAACGAATCTACGGTTACCGGGCGGGCGAGGTAATCGGGAAAAAGGTGTCGCTTCTACTGCCGCCGGATCGTCCGAATGAAATTGAAGAAATATTAGAAAAGTTACGACGCGGGGAAAAGATTGAGCATTTCGAGACAAAGCGTCGGACCAAACTTGGTCGCATTCTCGATGTGTCGCTGACGGTCTCTCCGGTGCACGATGTTGAAGGCCAAATCATTGCGGCCTCAGCGATCGTACGCGACATCACGCAAACCAGAATGGCTGAAGAAGCATTGAGAAATTCTGAAAGGCTTGCCGTCGCCGGCCGGATGGCAGCCACGATCGCTCACGAGATCAATAATCCGTTGGAAACCGTGACGAACGTGCTTTACCTCCTCTCGCGGAACAAAAGTTTAGATGAAACTGCTCAGCGACATTTGAAAATCGCTGATGATGAGTTGCGGCGCATAGGCCAGATCACGCGCAGCACACTTGGATTGTACAGAGAACGTGACACTACCCCCGGCCCTGTCAGCCTGAGAGAAATGATTGAGACCATCTTGAATTTTTATCAAAGGCAGATCCAGTCTTTGGGTGTGAAGATCGAAGAACGATTCGATTCGATGGGCAAAGTAGTCGGAGTTTCCGGAGAATTGCGCCAGGTGTTCGCGAACATCATCGCCAATGCCATTGATGCGCTAACCGTGAGCGGTACAACCTTGCGCTTTCATTTGTATGAAGGCGTCGATTGGCGCAACCCGAAGCGCAGAGGCACCCGCGTTTTGATCGTCGACGACGGGCCAGGCATGAGCGCCGATACGCAGTCGAATTTGTTTCATCCATTTTTTACGACCAAAGGGCAAAAAGGCACGGGCCTTGGACTGTGGGTAAGCCACGGAATCATTGCGAAACATGGCGGTTCGATTCGCATCAAGAGCCGTACAGGCCGCATGCATGGCAGTTGCTTCAGCATCTTCATTCCAAGTACTCCAGCAACCTAAGCGTCGCACCGGGCATGCGCAGGTACAATCATTTGCATCTATAACTTGGGCAAATGAATCCAAAAGGGTCACTGCCGAAAGACCTGCCCATTTCGAAAACCCTGAGAACGATGAATTCAGTTTGCAAGAGAGCACTCCCGATAGGAAGACTGGCCTTGTTTTGCGGCTTACTGATCTTTGCATCTGCGCCCGTCGTAGTTGGTCAGGCGCAAAACGCCAGTGGATTCAGCCAAGCCCCCGCGCAGACACAACAGTCGGAGACCTCGTCCTCGGAAAACGCCGGAACCTCGCCCACAACGAGCTCCAGCACCACAAGTCCTTTCCTGAACAGCGTACCGGAGGGAAAGGCGACAGGCGCGGTGTTGCCATTATCTTTCAAAGATGCGCTGGACCGTGCCCTGCGAAACAGTCTGGGGCTATTGCTTTCCAGCGACAACTCCCTTGCGGTGCGCGGTGAGAAGTGGCAAGAGTTGAGCAAACTGCTTCCAAACGTGAGCGCGTCGGCAACGCAGGCGGCACAGCAAATTGATCTGGCGGCATTAGGTTTCAGGTTTAACTTCCCTGGAATTTCGCCCGTTGTTGGTCCAATCGGCACATTTGACGCGCGCGTGTACGTGACCGCACCGTTGTTCGATTGGCATGAGACCGAGCGGGAGCGCGGTGCAAGAGCCAATGAGGCGGCCTCGCGATACAGCTACAAGAATGCGCGCGAGCTGGTTGTACTCGCGACCGGAAATGAATATCTTTTGACCATTTCAGCGGGCGCTCGGGTCGATGCCGCGCAAGCTCAGGTTGAAACTGCGCAGGCGCTTTACAACAAAGCGCATGATCAGCAGGTGGCCGGGGTTTCACCATCAATCGATGTGCTACGCGCGCAGGTGGAGCTGCAAACGCGACAGCAGCAGCTTATCGTCGCGCGAAATGGTTACGCTAGACAGAAGCTGGCGCTTGCGCGCACGATCGGTTTGCCCCCTGGCCAGGAATTTAACCTGACGGATCAGGAACCATATCAGCCGTTGACGCCGCTCAACCTTGAGGATGCATTGCGGCGCGCTTACGCGTCCCGTGCTGATTATCAGGCTGCGGTGCAGCAAGTGCTTTCCGCAGAACAATTCCGACGCGCCGCTACCGCAGAGCATCTCCCCATTTTGGAGTTCTCTGGTAATTACGGTGCTGCAGGCGTGAACATCGGAAACTCTCATGGCGTTTTTCTTGCAGGAGGCACCCTGGAAATTCCGATTTTCGCGGGTGGGCGGTCACGTGCGGACGCATTACAGGCTGAGGCCACGCTGCGGCAAAGCCGCCAGCAACTGGAAAACCTCCGCGCACAGATCGACTACGACGTCCGCACTGCGCTCCTCGATTTAACGGCAGCCTCTGATCAGGTGCAGGTTGCAAAGTCCTCGCTTGATTTAGCGAACCAGACGCTGGTGCAAGCCCGCGACCGCTTCACCGCCGGCGTGACCGACAACCTTGAAGTCATTGAGGCGCAAGACACGCTCGCTTCGGCGAACGAAAATTACATTTCAAGCCTGTACGCGCATAACGTGGCGAAGGTATCGCTCGCTCGTGCAATCGGATTCGCGGAGCAAGGCGTACGACAATACCTGGAAAACAAGGGCAAGTGAACATGGCACAGCAAACAGAGACAGAACGCGCGCCGGAAACTGAGTCTCCCCAGAGCCGAACGCCGGCGCTTTCAGAGCGCGATATGAAATGGAAAGAATTCCGCTCGCGCAATCCAAAATTCCGCATGTTCATGATTATCGGAATCGTTGTGCTGCTCGTGGCCGGGTTCTTCCTGTGGCGTTATTTCAGCAGCTACGAATCAACCGACGACGCCCAGATTGATGGACATCTTAATCCTGTCAGTGCGCGAGTCAGCGGGCACGTCTTGCAACTGCTGGTCAACGACAACCAATACGTGAAGGCGAATGACCTCCTGGTGCAAATCGATCCAGCGGATTACAAAGTTCTGGTTGAGCAAGCCGAGGCGGCTTACAACGACGCACTCGCAACCGCCAGGAGCGCCGGGGTCAACGTGCCCATTACCTCCACCAGCACAAGCAGTCAGGTGCAGGCGGCAGAAGCCGAAGTGGCAAGCGCGGAAGCAAATTTGCTCGGCGCCAAACAGCAGGAGGACGTTGCCAATGCGCAATTGGTTCAAGCTGATGCCAACAACGTGAAAGCTCAAAATGATCTTGCGCGCTACAAACAGTTAGTTTCGAAGCAGGAGATTTCGCAGCAACAATATGATCAGGCTTATGCCGCTGCGCAGGCGGGCGGTGCAACTGTGGATGCTGCTCGCGCCGGAGTCTCAGCTGCCCAGCAGCAGGTGAGGGCCGCACAGAGCAAGGTGACACAGGCAGAGGCGAATTTACGTTCCGCTCAGACTGGGCCGCAACAAGTTCAGGTGATTCGCTCGCGCGCTCAGTCGGCCGAGGCCATGGTCGAGCAGAAGAAGGCTGCTCTCGATGCCGCCAATCTGAATTTGACATATACGCGAGTTACCTCTCCGGTGAATGGTTTTGTGACTAGCCGAACCGTAGAAGTGGGTCAGAACGTGCAACCGGGGCAGGAGTTGATGCGCATTATTAATCTTGATGACATCTGGGTGACTGCAAACTTCAAAGAGACTCAGCTGCGCAACATGCGAGTAGGCCAGGCCGTCACGATCCACGTTGATACAACCGGCAAAGACTACAAAGGTCACGTGCAAAGCATTGCCGGAGCTAGCGGGGCAATCACGAGCTTGTTGCCTCCGGAGAACGCGACCGGAAACTTTGTAAAAGTCGTGCAGCGAATTCCTGTGAAGATCACGTTTGATGCGGGTGAAACCAGAGAACACGTGCTCCGCCCGGGAATGTCAGTTGAACCGAAAGTGTGGTTGCGGTAAAGTCTGCTGCGGAGCAAGTGCTCGGTTGACAGGTAGATCGGTCGAGCGCGACTCGAAAACGTGTACCGGGTAATCACCATCGAGCGGGAATATGGGTGCGGAGCGGCGGAAATCGCCCGCAAGTTAGCTTCGCAGCTGGGCTGGAAGCTGTGGGACCGGGACCTCACTGCCGAGATTGCGCGTGTCGCGAACGTCGACCCTTCGGCGGTGTCGGTCTGCGAAGAGCGCGTTGACAGCACATTCCAAAGATTAGTCAAAGTATTCTGGCGTGGCAGTTACGAGCGGAGGGCCAGCTTAGACCAGCCGCCGTTCGGCCCCGATCGCATGGTCGAAGTCGGTGAGCAGGTAATGCACGAGATTGCCCAGCGGGGAAAGTGCGTTATTGTTGGACGCGGGGCTCCTTATTTCCTGCGCGAGCATCCCGATGTTTTTCACGTATTCCTCTACGCTCCCCGGGCAGCAAAACTGAGGCGTATTCAGGAACAAGGGGCCAAACTACATGATGCCGAAGACTTAGTTGATACCGTCGATCGCGAACGAATTCATTTTGTGAAGCACTATTTCGGTGCCGATTGGCCGACGCGTTCGCTTTATCACATGATGCTTAACACAGCGATGGGGGATGAGAACGTTATTTCCGCGATCCTCCACAGCATGCAAGTCACCGAGCGTGAGCATGTGAGTTAGTGTGTCTTCCGCTCGCACTGTTCATTAAGCCTCAAGTTCCTGACCGATCTCTTCCCACTCGCTCACTCTTTCCTTAAGCTTTACTCGATTATGCTCGAGTTCCCGGCTCAAGCGTGCCGTCTCATCCGCACTCACGAAAACTTGCAAGGAGCTCTCGCAACTTGCAATCGACGCTTCGATTCTCGAAATCTCTTCTTCTAACTTTTGCACACGTTCTTCCATCTGTTTGCGCTTAATGGGATTTAAACGTTTGGCGGATTTGTCGCAATCCTCCAATGAGCGGGCATGAACGTCCGCCGATAGATGGCCGTTACCCGATTCTCGTGGATGCGCCGAAGCGGAAACCTGTTCTTGCAATTTTGCCGCGCCGCCTTGCTTGCGCCACATAAAATCTTCGTAATTCCCGGGATACACTTCCACGTGACCGCCGCCGATTTCAAAAACACGCGTGGCCAGCTTGTCGATGAAATAGCGGTCGTGCGACACGAACACAACGGTTCCCGAATACTTGCTTAGAGCGTCGAGCAGAATGTCTTTCGCGCGAATATCAAGATGGTTGGTTGGCTCATCGAGCAGGAGAAAGTTTGCCGGGTGCAGCAGCATGCGCAGCAAAGCATATCGATTGCGCTCGCCGCCGGACAGCACGCCAATGCGCTTGAAAACGTCGTCCCCTGAGAAAAGAAAACAGCCGAGCAGGTTGCGAAGATCGGTCTCGCGAGAGGAGGGAGCAACTCGACCAAGGTCGTCGAGAATGCGGGCCTCCTGCTCAAGCTCCTTGTATTGGTCCTGGGCGAAATAATCGAACTGCACGTTGTGACCGAGCTTGTATTCGCCCGCGCTAAGCGGCTCGATTCCAGCGAGCAGCTTGATCAGAGTAGACTTCCCCGCCCCGTTGACGCCGACTAGCGCAATACGGTCGCCGCGCTCGATCATGAAATTCACGTTTCGGAAAACTTCCTTTTGGCCGTATGACTTGGCAACCTCTGCAAACTCCGCGACGATCCTGCCGCTCGGCTTCGGTTGCGGAAACGAAAAGTGAATTGTCTTCTCTTCTTCCGGAATCTCGATCCGCTCCATTTTGTCAAGCTCTTTGATTCGGCTTTGCACCTGCTTGGCCTTGGTCGCCTGGTAACGAAAGCGATTGATGAAGACTTCCAGTTGTTCAACCCGCTCGCGCTGATTACGGTACGCGGCTTCGAGTTCTTCCTGACGCTGCGTTTTTTGGACAAGAAACTTATCGTAATTTCCGGTATAAGTCCAAACCCTTTTGTTCCAGATTTCGACGATGCGGTTGACGCTCACGTCAAGAAAATAGCGGTCGTGAGAAATGAGAACAAATGCATACGGATAATTGAAGAGATATTCTTCCAGCCAGTTACGCGATTCAAGATCGAGGTGATTGGTAGGTTCGTCGAGCAGCAGCAGATTTGGCTTTTGCAGAAGAAGTTTGGCGAGCGCGATCCGCATTTGCCAGCCGCCGGAGAATTCGTCGGTTTGCCGATGCCAGTCTTCAGGGCGGAAGCCGAGGCCGCCTAAAACGGTTCCGACCTGCGCCTCGAGCGCATATCCGTCGTTAATCCGAAATTCGTGCTGAATCTGGTGATACCGATCCGCAACTTCCTCGTACTCAGCGGAGGTATGGTCGATTTCCGACATGCGCGAGGTGAGCTGTTCGAGTTCCTGCTCCATCTTGCGCAGGCGAAAAAACACCGACATGCATTCCGCAAAAACTGTCTTGCCCGACAAAGTCAGTCCATCTTGCGGAAGATAACCGGCGCTGATGCCTTTCGCGACGCTGGTTGAGCCGTAGTCGAGCGTTTCCGCGCCAGCGAGAATTTTGAGGAACGTCGACTTACCAGCGCCGTTCGCACCAACCAGTCCTACGCGATCTCGCTGCGTAATTAACAGGTCTGCGCCTTCGAAGAGCAGTTTATGGCCGTATCGCTTTCCTGCTGAATTGAGCTGAATCATTGCCTACGTTAATGTTCTCATGAATGCACCGCTGGATGGCCCGTCTGAGCAGGGTCTAATTGGCAGCACGTTCCTGAGTGGATGGGCGAATCAGAAGCGGGAGCCTCGGGAACACGAAATGACCGCCTGCGTCGTCGATAACGTTCACTTGGCTGATATAGAAACCGGGCTTTAATAAGGTTAACGGGACATCAAGTTGAAACACTGCAGCCTGCCGGTTGGGAACATTCAATGAAAAAAGTTCTACGAGCGAGCTTTCGTAGGTCTTGACCGCACCCTGAAAAAAAGCGACGTTACTCAAGAGACGGATGCCTCCCGCCCCCCCCTCCCTGGAACGCGACCTCTCGTTTATGCGAGCGGGATCGTAGATCTCGTAATAAAGAAGCAGATGCTGCGAGTTCGAGAAAACGTGAGTCACGCTCTGGACGATTTCAGAACCGTCATGGGCGAGAGGGTTCGGGGTTTTGGATTTTGAATTCGCAGGCTGAGTTTGGCTGGCGAGGACGACTGAGCTCATCTTCAATGGAACTGATTTCAGGTCAGGAACGTTGAGGTCGGTTTCAAATGAACCCATTCGCCCGGTTTGATTTTCACGCACCACGAATTTCACGTGGAACTTTCCAGGCGGTAGGACGATTGTCGTGTTGTACTGGACGTTCTTGCGTCGCACTTCCGCCGAGGTGTTGACCGCAAGCTTGACTGTGTCGCGAATGTTCGTAACTGGCCGCTGGTTTGCATCCAGAACAACTCCAATGACGTCGAGCGTAGCCTTATCGCGATCGCTGCTGCGGGTGAACGGAATTTCTGATCCGGGCACCACAAGCGATACAGGAATTGCATACTTATTCGGTTGCAAGCGGAAATAAGCTGCGCCCAAGTACAAAGGCAGATCGGTGGCTGGCATTTCAGATGCGAGCTGTTCTTCCAGTTGCAGCTCGCGATCGTCGTTATTTGCATGCTTATAATCGGCAGGAGCGTAATAGCCGCGACGGTATTCCACTTTCAAGTCGCTTCGTTTCAGCTTGACTGTGATCCGCCGATAACGACCGTCTCGGGCGGGATTGGTGCTGTGATAACCGAGCACATAATAAAAAGATGTGTCGTCCTGGACGCCTTTGAAGATCGCGTTGAAGTCGTTGGAGTCGAGAAACGCACGGCCACCAGTGTCGCTCGCAAGAGTGACCAGACTTTCTTGGGTCGTAAAGTTCGATTCGTACGCGCTGAGCATCGCTTGACCGGAGTAGGGCGATGTACCGCGCATGCTCGCGTTTTGCGCTTCGCCTCCGGCTACCATGGCCTGCAGGCCGCGAATGTCGAGGGTGTAAAGAGCGAGGTTGGCCCGCACGGCGGCATTAATGGCGGCGCGCAGCTCCGACTGATTTTCAATTCCGGTGCGATCCATTCCGTTTGAGAAATAGATCAAAGATTTTTTCTGCTGGATATGCGAGAGCTTTTCGGCAACGGAACGCAGAGCTTCGAGCCTGCGGTCGGTGTTAAAGATGTTGAACTCGGTGTCGTCTGCTGTAAATGACCCGCCGGTATCCGGCGTTCCTTCGGTCGAGCCAGTGCTCCCTTCTTCAAATCCTTGCCCCGCACCGGTGCTGAGAGAATCGAGCGCGTTCTTGAGGAGTGTGCGGTCAGAGGTGAAATCCTGGTTCACCTGCAAAGAATTCCCGAGCGTCACAATTGCAACCAGGTCGGCGGCCTGCATTTGATGATCGAGATAGCTTTGCGCTGCGGCCAGGGCGTGATCAATCTCATCCGGCTCCATAGCGGAAAGATCGAAGAAAAAAATTATTAAGCGACGGTCTTTGTACTCGAGGGCGGTCTTTGATTGAGTGCTGGAAAGATTCGGGTTCGCCGGTGCGGCGAGATTTTCGAGGGGCTTGGCTTGCGCGACATCAGGCAGACGAACGGCATCGATGTTTTCCGTATCGAATGAAAGCACCTTTTGTGGTTTCTTGTCTTCGAGCACCGTGAAGTCTTCCGGCTTGAGATCACGCACAAAATTGCCATGTTTATCCTTAACAGTGACGTTGACGAGAACAATCTCAGTCTGTGCACGGAATGTGGCATCCGGTTGCTGAGCCTTCACATACGGTCTTATGAGAAGGCAGCCGAGTGCCGCAACCAGCAAACTCGCGAAGAATTTCGTACCGCTGTGCATATGCATGCTTAAAAACGAAAACGCGATGTCAGCGTGACTTGCCGCATCGCACCCACGGCTGTAACACGGCCAAAGGTTGGTGAGTCCACGACGCTGTCAATGGTTGTGTACTGCGGCATATTAAAAACATTTGTTGCCTGTGCGCGGAATTCCAGCACCCGCGACTCTTTCATAGGAAACATCTTCGTGATAGCCATGTCGAAACTGCGCGTACCCGGACCGATGATGATGTTTCGGCGCGCGTTCCCGTAAGTGCCATTCGGCGGCAGAGCAAAGGCAGCGGTGTTAAACCATTCGCCAATTGAGGGGTTCGCAAGTGGGATCGATTGGCCCGGAACCAGATTGGCGCGAATCGTGCCATTGGTGCCGCGATTCACGTCTGCGGCGTTTCCGAGAATGCGCGGCGTGAAAGGCAGCCCAGATGCAATCGTAAAATCGCCGCTCCATTGCCAATCACCGAAGATGGCACTCAGCGGGCGATTGTTGTAGAACCAGCGCCGGTCGTGACCGAAGGGCAATTCGTAAAGATAATCGGCGGTCAATCGATGAGTCTGGTTAAAGCTTGAAAGACCGCGCTCGGCGGCTAGATCAAAGGGATTTTGAGCAAGATTAGAAGTCCCGACGCTTGTGGATGAAGATCCGCCACCGCCGCCAATACTCCCCGTCCCGCCCGCGCCTAAGCCCCGGCGCATCGAACTTGCACTTGCGCCGCTGCCGATTGAAGACGCGTCATCGATCGATTTCGAAAAAGTATAAAGACCACCGATCGAGACTCCCGAAGATAGCCGCTTTCGCAGCCGCAAGGTCGCCGCATTCGCCTCAAGGTCCGCCAAAGAGTTTTCGTAAGTAAACGCCTGCACATTCGGGATTCGAAGTCCGGTCGCAGTACGATTCGGAGCTTCCAAGGTGTCGAGGTCGGTGCCCTTCGTGCCGGTATAGTCGACGTTCAACAAAAGCGTCGTGCCAAGCTGCTGCTGGATGTCGAGATTGCGGATTTGCACGTAGCCGAGCCGGTAATTCGGATTCACGGCGTAACTGTTGGTAATGGCTCCCGGCACAGGTTGCGGGAAGCCATTTTGCAGGGTGAGCTCGCCGGGTGAAGTCTGAACGTTAGTCTCAGCGATCGAGAACGGCGGCTGAAACGCAAGCTGCTGCACAATTCCCTGATAAGCGCCGATGTTGTAATTGATCCCATACCCGCCGCGAACAACGGTCTTCGAAAAAGGCTTCCAGGCGAATCCCACGCGTGGAGCGAAATTGTTGCGATCGGGGCGCACCAGAGTATCGGGCAACTTGCCACTGTACGTCCCTACCTGTCCGGGCAACACTTCCGTGACAACCGGCGCGCTTAACGCCGGATACAGAACGCCGGGCGAGAGATCGAGATTCGCTATGAGGTTATTGATTTCCGTGAAAGGCGACACATATTCGTAACGCACACCAAGATTCAAAGTCACGTTGCTTCGGAGTTTCCATTCATCCTGCGCATAGAGGTCCCAGGAATTACCGCGGAAGTGATAGTTGTCGGCTCCATACTGCACGGAGGTTTGCTGCGGCAGGCCAAGAAGAAAATCGGCAAAATCATAGCCTGTGCCGGGTACGGCATCGCCGTTCACGATTTCAGAAGAATTTTGCCCGGTAAAGATGAAGGAACCGCGAGCGTTACCAGAGCTTTCAGTGTTCACCTGAATGCGGCGGAAATCGCCGCCCCAGCGCCAGGTGTGTTTGCCGTGGTTCCAGATCAGGTTATCGGAAAATGTGAACGTTTGGTTGCGCTGCAGCTGCGGATTGATGTCCTGAAGCCCAGCAAAGTTGGTAAAGGAAATACTGGGCAAGCCCCAATCGAAGGGATTCTGAGAAATTCCGGCGATTCCGGCGTCGCCTGCAACATTCTGGCTGAACGCGTAAAGATTTTGCGTACGGGCACGATTGCGATTGAAATCGAAACGAGCAATGTTGGTCATGTGACCGATGCTGCGGGTGTATGAAACAGGAATGTCAAAACTTCGAACACTGGTCTGTCCGCCGACGCTCGGAAAAGGATTCGTAAGGTTCGAGTTTGAGTTGTGGTAGTGAAGACCGAAAGTGAGTGTGTTGCGCCGCGCGTTACGTCCTCCCCCGCGACGACGACCCAACTGAGCACCACCAAAGCTATGGTTTATGCGGACATTCAGATCGTCGCCGTCGTTGGTTGACGAAGTGACAAAATGAAAATTCTGAAACGTTCCGGGAAGATTCGGTAGAGGAATGTACTTCAAAAGCACTTGCGCAGCGGGATTAATCGAAGGAATGATACTTCCAGCAAAGGGCGTGTTCGTCGCAGGATTATAAATTTGCACCGGTTGTCCTGCTTCTAAGCCCGACGTGTATGTAGTCTGAGAAAAATTCCCCTGCCGTTCCAGCAAGGTCGGCACAGTTGAAAATTGGTCGAATGGAGATTCGCCACGCCGGCCGTTGTAATTCACGAAATAAAAGGTCTTGTTGCCGCCGTGGTAAAGCTTGGGAATGTTCAAGGATCCACCGACCGAGCCCCCGAAACTGTTCTGAACATAGGATGGATTGCGTGCTGGTGCGCCCAGGAGTGCGTAGGGCGCGGCGTTTAGGTCGGAGTCACCGAGCCCGTAATAAATAGATCCATGTGGGCGGTTGATGTCGAATCCGCGCCGCCCAGATCCTCGCCCGCCTCCTCCGCCGAAGCCGCCGCCAAAGCCACTACGCCCGCCAAAGCCGCCGCCGCCGCGCAAACCGCCTCCAGGCACCCCCGCGACTACCACGCTGCCCGGTCCCGCTGAATCGCCGAATCTTTGATCGCCAAATCTTTGAAAGTCTGCCTCGGTAAGTGCAGTGCTCGAACTAGAATTGCTTCCCGCAACTGAGATCGATTCTGTGGCGGAGTTCTCGCTCATGCCCGGCACTGGCATTCCTTCGGGAATCAATGCAGTTGCACCAGATTGTCCGGTAGTGTCTGTACCCGCCAAACCCGGCGATACGGAAAGGCTTTGAAAGCCGCGTCTTTGGCCAGTTCCGCCAGCCTGAGTTGGAAGTCGCGTCGGCGAAGCTTGGCGGACGCGCGATAGCAGTGTCAGCTCCAGGTTTACCGCAGCGATACGGTTCGTCTCATCAATCGTGACGTTTTGCTTGGCCGGAGTAAATGCAACCATTTGTGTGCTGATTACGAACTGGCCGTTAGTGTGCACCTGTAATTCAAAACTGCCGTCGACATTTGTCCATCCGGTAACTTGTTCTTTTGTCGATTCGTTTGAAGCAGTAACGGCAACTCCGGGAATCGGCATATTGCCGGATTTCACGATTCCTCGAATGGTGCCGGATTTTGATACAGGCGTTTGAGCGTTCAGAAGCGCGCTTGCGGACAACAAACAAAATAACGCCACGATAAGATGGCCAAGCCGGCAACAAGCAGATCGCGGAGATTCTCCACCGCAGCTCGATTGTGCAGCTGTCATGATGGCAGAAAACGCCGTAGCGTATGCACAATTCTGACAGTTTAGTGCCTCAGGATTCGTCTATTTTTGTCATTAAACAGCGATTTGGAAGTCAGGCGGCCTTCGGAGGATGAATTGTCAAATCCATTGTTTCCGAGGCGATTTGAATGTCTTTCCGCTCAAAGACTTTTTTGAATATTTCTTTCGAAATGAACGTACTCGCGCTTCGACGTTGTCGCGGATCGACCACGTAGCGCATCGTAAGCTGTAACCAATTACTTGTAACCTTTACGTAAACAGAGGGCTCAAGTTCCAGCTTTGGCACAAGAAAATCGTGGCACATGGTGTCCAGCTGCTGTTGCGCGCCTTCGAGGAACTGCTTCGTGTATTCGCTGCCGACATCGGTGAGAATTTTGCCCGCAGCTTCCATATTGCTTTGGTATGTAAATGGGCAACGTGACTTCGTCCCAAATGTAAGAAAGGTGCAGAGTGTAGTTGATAATCGGACTTCCAAAGATCATCGAATTCGGGACCAGCAGGATGCGCCCGCTGTATCTCCGCCGATCCAGGCACCCACCTCGAGCATTCGCGTATAAAAGAATCCAATGTCGATAACATCTCCGGCCATCTTCTGAAGCTCAATCCGATCGCCGGCTGTATACATGTGACCGGCAAAGATCGCCAGCCGGCCTGCGATGCTAAGCAACGACTCTCGCGGAGCGATCGCAACTCCGGCTCCAAGCAGCCCCAGAAATGTCCCTTTTTGCTTGAGCGTGTGCGCCCACAGGACTACAACTGCCAACCCCGCCGCGAAAACAATAACCGTGCTGAAGAACTTGCGTTCGCGATAGCGCTCGCGATGGTCGCGGGTGCGCTCGTGAACGTAGGCTTTGGCGAGAAAGTGCAGCAGCACTGCTGCGGCAATCGCGATCAGCGATCCGATCACAGCAATGGGATCAGGCAGCCAATGCGGCATCGGATTGTAGATGACCGCTTCCGCAAACGTCGTTGCTCTGTCCAACACAAGCTAGAAAGGGCCGAGAGCAGTTTTCGCGACCAGCTGCCTTAGCCCTGAGACCCTGTATTATTCCTGCAACGCATCGGACTGAAATTCATCTGACGAGTAGGAATCGACAAAATTGTGGAGGCCACCTTGAGCTCTCAAATAGAAAACATTACTGCTGCTGCAGCGGGAACAGTCACGCTCGGCGACATGACCGTCAACCGACTGGGCTATGGCGCAATGCGTATTACTGGCCCGGGAATCTGGGGACCGCCAAAGGATCGCGAAGGCGCACTGGCAGTATTACGGCGCGCTCTCGATCTCGGCGTTAATCTTATCGACACCGCCGATTCATACGGACCTGGAGTGAGTGAAGAGCTCATCGCCGAGGCCCTGTTTCCATATCCTAAAGATCTCGTGATCGCCACCAAAGGCGGTTGGAACCGGCCCGCACCCGGGCATTGGTCACATGATTCCAGCCCCAAGCACTTGCGTGAAGCGCTGGAGGGAAGCTTGAAGCGAATGCGGCTCGAGCGAATTGATCTGTATCAATTACATACTCCCGATCCGGCAATTTCTTTCGACGCCTCGATGCAGGCGCTTGCCGACATGCAGCGGGAAGGAAAGATCCGTCATATCGGCCTTTCGAACGTAACTCGCGAACACGTTGAACGCGCTCAAACAATCGTGGAAATCGTCTCGGTGCAAAACCGCTACAGTGTTTTTGACCGAGAGTGGGAGCACGTTCTCGACTTCTGTGAGCAATGCAAGATCGCATTTATTCCATGGTTTCCACTTGGCGCAGGCGGCGTAGGACACGACGTTCTATCCCGTATCGCTCAAGCCCACAAGGCGAAGCCAATTCAGGTTGCGCTAGCGTGGTTATTGCAGCGCTCGCCGATCGTGCTGCCGATCCCGGGGACGTCGTCAGTTGAGCATTTGGAAGAAGACATTGCCGCGGCTGCCATTCACCTGACCAAAGACGAATTTCTTCAATTGGATCAAGTAAACGGTAAAACTACCGCTGGACGGGTGCGCGCCTGAAATATAAAAATGGAGCATGGCTGAGAATACCCGTCGTGACTTCCTCAAGAAAACTGCTGCCGCGAGTGCCGCATTTCTCGCTCCCGGATTTGCGTCAGGCGCGATCGGCGCAAACGACCGTGTCCGGATCGGCATCATCGGCGCGGGTTCCCGTGGACAGGAACTGCTTAAGCAAGTAGTCGCGATCCCGCAAGTTCAGGTGGTTGCGGCCGCGGATGTCTACACGCGGCGTTTTGATGAAGCGAAAAAAATCGCTCCCGGCATTCAGACCTTTGGCGATCATCGCCGGCTTTTAGATTTGAAAGACATCGACGGTGTAATTGTCGCTACACCGCTACACATCCACGCAAGGCATTTCGTCGACGCGATTGCCGCCGGAAAAGACCTCTATGCCGAAAAGACCATGACGTGGTCGATCCCTGAAGCCGAGAAATGCCTCAGCGCGGCCCGAGCATCGAATCGTGTGGTTCAGATCGGATTGCAGCATCAGAGCGGAGGCCCTTTTGCCGACGCCAGGAAATGGCTGTCCGATGGAATTGTCGGCAAGATCACCCTCGTTGATTCCTGGATGAGCCGCAACACTCCTCACGGTGAAGGGCAATGGGTACGAAAGCCCACAGCCGATTGCACGGCCCAGAACGTCAATTGGCCAGCCTTCTTGAACGGCCGCCCTGACAAGGGTTTCGATGCGTTTCGCTTTATGAATTGGCGCCTGTACTGGATGTTCTCCGGCGGGAATGTCACCGAAAACATGATTCACCAGATCGCCTGGATCATGAGCGCGCTCGATCTGCCGCTGCCAACCTCGGCCTATATGTCCGGTGGAGTCTTTTCGGAGAAAGATGGGCGCGAAGTTCCGGACACGATCGTCGTCACGTTAGATTTTCCAAACGAAATGGTCGTGACCTGGCAATCCACCTTCAGCAATCGTCGGTACGGCCTGGGGCAAAAATTTTTAGGCAGCGACGGCACGATCGAATATATCGCGGGCGCGACGGATATGGTCAGCGGCGAGTCCGAAGAGAGCATTCACTACTACCCCGAACATGTGAATCGTCCCAACGGCATTGCACTGACCGGCGAAAGCCCGACACAAAATCACATGGCCAATTGGATCGACTGCATTCGCAGCCGCAATACTCCGAATGCGCCGGTCGAGCTCGGGTATCGGTCCGCAATCGCCTGCCACATAGCGAACCTGGCTTATCTTCAGAAACGGCGGGTTACGCTGGAAGAGGCGAAAGCATTTCGTCCAGAGTTCTAGCTGGTCGTAGCTGATCTAGCTGGTTGGGGTTGAGTTCTAGCTGCCCCCTGATAAAGGTTGTGTAGCAGCGCGCGAGTCCACCCCTGCCGACATCTCAACGCAAAGCGGCCCTCAATCACGCCACTCCATCTTCGGGCAATAGCAGCTCACAGAGCGCTCTCTTCAAATCTTCCCTGCTGCGCGGGTCATGGATGTGCGGCAAAGCCTGAATCGCGGCGAATAGAATCTGGTTCAGCCTGGTGCTGCTGAGGACCTGCGAATTGATCTCAGGAGAAAACAGCTCAGGATGGCGCATCGGGAACTGCAAAACTCTTCCAGCCATATCTCACCGCCAACTTGGTAAATCTCGAATTCCTCGCATTCACCCTACGGCGTATAAAGCATACACTATTCGTCTTTTATTCGCCTAGAGAAAATTTAAGAAATCGGTTGCGCTTGGCCGCATCCCACATAGCCTTCTGCACAGGCCTCTCTATTTATACTGATGCTGTGCGATTAGCCTTCACAATAGCGTTAGCTCTGTGCGTTATCCCTTTTGGACACGCCCAGGAAACGTCCCCGGAGAAACTCTTCCGCGAAGCGCAGGACGCACAGCAAAGCGGCAACAAGGAGTTGGCAGTAAAAAAGTATCAGGTTCTCCTGGAGCAACACCCAGAGCTTGTCGCGGCCCATGCGAATCTGGGGGTCGTGCTTGCCAACCTTGGACGTTTTGACGAGGCAATACGGGAATACGAGATCGCTCTTGCCGAAGCACCCGACAGCCCCCCTCTACGCCTGGATTTGGGGCTCGCCTATTACAAGAAAGGTGACTTTGCAGGCGCTGCCGCGCAGTTTGCTGCACTCCACAAAGACCAGCCAGACGATGTTCGTGTTGCGACGCTGCTCGGAAATTGTGAAGTTCAGCTCGGTCTTGCCGGTCAAGCGCTAGCCATTTTGCAACCCCTGGAAAACGAAAATTCCGACAATACCGACCTCGAATGGGCGATCGGGAATGCCTTCTTGCGATCCGGGGAAGGAACCGAAGCCCTTAAACGCATTCAAAAAGTTGCGGACCAAAAGCGCAGCCCGGAAGCATACCAACTCGCGGCTAATCTCAACCTGCGCCTTACTTTCTTCGATGACGCAAAGCGTGATGCACAAGCTGTCCTTGGTTTGAAGCCAGATTCGCCAAGCGCTTACATGGTGCTCGGAATGGTCGATGACTATTCTGGAGACGCACAAAAAGCTGCATCTGAATACGGTAAGGCAGTGGAGCTCGATCCCAAAAATACCCAGGCGCGCGTTCAGCTGGGTGCCGTGCTCGTGCGGCTCCGGGAACTCGAACCCGCCAGGGAACAACTCAATAAAGCCTTGGATCTCGATCCCACATTATCAAGTGCTTGGTATCAACTAGGCGAGGTAGAAAAATCCCAAAAAAACCTGGAAGCCGCGCTAAAAGATTTTGAGAGCGCCGAGCACCAAGACCCACAATGGCTGGCTCCGCACATTGAACTGGTCGCCCTTTATTACCGTTTGAAGCGGCCTCAAGATGGCGACCGCGAAAAAGCAATCGTGGATGCCAAAAGAGCGGACGAGGAAAAACGACGCGCAGCTACTCAGATAGTAAGTCCGCAACTCGCACCCGAGGCAGATGAGCCTGCCGCGAGTCCCGGTACTAGGCAGCAGGTTCCTTCACGGCAAGCACCCGATCAGCCGTAATGTTTCTCAGAGTCTGAGTGATACCGGACGGCCAGCGAATTTCGATCACATCAACAGACTTTGCGTCGCCCAAACCAAAGTGAACTGGGCCGTGGCTTGACGATGCATAACCGACGCTGCTGGTCATGTGATTGTACTGAGTTCCAGCTTTTGTAACGACCTTCACGGTCGCCCCAATCCCGTCGCGGTTGCTTTTTCTTCCTTCTAACGCGATTTGAAGCCAATGGCCGGAATTCTCGCTTCTGTTGAACCAAATTTCAGCTGGAGCGAGAAGGGCCGTGGCCACCACATCAATGCGCCCGTCGCCATCTAGATCCCCGAAGGCGCACCCGCGATGCCGTGCCTTTGGAGCCGCGGTGAATCCAGCTTCCTTCGTCAGCGCCTGCCACCTTCTACCCTCCAGATTGCGGAATACGCTGTTATATTGCTCTATTTCCGTGCCTGGTTTAGGACGTCCCTCGACGTGGCCGCGCGTAACAAATAGGTCTTTCCAGCCGTCGTTATCGAAATCGAACAGTCCCGGCCCGTATCCCCCCATACCTACACTCTCGCTTCGCATGCCACTTGCCTCAGTAATCTCTTCGAAGCTGTGACCCTTCTGGTTGTGCCAGATCGGAAAAGTCTGATTGTTAAGAGCCACCGTGACGATATCTGGATATCCGTCATTATCAATGTCGCGAAAGTCGGTTCCCATCCCTGAGATGAAGCTTCCGTCCTCAACCAGTCCTACTCCCTGCTCGAGAGCGACCTCATCGAACTTGCTCCCCGTGTTATGAAAAAGGAAGTTGTAGTACATGTCATTAGTAACAAATAGATCTTGTCGCCCGTCAAGATCGTAGTCGGCGATGGCGACTCCCATGCTCTTGCCAGCGTGCTTCCTAAGTCCCCATGCTTCAGAAACATCCTCGAAAGTTCCATTCCCCTTATTCAGGTACAACTGATTGCAAGAACCTTTGTAGAAGTTCGGAATGCAATAGTCATACTGGTGTGCAAACCCACACAAGTGTTCGGTCGCGTAGTCCCAGCTGAGATAGTTGGCGACGAAAAGATCAAGCAGGCCGTCATTGTTTACGTCTACCCATGCTGCCGCGACCGACCATAGTGGACCGTATTCCGGGTCATTCCAGTTGTCCAGGCCGACTTCCTTTGTGACATCAGTAAACGTGCCATCTCCGTTATTGTGATAGAGCGTTCTTCCGTGCACACCTGCAACAAAAAGGTCGGGATGACCGTCGTTGTCGTAGTCACCAACCGCTACTCCATTGTCATAACCTTTGCCCGCCAGACCAGCCCGCTCTGTCACATCGGTGAACTTCCCATTGCCCTCATTTCTAAATAATCGGTTCGAGAATTTAGGAGCCTCCTTTTTCAGCGTAGCCATCTTCGCGCCATTGGTGAAGAAGATGTCCGGCCGTCCATCCCTGTTGTAGTCGAAAACAGCAACACCGCCCGCCATGGTCGCAGGCACGTGTGGTGTCTCGAGGTCTTCATCAGTTTCAAGCGTGAACGGGAGCGACTGAAATTCAAACTTGATTCTCGCGGTGCCCTTTTGCGTTGGGCCGGCGAAAGCAAATGGAAAGCTCACAGGCACAATTGAACCGCCCAGCATTGCCAGGGCTCTACGTCGGGTCAGAAGCCTAGATCCCTTGTACGCACCAGATTTTCGCGGACTCATGCACTACCTTTGGGATGGGTATTTCCAACAGAATACTAAAAAAATTGGGGGTGGCTCTGAGCCACCCCCATTTATGTCTTCTGTCCCGCAGAATCAGAAGTAATACTTCAGTGCGAACTCCAGGCTGCGGTTGCCGACTTCGTACGCAGGATATCCGGAGGTATAGCACGTTGGACATGCTGTTGTGCCCTTAGTATTCGTGTTAACACCACCCGGCGCTGCGAAAGTCAGGTTCACGTCGTTCCCTAGACCGAACTGCTTGAGGGGATGGTTCAGGAAGTTGAATGCCGTGAAACGGAATTCAAGCTTCTGGCGTTCCGTGACCTTGAAGTCCTTGTATACACCAAGATCGCTATCAAAGAACGCCGGTGCGTGGATATCGGGCCAAATCAGCTGACCATTGACTCCCTGCTTACTGGGAGCCTGGAAACAGTTGGGGTTGAAGTACTGTCCATGGGCCAAGTGTTTCGAAGGATCGCAAACCAGAACGGGTTCAAGAGCAATGCCGTCAGTGCCGAGCATCGATTGATTGCTCATTGGTCCCCAGTTCGGGTTCAGACCGGTACCAGTAAGGGGCTGGAGAGGAGGTCCAGTCTGGTATTGGGTGACTCCGGAGAGCTTCCAGCCGTTGGCGACCTGGCTCAGCACCGAGTTGTGGAACGAGCCGGGCAGGTTGATCACATACGAAGCATTGAAGATGTGGAAGCGGTTAAATGCCAAGGTTCCGTAGTTGTTAGCCAGATGGAAGGCATCAAGAGCAGCGCCTGAGCCTTGGTTGTTATCGTTATTGCCATCGCGGATACCAAGCGCATGGCTCCACGTGTAGTTCAACGTGAAGACCGCCCGTCCTGTCTGCTTAATCCACTGCGCTACCATCCCATTGTAATTGCTGTAGCTGCCATGGCTAAATAAGTACACGGCAGTATAAGGTAACGTGCGGTAGGGTGTAAGCGACGGCGGACCGCCCGATACGCAGGTTGTACTCGCAGCACCTTGGCAGAAGTAAGTAATTCCGTTCGCCGGATCAGGTTTGAATAGTCCCCCAGGCGTAATGTAGTTGATGTTGTTGATATCCACGCCGCCACCACCGTTAGCGGAAAGCAGCATGTCCCGGGTACGGTTGCCTTTGTAAGCCAACTCAAAGGTCGACTTCCATGGCGCCCGCTGGCTGATCATCACGTTCCAGTTATCGGTGTAAGGCACTTTATTATCACCGGGCAACATGCCGCCGTAGCTTTGACTGCTGATGGAGGCTGCAGCTGCCGCCCCGCAGGTAGAGAGATCGCTAAGGTTGTTAAACACACAGTTACTCGCGAAGCTCTTCAAACCAAGCGGCCCATCCAGCATGTTCTGCTCGGTCACGTCATTGTAGGCGACATTGAACCGATAGACGCCGAATCCGCCTCGGAGAACAGTCTTGCCGTTACCGAAGACGTCAAAGGCAACTCCGACGTGCGGATCGGGATAGAAGCTATGAGTAGTCCAGCCTGAAACCGGAATCTTGCTATCGTTTCCGTGCCAGACAAACCCAGGCAGCGTTCCCGTGCCAGTCAAAGGATTCGCCGAGTTGGTTGGGTCCCAAACCATTATTCCCTGATTTTCGTTGGTCGGGTACCACTGGCCCTCGTGGTTGAACCGCACACCGAAACTCAATGTAAGCCGACGCATGGCCTGCCAACGGTCTTGGACGAAGAAGCTGTACTCGTTGTATACGACGTTATCGGTGAAGTTCTGACTACCTTGGCTGAAGCTGTTAGCTTGCCCGGTCAACATGTCAGCATAGATGTTGCCGGTGGACGCGTTTGCATAAGGATCGAAATCCCACTGTCCCACTGTTCCTCCACCGCAGCAACCTTCCGTCTGGACGTTTGCGTAGCGGGCCCAAAAGAAGCCTGCCTTTAGCGTGTGCGGGCCTTTTACGATGGTGAAGTTATCGCTAAAATCTGGAGTGTAACTGTCTTTCCCAAAGTCCTTTCCATACCATGTTGGGTTGCTTCCGAAGGAAGGAGCCTGGAAACCAGCGGAAGGGGTTGCACTCTGGGCATTGCCGCCACCGCCGGGAGCGCAGCACCAACTGACGATGTTTGGCACTTGCGGGACAGGCGAGGCGTACGGCGTTGTCACGTTGTATCCAGCACTCGCTGGGTTCGCTGCTGTTGGATTCGCCAGACTGACTGGATTAATAAAGTAGGCGTATCCAAATGTTGCCTCGTTGACCATCGTAGGACTCAGAGTGCTTGTCAAACCGAAGCTATAGGACTTGCTGACTTGGTTTGCCGGCATCTGAGATGGATACGGCAATGAAGCCGGCTGCCACCACCACACTCCAATGCTGTTAATGTCCGCTTCGGTTTGGCGAGTGAAAGAAACAAACGCCTTTTGTTTCTCGGTGATGTTAACGTCTCCACGCAGGTTCAGCTCGTTTCCGTTAACCGGCGGGCGATCGAGAAACTGAGCGTTGTAACCTTTGGTGGGAGCTATCATCTGCAGTCCGGGCGCGCCGTTCAGTAGTTTCAAAAGCGCCTGGCCGTTAGGGTCCATCGCAGCTGCACTGATTGTTGCGCCCGAAACAGCTGGAGAAGTACATCCACTAGCATGATTAGAAGAAACGCAATTATCTGCCGCGATGTATGCGGGCCCGTTGTACGCAGCTCCATTTGCGTCATACAGAGTAACTTGTCCGGTATTGACCGCGTTTTGGCAAAAGTTTCCGTAGTTCCAGAAACCCGAGTTATCAGCGCAGGGGATTGAACCTGAACCGCCTCCAAAGTGGGTGTACGGAGCCATCGATGCGGCTGTAAAGTCACCATTCATCATCGCCTGAGTCGGAACGAAGTACTGGTGCAATGTACCTGCCGGTTGCTGATTCAGGTGTTCGAAACCCGCGAAAAAGAACGCTTTATCACGGAACCGGGTATGTGGGAGTACAGGACCTCCAATATTGCCGCCCTCATACCAGTAGTGGTCAATCGGTTTGGCGACATTGTTGGCATCGAAAAACGCATTATTCGAATTCAGACTGCCGTTGCGCGTGTAGGCATATGCCTCGCCGTGAAAGGCGTTCGAACCGCGTTTGCCGACGGCGCTGAACGTGACTGGACCGTGCGCATACTCCGCATCGAATGCCGAGTCCTGAATGGTCACTTCCTGCGTCATGTCCTGGTTGATGTTGGCGATCTGCGTTCCCTGGTTTCCCGCATCAGTAATCACCGACCCGTTGCTCATCAATTGGGTAGAACCATTAGGTTGGGTCCCGCTCGCAGAGAACTGTCCTATAGGACCACTATTAATTTGCGTAAGCGCGCTGTTCCACTCAGTGTTATTAAGGCCGCTGTTGATAGCCATGCCGGGCATCAAGCGCATGAGCTCCGCAGCATCTCGACCTTGAATCGCAGTTTGGTCAACTACGATGTTGTTCAACGTAGTACTGCTCGCCCCAGTGTCCATTGGAACGGTTTCAGTGGCCGCCTCTACGGTGACCTGCTCGCTTGCTGCCCCGGGCTTCAAAGCAATATTCGCGATACTACGGCTTTCGTTCTGGTGCAGAACGACGCCATTTTCTTGCCAAGCTTCAAAACCACTCGCCGTAACTCTTACGTCGTAGGTGCCGGGAAATACGGCTGTAAAGGTGAAGTAGCCCGAGCCGTTTGAAACAGCCGTGTGCGCACTTCCTGTAGCTTGATCCTTCAGCGTAATTTGTGCACCAGGAAGAACTGCACCACTTGAATCCGTTACTTGACCGTTCAAGGAGCCAGTAACCGTTTGTCCCATCATTAACGTCTGCAGAAAAAAAAGCAGCGTTACACTTAAGGCCAGAGCGAAAGCCGTAGACCTTCTCATTTAAGCCTCCGAAGATATTCCTGAGATGTTCAACCTTTTGCGGGGGAGCGCCGACACGCGGTTCGCAAACATTATGCAATTCAACGCAGAATAACGCTTTTCTAAAGCGCTTCAGACTTTGCCATTGCGAAACGAACTTTGTCAAGAAATTTTTCGCATACTCCGCCGCTTTTTTACAAAACCCCGCTGCTGATGATTGAAATGAAGAGTTCCAATCGCCGAGGTACGTGCGGCTGGCGCATATTTGGACCTACCTAGTTATTTATGGAAGGCAAAAGCCTTACGCTATCCGACGAGTTCGCACAGGGCCTGTAGACTCCCGAATCACCAGCTCGGGGCCAATAACCGTCTCCTCCGGCACTTCGTGGCCCTGAATAAGCTTTAGAAGGGTGGTGGCACCCGCCGCCCCCATCGCTTTGAGCGGCTGGCGAATGGTGCTTAGCCGGGGCGACATGAAAGCGGCTAACGGGAGATCGTCCATGCCAATGACTGAAAGGTCCTCTGGAACCCTTAACCCGTGATCGTGAATTGCACGAATCGCACCCACCGCAGATTTGTCGTTAAAAGCCATTATGGCAGTGAAATCTGTGCTTCTCTGAATGAACGCCGTCGCCGCATCGTAGCCACGTTGCATCATTGAAATTTGTTTTGCCGAATAGTACGTGCCTAGCGTAGCGGTAAGTTGTAATTGCACTTCGATACCCGATTCAGCCGCAACGCTAAACACCGCCGCGGCACGGGCTTCGCTATCACCGTTGTGCTCCGGACCCTTAAAAAAGGCTATCTTCTTATGTCCTAGAGCCTTGAGGTGTTCCAGCCCTAGGCGAACCGCTTCGTAGTTATCGATAACAATTCGCCTTACGCCCGGCGCTCTCGTGATGTCCGATATCGCAACCACCGGAACCGGCATGCGCTTTCTCAAAGGCGTATTAATAAAGATCATGCCTTCTACTTGATGGTCCATCAAAGTTTCCGGGGAATCTTCAATTTGCTCGGGCGCAAAATGATGACTTTCCACGAGGTAGTTAAAATTTTCTTTCGCCAGCTTCGATTCAATGCCACTGATCAGCATGGAGGAAAACTCGTCGCCAATCTCTGGAACCAGAACGGCAATGCTGTATGTGCGCTTCGCTTGCAGATATCGCGCGAACAGATTTGGCCGATACTCGAACTTTTCGACTGCTTCCCAAATGCGAGCCTTGGTTGAGTCCGCAATAGTGCTTGCCAGTGGAGAGCCGGATAGGACGACTGAGACTGTGGTTGAAGACAAACCAAGATGCCGAGCGAGGACCTTCAGGGTGATACGCTCCCGCGAAGCTTTTGCCAGTTTCTCTGACGATTGCATAAAAAAGCGAGCTAGCCAGTATATCTCGCAATCCAACGTCTTTCCCACTTTGAAAGCATACGGATTGAGGTTATGAGCGGTGCTACTGATTATTCGGACCTGGAGAATCTGTAGAAGCGCCTTGCATCAGAACTGGATAGAATCGCGTAGCATCACCCTGCAGTAGACAGAAAGCGCTTTCTGAGCGACCCGAGACATAGGTAACAGATCGTACCGGACACATAGGTTACACTTTCTCCCCTTTCGGGGAGGAAAGTGGATGCCGTGGAAGGAGTGTTCGGTGATGGATGAGAGAGTTAAG
>Ga0070741_10005668_pt1 | contig 27467 bp, 11 predicted proteins | sample Coa_R1_4_FD_66440 | JGI IMG/M metagenome (GOLD analysis project Ga0070741, IMG submission 66440) | Surface soil microbial communities from Centralia Pennsylvania, which are recovering from an underground coalmine fire - Coalmine... | ecosystem: Environmental > Terrestrial > Soil > Unclassified ...
TCGACGCGGTTGGCTTGTTGCCCAACATCGGTAAGGGCCATCCCTTGCAGTTGCCCCGGTACGTCGGTAGAGGCAATCCCTTGCGGTTGCCCCGGTACATCGGTAAGGGCCATCCCTTGCAGTTGCCCCGGTACGTCGGTAAGGGCCATCCCTTGCGGTTGCCCTCGGGCGGGGGCAAGCCCCGCCCCTACCTATACATGAACGCGTTGCTGCAAGCTCTCTCTGCGCCTGGCGCTGCGCTCGTCCCATTTATCTTCGGTTGCGGGCGATTTGCTCTTCTCGATATACTCCGCCAGCGTGCTGACGGTGGGAGCTTCGTAGAGCACGTAGCTTGGCAGGGTTTGCAATTGCAGCACCTTGCGCATGCGAGACATGAGGTCAATGCCCAGGAGCGAGTTGCCACCCAGCTCGAAGAAGTTGTCATAGATGCCGACAGGCTCAATACCCAGCAGCATTTCCCAGAGCGAGGCAATAGTCTGCTCCGTTTCGTTTCTGGGAACCACGTAGGAACTGGACAGGGATGGACGCGGATGCTTCTGCTGGCTCTTCCATTTCTTTTCCGCTCCTGCGAGCATCTCGGCAGCAGAAAATGCTCTGGAATTCTTGAGCACTCTGAGAAATTCCTGTGACGAAACATACATCTGCGGCACCGGCTGTCCCAGGATACGGAGCAAGGCATCACCGCCGTCTTCAAAGCTAAAACCGTATGTGAGGCGATGCGCTTTGAAATGTTCCTGCGTCTCTTTATCATAGCCTTCCAGGCCGAATTCCCAGCCATTCCAGCGCCATTCGCCCCAGTTAATGGAGATCGTTTTGCGGTCCAGCCGGTTCGCGTTGCGCTGAGCGTAAACATCCATGAACGCGTTCGCTGAGCAGTAATCGACCTGTCCGGGGCCGCCTCCTATGGCCGAGGTGACGGAGGAGAAGAATACGATAAAATCTATCGGCACATCCGCCAGCACATGGTCAAGAACGATGGTGCCCGTCACTTTCGGAGCAAACACTCCCTGAATGTGCTCGCGCGTCTTTAACTGCATCATGCCGACGCCCGGGACGCCTGCGGCATGCAGGACGCCGTTCAACTGGCCAAAGGTTGCCAGGGTCTGCTCGACGATGCCACGCATCTGCTCTTCGTCGGTGACATCTGCGCGCAGCGTGAGCACCTGCGCTCCATGCTCCTCCTCTATCCGCCGGATAGTGTGCAGTTGTCTGCCGAGGTTCTTGTCGTCTTCGCTGTGCGTTGCGCGCAAGGCGGCCCATTCTTCACGCGGCGGCATGCCTGAGCGTCCCACCAGGACGAGTCTGGCATGAGGAACGGCGCGCGCAATGCATTCAGCCATCCCCAATCCCACACCGCCCATGCCTCCGGTGATGAGATACACGCCCTCCTCTTGCAACGGCATGTCTGGGTGCGAGATGTCTTTGCGCGCCAGCGGCGTTGGCTCAAACGCCTGCTCCCAACGGCTGTGTCCGCGGAACGCGATGATCGGGTCTGTCGGAGCGGTAGTCAGCTCTTCTACCAGCAGACGCAGCGAGGTCTTGTCCTCTCGTACCGCTTCTTGTAGCACGATGTCGATGCTTCTTACACGGATGGAGACAAACTCCTGGGGAACGACCAGGCTGTAGCCCGTGATGAGCGCCTTTTCTGGACACACGATCTCACTGCCCGAGATGTTCTGGAGATAGTTGGTGATAATGCTGATATCGCAGGTATCCATACCAAGCGTGCCGAGAGACTGCACCAGATTGAGCAGGCTATAGAAGCCACGCTCTAACGTGTGATTGACGATTTCCTGGCTCATTGCCTGCGACGGTTCGTCGGTCAGCGTCCAGCAATGAATAATTTTGCCGGGCGTCTTTCCCTGGTCGCGCAATTCCTGGAGGAAGAGTTCATACTCCTCGCGTCTATCAGGATGAATGCTATAGGAATCGTCGTTGTGCTTGACAAATTCGCTACCCGGTGTGATGGTGACGACCTGCTGTTCTTTCTGTCTAAGGACTGCGGCGATGCGAGCGCCAACGCCCTGCTCGTCGGCGAAAATGAGCCAGTGCGCGCCATTTTCCAGGTACGTATTTGAGGTATCTGATAACCTGGGCAAAGATTTTTTCCAGGTCGGCAGGTAGTGCCAGTCGGCGACATCGGCCAGCAGCGGTGGTTCGCCGTCGTCTGAGCCGTCCATAAAGTTTGCCATGTGTATCCTGGTCGGCCCGTGTTTTTCTGGCCCCAGCCAGTAGCGTTTGCGCTCAAAAGGATAGGTCGGCAGGACGGCTTTCAATCGGCGCTCATGCTGGTAGAAGCTCTTCCAGTCGATGTTGACGCCTGCAAGCCACAGCCTTCCCAGCATGCTCAGCAGACAGGCGTAATCAGGTTGGCGGTCATTCAGTGCCGGTAATGCCGACAGGATCAGGTGCCAGTGTTCGCGAGAGCTGGATGGGTGCTGTTTGACGAACGACGAAAGTGATTGCCCCATGCCCACTTCTACCATAGCGCGCTCCGGCTTTTGTAACAGCTCCTCTATTCCCTGGGCGAAGTAGACCGTCTGGCACATGTGCTGCGCCCAGTAGGTCGGGTCGGTCGCCTGCTCGTCGGTGATCCATGTGCCCGTGACATTCGAAATGTAAGGGATCTGCGGCGCGTGCAGGGTGATTGTACGCATCAACGCGGTCAGAGGTTCGCGCACGGCATGCAACATGCTGGAATGGAAGGCGTGGGTTGTCTCTACCCGCCGGCAGGCAATTTCCTGCTCCTCCAGTTGCATCTCCAACTGCTCGATGGCTGCGGCGGGACCGGCAAGCACGCAGGCGTTGGGACCATTGACGATGGCCAGGCAGATTTGCTCGGTCAGGTAGGGGCGTACATCCTCTTCAGGCAATGCTACTACTAACATCACGCCTTCTGGCTGCTCGGCAATCAGTTGAGCTCGGCGCGCCACGACGGTCAGGGCGTCCTCCAGTGAAAGCACCCCCGCCAGGCAGGCGGCGACATACTCACCGACGCTATACCCCAGCATCGCCTGGGGACGAATGCCCCACTCCATCAACACCTGTGCCAATGCGTACTCGATGATAAAGACGGCAGGCTGAGCAATAGCGGTATGTTTGAGCTGATCAGATGCCGCGGAAGATGGTTGCGAGCCTGATTTTAACATGGTACGCAGATCGATCTTCGCGGAGTTGAGCGCAGGCATTTCTCGCTCGGCGGTCAGCAGCGCCTGTAAGTCCAGATGATGCTGCGCCTTCAAGAACTGGCAGCAGCGATCTACGGTCTCGCGGAAGCGCGGCTCGTGCTCGTAGAGTGCATGGGCCATGCCAATATATTGCTCGCCCACGCCGGGGAAGAGGAAAGCGACCTCCCGATCTCGCCGGGCATCATGCAATATAATGGAGCGCGTGGGAGAGGGACCTTCGATGGCTTCAAGCGCGCTGGTATGATCCTGGCAGATGATGAGACGGCGATGATTAAAAACCGAACGGCCAGTCTGCAAGGTGTAGGCGATATCTGCCAACGATCCCTCTGGATGCTCTTTGAGATAGGCTGCCAAATTGTCACTCGCCTGCAAGAGCGCGGTTTCGGTCTTGGCGGAGAGGAGCAGCATCTGCCAGGAACGTGAGGAACTGCCAGGTTCGCGCTCTGGCGCCTCTTCAAGTACCACATGCGCGTTAGAGCCACCCACGCCGAAGGAACTGACACCGGCCCGGCGTGGCAGGAGCGCGTCAGACCAGGGAGTGAGCACCGTATTGACGTAAAACGGGCTATTCTCCAGATCAAGATCGAGATTCGGTTCTTCGTAGTTCAGGCTGGGAGGGATCAGGCGATGATGGAGCGCCAGCGTAGTCTTGATAAGCCCCGTCACTCCCGAAGCCCGGTCCAGATGGCCGATATTCGGCTTAATCGAACCGATGGCGCAGAACCCTTTCTTCTGCGTGCTCGTCCTAAAGGCTTTAATCATCGCGGCCACCTCGACGGCATCTCCCAGTTCAGTGGCGGTGCCGTGAGCTTCGACATAAGAAATACTGTCTGGCGCGACTCCTGCATTGCCCATTGCTTCGGCCATGACGCCGGACTGCCCATCTAAGCCGGGCGCGGTATAGCTCACACGCTGGGAGCCATCGTTGTTGGTGGCCGATCCTCGAATGATTGCGTAGATAAAATCGCCATCCTCAAGAGCCTCGCGGAAGCGTTTAATGGCGACAACGCCAACCCCGTTGGTCAGGACGCTACCCTGAGCGTTAGCATCGAAGGTACGGCAGTAGCCATCTGGCGACAGAATGCTGCCTTCTTCATAGACATAGCCACGTTCCTGGGGGATATTGATAGCAGCGCCACCGGCCAGGGCGATATCGCACTCATAGTTAATCAGGCTCTGGCAAGCCAGGTGAACTGCCACCAGCGAGGTCGAGCAGTAGGTCTGGATGGTGACGCTCGGGCCTTTCAAGTTGAGTTTGTACGAGACGCGCGTCGCCAGCGAATCCTTATCGTTACCGAGCGATGCCAGGAATGGTGAGACATTATTGGCCGCGTCGGGGCTGTTAAAGATGCTATTGAAGAGATACGAACTCATGGCAGCGCCGCCAAAGACGCCCACCATGCCGTCGTATTTGCCAGTTAAGTAACCGGTCGCTTCGAAGGCTTCCCAGGAACATTCGAGGAAGAGACGCTGCTGCGGGTCCATGACCTCAATTTCGCGTGGTGTGAAGCCAAAGAAGGAGGCGTCAAAGAGGTCAACGCCCTCCAGGATGGAGCCCGCTTTGACATAATTCGGGTTTTTCAGAATTTCGGGCGATTCTCCAGTCTCCAGTAGCTCCTCATCGGTAAAGAAGTGGATCGACCTGAGGCCGCCTGTGACATTCTCCCATAGTTGCTCGACGGAATTGGCTCCGGGGAAGCGCCCGGACATGCCGATGATGGCTAATGCTGTATCATATTTGGGGTCATCATATTGGTTGTGTGTCACCTTGTTCTCCTATTCTCTCGTCTCTTGTTCTCCAAACGTTGTGTCAGGCCATCTCTACGTTTTGCTCCGCGTTCCCACCTTTCTTCGATAACGGCAACCTTCTGTCCCTGCTCTATGTACTGGGCCATCGCGCTTACGGTCGGAACCTCATAAAGCACATAGGCGGGGAAGGTTTCCAAATGGAGGGTTTTTCTCATACGAGCCATCAGGTTGATGCCGACCAGGGAATTGCCGCCTAGCTCAAAAAAATTGTCGTAAATACCTACCGGGGCAATTCCCAGTAGCTCTTCCCAGAGCCTGACAATGGTTTGCTCCAGTTCGCTGCCGGGCGGCGTGTACGAACTGGCAAGATTTGGCCTGGGATATTTCGGTTGAGCCTGATGATCCTGCTGTGCGTTGCGCACCAGACTCGAGGCGGAAAATGATTTGAGCAGCCCGACAAATTTTTGCATGTCTTGCGTGGAAACGATGACATGCGGCTCACGGGATGCCAGGATACGGCCAAATAGTTCAGGACCCTCTTCAAATGTGATCCCGAAGCGCTGGCGATGCTCTTTGAAAAACGCCTGGATACCGCTATCGTAGCCGTTGAGTCCCTCTTCCCAGGCATTCCATTGCCACTCGCCCCAATCGATGGCAATCGTTCTGCCATGATGGTTTCTATGTCGATGCGCGTAGGCATCCAGAAAAGCATTGGCGGCCACGTAATCGACCTGTCCTGGCCCTCCTCCCGTTGAAGAGGTAATTGAGGAGAAAAGGACCAGGAAGTCCAGAGAGAGAGGCGCCAGTACCTGCCCGAGAACCAGTGTCCCCTGAACCTTAGGAGCAAGCACCGCGGCAGCCTGCTCCGGCGTTTTTAACTGCATCAGGCCTATGCCGGGCACGCCTGCGGCGTGCAAGACCCCGTGCAATGTTCCAAAGGTGGCTATGGTCTGCTCAATCACCTCCTGCATTTGAACTGGATCGGTCACATCTGCCTGTAAGGGTAATACCTGCGCTCCCAATGCTTCCATACGCTGAATAGCATGCAATTGACGTCCCAGCCTGTCCTCTTGTGTGTGGATGGAGCGCAAGTGTGACCATTCCTCACGCGGCGGCAGCTTAGAACGACCAGCAAGTACGAGCCGGGCGCGAACGGTACATGCCAGATACTCCGCCATTGCCAGACCAATTCCCCCCAGCCCGCCAGTGATAAGGTATACCCCTTTTTCCCTCAACGCTGAGGGTTGATCTTCCAGATGGACCTGTTCGATTGCCGGTAACCAGCGCCGGTTGCCGCGTAAGGCCACTATGGCATCCGTTGACGTCCCGGTAATCTCTCCCAGCAAGCTAGAAAGCAGGTCCGCTCTTCGATCATCGTTTCCTTCAGGGAAAGCGATATCAATGCAGCGGCAGGTAATATCTGGATACTCAAAGGGAATAGCCAGGCATGGCCCCAGGAGCGTGGCCTTCTCGGGGAAGAGCGTTTCATTGCCAAGCACGTCATAGATACCATTTGAGACCAGAGTGATATGGCAGGTATCAAATGACAGGTGTTCAAGTGCCTGCACCAGGGCTAGCACACTATAGAAGCCCCTTTGCGCCGCCGTTTCAAAGTCCTGGCAATCACAAATTGCAGCATCATACTGTGGATTGGTGAGCGTCCATAGATGCACAATGCGTATTTCAGTGTACCCCTGTGTACGCATATCCTTAAATAGGGCCTCATAATGCGCATATGACGCTGGATGCAGCATGTAGGTCCTCTCACCGGTGCGGCTGAATGTCTGTCCTGGCGTGATAATCAGCACGTTTGGCTGCTGTCGCAGGAGTTCCGCGCTGAGATATGTGCCGATACCGCAGTCGTCCAGGAAGCAGAGCCAGCAGACTGTGGCCTGTAAGCTGCTCTGATGAGCGAAGGGGATACAGGAACTGGACGACCTCCAGCCAGGGAAATAGCACCAATCCTCGCTTTGTTCGCGCCTCAATGGCTCTATTGCCGTTGCGGGAGCGGCAATGCTAGAGGGGGCAGCCTGTCCGGGTTTTTGCGCCTCGATCCAGTAACGCTGGCGCTCAAAAGGGTATGTGGGCAGCGTGAGCCGCACGCGCTGTTCGTGGGCGTAGAAGCTCTGCCAGTCTATCGAGATACCAGCCAGCCAGAGCTTGCCCACCGTAGTGAGCAGCGCGGCCTGCTCTGGCAGCGACTCAGCTCCTTCTGACAAACAGGAAAGGATGAGCGGCGGCTGCTCACTATTATAAAGGAGGTGTTGTTTGATCAATGAGCCAAGTTGCTGCTCTGGACCTATTTCCAGGAAGATCCGCTCAGGGTCTCGCAGCAGCAAGGCCACTCCCAATGCAAAAGCGACCGGCTGACCTGTCTGTTCTGTCCAGTACCTGAGATCGGTGGCCTGCTCTTTCGTAATCCAGACGCCTGTGACATTGGAGATATATGGGATCTGTGGGGGATGTAACGTGATATGATCCGCTATCTCTTCCTGCTGTGTGCTAATGCCTTGCACACGGCGCGCTATAAGCAGTGATGCGTCTTCCAGGGAGAGCACGTCCGCCAGGCAGGCGGCGACATATTCTCCAAGACCATAGCCAATCATCGCTGCGGGATAAATTCCCCAGGAGATTAATAATCTGGCCAGGGCGTAGCTAATGACGAAAGATACAGCTTGTGCCAGGATCGTCTGCTCGCCCCACTTCGGCCTGTCTTCCGCGTGCTGCGCCTGCCAGAGAGCGATAGAGGAATGTATGCCAGATCGTGCGACGCCATTACTCTTATGAGCCGAGTGGACGCCATTGGTTTTATGGGCCGAGTGGACGCCATTAGTCTTCTGGTCTGAGAGAACGCTCTCGTCCGATTGATGATGAGGATAGATGATCTCTCTCAAGTCAAAGCCCAGATGAAGCTGAAGCAGGTTGCAACAGGTGTCTACCCACGCGCGAAATACCGGCTCTTGCTGGTACAACTGATCTGTTCTATTGGTAAAGTGGTCATAGGCGCCTGGAAATAGAAACGTGATCGAGCGTCGAGCCTCTTTGTACAGTCTCGTCAAAAGTTGCTCGGGAGCTCGTTGTTCCAGTATGGATATGGCATCCTCTACGTTTTTGCACACGAGCATACGACGGTGGGCAAACGCATTGCGGCCAATGTGATAGGTGTACGCAACGTCAGCGAGGTTTGCAGTCGGGTTGTACTTTAAATAGGTAAGCAAGCTGTTGGTAACATGCTCAAGGGCCTGCTCTGTTTTTGCGGAAAGTAGAAGCAAGCAATATTTTCTGTTGGATGGCCCGGCAAGCTTTGAAGGGGGGCCTTCTTCAAGCAGAAGATGCGCATTGGTGCCAGACCAGCCAAACGAGCTTACACCCGCTATGCGCGCATGCTCTCCCGAGGGCCAGGCCATACAACTTGCGGGAATGACGACAGGACATACATCCCAGCGGATGTACGGGTTCCGCTCTTTGAGGTGGAGATGGGGCGGGATCTCCTTGTGTTGTAAGATCAGCACCGTCTTGATCAGACCTGCAATACCGGCGGCTGCGGCCAAATGCCCAATATTTGTCTTCACAGAACCGATCACTAGAGGATGTTCGGACGTGCGTTGCTGACCAAGCGTGGCAACGAGTGCCTCCACTTCTATGGGGTCTCCCAGAGTCGTTGCTGAGCCGTGCGCTTCGACGTAGCCGACACGATCAGGGGTAGTTCGGGCATTCGTCAGCGCCTGCCGGATCACTGCTTCCTGAGCGAGCCTGTTGGGCGCGGTGATGCCATTGCTGCGCCCGTCTTGATTGATGGCGGAACCGCGAATCACTGCCAGCACAGTATCGCCGTCAGCCAGCGCCTCCGAGAGCCGTTTGAGCACCACGACCCCGCACCCTTCCCCTATCGCAAACCCATCAGCGGCAGCGTCAAAGGTTTTGCAGCGGCCATCCTGAGACAGCATATGCATCTTACAGGCGTTGACCATATTCTCCGGCAGCAGGTTTGTGTTTACCCCTCCAACAAGCGCGAGATTGCATTCCTGGTTGCGCAGACTCTGACAGGCCAGATGCGTGGCTACCAGGGAAGATGAGCAGGCGGTATCTATCGTCAGATTGGGACCCTGGAAGTCAAAGAAATACGATAGGCGACCGGAGGCAATACTGGAAGAGGTGCCGATACCGTAATAGGGATCATCCATGTAACTGGTATCGCCTGCCTGCATTTGCAACTGGGCGTAGTCCAGCATATTCATTAAGCCGATGAAAACGCCTGTCTTGCTGCCTGCCAGCTTTGACGAGATTTGACCGGCATGTTCTAATGCTTCCCAGGCCACTTCTAGTAGCAGCCTTTGTTGTGGATGCATTTTTACGGCCTCGCGTGGCGAAATCCCGAAAAAAGGCGCGTCAAATTGATCAAGATCGGCTAAAAAGCCGCCGAAGCGGGTGTACATCTTGCCGGGAGCCGCAGGATCAGGATCATAGAATGCATCGACATCCCAACGTCCCGCCGGTACTTCCGAGATCGCGTCAAAGCCGTCTTTGAGGAGTTCCCAGAATCGCTCAGGCGTATTGGCGCCGCCGGGAAAACGGCAGGCCATGCCGATGATGGCGATAGGTTCAGCCTGGGTATGTACCTGCTCTGCTTCTTTACCGGGCAAAGCGGTGGTCATGTTTTTCCCCTTGACCAGGTAGTCAGCTAAAACGGCGATACATGGATAATCAAAAGCGATGGTTGGCGAGAGTTCTTGTCCTAACCACTCCCCGAGCTCTCCCGATAGCCCTACGGCATCGGCTGAAACCAGGCCGTAATTAGCGAATGGCTCGTAAATATCTATGGTGCCTGGTTCAACGAACAGCAGTTCGGCCAATTTTGAAATCAACCAGGCATGAATCATTTCGATGCTAGGCATTTGTTCCCTCAACCTGTGTATATGCCTTTACTGTAGCTCACTGGAATGCTCTGAGTGGTCTGCATCTTCTCTCTACTCATTCCACTCTTTCAAGCTTCCCGAAAGAAAACGGGTACGACATGCACGCCGTTGCAATTTTCCGCTTGACGTTTTCGGTATCTCGCCTATCCTCACAAATTTGACCTGGTAAACCGCCAGCTCATGGGTCTCTGCGATATTTCTGCGGATGGCTTTGCTGGCTTCCTCGATCTTTTGTGCTATCTCGCCTGGCGTCAAACCATGTGGCGAAAGTCGTATCTCGGCCACCACCACCAGACGTTCTTCGTGTTCGACTCCGATAGAAAACGCGGCGGTACATCCTGCACGAACAAGGGGCGAGCTCTGTTCGACCGTGTATTCGATATCCTGGGGATAGTGGTTGCGCCCTTTGATAATAATGAGATCCTTGAGGCGTCCCGTGATAAATATTTCACCAGCGTGCATAAACCCCAGATCTCCCGTACGCAAGAAAGGCCCTTCGCCCGTGTCCGCTAGATATGCCTGGAACGCATCTTTGGTGGCAGCTCTATCGCCAAAATACCCTTGCGTTACGCTCTCGCCTGCTATCCATATTTCACCAACTGTATCTGGTTGGCACTGCGTCAACGCTTCTGGATGAACAGCAATGACGTGTTGTTCTGGAGCAACCTTGCCACAGCCGACCAATACTTGAGCGTTACGGTCATCTGGAGCAACTTCCATCACATGATGCTGTTCAAGCAATGTTTTGTCGGCATACTTTACAGTGACTCCCGTGCGACGTTTGGCTCCGCTGACCATGAGCGTGGCCTCCGCAAGACCATAGCCAGGCAAGAATGTGTCGGGATGAAACCCGCAAGGCGCGAAGGCAAGGCTAAAATTCTTTATTGTCTCACTATGAACTGGTTCAGCACCATTAATCGCGACCTGCCATCGGCTCAAGTCGAGCTGTGCGCGCGTTGTGGGGGTGGTTCTGCGCACACAGAGATCGTAGGCGAAATTGGGGGCGCAGCTTACGGTGGCTTTGTAGTCTGATATCGCTTGCAGCCAGCGTAGCGGGTGTTGTAAGAAGGCTGTAGGAGACATTAATACCGTATGGTATCCGGCATAAAGGGGCTGGAGAATCCCCATGATGAGCCCCAGATCGTGGAACATGGGCAGCCAGGAAACACCCTGATCCTGCTCATGCAGCCCGATCTGCGTGTTGATCATTCTTGAGTTGTGCAATAGATTTTCGTGGCTGACCATCACACCTTTGGGCGTAGCCGTAGAGCCAGAGGTATACTGGAGAAAAGCCAGCCTGTTCCGGGCAAAGTCTGGTTTTTTCCAGTGCTGACCTGGAGGAATGGTGAGATGGTCTGTAGTAATCCAGCGCAAATGCTGCAATTCAGGGGTATGCATAAATCTGCGGAAAATATCTGCCTGGGTTTTTGTGGTGGTGAGGGCCACAATAGCTCGCGTATCGTTGATGATGGCCTGGAGACGCGGCAGCAGGCGCGCAGAGTGAGGGGGATAAACAGGGACCGCGATAGCGCCAGCATACAGGCAGGCTAAAAATGCTGCAATGTATTCCAATCCTGATGGGTACAGCAGCAGCACCGGTTTGCCTTCGTAGCCAAGACGCTGCAACTCACCGGCGATTGAGCACACCTGTTGATCTAACTCTCTATAAGTTATGCTGGTATCAGTTTCTTCGCCAAAGCTGAGAAATGTGTAAGCCGCCCGTTGAGGTTGTTGCTGAGCACGCTGTGTGAGAATATCCACGAATGTCAGCATTTGCGAGGTGGGACGAATCACATCGATAACCATCGCGTGTATCTCCTCTTCCTGAACTTCATTGCAAATATTTTTTACGACGCCGCATGAGAATCAGCGTTAACCATCTCTAACCTGATCGAAGGAACTTGCGCGATCTCCATGAGTACTCTCGCCACTGCTTTTGGGGCGGTGATCATCGCCATGTGATCTGCCTCGATCTCGTAGTAGCGCCATCCTTCTGTCTGTACTCTTGCTGCCACAATATCCAGCTCCTCCGAATGTGTCTTCGTGCAATAGATGAATGTATGAGGCAAGCGTGCCGCCGCTGGATTCGTAACGGTAAGAGGTAGCGTGAACGGCTTGAAAGGATGAGCCACTATCTTCGCAGGTGATCTCGGAGGTGGAGGAATGAGCCATCCATCACCTTGAGTACGGACGCGTTTTTCGATCCTTGCTCGCAATGCCGGTCCAATGATATCCAGAGCTGATTGCCCGTTTTGAGGAACCAGGGCATCCAGATAGACCAGGTGAGCCAGGCGATGAGGAATTCGTTCCGCCACGCCGGTAATGACCATTCCTCCGTAGCTGTGTCCTACAAGAATGATGTTGTGCAGGTCCTCGTACTCAAACACTCCGATGATATCTTGAAGGTGGAGCTCCAGGTCGATGTGAGGAGAGGCCAGGTGTATTCGCTCTCCCAATCCCGTCAGCGTGGGCGTAAAGACGTCATGTCCTCGCTCTTTTAAGTGTGCAGCCACCTCCTTCCAGATAAATCCGCCACACCCACCGCCTGCAACAAACATATATGCCGCCATAGCCTGTTCTCCTCAGAAGAGTTTCCTTGTGCCGCCTGACTGTTCGTGAATGTCAAAATTCTATGGGACGCAGTAGTGGAAAATTGAATGCTCAGAACGCCACTTGCTCGTTTGCTTCTGCCAACTTGAGCGTGACATAGGGAGGAACAGGCGCAATGGTTGTCAGATCGTGTTCAAACACCAGCGTCTCCCCCTGCCTGTCTGTTCCGCCGACCAACGCTGCTGACGCGCTTGTAGCTCCCCGATTCATCGTGGGGGCGCTCAGGTCGGTGGCAAGGAATTGCTTATCCACCTCACGAAAGCCTCCCAGCTTATAGGTGATGAGCATCATGCGATTCTTCTCGTTAGGGATGAACTCCGCGCGCAGACGCACGCCGGCGGCTTTTGCCATGCGCATAATATGGCCGATGAGGACATTGCCTACTCCACGCGACATCACGCGGCAGGACATCAGTAGGAGCTTGAGCGTCCAATACTCTTGCTCACAATGCAGCAGTGCCACCCCAATCTTGCCGTAGAGGCCATACTTATCCTCCAGGCCCGCGATCAGCAGCCGGTAGTCCGGTGCAATGCGAAAGGCATTGAGTTCGTCATAGGAATAGGTATAGCCGGTCGTGTTGAGCTGGTGGGTACGGACGGTCAATTCTTCAGCCCGCCGCAGGTCTTCTTCGCGCGCCTCGGTAATAGTGAAGACCATCTGGAGCGAAGCGAGGAACTCTTCGGTGGGTCCAACATATGCCTGCTCTTCCTGGTTGCGCCGGATATCGCTCAGATACATCTGTCGCCGCCTGGCCGAGTCCTCGGTAATAAAGCGCGGATTCATCTCAGGCATGCTCAGTATAGACTCCCAGTCTGCAACATCGAGACAGAGCACTTCTGGATATGTGTGGGCCACCTCGTCGCGCTCGAAGGCCTGATCATCTACAAAGGCGAGCGTGTCCTTTCCAATGTTGATTGATTTGGCAATGGTTTCGATGGCCGTTGATTTCGTGTTCCAGCTTATCTGGGGATAAAGAAAATACTCCTGAATCCCCAGCTCCTCCAGTTTGCGCATGGTCGTTGCGTAGTCGTTTTTGCTGGCGATGGAATGAAGAATGCCGCGAGAATCCAGCGTTTTAATGATCTCGATCATATGCTCGCGCAAATGTACCTGCCCATCTTCCACCAGCGTTCCATCCCACAGAGTATTATCAAGGTCCCATACAACGCACTTGATAACTCTCGCTGCCTGCTCTTTCTGAATAGCGGCTTGCTGTAACATAACTTGACCTGGCCTTTCTTTTTGATCTGCCCCTGCCTGAAACAGTTGAGAATGCCGCGCTAAAAGGTAAGTTCCTGATATCCTGCGTTGGCGATGGTGATTTGCTGGATCTGTGTGCTTCCCTCGATAATTTCCATTATTCTGGCGTCACGCATGTAGCGTTGGACCGAGTACGCGCTGCTACAGCCATTCGCTCCGTGAATCTGGACAGCATCATTGGCTGCCTGCGTTGCCTTGACTGAGGCAAAATATTTGGCGATCCAGGTCTGCGTAATCGTCGCGGGATCACCCTGCTCCTTTGAATACCCTGCCTGTAAGCAGAGCAGACGGGCTGCGTTCAGATTGGTGATCATCTCGGTGATCATCTGCTGGATTAACTGGTGCTGCCGCAGATAGACGCCAAACTGCCGACGCTGGCTGCTATAGTGCAGAGAGTCTTCCAGGCAGGCGCGGAGAATGCCGACTGAACCCCAGGCGACACAATACCGACCGATATCGAGCGCGGAACTGGCGATAGAGGCCAGACCAAAGCCACGACCACCTAATAAGTTCTGTGCGGGAATCTGGCAGTCTTCCAACAATAGTTCGGCTACCATCGAAGCACGCGTGCCAAGCAGGCCAGAGATAGGGCTGACCGAGAAACCGGGCGTTTCGCGCTCCACCAGAAACGCAGAAATGTTTGAGCCATTACGCGCAAAGATCAAAAAGAGCTGCGCGATCTGTCCATAGGTCATCCACTTTTTTCGTCCTCGCAAGCTATACCCTTGTGCGTTTGGTGTGGCTGTGGTCGTGATACTTTTGGCATCGCTCCCCACTTCAGGTTCGCTCAGGCCAAAAGCCGCAATCGTCTCTCCTGATGCAAGGCGAGGAAGCCAGGATGCTTTCTGGGCGTTGGTACCCCAGCGCAGGAGGGCATATGCGACCATACTATGCACTGTGAGCAGGCTGCGCAGAGACGAGCAGCCACGGCCAAGCGCTTCGTTGAGCAAACCAAAGGTGATCATATCCATCTCGCTACCGCCATACTCCCGCGGTATAATAGCTCCGAGGTATCCCCTGCGAGCTATGCACTGGATAATCTCTAAGGGAACGCGCTCTTCTTGATCATAACGGTCGGCATGAGGCTGAATCTCTGCCTGCACAAACGTTCGAAAGCTCTCCTGGCTCTCACGTTGCTGTTGCGTCAGTTCTATACGCATGCTTCTCCTCCCTCATCGGGGCAACCGGTAGGGACAGGGCAACCGCGAGGGATTGCCCCTACACCACGGGCAACCGCCAGGGCTGCTCCTACCGGCTTGCTTCTTGTGGTTGTGGTGTGTGTTTCTGCTCAACAAGGGTGGCAATAGCGTTGACGGTACGAAAATTGTCGATATCCAGGTCTTCATTGGAGACATCGATGTGAAACTCTTTTTCGACAAAAAGCACCAGTTGCATGGCAAAAAGGGAGTTGATGAACCCCAGGGAGAAAATATCCTGGTCATCCGGCAGGTCGTAGTTTTGCAGGTAGCGAGCCAGAAAAGCTTTGATGCGAACCTTTGTCTCTTCCATTGTTGAATTTCTCCTTCGTTGGACCTCTCCTTGCCGAGCAACTGAGCGTAGCTAGACGCGCCTGCGGCGTTGTTGCTCGGAATTGCAAGGAACGATTGATCGCGTCCGTGTGCAAACAATCCGTGCTAGTAACTGTAAAAGCCCTGGCCTGACTTCACCCCAAGCAGACCGGCATCGACCATCTTTTGTAGTAATGGACAGCAGCGAAACTTAGGGTCCTGGTAGCTCTGGTACAACACATGTAACGTGTCCACGACCGTATCGAGTCCGATCAGATCGGCGGTTTGCAGCGGTCCCATCGCATGTCCATAGCACCTGGTGAAAATCTCATCGACCTCTTGTGCCGTGGCGACCTGGTCCTGAACGACAAAGGCCGCTTCATTCATAAATAAATGTGAGATGCGATTAGAGACAAAGCCAGGATAGTCATTGACGATGATCCACTGCTTGCCCATATTCGTTAACAGGCGTTGAGCAACGGCGATAGCATCGTCGGATGTATGGAAGCCGCGAATAACTTCTACCACCGGCTTGAGAGGCACGGGGTTCATAAAATGGATGCCCAGAATCTGGGCAGGCCGTTGAGTAACCGCGCCAATCCTGGTAATCGAGATGGCCGAGGTATTGGCCGCGAATACAGCATGCGCGGGACAAACAACGTCGAGCTGTGTATGTATCTTCTGCTTGACCTCCCATTTCTCGCTCGCGTTTTCGATCACAAAGTCAGCCTCGGCAAAGGGCGCATAGCTGGTTGTGAAGGTAATCGCCTCCATCACCTGTGCCGCGCTCATCTGAGCTTGCTCTTTTTTCAGCATACGCTGAAAACGCATGTTTTTTTGAATATCGTCTCTCGCTTTGCGTAAAATATCTTCCGTCAGATCTAGCAAAAGAACCCTGTGCCCTGTCTGCGCTAGATTCTGAGCCACTCCAATCCCCATAACGCCAGCCCCAACAACCCCAACAACCTGTCCATTCATGTATGGCTCCTTTCCGTAGGAACGTGCATGCCAATCCCTTGCTGCTACGCTCTGAATAACTTTCCCGGGAAGATGTATAGCAGCATTTGGGCATGAAGAACAATCGACCGGGAGGTTGAAATTTTCTCATCTTCAGAAGAACGGCTTGATTATGTGCAAATTTAAGCGCATGGTAAGGTCGAAAGCTTATCTTCATTCTGGAATGTTTGGGGTCACATTCCCTGAAATGATCGTTCATAAGAGTCATTAGCTGCTTTTAGATAAAAAAGAGTTTTTCCAGGTCAACAGATCTAGGTACACACTTGTCCTTCCGTTTCAAACAGTTAAGTTAGGAGATCAGGATGTTGCTCACTGAGAATTACAACCAGCACAGAAGTGTGCCTATCTGGTTCAGCCTGATGCGTATCGTTATGAACCTTACTATCTTCCTTTCTCTGCTATTGGCAACTCAGATGAGCAGCAACGAACTGGAAGAAGTAGCTGTAGGGACGTTATGTCTATTATGGGGAATTGGGCCGGTGCTATGGCAAAAGGGAAGAAACAATGCTTCGCCAGGAGAAAGACCTATCGCATTCATGGACCTTGCTTTGTGTGTGATCATGACGATAGTGTTTCGTATATTGCCCATAAATGCAACTCCTATTGCATTTCTCTTGCCTATCCTAGAGTTTGGCCTCCTCTATGGCATTGCAGGAGCGATCTTCGTCATTGCAGCTTTTGCCTGGACTGCGATGCTAACCGGGTTATTTGCTGTTTCTTCCATTCAGCAACCATTATGGTGGGTCGTTGTGCTACTTTGGACGGCACTGATGATCTTTACTGCCGCTCTCCAAATGGCGCACCTGCATCGTTTAAAGCTTTCTTCTTTCTTCTTTTATCCACAAAAGGAACGGATGATCAAACCTTCTGAAGCGGTAGCGCTACAGAAACCTGAGCCTGTTATAGATAGTATGGTAGATCGACTTGCACTTGCGCCTCAAATTGTTGTAGCGCTTGAACTTCCCTTTCATAATATGGGCGTTCGTACCGAAGATTATCGGCAGAAAATTGAAAGGGCCGCCAATGCATTGTGCTGCATATCCGATTTTGATACGCAAGCGATTTCTGACTGTCTGCAAGAGTTGTTGTACGCAGCCAGGCAGAACTGGACCAGTCTGGCCGTTTTCTCTCCACGAGAACGTGAAATTTTGGAGTTACTCTTGCAAAATATCTCTTATAAAGAGATGAGCAACCGTCTCTATGTGAGCACGAGCACCATTAAGACTCATGTCTATCATATCTTCCAAAAACTAGGTATATCTAACCGTGAAGAAGCCATCAGTCTGATTCGTGAACGCGGTTGGTTCTCGGTAAGTGAGTATGATACTCTACCCACGCACAAATGATAGCCATAACGCCTTCAAGCAGATGGCAGGGCGAGCCAGGACTGCTGAAGCAGCGTTTCAGCAGTCTCGTACGTGGGTGTGAAGTCGTGTATCGAGAGTATGTACCCCCGAGCTCGATTCTCCAATGGGAGGCCATTAGAAGATGCGACATTCAAGGGCATAGCGAGTAGCCGCACTACGCGAAGAGACCTCAAGCTTGCGATAAATCGAACCTAGATGAAAGTTGACGGTGCGAGGGCTAATCACCAGGCTTTGTGCAATCTGGGCATCTGTAAGTCCCTGGGCTACAAGCCGCAATACCTCACGCTCTCGTGGTGTTATCTCAGCAGGTAAAGAACGAGCAGAAAATCCGTTCATCATGGGTGACTTCTCTTCTGGAGAAAGAGCCGTAGCTTGCCTAAAACGCGTACGGGCCGCCACCGCCTGTTCTGGGGAAATCGCCCGTCCCTTTTCCCAGGCGTCCGCCAGGACATGCTTTTCCAGCAGCGCGCGAAGAGCGCTGAGTGTGGACTCGTGTTCCTGCTTTTCCAGCTCTGTCATCGACGTGCCCAGATCCTCGCGTAAAGTCTGAGCCGCACTCAAGAGGAGCGCCGCCCACTGCGCCTCGCCCTGTGCTACTGCGGCTCTAGCCAGCCCCTCCAGATAAATTGGGAGTATCCAGCGGTCATCGATGCGCAGGATGATTGCCAGGCTCTCCTCGTAGCGCTCGCATGCCCGGGGGAAATCGCCCATTCTATAAGCAATTTCCCCTAAAGCGCTGAGCGTGTGGGCAACGCCACGCTGATTTCCGAGCTCTTGAGAGGTCCGTAGACTCTCTTCCTGGAACCTGCGAGCTGCCGGGATATCTTCCTGGAGCAGCGAGACCCATCCGAGCAGGTTAAGTGCTGTGGCAATGTTATATTGGTCCTCCAACTCTCGGGAGAGAGACAGGCTTTCCTCGATCAATTGACGCGCCTGGGAAGCCTCGCGTTGAAAGAAAGCCAGAGAAGCGAACCAATAAAGCGTTTCGCTGCGGGCGTCCTTACAGGCTTCCCCTTGAGTAATCTGCAAACTCTCTTCATAAAATGCGCGGGCCGTCTCAGCGTCCCCTCGCATCCAGGCGAGAGAGCCTGATCGATATAGCGCGTTTGCGATCCCTACCGGGTCGCTCAGTTCACGAAAAATGGTTAGACTTTCCGCGCAAGTCCTCGCGGCAGCCGAGAAGTCCCCTTGATAGCGGGCCAGCGTTGAGAGAATACACAGAGCCTGGCCCCGGAGCGAGGAGATCTCCCCTGAACAGTGCTTCAAGGCTCGCTCCAGCAGATCGCGCCCCTCTTTCACATGCCCGCCAATGATCCAGAAGCGTTCCAACGCTTTCCCCAGGCGTAGGGCCATCTGTGTGCCTTTGTTCGTATCGTGCTCTCCATGAGCGATCAGAAAGCTGAGCGCTTCCCGCAGGTTCTCGTGTTCTCGCTGCAAGCGTTCAAGCCAGCGACGTGGTCGTGGACCTTTCAATTGAGGCTCGGCCTCCTCGGCCAACCTCAAGTAGTAAATGGTATGCGCCCATTGGACCTGTTCTTGTTCCCCAACGAGGGTGAGTCGCCGCCATCCATACTCACGCAATGTTCTCAACAAAAACAGTCGCGGTTCCCTGGCTTCCTGCGTGTCGCGAGAGAGCATACTTTTCTCTAACAGAGAAATCACCGCCTCCAGGATCTGGTTGGCTTCTTGCTGGTAGCCTGCCAGGGTCCAGGTTGCCTCAAGAGCTTGCAGACTACAGCCGCCCACGAAGACCGAGAGGAAGCGGAAGAGGTGCTGCTCTCGTGGCATCAAGAGTCGGTAGCTCCACTCTAGCGTCTTCTGCAAGGTCTGGTGCCGCCCAGGTACATCGCGCATGCCCTGGGTCAGGACCTCAAAGCGATGAGCCAGGCGCTCTAGCAGCATTTGGGGAGAGAGGACCTTCAAGCGCGGAACCACCAGTTCGATTGCCAGAGGGAGGCCATCAAGGTGCAGACAAATCTCCGTAATGATGCGACGATTTTCTTCTGTGAGGTCAAACTCAGGGAGAACCGCTCTGGCCCGCTGGACAAAGAGGCTGATTGCTGGATAGTCGAGGAGGTCCTCTGCGTCGGAAAGCTGCGCCAGATTGGGCAGTGGCAAGGGAGGTACCACAAAGGGATATTCTCCTGAGAGACGCAGCAGCGCACGGCTGGTCGCCAGGATCTTCAGACCAGGGCAGGACTCAAGCAGTGCCAGCAGGTCCAGGCTGGCATCGAGCACCTGCTCAAGGTTATCGAGCAGTAAGAGCAGGCACTTGTCCTTGAGGAATGCCTGGACATGTTCCAGGATAGGGCGACTGCCCAGTTCTTGTAACCCGAGTGCCTCGGCGATTGTCGGGATGACGTGCTCAGGATTGCTGATGTCCGTAAGGGAGACAAAGCCTACAGGTTGGCTGAAGTCCTGGCTCAGGCGGGTGGCAACCTGCAAGGCGAGACGTGTTTTGCCTACTCCCCCCGTTCCAGTGAGGGTGAGCAGACGTATTTCTGGACGGCTGAGCAAGGTACATAAGGTGGTGATTTCTTGCTCGCGCCCAACGAACGAGGTCAACGGGACGGGGAAAGAAAGTCGGTCTTGCAATGCAGTGGTAGGAGCCTGGCAAGACCTGAGCAATTGCTTCTGCACGTAGTGTACTTCTGTAAGATCGTTCGGAGCCTTCATGAGATTTCCTTGATTATGTTCTTCATAACAAAAAAATTACTGTTCTTTATTACTTATGCGCTATGTTACTTTTTCTGTATCTCATATTACCTGTCTCTATCTCTGTCTGAAAAGATCGTCAGGTATCGTTAGGGATCGTCTGTCTGCAAAAAGGGAGAATTTTGTGATACGACAAGGGATGTTCGGGGGACACCCCCGCGCCCCCGGCAGGGGAGGTCCCCTGCACCCCCGAACATTAGTTGTTATATGTTAGTTGTTGTGCCGAGATTGTAGCTCACCAGACTTTGGAGCTGTGTAGCGAGGTTATGCACATGCGGCTCGTTGATCATAGTATTATGATAGCCAGAGATCGGACGGATATCCAGGGGGAGGAGCGAAAATTGTTGCCATCCCTGATCCTCAGTAATCTTGTTCTCATCCTCTAAACCATCGATCTCCGTCGCGCGGAAGAGGACAATACGCCCTGAATAGGGGCGAGCATGATAGCGATGAGTAGCTCGTAGCCGTCGCGCAAAAAGCTCGACCTGCTCCCTTAACCAATCCTTCTCCATTACGAGCAGTTCAACATTCGCCGCGCTCAATAGCTCCATCGCATGCTCCAGTTGTTGCTCAAACGATAACCCCTGCAGCTCGTTGTAGACATCCTGGATCGTCTTGCCGCTCGCTTTGCGTAACGCCTCACCAACGATAGTCGCGAGCAGTTCAGTCGGCTGCTGTAGCTTCATGCTCTCTCTGTCGGGCGAAGCTCCATCCAGGATTGCCAGTAACGCGACTTCCTGTTCTACGGCCTTTAATTGCTGTGCCATCTCGAAGGCGACGATGCCGCCAAAAGAATACCCGCCCAGATAGTACGGCCCCTCTGGCTGCACTGCCCGGATCGCCTCAATATAGCCTGCCGCCATCTCCTCTATCGATCTCTCCGGCGCATCCCGATGATAGATGTCAAGATCCTGCAAGCCATAAAACGGCTGGTCCTCAGGCAGATGAGACGCGAGCCTGTAGTAACAGGCGACCTGCCCATTGGCCGGATGTACAAAGAAAAGCGGCGGTAGTGAGCCACCGGGGCGTATAGCCACCAGCGGAACCTGTGGCACGGCCTCTTTGCTGCGCAGGGTCGCGGCTAGATGGGCAATCGAGCCATGCTCAAAGATGGCCGAGAGAGCCATCTGTACGCGCAGACGCTTCTGAATCTCAGACATCAAACGGACTGCTAAAAGCGAGTGACCGCCCACGGCGAAAAAGTCGTCAAGAATACCGATTGGTCGCACATTCAGCAGCTCTTCATAGATCTGCACAAGCTGCATCTCGAAGGTATCGCGCGGCGGTTGATAGACGCTCGTCGCCTCCGTGGTACGGCCTGGCGATGGCGCCGGCAACTTTCGCTGGTCAACCTTGCCATTGGGCGAGAGTGGAAGCGCATCCATTACGACCAGGGCTGCTGGCACCATATAGTGGGGCAATTTCCCGCGCAGGTAGTCCTGCACTCTGTCAGGATCGATCTGCCGTCCCGCTTTAGGCATCAGGTAAGACACCAGACGTTTATCGCCGGGAACATCCTCGCGTGCCACGACAACGCTATGCTCAATCTCTTCAAGCTGGTCGAGAACAGCCTCAATCTCACCCAGCTCGATCCGAAAACCCCGCAGCTTCGTCTGATTGTCCAGGCGTCCCAGGAACTCGACCTGCCCATTAGCGTGCCAGCAGGTCAGGTCGCCCGTTTTATAAAGCCTTGCCCCTGGTGCCTGGGCAAAGGGATGCGGCACAAATCGCTCTGCCGTCAGGTCAGGACGTCCCAGATAGCCCCTGGCAAGCCCGGTACCGCCAATATAAAGCTCACCTGGCACACCGACAGGAAGAGGACGCAAAAGGGAGTCCAGAATGTAAAGCTGCATATTGGCAATGGGGCTACCGATGGTTGGTCGGTTACCATCCGGCAGACACAGGCCCGCGCTGGCGCACACCGTCGTCTCCGTAGGACCATAGGCATTGTAGAAATGCCTTTCTCGACCCCACTTCAGGACAAGCTCAGCCGGACAGGCTTCTCCCGCAGCAATGACAGTCTCCAACTCCGGCAACTCGGTATAGGGCTGTGCTGTCAGCACTGAAGGCGTCAGCGTCGCCGTGGTAATGCCATAAGTGCGCAAGATCTCCTGTAAGCCCGGTCCCGGCAGCAATTCCTCTTTGTGCGCCAGGACGAGTGTCGTGCCCATACCCACAGACATGACGGTCTCCCAGACCGAGGCGTCAAAGCTCAAAGAGGAGTATTGCACAGCGCGCTTCCCCTTTTGCTGTCCAAATGCCCGCGCCCCAGCCCCCACCAAATTACAAAGGCCGCGATGCCCAACCATCACCCCTTTCGAGCGACCGGTAGAGCCGGAGGTATAAATGACGTAGGCCAGATTATCCAGATGTAACCGGGCTTGCACCGGTTGCGCCGGTTGCGCTTCAGCGACAACATCCTCGATGAAAACCAGAGGCACCGATTGCGCCTCGAAACGTGTGGCTAGCTGCTGCTGCGTGATGAGTATAGCAACATGGGCATCTTCACACATATACGCCAGGCGATCCTGGGGATAAGCCGGGTCAAGAGGAACATACGCCCCTCCAGCGTAAAGCACCCCGAGCACTGCAATGATCATTTCCAGTGAGCGATCAACGCAGATCCCTACCAGCGTTTCGGGTCCTACTGCTGCCTGTTGCAGACGATACGCCAGCCGTTGCGCCAATGAATCCAGCGCGGCATAGGTCAGATGCTGGTTGCGGGACGCAAAAACCAGCGCGACCGCAGCGGGATGTTCCTCTACTTGCGCTTTGAACAGGTCTATAATGCTTGTCGCCTCAGGATGCGGCAGCACATTGTCGTTCCAGTCCCGCAACATCATCTGCTCCTCATCCCGGGTCAATAAGCTAAGGGCTGCAAGAGGCTGCATAGGATCGGCCAGCATTTTTTCTAGCAATGTACGCATATGTCCCAGCATACGCGTCATAGTATCCAGGGCAAAACGCTCCTGGTCATAGGTCAGCGTCAATACAAACTGCTCGGCCATACCAGCCGCCAGCACCAGAGGATAGGCAGAATTCCCAACCGAGGCTGGGACAGGCTCTACGAGTACATTTCCCATTACCTGCCTGACATTGCCATCTGCGCTATAGTTGGCGAAAGCAACAATGCTCTCAAAAAGCGGCTCCTCGCGCGAGACCCCGCTCCAACGCAGAATATCCCCGAGGGAACAATGCTCAAACTGGCGAGCATCCAGTTGCTGATCCTGCAATGCGTGCAGCCAGGGAAGGATCTTGCTCTTTTGGTCGATCTTTACCCTTGTCGGCAGCGTATTGATAAAAAGTCCGACCATCGAGTCGATCCCATCAACCTCGCCAGGACGACCCGCAACCACCGAGCCAAACACAACATCTTGATCGCCGCTATAACAACTGATTAAGTAGGCCCAGGCCGCCTGCACCAGCGTATTGGCGGTAATCAGATAGTGCTGTTTGAACGTCTCCATGTGCGCTGTCGCCTGGGGGCTCAACGCCAGTTGCACCTCACGGCAATTGACGCTCCGCTTTGTCTTGTCTGCGGGGGTGTGATCAACGCGCAATCTGTTGGCTGACTGGAAGCCCGCCAGCGTCTCATGCCAGTATTGTTCCGCCTGTGCAGTATCTTGCCGTTGCTGCCAGGTAATATAGTTTTTATAGGGCTGATTGGTGGGCAAATGAGCTGATGTGCCTGCCAGCCCCGCTTCATAGAGTGCCGAGACTTCACGCAGCACAAGATCACTGCTCCACCCATCCAGCAAGATATGGTGGTAGCTCCAGATGAGATGATGAACATCATCAGACAGGCGCACCAGGATCAGGCGAAAAAGCGGAGCCTTTTTCAGATTCCCTCCCCGCGCGAAGTCATCTTGCAGCAGTTGCGAGAGCCGCTCCTCGCGTTCGTCAGCAGCATAATCGCTCCAGTCGTATTCCGTCCACGGCAGCTCACACTCGCGCCAGACGATCTGTAGCGGCTGCTTGACATCCTCCCATCTGAACTGAGTGCGCAGAATGGCATGCCTGGCGAGCACCTGGCTCCATGCGGCACGAAGCAAGCGGGAATCCAGATCGCCACGTAGTATATATCGTTGTTGCACAAAGTCGGTATTCACACCGCTATGATAAAGCGCATCAAACAACATCCCCTGCTGCATCGGGGCCAGGGGATAGATTGCTTCAATGGCAACCTTTGTTTGTCCTTTCATCTCACTAAGACTCCATCTCCTGATAGACGCTTGTTAGTATGCTATCCAATTCGGACTGGTCCAGATCGGCCTCTGGGAAATCCTGAGGAGTGAAACGTTCTTCTTGCTGAGTTTGGCAGTGAGCAATCATGGTCCTCAACGCCTCTCGATACCACTCAAGAAGCTGCTCTATCGTCGTCGAGAGGTAACATCGTTCGCTATACGCCACCGTGATGTGCAGGCAGCCATCTGTCACCTGACCATCGAAGGCAAGCAGATGAGCGCGCGGGCTATCGGGATGGAGAGCCGAGCTGCTCACGTCGTCGCCGGGCACCAGGAGCGCGTCTTTGTCCAGCACAGACGCTGAACGTCCCCGGTAGTTGAACACGATCTCACTCTGCGGCAAGCCTGCTAACCGCTGCCGCACCTCCTCGCTCTGACTCTTATAACGCAAGAGACCATAGCCAATCCCGCCATGCGGTACGGCCCGGATCTGCTCTTTGATCTGCGTCAACACCTCTTCCGTCTTTTGCTGCTGCCTGATATCCAGACACAGGGGAACCAGTGTTGTAAACCAGCCCACTGTGCGCGAGAGATCACAACCTTCGATGATATCCTCCCGTCCATGTCCCTCCAGATCCACCAGCAAAGTGCGCGACCGCGTCCAGCGTGCATACATTTCGGCCAGCGCAGCCAGCAGCACCTCGTGAACAAGCATACGGTAGACTCGGGAGACCTCGTGCAGCAGAGCATGCGTCTCTTGCTCATCCAACGCTATGGAAAGCATGCGTGTATGTTGCTCTGTGTTCTCGCCGTGGGGCATATCTAGCGGAAGCGGCTTGACCTGATCCCAGGGACGACCAAACCAGTAGGTACGTTCGCGCATCAGCCGCAGCGAAAGAGCATAAGCTTCCAGACGCGTCGCCCATAACGGAAAGGATGTGTGTACCGGCGCCAATTGAACAGGCGTGCCCGCCTGGAGTTGACGATAAATCTGCTGCCAGTCACTCAAGAGAATATGCCAGGAAGTAATATCCACCACGAGATGATGGAGCACGAAAAGCAGGTACTGCGGCTGGTCCGAGCCAACGTCAAAGAGCGCCACGCGCAAGAGAGGCCCTTTGTCCAAGCTCAAGCTGGTCTGGAGATGGGCAACGCGCTCCTGAATCCAGACTCCCGGTTCTTCTTGCGCTACCTTTGGGCGGGAGAAGATGCTCAGCGGCAATTCATGCTCAAGCTCAAGCGCGACACATTTTTGTCTCCACTCGTTGCCTTCCTGGTAAAAGCGCAGGCGTAGGGCATCATGCGCTTCTAGCAAGAGACGCAGGCTCGAATGGAGCAGGGACGGGTCAAGTGGCTCTCTCACGCGGAAGAGGAAAGACTGATTCCAATGATTGGTAGCGGGCAGGCGACGTTCAAAGAACCAGCATTGCACCGGAGTCAGCGGCACGGTTGCGCTGACCTGCTGCGACTGCATCGGCGTTTCTGAGTCTGGAGCTGTTTGCCCAAGAGCCTGCCCCAGTTCAGCGATGGTTTGATGCCGGAACAGATCGCGCACCGTCAGATGCATGCCAGCTTGCCGCGCTCGCGCCACAACGCGGACGCTAAGAATCGAGTCCCCGCCTAACGAAAAGAAAGGATCGTGAATCCCAACATGCTCAACATGCAAGACCTGCTGCCAGATCCGTGCCAGTTGCCGTTCTATCTTGTTGCGCGGTTCGGCATAGCTCTCCGTATGTGGCTGGAGCAATCCTGCGGGATCAGGCAGCGCGCGACGATCCACCTTGCCGTTTGGCGTCAGGGGCAGAGCCTCCAGTGAGATAACCTGCGCTGGCACCATGTAGTCCGGCAACTGCCGACGCAAAAAGTCCTGCACCTCGGAGGTAGATAGCGTAACTGCTCCTTGCTCTCCGCCTGCCACCACAATATAGGCGACAAGCCGTTTATGAGCGGCAACGCCTTCCTGAGCTACCACCACGGCCTCTCGGATCAGAGGATGCTGCCTCAGTACCGTTTCGATCTCTCCAGGCTCAATGCGGAAGCCGCGAATCTTGACCTGGAAGTCTATCCGTCCGCGATATTCCAGGCAGCCATCCGTTCGATAGCGGACACGGTCGCCGGTCAGGTAGAGACGAGAGCCGGGTTCTTGCCCAAACGGATCAGGGATAAAGCGTTCCGCCGTCAGTGCTGGCTGTTTCATATAGCCACGGGACAGGCCCAGACCTCCCAGGTACAATTGTCCCTCCACGCCTACGGGAACCGGGCGCAGGGCAGCATCCAGCACATAGGTCTGGGTGTTGGCGATGGGATGCCCCAATGTGATAGCATGCGCGTCGATAATCTGCGAGCTTGTGGACCAGATCGTGGTTTCCGTTGGGCCATACATGTTCCACACGGTCTTACACCTGGATAGAAGCTGCTGCGCCAGATCGGGGGCGAGGGTCTCACCCCCGCACAGCGCCAGCAAATCTGGCTTGCCGGACCAACCACTGCTCAGCAGCATGCGCCACGTTGTCGGCGTTGCTTGCAAAATGGTAGCATCCACCGATGAGAGCAATTGTGCTAACTGATAGCCATCGGCGACCGCTTCATGACTGGCTATGACCACACGAGCTCCCACCATCAGGGGCAGATAAAGCTCCAGCGCGGCAATATCAAAGGCAATGGTCGTAATCGCCAGCCAGACATCAGTGCTATCAATGGCTATCTGCTGTCGCATTGCTTGCAAAAAGTTATGCACAGCACGATGCGCGATCTGCACGCCTTTAGGCTTGCCGGTTGAGCCGGAGGTATAAATTACATATGCCAGGTTATCCGCGCACGCCAGTTCGTCCAGCGGTGCGGTATCCTCCTCTTCAATCACCTGCCAATCGCAGTCCAGGCAGATAGCCTGCGCCTCTCCTGGTGGCAATTGCGCTAGTAAAGCCTCCTGGGTGAGGAGCAGAGAACAGGCCGC
>Ga0070741_10005669_pt1 | contig 27467 bp, 36 predicted proteins | sample Coa_R1_4_FD_66440 | JGI IMG/M metagenome (GOLD analysis project Ga0070741, IMG submission 66440) | Surface soil microbial communities from Centralia Pennsylvania, which are recovering from an underground coalmine fire - Coalmine... | ecosystem: Environmental > Terrestrial > Soil > Unclassified ...
GATGATGGGCGACACAAAAGGCAGCATCGAGCGCAAGCGCTTGATGTTGGCGAGTTGCTGTTTGACTTGATCGTCGCGGCCGGTCTTCACGTCCGCAAGCTTGATCGGTGGGAACTGAATCATCGGGAACCTCCTGTGGCACGGCCATGCGTGCCGGGTCGGTGGGCTCCCGATACAATTGCGGGCAGCCCGCGCGACCGACCTACCTCGGTTGACGGGTTAGGACCGGCGGGTACGTTTGCGCGTCCCGCTGGTCCGCTTCTGCACGACGATACCCCGCTTCGCTAACCACTCGGTCACGGCCTTTTCGATCTGCGTGACGACCGGCACACCCTCGAGCGCTTTGTAGCGGCGCATCGCGTCGAGAACATGCGGATCGAGCCGCATCGCGGTCATTGTCTTAGGGCTCATCGTGAGAACAGAGTGTATAGTCACTACTATGCTTTGTCAACCGTATCCGAGATCCGGCGGCCGCCGCGTAGCGCCCTGACGAACGCCCAGGCCTCGCGGGCGCTGCGCTCGGCGAGTGCCGCCCGTTCCTCGGCTCGGCGCGCCGCCTCTTGTGCGCGTCGGACGTCCTGCGCCGCGATCTCGAGCTGCGACTGCAGTTCGGCGACCGCCATGCCCTTTGGTTCCGCCTGCGCCGTCATCACTGGATGATCACCATGTTCCGCATCACATCCGCAATCGTGTAGCGCACGGTCGACGCGGTAATGCGGAGGATCGGACCGACATTTTCGTCCCAGGACAACAGATCCACCTGCTGAATCAGGAGCGTGCCGCTGATGCCCCACGTCGTCACGTTGAACGCGACGAGCCGCCCAGGGACGGCCGCCTTGAGATCGGTCGACGTGTAGACCAGCGTGGCCGGCGGTGTCGAAAAGAGCGCCAGTTCCGCATCGCCACGCGCCGCGCAGGCCGCGACGCTCGTCAGCGTCGTATCGTTCACCGGGTATTCGTGGATGCCATCGCTACCGTCCCCTTCCGCCGCGGCGACGATCGCCTGCGAGTTCAGGTCGTTGCGCTGCGTGAACAGGTTGATGGCATCGCCTCGGCCCAACGCCGCCGTGAGCGCCCCAGCGCCGCTCGAGGGCACGCCCGTCAACGCGGGCACCGCGGTGCACGTGGAGTTGTAGTTGACGGACGCGACGATCGCGCCAGCGCCCGCCGCGGGAATCCCGGTCAGTGTGTTGCCCGAGATGCCCGTGTAGCGGATGTACTGCGACGAGGCGAGCTGCGCCCAGCCTCCCGTTGGGGAGAACGCGCCAGCGCCCGCCAGCAACAGCGACGTCGAGCCGGCGAGCACTAGGCCGGACGTCAGCGCCAGACCGGACGTGTCGCCTACTGGCGCGTTCGCACCGAGCGACCCGTCGCCGAGAGAATCTAGATACGTCGTCGTGGCGTTATCGCCGAGCGCGACGACGAACTTGAGTTGAGTGCCGCCGACCGCCGTTCGGTAGAGCTTCCGCGACGTGACACCGCTCGGCCCGATCGCAATGCCTGTCAACGACACCTGACACGCCGTTGCGGTGTTCGACACCGGCACGTTGGCGCCGAGACTGGCGTCGGCAATCGTGTCGACGTAGCTGGTCGTCGTGTCGTCGCCGAGCGTGACCAGGAGCTTCAATTGCGATCCGCCCGCCACGGTGCGATAGATCTTGCGCCCCGTCACGATCGAGCCGCCCTTCGGAATACCGGACAGCGTCACGACTTGTTCGGGCGTCGTCGCCGTGTTCGAGCTGGGCGCCCCGCCGCCGAGCGAAGCGTCGCTCGTGCCATCAAAGTACCCGCTCGATGTGTTGTCGAGCGTGGTGACAAGGAATTTCGGATTCACGTCGCCGGAGTTGCCGCTCGCAAGTGACCGATACAGCCGGCGCGCCACGACGTTGCTGTGCGGCGACGTCGGAATCCCTTGGATTGAGAATGCGTTATTCGAGGCGTTCAGGTGGCCGGACACTTCGAACGTGGCCGTGGTTTCGCCGCCAAGATCATCCACGAATGAGAGCGCGTACGCGTACCAACTGCCGAGTGTGAGCGAACCGCCGAGCGCCGCGTCGGCCGTGACACCGCCGGAGCCCGGTGGCGCCAGCGTCACGCGGCCAGGACTCGCCGACGTCGTCGGGCCGGCGGTCGTCTCGCCCGCCGATGTGAGAAACGTCACCGCGTACAGATGCGTGCCCGCGTCAACGCCCGACCCGGACGATAGCGAAGCACTCGGCGCACTACTCGGTGCCGGCGCCGTGCCCGTCGTGATCGAAGCGACCGGACTCGGCAACGACTCCCCGGAGCCGGTGACGTCCGTATAGGCGTACTGGTAGGCGCCGACGCTCAGGCCCGCGCCGCTCGCGAGCGCCACCGCCGGTGCCGACGATGGCGAGGCGCCCGGTCCGACGAGACTGCCGGCGACCGACGTCTGTCGCCCCGCGTAGGTGATGGTCTGCGCTGAGGCGGGCAGGATGGCGCCCCCGCCGGTATCCGAAAAGAGATCAGCCGCGGCGACGGGAACGATCGTCTCACCCGCGGCGACGGCCGTCGGAATCGTGGTGCCCGCACCGGTGACGTTCACGCGGTTCCGCACCTGCGTGATGTCCGGCGTGTATTCCATCGCCGGGTCGTCGAGCACCGATGGCGTGGACTCGCTGACCGTGTCCGGCGTGAATGTCGGTGTTTCGGATCCGACGTACAGGTGAATATCGTTCACTTGGATGTAGAACGATCCGCCGATCAGCGACGCGATCTGCGAGAAGCACTGATCGAGATCCTGACCGAGAAACGTCACCGAGATCACCGGCAGCCCGGCCTGCACGTTGACCGTCGTGAATTCGTTTGCCACGTAGGACGCGACCAGATCGCGCGCGACGGTCGTCGCCGACACGTTGCTGTACACCTTGTACGCCAGTCGCCGCTTCAGACGGTAATGCCGATCGACGGCGCTCACCTTCCAGACTTGATTCGACGGGTGGCCTTCGTGCGACGTCGTCGGCTGCTCCACTTCGCCGCAGAACAAGAGGTCGTTATCGGCGACGCTCCCGACCCCGATGCGGATCGGGTTGAACACGGCGACGCCCACCTGGTCGGTGTCGAACGTCGCGGAGCTCGGTTGATTGCGGATTAGCGACAACTGCAGGCCGGCGCCGCCGTTTTCACGGATGCGGAGCGGCGTCCCGCTGACGGTCGCAGCCATCGAGGTATTCGTCGCCGCGGGCGTGAAGTACGTGAAGCCCGCCGTTTTCTTGAGCTGTGATCCGCTCGGATTCGTGACGACGACGTCGACGACGCCCGCGGCATTCGCCGGAGCCGTGCACGTCACGATCGTGCTCGAGACGAACGAGACGCCCGTCGCGGCGACGCCACCAAACGTCACCGTACAGCCGCTTTCGAAATGGCCCATCGTCGACAGCAGCGTCACGGTCGCGCCGCCGGTCGTTCGATCGGACGATGGCACCAGGGCGTCCAGAACGAACTGCCGCAGCAGCGTGACGACCGCCGCCGACACCTGCGCAAACAGCGTAACGAGTTTGACTTTCAGGCGCGCGAGGGTGGTCTGCTGCGACTGCGTCGCGATCAATGTTTTCGGGTTCGCGACGATGAATGTCCCGCTCGACGTGAACGTGTGAATCGTGTTCCCGCCGGATTGCGTGATCGTCCCGCCAGACGCCGTGAGCGCGCCGGTCGGATAGCTCAGGATGACGACGCCGTTCCCGCCGCGGCCGCCCGATCGACCCGACCCAAGGCCTTGCCCGTCGCCGCCGTTGCCGCCGTTGCCGAGGCCGTCCGTACCGTCCGCACCTGCGGTGTCGCCGTTGTAGGATCCGCCGGCGCCGCCGGCCGCGTACGTGACGGACGCGCCCGAGATTGACGAGGCCGTTCCGGCGCCGCCGGCCGGACGTGTCGTACCACTGGCCGCGCCGTTCGCACCCGCCGCCGACGAGCCACCGCCGCCGCCGCCGGACCCGCCGGATGACGACGAGCCGCCGGGCGTCGCGCTGCCGCCCGCGTGGACGTTCGTCCCCGCCCCGGTAGCACCCGACTGTGCGCTGCCGTTGTCGTCGCCCGAGCCACCACCCGATCCGCCGGTCGTGGGCGCGCCGCCGGAGCCTGAGCCACCGCCGCCGCCACCGGCCGCGGTATGGCCGTTCCATGAGGAGCTGCCGCCCGTGGTGCCCGTGCCGCTGGTCGACGTCGTCGCCGCGCCGCCGGTGCCGACAACGACGGGATACAACCCGACCGCAGTGATCGTGTCGGAGCCGGTGAGTAGATCGCCCGCGCCGCCGCCGCCGGCGCCGCGCGTCGCCCCCGCGCCGCCTTTGCCGGCCCCGCCGCCAGCGCCAACGATCAGGTAGGAGACGGTCGCCATTTATGCGGAGCCGGTCGCCGTGCTCTTTTTCGTGAGCTCGCGCAGCAATCGTTCCTGCGCGGCGAGCCGCCGCTTGAGTTCAACGATCTCGCGCTCGTGCTTCAAGATCGCCAAGGCGACGGTCCGGCGGTCGCGTTCAGCGTCCGTCATCACGCCAACCGCTGTACATCGACGGCGCGCGGTCCGCGTTCCGTCTCCGTCGGGAGAAATCGCACGCGCGTACCAACAATGAACGACTCGAATTCGGGCGCCTCGCGTGCGTGCACGAAGAGCCGTCGCCGTGTGCCGTCCTGTTCGACGAACCCATACCCGCGGTCGAACAACGCCGCGATCCATCCTGTCTGATAGTCGTCATCAGCCATCGTCACGTCATCAGCCATCGTCGTCCTCGTCATTCAGCCGCGCGGTCGCTCACCGTCGGCTTCTGAATCCGAACTTGAAACGCAACATCGATCTTCGGCTGCTCGCCGACGTTGTCCGCGACGAACTGCAGGAAGCGGCGGTAATCGTTGAACACCTCAGATGCGCCAACTAGCAGCGTGTTACAGGACGGACAGTTCAGCGCTGACACCGTCCGAGTGGTCGAACCGTCATACGTGATCGATGTCGAACACCGTTGGCATCGAACGTTGAGGGCGACGGTCTCGAGTGCGACGATGTGGTGTGTCTCAGGCATTGGCTTCCACTCCAGTGTGTTGATCATCCAGCCGCGCGTTCGCGCGCGAGTTCGCGGTCGTAGCGGTGAAATTCCTGCGTCGCGATCCGGCGTTCCGCGAGATGGCCGGCGCGCGTCGCCCACGTCCCATAGAATTTCGGCTCGCCATTGGTCAGCAACGAGATCTCCGTCAGCGTCGCTCGGCTGACGACGACGTCCCCGCCGCGCGTCGTGAACGTCTCGTCGAATCGCGCGCCGATCGAGCAACGCATCGGCCGCACGAAGAGCAGCTCCCGCACGTAATCGTGCACGCCCGCGAGACTCGCGCGGAAATAGACGCCGCTCTTGCCGACGGTCACCTCGAGCGATCCGTCACGCGTGCGCGCGAGCGGACCCGGTTCGCCAAGGCCGAACGGCCGCGCGCGCCGGTTGTGGTTCAACCACAGTTCGACGCCGGCGAGCCCGTAGTCAAACGCATCGGCCGCGAACTTCATTCGCCGCGGGCCGTCGTTTCTCCACACCTCGGTAGGCACCGCAAATCCGACGAGATCCACTCTGCCTCCACCCTCTTTTCGTGTCCCAATCGTCGACGCGCGCCGCCCGCGAGGGCCAACTCGAGAAACGACACGCGCCGACGCCTGGAACCTCGCTGGCCGGATGAACAACCCTGAGCGCCACGCTACGCTCAGGCCGGAACGGCGCGACCAACGAGCAACGACGCCGCCCCGGGCACCTATCGCTGTGACGCGCGCGTCGGCAGCGGAACCGTGTTGAATCGGCGATACGCGTCGGCGACCTCGAGCGGATGCTCCTGGCCGTCGCGCAAAAACTGAAAATTCAGATCGCTCTGCAGGCCGATGCCGTGCATCGGACGCAGCTTGTCGGTGCAGTCCGGCGCGGACGAATTGCCGCCGATTCGCCAGCCGGTTCCGACACTCGTGTCGACCGGCCGAAACGTCGGCACGTCGCCGACGGAGCCGTCGACCACCTGCGCATTGTTCGAACGGCGCGCGCGCTCTGCCTTGCGCGCCTCGCGGCACGGTTTGCAGAAACGACCTGACTCACCGGGTTTTACTTTCACCTCGCGGCGCGCGTGGCAACGATCGCAAATGCCTTCGAACTTCATGTCGGTTCCCTTTCAGTCAGCTACGCTTGCGGTTCAGAAACTTGAGCAACGTCTGGCTCCGGTCGGTGTCGAGTGGAACCACGTGCAGGCGAGTTCGATCGCTCGGCGTCAGGCCGAACGACGCTGCAAGCGACTTCACGATCTCCGCCTCGCGCCGCAGTGCCCGTTGGTACGACGCAATCGAGGGATCAATCTGGCCGGCGTCTTCGAGCGCGCGCAACTGCACCGCGAGTGATCGGTGACGACCAAGGTGGATGACCAGCACCTCGAGCAGCGGCAGATCGAGGCCGGTCAGTACACGAAGGTCCGCCAACTGTTTCGTCAACGAGCGCCACAACGAGCGCGCCTCCTTCGAGAGATGCGCTGGCGGCCGAACTTCCGTTGCGAGTGGTGTCGGCGTCGGCTCGCGATCGTTCAACGCCCGGCGGCCAGGATTACCGCGAAGCTGCTTCAGCGCTGTGGGCGACGGCCGCCGTCCAGAATTCGCGTTACCAGCCACGGACCCTCCGAGGAAAAACCGTTATTCTGCGAAAATGCGTGCTTTTGCGGACTGCGGTTCGCTGCGGCCGGTTTCTGGAGATTTTCATCCCCCCTACCGGCCTCATGACTGCGCCCACATCCGCTCGAGCGCCGTCACCTCGGCACGCTCGACGTCACGATCGCCGGCGATGCGATGCAGTTCGAACAGCAGCTTCGCCAGGCTGTAGCACTGACAGCTTGGAAGCGCCTTGCCGCAGTCAGCACACGCCTCGAATGGGCAGCCGACGTGATGCGTGCGACCAGCCTTCGTCAGACAGTGCGGACACCGAGCCGGCGGTCCGGCCCAGGCCGTTCGGACGGTCGGGAACGCGCGGCAGCTTCCGGTACCGTGCTCCCGACCACACCCGCGACACGTCGCCATCGCCACCGTCACCCTTGCGACCGAGGCGGCACACCGGCGCCGTGTATCGGACTGCCGGCCGTTGGCCGCGGTCGTTTTGGTTCTTCCTTCTTCGGCATCAGTTGCCTCTCAGTTCCCGACCACGAAGCCATGCGCGGAGCGCCTCGGCGACGACTTCAGCGATCGACCGCGTCGCCTTCCGAGCGACCGCGGCCGCGCGTTCGGCGTCGCTCCGGCGGAAGTACAGATCCATCACTTCTTCGCGGGCGTCGGCACGGACGTCGTCGGCGCCGTCGGCACGGTCACCGTCGGCGTCTTTGGCGCCGGTGGCGCCCACCACCAAAACCCTGTTCCTGCTGGCATGACTACTTCCGCGACGTCGACGTCGACGTTCCGCCGGGCGCGCCGCCGCCCGTGCCTCCGGGATTCGCCGAGCCGGGCGGGTTGCCGCCGCCGAGGCCGCCGGGATTCGGGTTGTTGCTTGCCATCGTCGTGTCCTCCTTGAAGAGCGGTGCTCGAACAGCGGTGCCGGTTGCACGCTGCCAGCGCCGCGAGTTGAGTCCCGCGTTCGTGCGCGTCATGCTCCGCGTCGACGCTGTGCCATGGCCGAGGCGATCGCCCGTGTCACCGAGCCGCTGTCGTAAGCAATGTGCGCGCGCGCGGCTTGCTCCTTCACCGCGTCCGCGAGGTCCGCGATCGTGTCGAAGCGCGCCGACGTGAGACACGTCCGTGCGATCGCTGCGATGACTCGAACGTTCTGATCGGCCCTGCGCACGTTGCTTGCTGACTCCAGCTTCTAGAACCTCGCTTCGCGAGACTCTTATTCCTGCTCTACAAGTCCTCCGGGTACCGTTCACCGTTGGGCAACCAGAGGCTTGAGGTGCAGAAGGTCCCCACGGACCGCGCCGTCGCCGGCGCAGCGAACCTCTGCAACCTGACTCACCGCCGGTGTAACCGTCGGCCGTCAGTGCACCGCGGGTTCGAGTAACGGCTCGCCGCGGCCAGGTCAGGGCAAACGAGCGCCGTACGCTCGCACCCGCGTGGCCCCCTGACCCGCGCTATCGCGCTTCGGTCCCAGGCCTGCCCGCCACCGCGGTCCTTGCTGCGGGCTACTCTTTGGTGACGCGCGACGCAGGCTGCGGAGGCTGCCCATCGCGCCGCCACGCCACCACTTTGTGCGGTAAACTAGCTATCGCACGTGGCGTGGCCTTCCCCGAGGCGTGCGCGCGTGCGTGTCTTAGAACCGGGCCGCTGGCGTTTGCGCGCCGGCGGCCCTTCGCGTCTCTGACCGAGTAGATTTCTGAAATGCGGCGACAAGAAGCCGAGCGAGCGCGACAGCGAGGCGCTCGTCGAGTTCGGCCGCGTCGGAATCAGCCACGCCGGCCTCGAGTGCGTGCGTCCCGTACCGATTCGACATCAGCACGCGCAAACAGGCGTTGGCCGGTTGTAGTGCGCATCGCGCGCAGCTTGCCGCGACGCTCGAGCGCGCGGACGCCATCGGGCGTCATATCGAGAATTCGAGCGGTGGCCGACGTGGTGAGCAGTTGCCCGGCCTCATCCGTTGTCATGGACCAAGGATGCGGCGGCTTGGGGAAAAGCGTGAGTTTCTAGAATGTAGCCAACTGAGAAAAACTATCGCGACGTGTGCGCCCGGTTCCGCTCGACAAGGGTCGCAGGACTGACGCTGCGCGTTGAAGCGTCACCGCGGCCGCTGACGACCTGTACCGTTGCGGCCGGCAACCAGTCCGAGCCGTTCTGCTTCCAAGCGCGGCGCGCAGTGCTTTTGCTGATTCCGAGCTTCTTCGCCGTCTCTGCATACGCTTGATTGAGCGTTCGACCGCGAAGTAAATCCGCGAACACGAATCCGGCCGCGCGGTTTCTTTCGGTCTGCAACGCGATGAAGTCGGACGACGCGGTGATCCGCTTGCCACGGTGCGAACGGATCTGAAGGGCCACGGCGAGCGCTGGCGCCAACCGTTTCACGCCCAAGTGCTGAAGCGCGACCACTCTCTCTGCGGTCTGTTCCAAGTACCGGAGGACGTCCTCTGGAATCGGTCGCCCGAGACGTCGATGACGAAGGTACCTGTCCCAGAGTTCGAACGGGTGGCGCATCGTGCTGCCTCCGCGACAGCTCTCCGCAGGTGAAAGGAATCGGCGGCGAGACCGGAGCGGAGATCCGGTCGTTCGGGGATCAGCCGCGCCGCCGAAGAATGATCTTTACGCGGTCCGCCGTCTGCCTGATGGACCGACCTTTGGGTCGCGCTGCTGACGGTCAAAAAACTCGCGCACTTTGCGGTCAGAATCACGCTGAAGTTGCCCTAGATCGGAGCGTTCGTCTGTCTTGCTCACTGGCGGCCTAGTTGCAGGAACGATTCGTGGCTTCCTCATGCTGACTTCTCCTGCACATCGGAGACCAAGCCAATGTAGGCTTCCACATCCACTAGTTGCTTGCGCAATTCGTCGAATAGATCGTCTAACTCCACCGACGGCTCTGATACCTCGAACCCAAGGGCTCGCGCTTCCGCGATGTCGATCGCGAATTCGTGTGCTGGATAACGCTCCACTAGATCTCTGGTTTTCACCGCGCGCTGGGTTTGTTTGGCCGTGTTCGCAGGGCTCGCGATGCGATCGCAGTAGCTCAAGGCCAGGTTCGAATCGAGCGCAAACGCTCCAAGATCGTACGGGTCAACCTTCTCGAAAATTGGCTTCATCAGCTCCACACCGAATCGGTTGGCACTTTCGAGCGCTCGATGAGGCGCGACTCCGCCGCGGTCTGGATCAAGAAGAAAACGCATGCAGGCATCTAAAGAACCTAACGATAGTTCGCGAAGATACTGAACGGCCTGAAAGGCTTCGAGTGGCGACTGTCGCTCCGCGGCGAAAAATTTTTCTCGCCGCTTACTGATCACCTGCGGGTCGATCGGGCCGAGCTGCGCGAGTTCTGACATCACGATCTTGCTTGAACCGAGCGAAATTAGCGTCGCACCGCTTGCTGCAGTTGTCGGGATCAGCGCCTCCCAAGAGTCGGTCCATCGCGCAAGCAGCCGCGCAATCATGTAGCACGACGTCAAACTTCCGCCGGGTGAGTCGATCAGAATATCGAGACCGTTCTTGCCGACGTCGCGCAATTCACGCTTCCAACTGTGAACTTCCTCCAGCGTATCGTCGACCACAAATTTTGAAACGAAAGCGAAGAGCGGTCTTTTCCGAACAGACTGGATCTTGCGAAGAACCGCCGTGACGGCGTCGCCGTCGGATCCATCTGGTCGGCACGCGGGCATCCGCAACACTTTCGCCGGCGCCTTCGGAGACACCTCAACCGGGCCGGTGGAGGGCACGCTTTCGGCTGTTTCGCTCACTCCTTCGACCATCGCGTTGCCGCCGCCTTTCTTGCGATTTCCTTCCGCTGCTCGGGAGTCAGACTTGCGGCCCGAGCTATCCCGCCTTTCTTCGCACCGCGCTTGCCAAGAGCCACTGCATGCGGGTTCTTCCGGTCTGCCATAAGACGATACTGTATGCTTGCCCGGGCATGGTGTCAAACGGGCATTCAGGCCGCCGGTATTTCGATGCGATGGGCGTGCGACAAGATATGGCCGAATCCCGTTGGGGACGCCACTTCGTAACGTCCTTCTTCACAACACTTACCCGGCCACGCTTCTTCGACGTGCTCTGATCGTTTTTCGGCGCTGTGCCGGTTTTTGTGCCGGTCGCGGTGTACGCCGTCAGCACACGTACCGCGCGCGACATTTCCGCGCCGCTCGGATGCGCGTAGCGCTCGAGCATGCGGAGCGTCGACCAGCCGCCGATGTCCTGCACGACGCGCAGCGAAATGCCGGCGGCGACCATCGCGGACGCGCCCGTGTGCCGCAGCACGTGATGCGTGACACCGTCCAGGCCGACGCTGCGCATCAGACGGCCGAACGCCACGCTGATGGCTTCTTGACGCGGCGGCTTCCCATTCGTGCCCTGGCCGAAGACGTAGCCGCTCTTGTGCGCGTGGGCGACGAGTTCGGCGCGCAGCTCGGGCGTCAGCGGAACGCGGCGGGTCTTGCCGTTCTTCGTTTGCACGATCGTCACGTAGTCCGGCCCCAGGTCCTCCACGCGCAGATTCAGCACCTCTGACAGCCGCGGCAGGCTCTCCAGCGTGGTTCTGGCGATCAGCGCGAGCGCCGGCGGACACGAGTCGAGCAACAACCTGATCTCGTCTGATGACAAGACACGCATCCGGACGTTGTCCACCCGGTACGGCTTGACGGACTTCATCGGCGACACGATCAGGCGCCCCCATTCGACCGCGCGCGAGAGACAGCCGCGGATCACGTTCAGCTCGCGGTTGACGCTGGACTGCGCCACATCTTTGGCACGGAGCGTCTTCCAACGCTCGACGTGAAACGCCGTGATTTCGTCCAGGAAGCGATCGCCGATCGTGGCCACGAACTGTGTCAGAACACGCCGGTCTTTTCGGAGCGCGCTCCGGTTCGTTTTCTCGGCCCAGTCCGCGTACGTTTTCACGTGCTCCGACAGTTTGATGGCTTTCGGCTTTCGGAGCTTCTCGCGCGTCTCGAGCGCTTCGTTCTGGCGCTTGATCGCGATGCGCTTCGCGAGATCGTGATTGGGCGTGTGCGTGGATCCGCGATGCTCGCGCCGATGGAGCCAGAAGCGATACCAGTACGGGTGCACGCATCGGCCGTCGCCGTCGCACGTGCAACGCTTGAACAACTTCATGGTTCGAGATCTTCGACTGACGTGACGGTGTGCTCGGCGATGAACCGGTTCAACGTGTCGGACGATACGCGCGTGAGACGACCGACTTTAACATACGCGATCCGCCGCGCACTGAGCCAGTTGCGCAGCGTGCCTGGCCGCACGCCGATGTACTCCGCGGCTTGCTCGACGGACATCAGCGGACCGGGACGAGGCTCCTTAACGGTTGGGGTCTTCATGGATCACCGAACACTTCAAACCGGGTTTCCGAACGCCGTGTGACGAGCGATGCCGGGCGTTTGAGCAAGAGGCGTGCTCGGAATTCTGCGCTGATCGTCGGTGAAATCAGCGCGCAACGACGCCGCTGCGATGCGCTGGCGTGAGGTGACGTGGCGTGGACTGCGATGGTCTCGCATGAACAGCGCTGGCGTGAGATGCACACGCAGTCGCGACGATTGGTGCGACCGGCTAGATCGCTGCTGTCGCGAACCGTTACGCGATTTCGGCCTCCGGGAGGCGTCGATGTCCACGAGAGTTGTTTCAGGACGTCGCAGGACGTCTCACATCGATCGCGCGCGCTCGAATTTCGACGCGGCCGTGTAGAAACTGCGCGCTCGGAGCCATTCTCAATCTGAGAATCGATTCTCACTTTGAGAGCGAAGGACGCGTCCGCGCCGCTTCGCGGTGCCGCGTCTGCGCGGCATCCTTGACAGCCGCGTCGGGGCGGGGCGAACTGCTGATAGGCCCGATCGGCAACCGGCCGTCGGCCGCAGGGGCCAGCGCCAGGTCGAACACCGCGCGATCGTGCTCGCGCGTGAGCTGCCGGTCCAGCCACCGCAGAAGCTCACTCTTCGAAGAAATCGCCGGCATTCCTTCGTGATCCACGGCGGCGAGGACCGCGCCGCCGATCAGAATCTTGCGTCGCGTGTCCCGCTTGCGCTCGGTGCGATTCGCCCGTGCGAGCAACCGACTCTTCGCCGCTCGCAGTCGCGCTACCCGTTCGTCGATCGAGTGAATCCGGTCTTCGACCTTTTCATGCTGCGCCATCACATGACCTCCGATGGCGCGCATCGAGTGCAGCCGCAGTGCCACCAGGCGCGAGCGTGAGACGCGTTCGCTGATTCGAAAGCCGCCGGGCGCGTGGCACGTCGCCTGCAAGACGGCGAGAGCCGGCCAAAGGCGCACTTTGGCGTTTCTTCGAAACGCGCGCGCGTGCGCCTTTGGCCGGCGGAGATTTTTCGAATGGCTGCGTACGATCCGAACTACGACCTGCGCGGCGGCGGGCACGCGCGCCAGAGTGGCGGCTTCTATCACCTGTCGTTCCGGTCGGGGTCGCGCGGCCGCGGATCGTGCGCGAGCGCGGCGTGTGACTACATCACGCGCACGGACGAGTACGACGACCCCGATCGCGATCCGGCGATCTACACTGGGTCGGATCACATGCCGTCGTGGGCCAAGGACGACCCGCACGAGTACTGGGATGCGGCGGATCTGTTCGAGCGCGCGAACGGGCGGCTCTACGTCGCAGCCGACTTCGCGCTGCCGCGGGATCTCGATTCCGAGGACCAGATTGAGCTCGCTCGCGCCCTCGCTCAGGAGCTGACCGCCGAGCAGCAATTGCCATACACGTTGGCGATCCACGCCGGGCGGGACCGCGACGGAAACGAGCACAATCCGCACGCGCACTTGATGATCTCCGAGCGTCAGAACGACGGGATCGACCGCGACCGGCAGCAGTGGTTCAGACGCGCGGATCGTGCGCATCCGGAACGCGGCGGCGCGCCGAAGACGCGCGACTTTCACGGCAGCGAATGGGTCGAGCATGCTCGCGAGCGGTGGGCCGAGTTGACGAACGAGATGCTCGAGCGGAACGGCCGCAGCGAGCGTGTCGACCACCGCAGCTACGAGCGCCAGGGCATCGATCGTGAACCCGGCCAGCACTTCGGTCCGGCAGCCGCGCACATGGCGTCACGCGGTATTCAACACGAACGGTTGAGTGAGGCTGCAAAGGCGGCGGACACGACGGAGCGGTTGGAGCAGATCGAGCGATGGCTGGCTGGCATCGAAAGCGGCGCCGGTCGCGGCGGACCAACCGCCAGCGACAGTGCCGACGAACGCAAGCACCACGAACCGTCCAGAGGCTTTGATAGGACCGAGGATTGGAGCCCAGGGAGATAGCCATGCCGAGTGCCCTCGACACCTTTCGCGCGCAGCAGGAGGCCGCTGACGCCGTGTACGCGCGCCTCGTAGATGTGGCGGGACTACTCACTGAACTCCGGAAAACGGCGGACGGCCTGCAGCGTACGGACGAGCTGAAGCAGCTCCTCGAACGTCAGGAGCATTGGCTCACCGAAGCTCGAGCGACGATTGTCGAAGTGCAGCGCTGGCGCGAACTCGATGCGCGTCGATTGTGGGGGGGATGGGTCGCTCGATGGGTGGTCGCCGCCGCGTTTGCAATAAGCGCGGTGGCTGCGGCGGGCGCTGGGTACGCCGTTGTTTCCGAGCCGTATCATCGCGAGCTGGAATTGCTGCGACAACGACAGGAACTCTCCACTTACATCGAAGACCGCGTTCTGAAGATGACACCAACGGAACGTCGCCAATTTGACGCTCTGATGGATCGACCGGACCAGAAATCGGCGCAAACTCGACGCCGCAACTCGGCGAAGTGACTCCGATTTATCCTGCGCGGCGGCTTAGGTTGTGCTCTTCAATGGAATTCGTGAAAAAGTGTCGACTTCTCGGCGGGCTGTCGTTCGCGCTACTGCTCGGTGTTCCCTCACAAGCTCTCGCTCAGTACGGACTCGGCTACGTTCATCCTTTGTTCGTCCTTTCGGCCCGAGAGCCGGTTTTGACAGAGAGCGCCCCGACCTCGCGATCGCTGGCCATGGGCGGCGTGCATTGCGTCTCGGGACTCGCCGATGACGCGCTGGCGTGTCCCGCGAGTCTCTTGCTGTCGACTGGAACCGATATCGTTCTCTCTGCCGGGCCGTTTTTCTATAGCCGGAACGAGCCGCCGACAACACCGACGTTTCTGTTCGGGCAACTTGGTGGATTTCTCATGCCAGTTGATTTTTCTGGCACTGGTTCTTCCGTCACGCCGGTGGCATTTGGAGCGATCGCTATTCGGCGACCCAGATGGGCAGTGGCGGGAGTCTTCGATGCGACGAATCGTGCTGAACATCAATTCGACACGCTGCCATCGGTTGTCGGCCGGAACGAGAGCGGGCATTCCGCTTTTCTACAGGTAACCGCATCTGGAACGGCGTCGGTGTCTCAAGCCACAACAAAGGTCGGCGGAGCGTTTTCGCTCGCCCCAATCAGAGAGCGCCTGTTCGTCGGCGGAGCGGTATATGCCGTCCATTTTCGATATGACGTCAACGCTGCCGTCTCTGAAACCTGGGTCGGTGACTTGTTCCCATTAGGACCAGTAAAAGCGGTAGAAACCGAGTCGATCACATTTGACGAATGGCAACCAGGGTGGGCGTTAGCTGCGAGTGTTAGAGTTGTTCCGCACTTCGCAATCGTGGCTCGATGGCAAGTCGAGCCGCAATTTGACGCGACCCGAACCGCAGCTCGCCGACCACTGGCTGCTGGGACCCAACTTGGGGCCACGAGTTCTGCCGCCGCTCAGCTTCAACTTCCGGAGGTTAGAGCCGTAGGTGTGATCGTGACGGCGAAGAACACAGTGTTCGCCACTGAACTGTCTCGAATCTCCTTCGGCAACGCATTTCAATCCACGTCGGCCGACTGCGGCAGTTTGATTGGAATAGGTTGCCCGGGGTGGGGCTGGTCGGAAACTCTCTCCGGAAATACGGGACTGCAGCCATTCGAAGATAACAAGTTAGTTGGTACGTCAGACGCCTTCGTCCTTCGCGGTGGTATCGAGCAGACGATCCCGATTCGCGCGGGGTATCTGCGCCTGCGCGGCGGAGCTCATGTAGAACAAGGGCACGCGCTCCTTGAAGTCCTTCCCAGTTACGTGACGTCGACGCCAAACGGCAATCCCGGAGACGGGTTTCCGACTCGTGAAGACGTGAACGTTTGGTCTGCGGGCATTGCATACGCTTGGAAAGACATGGAGCTTGGAGTTGGTTTCGCAACGGGAAACAACCAGACACGTATTACGTCTGATTTTCGGCTTCGTCTACCTTAGCGTCGGTCCCGTTCCGCGCTCGCCACGCCAAATCGCCATGATCGCCACCTGATGGTCATCAGTGAGGTAGGAGATGTGATGCTTCGTTTCGCGCAGCATGAGCCGACCGGTGGCTGCCCCCACAAGGGACGTTTACGAGCAACTATGCAACTGATCTCGCGAAGGCAACCGGATATTCAACGAAAAGTGCATGCTGGCAATAACAGCTTTCACCCTGGCAAACGCAGCGGAACGCTCGGGTCGCGCGTCGTCAATCGGCTCAACGATGATCCGGACGCACTGGCCCTCGCGCAGATCGAGATCACGCGTCGGCTTGAGCACTCCGTCGGTGTAGATAGCCTCGATCAATTGCCGCACCGGAACTGCTGCCGATCGTTAGGTTCGACCGAGCCAGTAGGTCGGCCGTCGTTTCAGGTTCATGATCGCGACGACGCGAACAACCTCAGGACGCAGCGTGTAGAGAACCGCATACGGGAAACGGGGAATTAATCTGCGCCGCACGGCGCCGACGACTGCGTATCCAGCCTCCGGACGCTCAACAATTGACGCGCAGCAGCGTCCCACCTCGTTCAAGAACGCGGCGCCGAGGCCTGCACTCTCCAGGTCGTAGTACTGCGCTGCGTCGTTGAGTTCTTGCTCGGCGAGCGAGTTGAATGAGACGATCACTTCAGACGGGCGCGGGCAGCTCGGAACACTTCATCGGCCGGGCGTCCGCTTGATGGGTTCGCGTCCCAGGCCTGATCGCGCCGCTGTGCCTCCTCCGCCCAAAGTCTTGCGTTTTCCTCGTCGGAGAGGGTTTCGAGACTGTGCAGCAGGCGCTCGGCAAGCCTCGCCCTATCGCGAGGCGCGAGCTTGAGCGCTTCGATTTCGAGTTCTTCAGTGCTCATGACGAGACCCTTCTGCGGCAAATTCGACCACGGCTTTTACCTGCTCCCGCGTGACGGCAAACTGCTCCAGCAACTCGTCGATCGTCATCCCGCTTTCGAGATTTTCAAGAATGGTCGCCACCGGCATTCTTGTTCCCTTTCAACACCCAGGCGCCGCTCATCTTGCCGGGAACGCTCTCAACCGCTGAGCACTTCGACCAGTCGGGCAGCGCCATGTCGAGATCATTTTACGTCCGACGACAGGAGTGCCTCGCACGCAGCATCGAGCGCCGCCACCGCCTGGCCTTCCGTGACGGACGGAAAGTCGTCTAGGAAACTCGCCGAGCCCGTGGCCGCGTTCAAGGTAGTCGAACAGATTCCGGAGCGGCACCCGCGTCCCGCGAAACACGACAGCGCCACCCAGGACCTCGGGATCCGAATGGACCACGTCGGCAAAACGCGCTTGCATGACCGATTCTACGACCGGCGCTGTGCCGGTTTTTGTGCCGGTCTGCGGCGTTCTGAGCGTGATTTAGCGTGACGCTCAGTGAGATGTTCGATAGCCCTTAACCCACTGGCGCAGCAGACGATCCGGCGATTTCTCCGCGTCGATCATTGATCCGTCGGATCGGCCTCTTTTTCACTTTCAAGGCCAAAACACGGGTTCGAATCCCGTTGTTGATCAAATCGTGCAGTCGACCGCTGAATCACGCGGAAGGTCACCCTGCGCGTGCGCTCACCCCCGCCCTCGGACACACTGTGCGCCTCAGGTCAGCCCGCCGGCGCATCATGGGATGCGTCGCGCGCTCCGCACCAAAGGTGTCGAAGTCGAAATCTTGGCCACCGGCTCGCCCTCATGGGTGCGAGTGTTCACCAGCGGTGCTGAAGCGACGGCATGGCCGGAAGAGGAACGGGACGCGTGGGAGCGAGACGGTGCGTAACCGCCGTGTCGCCCCGACATGATCGATCAACTCGGTACGGCAACCACCTCCCCGATCATCACATCAGGAGCGCCTCCGTAGTAGTTGGGGACGTCCGCCCGCACGTCCGCCGCTCGTGGGCTCTGCGTCGCGGTCTGCACCGCGGCTGGTGAATCAAAGTACGCCGAAAAGATCACCGCATACGGCGGTGCTGAACCATCAGCCGATCCGCTGACCTTGACGACTTCGAGGTTCCGGAGGCCCAAAGGCCCAAATACGCTTGCCACGAGGGGCAGGTGTGTCGACACGTAGTAGCCTTCATCGAATGGGACACCGTGCTTGTAGCAAACTCGCAAGACCGTCATCGAACCCTCCTGGCTGGCTGGCAGGTGCAGGACGTCGCCGCTGCGAACGTCACGCTGGCTGTGGTGTCGCCATCCGCCGATGTTAACTCACGCGGCTGAGGGTCTATACCGCAGGGAACCACCGATCGATTTGCCGCCGCAACCGGTTGGTCTCCGTTGAAGAGGCGCACCCGGCGGCGTTCTATCGCCTCGGAAAGACCGCGATGTACGTTGCACCCCAAGCGTTGTAGTGACTGACAACGTGCCGTCCCAGCGCCGCCTTCCAAACTGTCTGGCGGGCGTTCTTGATAACTTCCACGGAGACTCCGACCACGCCGCCGATCTCACAGACGATCTTCGTACCGTCTGAATCCTGAGGGCGTGCTCTTCTACAAGGTCTGGAACGGTCACGCCATCCGACTGCGCACGCAGATCGACGACATGCCAGCGTTCGAGGGCAAGCTGTCGAGAAACCAGGCCTGAGCGGTCGTCGAGTACCTGAAGACCCTGAGAATGCCCCGCCCGTGAAGGCGCTTGTACTTCTGTGACATTTTCGATGAGCCGGCGAACTTGATTGTCGCTGCCGAAGGGGTCACGCCAAGGTCACTCGAAGGCGGACCTTCACAGAGCGGCCGGATGGCGAAAGTGGCGACGCAGCGAACGCCCTATTGACGCTGAAGAATACCTATCGGCGGTGGTGGCCCCTGCGCGAAAGGCCCGTTGCAACTGCTGCCGCTGTAGCTACTCGCTTGGAGCAGGAGTCCGCTCTGTCCGCCCACGTTGATGCCGGGGCCTGGCGACCAGCCGGAGTATGTCCAGTTCGCCGTTAGGTTCGCCGGACACGCGCCAGTGAATGACACCGTCGTCACGGCGGTCATCGCCTGGGGCGGCCCTGGAAAGATGTTGGTCACCGTGCCGGTCACTGTGCCGGTCCCAAGGTTCAGTGTGTTGCCATTCCCAAACGTGACCGATCCCGTGAGATTACCGCCGCTGACGTCGCCGCCCTGCGCGAGAGTCCACGTCCACGTCCCGCCGCCGAGAGCGGGCGACAGAGGACCCTTCCACGTCCCCGTGACGGGAAAGCGCGTGGCGCTCAAATATGACATCACGGGGCTGCCGCTGAAAGTGCCGTTTGTGATCGAGTTCCCCGCGCAGTCCTTCCCACTGAAGGTGCCCGACATGCTGTTCGTTGTGTTCGGGCCGCTGCTGGTCATCGTGTTCGTACTGCTCACGATGGCCGTGCCACTGAGACTGCCGCAACTCTGGCTTTGACTGCCAGTCTGGCTGAAATTGAAACTGATCGTATTGCCCGAGACGGTGCCCGCAAACGATCCGCTGTGACCGAGCGCATTGATACTGCCGGTGACTTGGGCGCCGGTCTGAGTCACGACCAGCGCGAAGCCGCTCGCGCCCACCTGATCGGCTGATGACTGTCCGTCCCAGCCAGCCGGTGCCGTGGTGCTCACATTCACAGTCGGGGGTTGCGCGGCCGGCACACTAGGAGCGGTGGGCGCGGGGCTGCTACTGCTCCCGCTGCTGCCGCCGCAGGCAATGGTCAACAGTACGCCGGCTGCGAGGAGGGTCATCCATTTCGGCGAAACCACTATCGACCGCTGCGATGATCGGGACGATCCCGCAGACTCGCCGTCTCTAGGAAAGCTCATCCGGCAACATCGCCGGAAAGCCTAGCAAAGGGTTGCCCTCGAAGGCAAGGCGCGGCGTCCCGGAGGTCGACCATGAGCGTACGCTCCATGTACGTATCGTGAAACCGCGGATGCCGTTCCGTTTCTCTGGTGTGACGGACACACGGCCATCCAGCAGTTTCGAAACAGTTTGACGCGCCTGCGGCACATGTTTGCGCAGCAGCCCACGCCAGTCCTTCCGCAACGTCTGGATGTAGCGCTCCAACGCCGCTCGAGCGCGCTCCGACACGGCGGCCGAAGATCGCTCGGAGGTCATCATGCGTCGGCACGAACGAGCGTCGACGCTCCTGACGTCCAACCGACCGGTCGACGATTGGGGAAAGCTGCTGAGCGACACTGCCGCGGTCACGGCGCTGCTCGATCGGCTGCTGCATCATGCGCACGCGCTGAAGTGCGGGCCACGAAGCTGGCGGACGAAGGTCCAGACCGTCTTGCGCGCCGCGCAGGACCCCACGTAAATTGTTTGGCCGTGGAGGCAAGGTCCCATGACGAACAAACAGCCAGCAACCACAGCGCGTTCCAACTCTGCACCATCGCCTGCGCTGAAGCGGCTCGGCGACAAACTGGTTGGCACATGGAGGCTGACCGGTGGCGCAGAAGGCACCGTCCGGTTTGAGTGGTTGGAAGGCCGTCACTTCCTGATACAGCACGTGGACCTGACCGTCCGTGGGCGCCAGATCAAGGGCATCGAAGTGCTCGGCCACCTCCACCGAGTCAACGAGCCACCGAGCGACGAGATTTGGACGCGGTTCTACAGCTTCCTCGACGGCTTGACCCTTGACTACGTGTACGAACTCGACGGCAACGCGCTGACAATCTGGTTTATGAAAAAGAACTCGGACAACCGTTTCCGTGGTGCTTTCACCGCCGACGGGACGTCATATTCCGGTGCGTGGTCGTGGCCCGGCGGTGGGTATAAAGTGGCCGCATCACGAATCAGCTGAATCACACGTCTCGGTCACTACCCGCGGTGGCCGGTTTTGCGGTGTCGACAACCGGCCGGCTTTTAACGGTCCACCGAGGTACGATCTTTCCGGACACGCACTATGGCCATCGTCACGAGCTGCTTCCGTGCCGCCATCGGGGTCGCGGCAATGATCGTCCTGCTGCCGGCGCTGGCTGGCGCTCAGGGGGCCATTCAAGGGACCTTGACCGACGAATCCCACTCGCCGCTTTCAGGTGCGCTCGTTCGGGTGACGCGTGGCAGCGAGTCCATCCGCACTGTCGTGACAACAGCGACGGGCGCGTTCGAGATTGGCGCTCTCCGGCCGGGGACGTACTCAGTCTCGTTTGAGCTCCCGGGGTTCCGGATTGCGTCGCGCGACGCAGTAACCGTCGGCAGCGAGGCGGTTCGCATCGATGCCGTCGCAACGGTCGAGCGATGCCCCGGAATCCGCCCGGGCGAGCAATGCGTTCAAAATTCGTTGGTCGAACGTCCCATCGAATGGGCGGACGTACCCTGCGAATCGGTTGCGCTCACTCAACACGGAGGATTGGTGTTCTCACCAGAGTATGCCCACGTTCTGGAATACCGGCGTGGTGGTCGCGCAACCTTGTCAGTCGAGACTGAGTTTGGTCAACGGATCACATATGAGGCATCGATTGACATGGCAGAGTTCGCGCGCCTCTGCTCGTTGATCGATCATTTTGGTTTCGAGCAGATGAAGCCCGGTTACGTCGCGAGCGGCTACGACAACGCGGGTTTCGAGGTGAACGTCAACCGCGCCGGAACCGAGAAACGCGTTCGGGACGAAGGGTTCGTCGGACCGCTGGAGTTGTTTGCGATCCGAGACTCGATCGAAGCGATCCGCGCGACGCTCACATGGAAGCCGCAATGAGTGCGATTACCGGCGAGGCTGATAGGCGCCGAGCGTCCTCTCGCAGAGTTCGTACCATTGCTTCATCAGTGCTTGCCGGCGGCTGGTCGTGCTCACAGTCAACTGCTCTCCGGCCCAATGCCGCCACGTCTTGGGCGTCATTCCGTCAAATCCAACGACGAGCCAAATCACGACGGCCGCGGGCCCGAGCACCCCACGGACCGTCTGTGAATTGCGCCGGCGATAAAGGACGAACGTCGTGGATAACGTCAACATGTACACCACACCGACGAGCGCAAACACATTCCTGAAGTCATTTCCCCACGACAATACCGCCGTCGTCGTCTACACGTGGACGGGAAAGGGCACCATCACCCGATCGCCTCGAGCGCCAGCACCGCGCCCGTCACGATCAGCCCGGCATACACCAGCCGACGAAACAGCACCGCCGGCACGCGGTCGTTGATCGCTCGTCCGATCAACACCGCGGCGGCCACCGCCGGCAGCGACCACGCAAAGTACCTCGTCACGCTCCCGCCCCACAGGCCGATGCGTCCGTAGCCAATCATCCCGGCGACGCTCGCCGGCAGAAAGTACCCCTGCAGCGTCGCGCGGAACTGCTGCGGCGACCACCCCCGCCGCATGCCGTAGACGACGAGCGGCGGACCGTTCATGCCGTACGCGCCGCCCAGCACGCCGGCGGCGAAGCCGCACGCAATCAACCACGGCGTGTGATGGCCGTCGGCCGCGTGACGCCGTCGAGCGGCGAGCGCGTACGCCGCAAACGCGATGACAATCACGCCGAGCAGCAGCTTCACGACCCGGTCGTCCACGCGTGCGAGCAGCAGCAGGCCGAGCGGAATGCCGACGAGCGTCGCCGCGACGAGGCCGGCGGCGCTGCGGAGGTCGATCCTCCGCCAGTCCTGCAACACGATCGCGCTCGCGACGACGATCGACACGAGCACGGCGAGCGGAGCGGCCAGCGCCACCGGCGTGCGCAGCGCCAGCAGCGGCACCGCGACGAGCGCCTCGCCGAACCCGAGCGTCGAGCGGATCAGCGTGGCGACGAAGATGACGAACACGATGTAGGCCGTGAGCGAGTGCCCCCACGCGATGGCCGCGTTCATCGCGGAAAGTGTACAACGCACGAGGGACTACAATTCGTGACGTGCCGGACCGATCGCCCACGAGCCACGAACGGATGGCGGGACGCCCGTGGGATGCGTCGTACCGCGATGGTCCCGCGCCGTGGGACATCGGACGTCCGCAGCCCGCCGTCGTGCGCGCCGCCTTGCACGGCGGATTCGTCAGCCCCGTGCTCGACGCCGGCTGCGGCACGGGCGAGAACGCGCTTCATCTCGCCTCGCTCGGGTGCGAGGTCGTCGGCGTCGACGTCGCGGAGACGGCGCTGGCCATCGCGCGCCAGAAGGCGATCGAGCGATCGATCCGCGTCGAGTTCGCCGCCGCCGACGCGTTCCATCTGGAACGACTGGCTCGCCGCTTCAAGACGGTGCTCGACTGCGGGCTCTTCCACACGTTCGACGCCGAGGAGCGTCCTCGATACGTCGCGAGCCTCGCGTCGACGATCGTTTCCGGCGGCGTGCTGTATGTGCTGTGCTTCAGCGACGCCGGCCCCGATACCGGTCCGCACCCGGTCAGCAGGAACGATTTGATGGCCGCGTTCGACGCCAGCGCCGGTTGGCACGTCGCCACCGTCGAACCAGACCGGCTGCAGACGCGATTTCACGACAACGGCGCGCCCGCCTGGTTCGCGATGATCACACGGACGTAGCGCGCGAACCTGATAAGCTCCACGCGCACCATGCGGCGCGCGATCGGGCTGGCCTTGCTGGCCGCGGCGTTCGTCTCCATCTACGTCGGCAAAGCGTCGCGGCGGATGCCTGACTTCTTCGTCTACTGGCAGGTCGGCGCCCGGGCGGCGCACGCCGAGCCGATCTACCGCGTCAGCGACGGCGAGTATCAGTTCAAATATTTTCCGGAGTTCGCGCCGCTGGCCATTCCGATCGGCGCGCTGCCGCTACGCGTCGCGAAGGTGGTCTGGTACGCGGGGCTGGTGGCGGCGTTCCTCGCGGTGCTCCGCCTCGCGCTCCGCGTCCTGCCGGAACGGCGCAAGCCGGCCGCGCTGCTCGTCACGATTCTGATCGTGGGGCTCGGCAAGAGCTACGCCGAGGAACTCGTGCTGGGCCAGATCAACCTGCTGCTGACGCTGATCGTCCTCTGCACGATCCTCGCGCTCGCGCGCGGACGCGACATCCTCGCCGGGCTCCTGATCGCGCTCGCCGTCGTCGTCAAGCCGTACGCGCTGATCCTGACGCCGTGGCTGCTCGTGCGCGGACGATTCCGCGCGATCGCGGCGGCGATCGGCGGCGGCGTCGCCGCGTTCCTGCTGCTCGCGGCCGTGTACGGACCGCGCGCCGCCGTCGCGCTGCACGTCGCGTGGTGGCGGACGGTTCGGGACACGACGGTCGGCACGCTGATGCATCCCGAAAACGTGTCGCTGGCGGGGATGTACGGCAAGTGGTTCGGCGCGACGCCAACCGCCGCCTGGCTCACGGCGGCCACCGCGCTGGCGCTGCTGCTCGCGGCGGCGATCGTCATGTTCGCTCGGCGCGGCGTGGCGCAGCCCGACGGCCTCGAACTGGGCCTGCTGATCGCGCTGACGCCGCTGCTGTCGCCGCAGGGCTGGGACTACGTGCTCGTCGTGTTCACGCCGGCGGTCGCGTACGTCGTCAACTACGCCGACGCGCTGCCGCGGCCCGTGCGCTGGCTGACCGCGCTCGGGATCGCCGCCGTCGGCCTGACGCTCTACGATCTCCTCGGCCGCCGACTCTTCTATCTGCTGATCATGAACTCGGTGACGACGCTGGGCGCGCTCGTGATCGTCGGGTCACTCGTGCTGCTCCGTCTCCGAAAAGCGGCCTGAGGGCGGATCAGTCGTCGTCGTCGGGGCGCTGGCGGCGCCGTTTCCACTCGGTCGACTGCCACCACCGGTGGAGGGCCTGCCCGGCAAATATCGCGACGAGGAACGTGCCGAGCACCCACGGAATATAGGCGTCGAACATCTACCCCCACAGTATCGCCCGAACCGGCGCTATTATGAACGGGATGCTGGCGCCGCTCGCGCTCGCCCTCGCCCTCGCCGCGTCGCATCAGGACGCGTCCGATGCGCCGCGTCTCCCGGTGTCGCTCGCGCACATTCGCGCGGGGCTGCAGCGCACGCCCGTCCTCCGCGTCGACGCGCGGCCGCCCGAGCCCACGTTCCGGACGGAAATCGTGCAGCATCCGTACTTCATCGAGATTCCGCACACATGGACGTTCGGCGGTGGCGGATACGCCTCGTCCGCTCCGGCAGCGACGCCGGGCGCGCTGCCGCCCGGAACGGCAATGGTCGGCGGCACCGATCTCCTCCCGCTGGTCACCGGCGCGGCGCGTGCGGTGCGCGAGCACGCGGCTCACCGCGAAGTGCAGCAGGCGTTCGCCGACTTCTGCGCGAAGTACTCGTGCGTGCTGCGGTAGCCGCCGCGCGCCATCGCCGCACGGCGACGCCGCGGAACCGTCAGCGGGTCTGCAGGTCGCGCGCCACGTAGCGGGCGAGCCGCCGCGAGGCCAGATTGGCTTCGAACAGGTGCCCGCGGAGCGAGTGCGTGAAGCCGACGAAGTACAGCCCGCGGCGGGCTGTCGGCGCACCGGCCACACCGATCGGCACGCCGTCACCATCGAGCAGATCGGCATCCCCGAGCAACATCTCGAGCCCGGACGCGAATCCTGTAGCCGCGACGATCGCGTCGAACGGTTCCGCGCGGCCGTCCGCGAAGACGGCGCCGTCGGGCGTGAGCCGCTCGACCGCTGGACGCACGGCAACGCGCCCGCGCGCCAACGCGTCGACGAACCCGACGTCGATGAGCGGCACGCGCCGGGTCGAGTACGGATTGAACACCGCCGCGGGCATGCCGTAGCGCGTCAGGTCGCCGATCGTCAGCCGCGCCGTCAGGCGGCCGAGCGCATTCGACAGCGCCGATGGCAGCGCGCTCAGCAGGATGCTCGTGCGCTGCACCGGCATGCCGAACGGATCGCGCGGCACGATCGGCGGCGGCGTGCGGATGCTGATCGTCACCGTCGCGCCGCTGTCGGCGAGATCCGTCGCGATCTCGGCGCCGCTGTTGCCCGCGCCGACGACGAGCACGCGCTGGCCGGCGTAGGGCGCACCGGTGCGGTACTCGACCGAGTGCGTCAACCGTCCGTCGAAGCGATCGCGTCCCGGCCACGCGGGCACGATCGGCCGACGGTACTGCCCCGTCGCGATCACGACGACCGGCGCGCGCCAGCGCTCGCCGTCCGCGGCGATCGCCTCCCATCCGGGCGCGTCCGCCGCGCGGCGGATCGTCGCGATCGTCACGCCGGTGACCAGCGTCAGGCCAAAGTGGCGCGCGTACTCCTCCAGATACGACACGACATCGTCACGCGAGAGGTACTGCGGATAGCGTCGCGGAATTGGAAAGTGCGCGAGACCGGAGAACCGACGCGTCGTGTGGAGGTGCAGTCGATCGTAGCGGCGCGCCCACGTGCCGCCGATCGCCGCGTCCTGCTCGAGGACGAGCGCGTCGATGCCGCGGTGGCGGAGCGCGCCCGCCGCCGAGAGCCCGGCGGCGCCGCCGCCGACGACCACGACGGATGAGGTGCGCACTGGACTGGAGGTTGCTTACCGCTCGATGGACATGACTGCGTGGCTGAAGCGCGCCGAGCAACTGTTCTGGTCGATCGACGCGCTCCTGTTCGTCGTCGCTTACACCGCGCTGCTGCTGATCATTCCGACCCCGTCCCCGCGGTGGCGTGCGCGGTTCCGGCTTTCGGCGTCAGGCGAAGAATCTTCCCGCCGTTCCCATCGGTGAGCACGTAGAGCGCGCCGTCGGGACCGGTCGCGACGCCGCGAATGCGCGTGTTCAGTTCCGTCAGCAGCCGCTCTTCGGAGACGACGCGCTCGCCGTTGAGGACGAGGCGAATCAGCGACTTGGCCACGAGCCCCGACACGAACAGGTTGTCCTGCCACGCGGGGAACTGCTTGCCGGTGTAGAACGCGATGCCTGACGGCGCGATGTCCGGCGTCCAGAAATACACCGGCTGCTCCATCCCGTCCTGCATCGTTCGATCGTTGTTGATCGGCTGTCCCGAGTACTCGCGGCCGTAGCTGATGACCGGGAAGCCGTAGTTCTTGCCCTTCGCGACCGCGTTGATCTCGTCGCCGCCGCGCGGTCCGTGCTCGCTCGTCCAGAGCTGACCGGTCTTCGGGTGGATCGCGACCCCCTGGATGTCGCGGAAGCCGAGCGCGTAGATTTCCGGCTTCGCGCCGGCGCGCGAGACGAACGGATTGTCCTTGGGGATCGATCCGTCAGGGTTGATGCGCAGGATCTTGCCCATGTCGCTGTCGAGCTGCTGCGGCTGCATCCAGTCGACTGCGTTTTCGCCGACGCCGCCCGGCACGGTCGACGTGATGAGCAGCGTGCCGTCGTTCGCCTGAATCAACCGGCCGCCGGTTCCCTCCGCGTCGAGCAGCACCTTCAGGTTCTCGAGGCGGCTGTCGTCGGCCGACAGCGTGGCGCGCGCGACGAGCAGCACGCCCGGGCTCTTGACCTTCGCGGCGTCGACGCCGTCGGGCAGCACGGTGTAGGTCAGATTGATGGTCCGGTTGGAGGCAAACGCGCGGTCGGCGCGCACTTCGAACAGCCCTTGCTGGGTGTAGAGATTCGCAGGCAGCCCTTGCACCTCGGCGATCTTGCCGTCGGGCGTCACGATCTTGATATGACCGGGCCGTTCGCCGACGAGCATCCGGCCGTCGGGCAGGAAGCTGAAGCAGAAGGCGCGCGTCAGCCCTTCCGCGACCGTCTGCACCTCGTAGGTCGACGCTTTCGCCGGGTGCGGCG
>Ga0070741_10005670_pt1 | contig 27467 bp, 32 predicted proteins | sample Coa_R1_4_FD_66440 | JGI IMG/M metagenome (GOLD analysis project Ga0070741, IMG submission 66440) | Surface soil microbial communities from Centralia Pennsylvania, which are recovering from an underground coalmine fire - Coalmine... | ecosystem: Environmental > Terrestrial > Soil > Unclassified ...
GAAGAGCTACAAGATGATCCGCCGCATGGGTCCGCTGCAGGGCGTGCTCAAGCTGATCCCCGGGCTCGGCTCCCGTCTCGAGGGGCTCGACCAGGTCGACGACCGCCGGCTCGCGCAGGTCGAGGCGATCATCCTCTCGATGACGCCGCACGAGCGGCGCGTGCCGCGTGCGATCGACGCCTCGCGCCGCAAGCGCATCGCGGCCGGGAGCGGCACGACGCTCGAGCAGGTGAACCAGCTGATCGAAGGCCGCAAGCAGATGGCGAAGCTGATGAAGGCGATGGGGCAGGGCAAGCTGCCCGCGCTCCCCGGCGGCGCAGCGCCTACCATGCCGAGCGGCAAGCCGCGGCCGAGCGCGACGCGGAAGCCCTCCAGCAAGCGACGCAAGAAAGCGAAGAGGTAATCGAATGGCAGTGAAGCTCAGGCTGACGCGGGTCGGCTCGAAGAAGAACCCGATCTACCGCGTCGTCGCCGCCGACTCGCGCTCGCCGCGCGACGGCAAGTTCATCGAGATCGTCGGCCGCTACAACCCGCAGACCGAGCCGTCCCTCATCGAGCTCGACGAGGAGAAGGTGCGCGGCTGGCTGCAGAAGGGCGCCCGTCCGACCGAGCCGGTCGCCCGCCTGCTCAAGGCGAAGGGCATCTCCTAGCGGCATGGCCGAGCTGCTCGCCGAGCTCGCACGGCGGCTCGTCGACGAGCCGGACGCCGTGCGCGTCGAGCAGGTCGAGGGCGACGACGGCGCGCTCGTCCTCCGTCTGCACGTCGCCGAGGCCGACGTCGGCAAGGTGATCGGCCGGCAGGGCCGGATCGCGCGCGCCCTGCGCACGGTCGTCCGCGCCGGCGGGCCGAACGCAGGGCGGCGGCTGCAGCTCGACATCGTCGGCTGATGCCGGTCGCCGCGCTCTACGACGTGCACGGCAACCTGCCGGCGCTCGAAGCGGTGCTCGCAGAGGTCCCGGGCGACGCGACGATCGTCGTCGGCGGCGACGTCGTCGCCGGCGGCCCGCAGCCGTCCGAGACGCTCGAGCGCCTGCGGGCGCTCGGCGACCGCGTCGTGTGGATCCGCGGCAACGCCGACCGCGAGCTCGGCGACGGCGAGGAGGGGCTCGCCCCGCCCGAGGAGCTCGAGAAGGTGCGCTCGCAGCTCAGCGAGGAGCAGATCGCGTTCCTCGTCGGATTGCCGCCGACGGCGACGATCGGCCGCGTCCTGTACTGCCACGCGACTCCGCGCAACGACCTCGACATCTTCACCGAGCGGACGCCCGAGGAGCGGCTCGTCGAGATCTTCGCCCCCGTCGACGCGGACGTCGTCGTCTGCGGGCACACGCACATCCAGTTCGACCGGACGATCGCGGGCAGGCGCGTGATCAACGCCGGCAGCGTCGGCATGCCCTACGAGGAGCGGCCGGGGGCGTACTGGCTCCTCGACCTCGAGCACCGCCGGACCGAGTACGACGGGGAGCCCGCCGCGTCTGCGAGCAGGGAGGAAGCGCTCGCGTTCTTCACCGAACGTGGTCTCTGAGCTCGTGCCCGTCGGGCGGGTCGGCCGGCCGCACGGCCTCGACGGCTCGTTCTTCGTCGACGGCCCGAGCGACCGTTTCGAGACGTTCGCGAAGGGCGCCACGCTCTACGTCGACGGCGAGCCGGTCGAGATCGTCGTCTCGAAGCGCGGCTCGCAGGGCCGGCCCGTGATCCGGCTCGAGCGTCGCGTCGCGCGGGGCACGGTGCTCGCAGTGCCGCGCGAGTCGCTGCCGGTGCTCGGCGAGGACGAGTACTACACGTTCGAGCTCGTCGGGCTCGCGGTCGAGGAGGAGGGGGGACGGCACCTCGGGCGGGTTCGCGACGTCGTCGATTACCCTGCGAACGACGTGCTGGAGCTCGACTCCGGCGTGTCGCTGCCGCTCGTCGAGGCCTGCGTGCGGCAGGTGGATCTGGAAGGTGGGCGAATCGTTGTGAGTCCAGGCTTCGCGGATCCCGAATGAAAGTCGACGTCTTCACCCTCGTCCCGCATGCGTTCGCATGGCTGACCGAGCAGCAGCCGATCGCCGGCATCCTCGGCACCGAGCTCGAGCTGCGGCTCGTGAACTACCGCGAGACGTCGCCGCTCCGCGCGGGCCAGGTCGACGACGAGCCGTACGGCGGCGGCGCCGGCATGGTGCTGCGCGTCGACGTCGTCGCCGCGGCGCTCGACGCCGTCTACGGCGACCGGCGGCCGCCGCGGATCGTCGCGCTGACGCCGCAGGGGCGGCAGCTGACCCAGGCGGTCGTCGAGGAGCTCGCCGCCGAGGAGCACATCGCGTTGCTCTCGTCCCGCTTCGAGGGCTTCGACGAGCGGATCGTCGAGCACCTCGCGACGGATGCGCTCTCGATCGGCCCGTACGTGCTCTCGAACGGCGACCTGCCGGCGATGCTCGTGCTCGACGCGGTCGCGCGGCGGCTGCCCGGCGCGCTCGCGGAGGGCTCGGGCGAGCTCGAGAGCTTCTCGGCCGAGCTCGGCGGCGGCCTCGAGTATCCGCACTACACGCGGCCGGCCGAGTTCCGCGGCTGGAAGGTGCCGGACGTGCTGCTCTCCGGCGACCACGCGAGAATCGACGCCTGGCGGCGGGAGCGCGTCCGGTGAGGGATCCGCTCGCCCGCATGTTCCCGGGGGTGCCGCGCGAGGTGCGCGTCGTCCTCGACTGGATCCTCACGATCGCGGGCGCAGTGCTGATCGTGCTCGCGCTGAAGGCCTGGATCGTGAACCCGTACCGGATCCCGTCGAGCTCGATGGAGCCGACCCTGCACTGCGCGAAGCCGGCGCCCGGCTGCGAGGCGCCCGGAGGCTTCTTCGACGGCTCCGACCGGGTGCTCGCGAACCGCTTCATCTACCACTTCCGGAACCCGAAGCGGGGCGAGATCATCGTCTTCGAGACCCCGCCCGCCGCCGCGCTCAAGTGCGGCGCCGGCGGCACGTTCGTGAAGCGGCTGATCGGCCTGCCCGGTGAGGACGTGAGCGAGCGGGACGGCTTCGTCTACATCAACGGCAAGCTCCTGAACGAGCCGTACATCAAGCCGGAGCGGCGCGACCACAACCCGCCGAAGAACTACGGCGTCGTCCCCAAGGGGCAGTACTTCTTCATGGGCGACAACCGCGCAGAGTCGTGCGACTCCCGCGTCTGGGGCACCGTGCCCCGCAAGAACCTGATCGGCGAGGTCTTCTTCGTCTACTGGCCGCCGTCCAGGATCGGCTTCCGCTAATCTGGCCCCTCGGCCCGCCGGGCCCTTCTTCTCATGAGCAACGTCATCGAGTCGATCGAGCGCGCCCAGCTGCGCAAGGTGCCGCGATTCAAGGCCGGCGACACCGTCCGGGTGCACTTCCAGGTGATCGAGGGCCAGCGCCGCCGCGTCCAGGTCTACGAGGGCATCGTGATCAAGCGGCAGGGCTCCGGAGCCCGCGAGACGTTCACCGTCCGCAAGCAGTCGTTCGGGGTCGGCGTCGAGCGCTCGTTCCCGCTGCACTCGCCGAAGATCGAGAAGATCGAGGTCACCGCGGTCGGGGACGTCAATCGCGCGAAGCTCTACTACCTGCGCGGCCGCGTGGGCAAGAAGGCCCGCGTCCGCGAGCGCCGCTACGGCCACGGCGGCACGCTCGAGCAGGCGGCGGAGGCGACGCTCGCCGCCGAGGAGCCCCTCGCGGAGGAGCCGGCCGAGGCCGAGGAGCCGGCGGCCGAGGAGCCGTCCGAAGCGGAGCCGGCCGCAGCGGAGCCGGCCGCAGAGGAGCCGGCCGCAGAGGCCGAGCCCGAGGCAGAGCCGGCCACCGCGGCCGAATAGCCGCCGGCAGACCCCTCCGCTAGATTCGGCGGTCGTGAAGGCGACCGGCCAGAAGCTCCTGCGGTTCGACCGGAAGCTCGGTGCGCGGTTCGTCGCCGGCACCGACGAGGCGGGGCGCGGCTCGCTCGCGGGGCCGCTCGTCGTCGCAGGCGTGCTGCTCGACTACGCGTGCCTGAAGGAGCACCGCGTGCGCCCCCTGACGTATCTGAACGACTCGAAGCAGTGCAGCGAGGAGCAGCGCGAGGACCTCTTCCACGCGGTGCTCGGGTGTGCCGAGAAGGTCGCGGTGCGCGTGATCCCGCCGGGCGACATCGACCGCAACGGGCTGCACAAGTCGAACCTCGCCGGCCTCCGCGCGATGCTGCAGGCGCTCGCGCCGCCGGCGGAAGCGTGCCTCGTCGACGGCTTCCGCCTCGGACCCTCGGCGCCGGAGCACACCGCGGTCGTGGACGGCGACACGAAGAGCGCCGCGATCGCCGCCGCGTCGATCGTTGCAAAGGTGACGCGCGACCGGCTGATGCGCCGGCTCGACGCGCTCTATCCCGCGTACGGCTTCGTGCAGCACGTCGGCTACATCACGCCCGCCCACTCGGCGGTCGTGCGCGAGCTCGGGCCGTCCGCCGTGCACCGGCGGTCGTTCCAGGCGCTCTGCTATCGGTGAACGACGCCGAGCGTCGCGCGGCACGCTGGTACCGGCTGCGCGGCTGGCGCGTGCTCGGGACGAACGTGTGGGCGGGCGGGAACGAGCTCGACCTGATCGTGCGGCGCGGCCGCGCGCTCCGCTTCGTGGAGGTGAAGTCCAAGGCGGGTCCGCGCTACGGCGATCCGGTCGCCGCGGTCGACGCCGAGAAGCAGCGGCGCGTGCGGCGCGCGGCCGACTCGTGGCTCGCCGCGCGGCCGGAGCTCGACGGCCTCGCGGTCGGATTCGACGTCGTCGCGGTGCGCGCGGGCTCGCTCGAGCGCCTAGCCGACGCCTTCGAGTAGCGCTGTCGCGGCTTCGAGGCGCTCCGCGAGCTGCTCGAGCTCGGCGGCGTCGCGCTCGTCGAGCGTCGACTGCTCGAGATCGGCGAGGAGCACGTCGAGCGCCGCGATCGGGTCGGGATCGCCGGAGACGCTCGGCGCTGCGGCGGCCGACTCTGCGAGCACGCGCGGGCGGACGCGCATGCGCACGAGCACGTAGGCGCTCGCGAGCACCGCAGGCAGGAAGAGCAGCGCGAGCAGCACCGACCCCACTCTAGGATCCGGGCATGACGGACTGGTTCGTGCGGAATGCGCGCGACCTGGAGTGGACGCGAAACGGCCTCGGCGCCTACTGCGACCTGCTGCAGGGAGGCGACGACGCGGCCGAGGAGTTCGCGATCAACCTCAACGTGCTCGGACGCGGCGAGCCGATGGCGCTCTACCACCACGAGCCGCACCAGGAGGGCTTCCTCGTCCTGCGCGGCGAGTGCGAGCTGATCGTCGAGGGCGAGTCGCATGCTCTGCGCCGGTGGGATTACGTCCACTGCTCCGCGGACGTCCCGCATGTCGTCGTCGGCGCGGGGGACGACCCCGCGCTCGTGCTCGCGGTCGGCAGCCGTGTCGGCGGCGGTCGCGCCACGTACCCGCCGGAGCCGCTCGCGGCGCGCTACGGCGCCTCGACCGACGACGAGCACGACGCGCGCGCCGCGTACGCGAGGTTCGGGCCGACGGACCCCGTGCCCTTCTCCGAGGAGTTCCTCGCATGACCTGGTTCGTGCGGAACGTGCGAGACCTCCCGTGGCGCGAGAACGAGCTCGGCGCGACCGTCGAGTTCGACGGCGGCGGGGAGCGGTTCCCCGAGTTCGGGATCAACCTCACCGTGCTCCAACCGGGTCAGCCGATGACGATGTACCACCGCGAGCGCTACCAGGAGGGCTTCCTCGTCCTGCGCGGGGAGTGCCTGCTGATCGTCGAGTCGCAGGAGGTGCCGCTCCGCCGGTGGGACTACTTCCACTGTCCGCCCGACGTGCCGCACGCGGTCGTCGGGGCGGGGGAGGGGCCCTCGCTCGTGCTCGCCGTCGGCAACCGCGTCGGACCGGACGTGATCCTCTACCCGCGCGACGAGACCGCGCTCGCCCACGGCGCGGGTGTCGAGGAGGAGACGCCGCACCCGCGGGAGGCCTACGCGCGCTTTACCCGCCCGGCTCCCGAGGTGCCCTTCCGCGAGGAGTTTCTGCCGGACTAGCGAACTGGGCGGCTCGTGGCCGTCACCCAGGACGAGCTGTATGCCGCGCTCGACCTCGAGCTCTCGTGGTCCGAGCGCGCCTTGCCGGAGCACGTGCGGACGAAGCACGTGCACCGCCTGCATCCGTATCACGGCAAGTTCATCCCGCAGCTCGTCGAGGTGCTGCTGGACCGCTACTTCGTGCGCGGCGCACACGTGCTCGATCCGTTCGCGGGGTCGGGAACGACGCTCGTGCAGGCGCTCGAGTCGGGCCTCGACGCCACCGGCGTCGAGCTCGCCGCGTTCAACTGCCTGCTGATCGGCGTGAAGACGGCGCGCTACGACGTCGACTCGCTCGGCGAAGAGCTGCGCGACGCGTGCGCGCGGCTCGACTCGCTGCCTGCGCGGCGGCGCGCGACGACGAGCGCCTATGTCCGCGCGTGGTATGCGCCGCAGGCGGCGGCGGAGCTGCTCGCGTTCCGCGAGGTCGTCGCCGAGTACGAGCACGCCGACGTCCTGCGCGTGATCCTCTCGCGTGCGGCGCGGTCGGCGCGGCGCGCGGCGCACTTCGACCTCGAAGCGCCGCGCGAGCCGCAGACGGCACCGTACTGGTGTCACAAGCACAAGCGCCTCTGCCGGCCCGTCGAGTCCGCCGTCGGCTTCCTGCGCCGCTACACGCTCGACACGCTGGCGCGGATCGAGGCGTTCGACGGGCTGCGCGACGCCGACCGCGCTGCGTCAGTGCTGCGCGGCGACGCGCGCGAGGTCCGCTACGACATCGCGTTCGACGGCGTCGTCACCTCGCCGCCCTATCCGGGACTGATCGACTACCACGAGCAGCATCGCTACGCGTACGAGCTGCTCGGCCTCGACGATGCACGCGAGCTCGAGCTCGGCGCAGCGGAGGCGGGAACCGGCCGCGCCGCGATCGAGTCCTACTGCGACGGAATCGCAGCGGCGCTCGCACGCGCGGCCGACGCCTGCGTCGCGGACGCACCGATCTGCATCGTCGTGAACGACCGCCGCGATCTCTATCCCGGCATCCTCGAGCGCGCCGGACTACGGCTCGACGAGCGGCTCCGCCGTCACGTCAACCGGCGGACCGGGCGCCGCGCCGGCGAGTACTTCGAGGACGTGCTCGTCGTGCGGAAGCACTGATCGGTAGAGCCGTCGCGGCGCCGCGCGGACCGAGCGGCTCGTAAACGCGCACAAGGAGACCACGAGCATGATCCCCGTCAGCCCCAGGACGGTGGGCGTCGTTCCCACATCCGCGAGCACGAACCCGACCGCGAGGAATCCCAGAGGGACGCTGCCGAAGGAGAGCAGCCAGACGATGCTCGCGACCCGCCCCTGCATGTGGTCCGGCGTCAGTGCGAGACGGTAGGCACCGACGGTCGATCCCCACGTCGGGTGAAGCAGGAACATGGCGCCGTAGACGGCGCCGATCGCGATCGCGTCGGGGGCTATCAGTAGGAGCGGCAGCAGGCCTGCCACCGCCGCCATTGTCGTCACCACGACCGTGCGCGTCGTCAGGCGTCTTGCCAGGTACGGCGCGGCCCACGAACCGAGCAGGCCGCCAACGCCGAGGAACACGAACATCACGCCGACCATTGCCGACGAGGCGCCCTTCTGGCGCGCGAGGACGATGACGACGAGATACAGAGCATTGAGGACGAAATCGCTTCCCGTGACGAGCAGCGCGGTCGTCCGCACGAACGGTTGTCGCCAGAACCACGCGAGCCCGGTCAGGATCTCGTGCGGGAGCCGACGCGACTCGGGCCGAGCGCGATCTTCCTGGAAGCGCGCCCGCACGAAGAACAGCGAGAGCACGGAGACGAGGAAGGAAGCGGCATTGAAGACAAACGGCGCGAGACGAGCGAGGCCGTAGAGCGCGCCGCCGAGGGCAGGACCGCCCAGAAGGGAGACGGAGTCTCTCGCTTCGTTTTGGGCCAGTGCCGACGGAAGCTGATGCTCGGCCACGACGCTTCGTAACGCGGCACGTTCCGCGATGCCGAAGAAGACCGTGCCCGTGCCGTTGATCAGGGCGACGACGACGATCTCCGCGAACGGGAGCCGGCCGATCGCGATTGCGAGAACGAGCGCCGCGTACGCGACACAGCGGATCGCGTCGCACGCGATCATCGTCCGCTTGCGATCCCAGCGGTCGGCGACGACGCCCGCGGGCAGGGTGAGAACGAGGAGCGGGATCGTGCCGGCGAACCCGACGACGCCGGCCTTTGCCGGCGATCCGGTGGTCGCGAGGACGAGCAGCGGGAGGGCGACGCCCGCGATGCGGCCGCCGAGCTGCGAGACGACCTGTCCGGCCCAGAGGATGTTGAAGTCGCGATTGCGCCGGAGGGAAGTCTCGGTCGTCGGTTGCGGCGCGGTCATCCGTCGGCATCTTCGCCCAAGCGTCTCGTCATCGCCTCGTCCTCGTCGTGCGGAAGCTCTGACGAAGCTGTGACGGTTCTCCCCGTACCGTCGAAGCGTGCTCGCACGCGCAATCACGCACGCACTCGTCGGCCTCGAGCCTCGCCGCGTCGAGGTCGAGGCGCACGTCTACGACGGGACCCCGGCCTTCGTCATCGTCGGCCTGCCCGACCGCGCCTGTGCGGAGGCGCGGCAGCGTGTCAAGGCGGGGATCGCGTCGGCGGAGCTCGAGTTCCCGCGCGGGAAGGTGACGGTCAACCTCGCGCCGGCGGGTCTGCGCAAGGAGGGCTCGGGCTACGACCTGCCGATCGCGCTCGCGGTGCTCGCCGCGTCGCGTCAGGTTCCGCACGATGCCCTCGACCGGCACGCCGCAGTCGGGGAGCTCGCGCTCGACGGGCGGCTGCGGCGCGTCGGCGGCGTGCTCGCGGTCGCCGAGGGCGCGCGGCGCATGGGCCTCGAGCGCGTGCTCTGCCCGGCGGACTCGGCGGCGGAAGTCGCGCTGGCCGGTGTGGAGCCCGTCGCCTTCCGGCACCTCGCGGACACGGTCGCCTACCTGCGCGGCGAGCGCGAGCCGGATCCGGTCGTCCCGCCGCGGGTCCACGACCCTCCGCCCGGCCCCGACCTCGCCGACGTCCGCGGCCAGGAGCGCGCCAGGCGGGCGCTCGAGATCGCTGCCGCGGGCTCGCACAATCTGCTGCTCGTCGGGCCGCCGGGCACCGGCAAGACGATGCTCGGCCGCCGCCTGCCCGGCCTCCTGCCGCCGCTCGACCTCGAGGCCGCGCTCGAGGTGACCCGCATCCACTCCGTGGCCGGGCTGCTGCCGCCCGAGCAGCCGCTCGTCGAGCGGCCCCCGTTTCGCGCGCCGCACCACAGCGCGTCGACGGCGGCCGTCGTCGGCGGCGGACCGGGCATCCGGCCGGGTGAGGCCAGCCTCGCGCATCGCGGCGTGCTCCTGCTCGACGAGCTCGCCGAGTTCGCGCGCCCGACGCTCGAGGCGCTCCGTCAGCCGCTCGAGGACGGCATCGTCTCGATCGCGCGCGCCGGCGGGCGCGCAACCCTCCCGGCGCGCTTCGTCGTCGTGGGGACGATGAACATGTGCCCGTGCGGCGGGCGCGGCGACCCCGAGCTGCGGTGCACGTGCTCGACGCAGCGGCTGAACGCGTACCGCGACAAGCTCTCGCACGCGCTGCTCGACCGCTTCGACCTCGTCGTGCAGATGCCCCGTCCCCGCGCGGCCGAGCTCGCCGTCGGACCGTCCGAGCCGACGAGCGCCGTCGCGGTGCGCGTCGCCGCCGCGCGCGCCTGCACGCCCCTGCGGCGCACGCCCGAGGCCGAGGAGCTCCTCACGCGCGCCGTCGACCGGCTGCCGCTCTCGGGCCGGGGCCGCGCGCGCGTGGCGCGCACCGCGAGGACGATCGCCGCGCTCGCGCAGGCCGACGCCGTCGCGGCCGAGCACGTGGCCGAGGCGCTCGCGTACCGCTCGCCGCGGGAGCTCGTCGCGTGAACGAGCTCGCACTCGCCGTCTATGCATCCGAGAGCGGGCGCCACCTGGTCGAGCCGCCGTTCGACCGCCGCTGGGGCGCGCACCTCCGCTCGTTCGACGCGAACACGTACGAGCGGCGTCTCGCCGAGCAGGGCATCCGCTTCGTCCCGCGCGCGCAGCTGCCGCCGCTACTGCGCGCGATCCACGACCCGCCGCCGGGACTCTTTCTGCGCGGACGCGCCGATCCCGACGTGCTCGCTCGCCCCGCCGTGGCGATCGTCGGCGCGCGTGCGTGCTCGGGCTACGGCGCCTCGGTCGCGCGCTCGCTCGGCCGCGAGCTGGCGCGCGCCGGTCTCGTCGTCGTCTCCGGGCTCGCACGCGGCGTCGACGCCGAGGCGCATCGCGGCGCGCTCGACGGCGGCGGTCCGACGGTCGCCGTGCTCGGTTGCGGCGTCGACCGCGACTACCCGTCCGCGCACGCGGAGCTCGCGCGTCGCATCGCGGAGACCGGCCTCGTCGTCTCGGAGTACGCGCCCGGGGTCGAGCCCGCGCCGTGGCGCTTCCCGGCCCGCAATCGCATCGTCGCCGGCCTCTGCGGGGCGGCCGTCGTCGTCGAGGCGCGCGAGCGGAGCGGCGCGCTGATCACCGCCGACTTCGCGGTCGAGGAAGGTCGCGAGGTCTTCGCGGTTCCGGGCGAGATCACGTCCTCGCTCTCGGCGGGAACGCACGCGTTGCTCAAGCTCGGCGCGTCGCCGCTCACGTCCGCGGCGGACGTTCTCGCCGCGTTCGGCCTCGACTCCGAGCCGGCGCCTCGGGATCGCGACGCGCTGCTCGACCTGCTGCCGGCGACGGCGGACGAGCTCATCCGGCGCACCGGACGGCCTGCAGCCGAGATCGCGCGGGCGCTCGTCGACCTCGAGCTCGCGGGTGCGGTTGCCTCGCACGACGGTCTGTACCGCGTCCAGTGACGCCCGGCCCGCGTGAGAAGATCGCCGCATGGCGTCGATCGAGGCTCGTCTCGCCCGCAACGAAGTCATGTTCCGGGCGATCAACGACCGCATCCGCGAGCTCGCGGGCCGCTTCGACCACGTGGCCGGCGAGGATCTGGCGTTCGTGTGCGAGTGCGCCGACGAGACGTGCGTCGAGCGAGTCTCGCTCAGCACCGTGCAGTACGACGACCTGCGGGCCATCCCGGCGCGGTTCGTGGTCGTGCCGGGGCACGAGGCGACGCCGCTCGTCGAGCGGGTGCTCTACCGCGGGCCGAGCTTCGTGATCGTGCGCAAGGTCGGCCTCGCAGGCGACATCGCTCGGGAGCTGACCGACCCGGCGTGAATCCGTACTGGCTCGAGGACGAGCCGGTGCCGCGCGCGTCTCCGCGCCACGACGGCACCGTCGACGTCGCGGTCGTGGGCGCGGGCGTCACCGGCGTGGCCGCCGCGCTTCGGCTCGCGGAAGGCGGCCTGCGGGTGCGCGTGCACGACGCACGCGGTGTGGCCGAGGGTGCGAGCGGCCGAAACGGCGGCTTCGCGCTTCGCGGCGGCGCGTCGCGCTACGACGTGGCACGCGACACCTACGGGGGCGAGCGGGCACGCGAGCTGTGGCACTGGTCCGAGCGGGCGCTCGACCGCATGGCGGCGCTCGCCGGCGACGCGCTCCGCCGGCCCGGCAGCCTCCGCCTCGCGGCCGACGAGGACGAGCGCGACGAGATCCGACGCGAGTACGAGGCGTTACGAGAGGACGGCATCGAGGCGGAGTGGCTCGACGAGCTCCCCGACGAGCTCGCGGGTCGGTTCCACGGCGCGATCGTCCATCCGCGCGACGGGACGCTGCAGCCGGCGCGCTGGGTCCGCCGGCTCGCGGCGCGCGCCGCCGACGCCGGCGTCGAGATCCGCGAGCACGACGCCGTCGCCGACGTCGCCGCGCTCGACGCGGAGCAGGTGCTCGTCGCCACGGACGGCTACGGCCACGGGCTCGTGCCGGAGCTGGCGGAGTCGATCTGGCCGACACGCGGGCAGGTGATCGTGAGCGAGCCGATCGACCGCGTCCTCTACGACCGCCCGCACTACGCCCGGCAGGGCTTCGACTACTGGCAGCAGCTTCCCGACGGGCGTGTCCTGCTCGGCGGCTTCCGCGACGTGTCGATCCTCGACGAGCTGACGGACGTCGAGGTGACGACGGAGACGATCCAGCGCTCGCTCGAGGCGTTCCTCGGCGAGCTGCTCGGCGAGGCGCCTCGAATCTCCCATCGCTGGGCCGGCATCTTCGGTCTGACGCAGGACCTGCTGCCGCTCGTCGGCCGGGTCCCGGACCGGGAGGGGCTCTGGATCGCCGGCGGCTACTCGGGGCACGGCAACGTGCTCGGCTTCGCCTGCGGCGAGCTCGTCGCCGACGCGATCCTCGGCGACACCGCCTCGCCGCAGCTCGAGCTGTTCGACCCCGCGCGCTTCGCCTAGAGGCCCGGCGGCGAGGTCGCGAGATGGGGATGTCCGACTACGTCAGGCGGCTGCGGGAGCTCGTGGGTCACGAGTTCCTGCTCATGCCGGCGGCCGTGTCGCTCGTTCGCGGCGACGGAGGCCGCATCCTGCTCGTGCAGCACGTCGAGGGGCGCTGGCAGCTGCCGGGCGGAGCGGTCGACCCCGACGAGCGGCCCGAGGAGGCGGCGTGCCGCGAGGCGCGCGAGGAGGCCGGCATCGAGGTCGAGCTGCTCGGGCTCGCAGGCGTCTTCGGCGGACCGGAGTACCGCATCACCTACGCGAACGGCGACGAGGCCGGCTGGATCGTGAACGTCTTCCACGCGCGCATCGCGTCCGGCGAGCCGCATCCGAACGACGACGAGACGCAGGCTGTCGGCTGGTTCACACCGGCCGAGATCGCGGCCCTGGAGCTGCACGCGTCCACGCGCCGCACGTTGTCGCTCCTGCTCTAGAGATTCTTCACGTCGGCGATCAGCTGGTCGACCGACGCCTTCGCGTCGCCGAAGAGCATCACCGTCTTCGGGTTGTAGAAGAGCGGGTTCTCGATCCCGGCGAAGCCGGGGTTCATCGACCGCTTGAGCACGACGACGGCGTTCGCCTCGTCGACGTTCAGGATCGGCATGCCGTAGATCGGGCTGCCCTGGTTCGAGCGCGCATCGGGATTCACGACGTCGTTGGCGCCGACGACGACGGCGACGTCCGTTCGCGAGAACTCGGGATTCGCCTCGTCCATCTCCTTCAGCTGCGGGTAGGGCACGTTCGCCTCGGCGAGCAGCACGTTCATGTGCCCCGGCATCCGGCCCGCGACGGGGTGGATCGCGTACGAGACCTCGACCCCCTTCCCCTCGAGCAGGTCGGCGAGCTGGCGGACGTCGTGCTGCGCCTGTGCGACGGCGAGCCCGTAGCCGGGCACGAAGACCACCTTGTGCGCGTATGCGAGCATCACCGCGACGTCCTCGGCGGTGGCGCTCCGCACGGAACCGCCGTCTCCCGCCGCAACGGCGGCCGCCGACGCGGTGACCTGACCGAACGCACCGAAGAGAACGTTCGTGATCGAGCGGTTCATCGCCCGCCCCATCATCAGCGTCAGCAGCGTGCCCGACGCGCCGACGAGCATGCCGCTCACGATCAGCACGTTCGACTGCAGCTCGAAGCCCGTCGCAGCCGCCGCGAGCCCCGTGAACGCATTCAGCAGCGAGATCACGACCGGCATGTCGGCGCCGCCGATCGGCAAGACGAACAGGATCCCGAAGAGCGCCGCGCCGCCGGCGAGCGCCCACAGCAGCCACTCGTGCTGGGCACCCGAGACGAGGGCGAGACCCGCTGCGACGCAGGCGAGAAACAACGCGGCGTTCACGAACTGCTGGCCGGCGTACGTGATCGGGCGCCCGCCGATCAGCTCCTGCAGCTTCGCGAACGCGATCATCGAGCCGGCGAACGAGATCGAGCCGATCAACGCCGAGAGCACGATCGCGAGCGAGATGTCGACCTTCGGCGAGCCGGGCTCGGGGAGAATGCGGTGCAGCTCCGCAAGCGAGATGAGCGCCGCCGCGCCGCCGCCGACGCCGTTGAAGAGCGCCACCATCTGCGGCATCGCGGTCATCTTCACGCGGCGCGCCGCCAGCGCACCGAAGCCGCCGCCGACGAGCATGCCGATCGTGAGCGCCCACCAGCTGGTGCCGCCCGTCTTGATCCACGTGACGACGATCGCGACGAGCATGCCGACCGCGCCGATCTGGTTGCCGCGCCGCGCGTGCGCCGGGCTCGAGAGGAAGCGCAGCGCGAGCACGAACGTCACGATCGTGATCAGGTAGAGCAGGTTCGAGAGGTTGGTGCTCACTCTTTGGGCGACCGCTCGCGCTTCTTGAACATCTCGAGCATGCGGTCGGTGACGACGAAGCCGCCGACGACGTTCGCCGACGCGAGCACGACGGCGACGAAGCCCACGATCCACTCGAACGGCCCCTTGTGCGGGAGCCCGAGCATCAGCATCGCGCCGACGATCACGATGCCGTGGATCGCGTTCGTGCCCGACATGAGCGGCGTGTGCAGCAGCGCCGGCACCTTCGAGATCACCTCGACGCCGAGGAAGATCGCGAGCACGAGGATCGTCACCTCGAAGACGAGCAGCGTGTTGTGGCTCACGCGGCAACCTCCTGTCTGCCGGCGACGCACGCGCCGGCGGTGATCTCGTCCGACCAGTCGAGCGCGAGCTCGCCGCCGGGCGCCAGGTGCACGAGCAGGGCCTGCACGTTGCGCGAGTAGAGCGTCGAGGCGTGGTACGGCATCGACGACGGGAGATTCAGGAGCCCGACGAGCGTCACGCCGTCGCGCTCGACCACCTGCCCGGGCTCGGTGAGCTCGCAGTTGCCGCCGGTGTCGGCCGCGAGGTCGACGATCACCGACCCCCGGCGCATCGCCCGCACGGCCGAGGCCGGGATGATGCGCGGCGCGGTGCGACCCGGAACCGCAGCGGTCGTGATCACGACGTCGAACTCGGCGATGCGCTCTTCGAGCGCGCGCTGCTGCGCCTGCATCTCGTCCGGGGTCAGCTCGCGCGCATAGCCGCCCTCGGCCTCCGCGCCCGTGACGCCGAGGTCGAGCCAGCCGGCGCCGAGGCTCTCGATCTGCTCGCGGACGACGGGCCGCACGTCGAAGCCGGTGACGACCGCGCCGAGCCGGCGCGCCGTCGCGATCGCCTGCAGGCCGGCGACGCCGGCGCCGATCACGAGCACCTTCGCAGGCGGCACCGTGCCGGCCGCCGTCATCAGCATCGGGAAGAAGCGGGGAAGGTGCTCGGCCGCGAGCAGCGCAGCCTTGTAGCCGCCGACCGTCGCCTGCGACGAGAGCGCGTCCATCGGCTGCGCACGGGTGATGCGCGGGATCGACTCCATCGCGAACGCGATCACACCGCGCGCCGCGAGACGTTCGACACCTTCGCGGTCCGCAATCGGGTCGAGGAAGCCGACGAGCAGCTGGCCGTCGCGGAGCCGCGCGACCTCGGCGTCGTCGGGCTTGCGCACCTTGACGACCGCGTCGGCCTCCCAGGGGGAGCCGACCGTCACGCCCGCGGCGGCGTATGCGGCGTCGTCGAACGACGCGGCATCGCCCGCACCGGGCTCGACGACGAGCTCGAAGCCCGCTGCCGCGAGCTTGCCGGCCGTCTCCGGCACGAGCGCGACCCTGCGCTCGCCCGGCGCCGTCTCCCGCACGATCCCGACCCTCACGCGGAAGACTCTAGTGAACCCTCCGTACGATGGCCCGGTGACGCACTTCGTCGAGCACTACGGGCTGTGGGTCGTGTTCGGAGTGGTGTTCCTCGAGGTGGCGGGGCTGCCGTTCATTCCGGGCGAGACCGCGCTCATCACCGCGGCCGTGCTCGCGTCGCAGGGCCACGGCAGCATCGTCGCGACGGTTCTGCTCGCGATCGCGGCCGCCGTGCTCGGCGCCGCCGCCGGCTACGTGATCGGACGACGGTACGGTCGCGAGCTGCTCGGGCTCTGGCCGTGGTTCGAGCGGGTCTCGAAGCCGGGCGTCGACCGCTCCGAGCAGTTCTTCGAGCGACACGGCTCGAAGGCGGTGTTCCTGGGACGCTTTCTGCCGATCCTGCGCGCCACGCTCGGCTGGATGGCGGGCGTCGGCCGCATGCATCCGGGCCGCTTCGCGGCCTGGAACCTCGCCGGCGCCGCGGCGTGGGGCTGCGCGATCGGCCTCCTCGCCTTCTACGGCGGCAAGGCGGCCGCCGACGCGGTCCAGCGCTACGGGCTCTACGCGATCGCCGTGCTCGTCGTGCTCGGGGCGGCGGCCTGGTTCCTCGTGCACCGCGCGAAGCGGACGAGCCGCGCCTGAGCGGCCGCCGAGCGTATTCCTTTGAACCGGTAAGAACGTCCCGCCGAATGCCTCCTGATCCGGCGGACGAACCTCATCGCAAACGACGCCGCCGGACGAGAGGAGCACGATCACATGTCCGATCTCTGGATGCTCGAAGACGTGGACCGCGACGGCGCGCTGGCAGAGGCAGCCGAGCACGTCGACCCCGGCACGCGCAGCGCGTTCCTCAAGAAGGCCGGCATCGGCCTCGGCGCCGTCGTCGGCGGGGGCACCGTCATCGGGGCACTGCCCTCGATCGCAGCCGCCGCCACTGCGGCAAGCGACATCGCGATCCTCAACTTCGCGCTGACGCTCGAGTACCTCGAGGCGGAGTTCTACCGTCAGGCGAAGGCGAACAACGTCGGCAGCGGCCAGCAGGACCTGACCGCCTTCATCGACGTCGTCGCGCAGCACGAGGCGGCGCACGTCGCGTTCCTGCGCAAGGCGCTCGGCTCGCGGGCCGTCGTAAAGCCGACGTTCGACTTCAAGGACGCCGTCACGAGCCAGACCAAGTTCGCAGCGACCGCGCAGGTGCTCGAGGACACGGGCGTCTCCGCGTACCTCGGGCAGGTCGGAAACATCAAGTCGAAGAAGATCCTCGCCGCCGCGGGCTCGATCCTGCCGGTCGAGGCACGCCATGCCTCGTGGATCCGCGACATCAACGGCGCGTTCAAGGGCGGCGCCCCGCTGCCGGCGCCGTCGGCCTTCCAGGGCTCGCGCACGAAGGCGCAGGTTCTCGCGGCCGTGAAGGCGACGCACTTCATCGCAGGCTGATCCGACGCTGCGGACGGGGCGGCGTTCGCGCCGTCCCGCATCTTCCTACCGAAAGGAACTGACATGCCAGGATTCATCGGCTTCCCGGAGCTCCTGCTCCTCGCCCTCGTCGTCCTCGTCGTCTTCGGGCCGAAGCGCTTGCCGGAGATGGGCCGTTCGCTCGGCCGCGGGATGCGCGAGTTCAAGAGCTCGGTCACGGGGGAGAGCGAGGATCGCCTCGCGATCCCGGAAGAGCTGACGCGCGAGCGCGAGGCCGCGTGATGCGTCTTCCTCGCCGTCTCTCGCACGGCGAAGGCGCGGAGCTCGTCGATCATCTCGACGAGCTCCGCACGCGCCTCGTCGTCTCCGTCGTCGCGGTCGCAGGCGGCTTCACGGCGGGCTATCTCCTGCACCGCCGCGTCGTCGGGCTGCTCGAGGAACAGCTGCCGGGCGGCCGGAAGCTCGTCACGTACGGCGTTGCCGAGCCGTTCCTCACGTCGGTTCAGGTCTCCCTCGCGGTCGGCGTCGCCCTCGCATTGCCCGTCGTCCTCTGGCAGCTCTGGAGCTTTCTTGCGCCGGCGTTCGAGCCACGCGTGCAACGCGCGATCGCAACGTCCGTCGCGGTCGCCGGCGCTCTCTTCGCCGGCGGCGTCGCATTCGGCTACCGCGTCGCACTGCCGGCCGCGCTGCGGTTCCTCACGACCTACGACAGCTCGATCTACAACATCCAGATCCGCGCGCGCGACTTCGTGTCGTTCGCGATCATGGTGCTCGCTGCGGTCGGACTCGTCTTCGAGCTGCCGGTCGTGGTCGTCACGCTCGTACGGATCGGCGTCGTCAGCTCGCGCTCGCTGCGGACGCACAGGCGCATCGGCTACGTCGTCGTCGCGGCGATCGCAGTTGCCTTGCCCGGCGTCGACCCGGTGACGACGGCAATGGAGATGGTGCCGCTGATGCTCCTCTTCGAAGCCTCGATCTGGCTCTCCGTCCTGGCCGAGCGCCGCCGGAACGCGGCCCTCGAGGCGGCCTCGGCCTGAACCGCGGAGGATTCCCCCGGAGGGCGCGGAGCTCCCTCCGGGCATGCTGGGGTCGATCTCGCGGGCGCTCGAGGAGCGCGACCAGACACAGGGCCACGGGGCACGTGTCGCGGTGTACGCGGAGGCGGTCGCGCACCGGCTCGGCTGGCACGCGGAGCGGGTCGCGGACTTGCGCTTCGCGGCGCCGCTGCACGACATCGGCAAGGTCGTCGTGAGCGCAGACGTCCTGCGCAAGCCCGGCCCGCTGACGCTCGACGAGCTCGGCGCGATCCGCACGCACCCGCAGGCCGGTGCAGAGCTCCTCCAGCCGCTCCGGCACGCGCGCAGAGCGTTGCCGTACGTGCTCTTCCACCACGAACGCTGGGACGGCGCCGGCTATCCGTCGGGGCTGCGCGGCGAGGCGATCCCGATCGGTGCGCGCATGCTGGCGCTCGCCGACGCGTTCGACGCGATGATCTCGCAGCGCCCGTACCGCCGGCCGCTTGCACCGGAGCGCGCGCTCGACGAGATCCGCGCGTGCGCGGGCTCGCAGTTCGACCCGCGGCTGGCCGAGCTCTTCGTCGAGGTGTGGAGCGGCGCGAGCGCCGCCATCGCCTCCTAGAGCGCTGCCCAGACCTCGAGCTTCGACCTCGTGCGCGCGATCACGCCGTCGACGAACTCGCTCGTGCCGAGATGGCCGCCGAGGTCGGACGTGCGCTCGCCGGCGGCGACCGCCTCGAGGCACGCCTCGCGGATCGCCCGCCCCGCGCGCTGAGTCGTCTCGCCGCCGTGCGAGAGGAGCGCCGCGCCGGCGAGGATCATCGCCATCGGATTCGCGACGTTCTTGCCCTGCAGCGAGGGCGCCGTGCCGTGGGCCGCCTCCGCCATGATCGCGGCCGGCTCGAAGTCCTCCTCGAACGCGACGAGCAGGGACTCGGAGCCGGCGATCGAGCCGAAGAGCGGCAGGACGAGGTCGGAGAGGATGTCGCCGTCGCGGTTCAGCGCCGGGATCACGAGCGGGTCTCCTGTCGACGTGAGCAGCAGCGCGAACGTCGCGTCGATCAGCTGCGGCTCGTAGGGCACGTCCGGATGCCGCTCCGCGGCCGCGTCCATCTCCTCCTTCAGCATGCCCTCGTACGTCGGGCTCACCGTGTACTTCGGGCCGCCGAAGATCTTCGCGCCGGTGCGCTCCGCCTGGCGGAACGCGAACTCCGCCACCGCATGGCAGACGCGCCGCTCGATCCGCTCCGTGCGGAACGCCACCTCGTCGTCGCCCTCGCCTTCGCGCCATTCCTTCGCCCCGTACGCGTCGCCGACGGCCATGCGCACGATCGAGATCGGCGCGTACACGCCGCCGATCGGCACGACGCCCGGGATCCGGCGGCCCGTGCGCACGATCACCTTGCCGCCGATCTCCTCGCGCAGGATCCGGTTCGGCGAGCCGACGTCGCCGCGCCCCTCGGGCGTGATCGTCGCCGCCTTGAGGCCGAGGCCGTGCTCGCGGATCGCCGCCGCCGCCTCGTGCACGACGGCGTTGCCGGTCTCACGCCGCCGGGCGAGCGAGAGGTCGAAACGTGGCAGCGAGAGCTCGACGCCGATCACGTCGGGACTCAACGTGCGCAGGCCTTCCTCGAGCAGCTCCTGACCGGTCTCGTCGCCCTCGAGAACGACGATCGTGGTGTCGTCCCGCATCGGGTGGGCAGTGTAGAGGGCGGCATGGGGTGGACTCGGACGGGCCGGAAGGGTGCGTTTCGCTACGTCGACGCACGGGGCAAGCAGATCCGCGACGCGGCGAAGCTCGAGCGGATCGAGAAGCTCGCCATCCCGCCGGCGTGGCGGGACGTCTGGATCTCGCCGCGCCCCGGCGCGAAGCTCCAGGCGACGGGCGTCGACAAGGCCGGGCGGAAGCAGTACCTCTACCACCCCGACTACCGCGCGGCCCAGGAGCAGGCGAAGTACGACAAGCTCGTCCGCTTCGCGGAGAAGCTGCCCGAGCTGCGGGCCGTGATGGCGGAGCATCTCGACCAGGACGAGCTCGACCGCGAACGCGTCTCGGCGATCGCGCTGCGGTTGATCAACCTCGGCTGGTTCCGCGTCGGGTCGGAGCGCTATGCGCGCGAGTCGCGCACCTACGGGATCACCACGTTGTCGCGGCGCCACGTCGACGTCCGCGGCAACCGCATCCGCCTCACCTTCCGCGGCAAGCACGCGATCCAGGTGCGGACGGAGATCGTCGACGACGAGCTCTCGGCTGCGATGCGCGAGCTCCTGAAGCTGCCCGGCGGCGCGCGCGTCTTCCGCTATCGCTGGGAAGGCGACGTCTACAACCTGACGAGCAAGCGCCTGAACGACTACGTGAAGATCTACATGGGCGACGAGTTCACGGCGAAGGACTTCCGCACCTGGGGCGGGACGCTCCTCGCCGCGATCGCCTTCGCAGAGCGCGCGCGGCGCCACGGCTTCCCGGAGACGGCGACGGACGAGCGGCGTTCGGTCAGCGCCGTGATGCGTCGCGTCGCGCAGCAGCTCGGAAACACGCCCGCCGTCTGCAGGGCGTCCTACGTGTCGCCCGCGGTGATCGAGCAGTATCTCGAGGGTCGAACGATCGAGGATTTCCGGCCGCGCCATTTGCGCGTCGTCGACGCGCGCGGGCTCGATCTCGCCCCGGAAGAGCGCTCCCTCTTGAGCCTCCTCCGTTCCTGGCGTATTCGTCAGGCACGCGCGGCTGCGTGATTGCCCGCAATTTCGGCTAGCATTTCGCGCATGGCACGGAGAACAATTCTCGTTTGCGACAACTGTGGCAAGGAAGTCGACGAGGCGCGCGGGGCGGTAATGCGGATCACGTATTCCGATGCCCGGCGCGGCGCGAAGCAGGCCGACCTCTGCGGCGAGTGCGCCGACGCGAGCCCGGGCCAGCCGGCCGCGCGTCGTGGCCGGCGCCCGAAGTCGGCGAGCGCGTCCTAGGCGGGCTCCGCGACCGGCTCCGCGTCGACGGCGCGCCGTCGGCGTAGCCGTGCCTGCAGCGCGCGCAGCAGCCTCGGCTCCGAATAGGTGACGAGCCAGGCGAGCGCGGCGCCCGCGACGAGGTCGCAGACGTAGTGCTCGCCGAGGTAGACGAGCGAGAAGGCCATCGCGAGCGGATAGGCGACGAGCAGCGGCCGGACGGCGCGCGGCACGCGGCGCCACAGCAGGATCGAGAAGAGCACGGTCATCCCCTCGTGAAGGGACGGGAACGACGCGAGGTCGTTGGCGAGCCTTAGGCCGTTCTCCCAGAGGTTTCGGCCGTCGAACGGGGGCAGGGAGCCGCCGATCGGGCCGACGAGGCGCTGGACGTTGCCGATCATCCCTTTCTGCGCCGCGAGCCACGGCGGAATCGTCGGGCACGCCGTGAAGCACGCGACGGCGGCGAACGAGATCAGCGTCAGCTGGCGCGCCCACAGGCGAAACCCCTTCCGGTCGACGAGCCAGAGCACGCCGAGCGCGACGGGCGTTGCGAGAAAGAACGACATGTAGGTGAGATAGGCGGCGTCGTCGACCACGCCGACGTGCGCGGGGTTCCACAGGTGCTGCTGCAGCCAGACGCTCGGGACCGACCCGAAGCCGAACACGTACCGGTCGATCCAGATCTGGAACTCGCCGTGGATCGGCACTCGACCCCCGCCGATCCCGCGCAGGATGTCGTAGAGGGTGAGCGCCGCGAGCAGCGGCAGCCACTCGAGCAGGAGGCTGCGCACGAAGTCGAAGAGGTTTCCGAGCGAGAAGCAGAGCAGCAGGCCGAGGATCCAGACGGTCAAGAGCGAGCGGTCGATCGGCACCCCCTGCTTCGCGAAGACGGCGCCTGCGATCGCGAGATATGCAGCGGGCACGATGCTGCGGACGAGGAGCCGACGGGCACGCTCGTTCGTCATCCGCGGAAACCCTACGGGCCGAGGGCTAAGCGCGGGTTAAGCCGAACGTAAAGGCGGCGTCAGGCGCGCTTCCTGTGCTTCGCGTGCTTGTGCTTCTTGGGCTTGGGCTTTGCCGGGGCGGGCAACGTCGTCTGGGCGGGCGGCATCGCCGGCGGAGAGACGGGGATCACGGTCGCGATCGCGTCGTTCCGCCAGCCGCGCCACGTGGTCGTCCCCTGCTGGACGTCGGCCTGGGCCGGGATCGGGAGCCGGCCGCACCACCAGCTGCAGAGCGGCTTCGCGAGGAAGGCCTCGGCGGCGTCCCAGTCCATGTCGATCTGGTGGGGGGAGCCGTGCTCGTGGTGGACGTTCCCGATCGTGAGGTCGGGCGCGACCTGCCACAGCCGGACGTGGTAGCGCTGCGTCGGGTCGGTGCCGTCGGGCCAGCCGAGCTGCCAGTCGACGGGCTCGAGCGTCGACGTCGCGTAATGGAGCCACTGGGTCGTCCCCGAGCCGTCGCTCCAACCGGCCGCGTGGAGGCGGGCGATCACGCTCGCGAGGCTCTGGTCCGGAAAGATGATGTTGATCGGGTCGCAATAGCGCGTCGCCCCGATGCCCGGCTCGGTCGACGGCACGCAGTCCTGGTTCGTGGGGTCGACGGTGTAGGGCTCGAAGTCGGGCGTGAGCGGGGTGTCGGCGCGCACGTAGGACGACCCGGTGAGTGCCGCAGCCGAGAGAAGCGCGACGACCGCCAATCGGCGCACCGACGCAGCTTTAGCGCGATCTCGCGGGGGTGACAAGCGATTGCCGCTCTTTGCGGACCCGTCGGCACGGGCCGGCTGGAGTCGTCGGGACCCCGCTCTACGATGGAAGCGGTGGCCCTCAGCCTGATCGCCGGGCCTGCGAATGCAGGCAAGGTCGAGCTCCTGCTCGACCGGTATCTGGCCGCCCTCGAACGCGAGCCGGTGCTCATCGTGCCGAACCGGTCGGACGTCGACGCCGTCGAGCGCGAGCTCCTCGCGCGGCGGCCGGCCCTGCTTGCGGGGACGATCGGCACCTTCGACGATCTCTTCGAGCGGATCGCGGGCACGCGGTCCGTCGTCTCGGCGTCCCAGCGCATCCTCCTGGCGCGGCGGGCGGTGCAGCGCGCGGCGCTCGGCGGCCTCGCCGCCTCGTCGCGCTTCTCCGGCTTCGTCGAGGAGCTCGTCCGCACGATCGGCGAGCTCGAGTCGGGTCTGCTCGACCCGGAGGACCTGGACGGCGACCTCGCCGCGCTCTACGGCGCGTATCGCGCGGAGCTCGACGAGCTGGGGCTCTGCGACCGCGACCTCCTGCGCCGCCGCGCCGCCGACCGGCTGCGCTCGGAGCTCGACGCCTGGCACGGAGAGCCGGTCTTCGCCTACGGCTTCGAGGATCTGACCGGTGCGCAGTGGGCGCTGCTCGAGGCGCTCGCCGGGCGCACGGAGGTGTGCGTCTCGCTGCCCTACGAGCCCGGGCGGCCTGCGTTCGAGTCGCTCCGGCGGACGGCGGAGGATCTGCAGCGCCTCGCGGGCGGTGCGATCGAGGAGCTCGGCCCGCTGGGGGCCGCGCAGCCCGCGCTCGCCCGGCTCGAGCGGACGCTCTTCGCCGACGTGGAGCGCGAGCCGGTCGCGATCGACGGTGCGGTGCGCTTCTTCGAGGGTGCTGGTACGCGCGGTGCGCTCGAGCTCGTCGGCGAGGAGCTGCTCGAGCTGCTGCGCGCGGGGACCGCGGCCGAGCGCATCGGCATCGTCTGTCCGAGCGTCGACCGCCTGCGCGCGCCGCTCGAGACGGCGCTCGGCACGCTCGGCGTGCCGTACGCGGTCGACGGCGAGGTGCGCGTCGCGCAGACGGCGTTCGGGCATGCGCTGCTCTCGCTGCTGCGTTTCGCGTGGCTCGACGGCGGGCGTCGCGAGCTCTTCGCGTTCCTGCGCTCGCCGTTCTCGGGCGTCGAGCGCCGCGCGGTCGACTTCGTCGAGGGGCGGCTGCGGGGGCGCGCCGTTCGGGCGCCCGAGCGTGTCGTCGTCGAGGGCGAGAAACTGCACGGTCGCGCGTTCCCGGCGGTTGCGGAGCTGCGGGGCGCCGACGACGCCGTCGGGGCGGTGCGCTCCCTCGCCGCGCGGATGCTGCGCAACGCGTACGGGCTCGAGCAGCCGCCGGTCGGCGAGACGTCGCGCCTCGACCTGCGCGCGTACGAGCACGTGTCGCGCGTCCTCACCGAGCTCGAGCGCTGGCGGACGCTGACGGGCGAGCTCTCGCGGGAGGATGTCGTCGCGGTGCTCGATCGTCACGCGTTCAGGCCCTTCCGCGGCGACGAGCCCGGGCGCGTCGCCGTGCTCGACCTCGCGCGCGCGCGCACGCGACGCTTCGACGTCGTCTTTGTGCTCGGGCTCGAGGAGGGGAGCCTGCCGCGCCGCGGCTCGTCGTCGCCGTTCCTCGACGACGACACGCGCCGTCTGCTCGACGAGCGCGGCGCGCGCCTCGAGCGGCCCGACCCGGTGAGCCGCGACCGCTACCTCTTCTACACCGCGTGCACGCGCTCCCTCGACCGGCTCTACCTCGTGCGGGAGGCGGCATCGGACGACGGCGCGCCGCGCGAGCCCAGCCCGTTCTGGGAGGAGGTGCAGTCTCTGTTCGATCCGGACGACGTGCGCCGCTGGACCCGGCGGCGGCCGCTCTCCGCGCTCACGTGGACGATCGACGACGCGCCCACCGAGCGCGAGCGGCTGCGCGCGCTCGCCGGGCTCGCAGCGCGGGACACCGGCGCTGCGACGGCTCTCGCGCGTGCGAACGCGTGGGAGCGCCGGCTCGAGCGCGCGCTCGGAGCGTTCGAGCGCCCGACGCGGATCACGCATCCACTCGTGCTCGAGCAGCTCGAGGCGAAGACGACCTTCAACGTCACGGAGCTCGAGCGCTTCGCCGACTGCTCCTCGGCCTGGTTCGTCGAGCGCCATCTCGCGCCGCGCACGATCGACGCGCAGGTGGATGCGAAGCTGCGCGGCTCGGTCGCGCACAACGCGCTCTACAAGTTCTTCACGCGACTCCCGAAGGAGCTCGGCGTCGAGCGGCTCGAGGAGCGCGTCGTCGACGATGCGGTGCGGCTCATGCGCGCGTGCCTCGACGAGGCGCTGCAGGGCGTGCGCATGGACATGACGGAGATGCAGCTGCGCGAGCTCGACTCCACGCTGTGGCGCGATCTCGAGGCGGTCGTGCGCACCGAATGCGAGTCGGAGCTGACGCTCGTTCCGCGCCGGTTCGAGATCCTGTTCGGCGGCGAGCGCGCCGCGCCGGAGCTGCAGCGCGGGCTCGAGCTCGGCGACGGACTGACGCTCTCCGGGAAGATCGACCGGATCGACCAGGATCCGTTCGGCGCGCGCGGGATCGTGCAGGACTACAAGTCGGGCAAGCACGCGCACTCGGCGCGCGAGATCGAGAGCGAGCTGCGGCTGCAGATCCCGCTCTACATGCTCGTGCTGCGCGACCTCGTGGGCCTCGAGCCGCTCGGCGGCGTCTACCGCCCGCTGGCGGGCGAGCGGAAGCCGCGCGGCCTGCTGCGCGCGAGCGAGGGCGACACGCTGAAGGGCTTCACCCGCAACGACTACCTCGAGGAGGAGGCGTTCTGGGCCGTGGTCGAGCGGGCGCGCGAGACCGCGCGCGGGCTCGGCCTCCGCATCCGCGCCGGCGACGTCAAGCACGACCCGCGCGGGGACGAATGCCCGCCGTGGTGCGATCTCTGGTCGATGTGCCGGGTGCCGCGGGCATGAGCTCGCTCAGGCTCGCGGCGCCGGGGAGGCCGGCGGGAACATGGGTGCCGCGGGCGTGAACGAGCAGCAGCTCGCCGCGGTCGAGGCGTCGGGCGAGGTCTTCGTCTCCGCCGGCGCGGGGACCGGGAAGACCGCCGTGCTCGTCGAGCGCTTCGTGCGCGCGGTATGCGAGCGCGGGCTCGACGTCGACTCGATCCTCGTGATCACGTACACGCGCCGCGCCGCCGGCGAGCTGCGCACGCGCATCCGCGCCGCGCTCGCCGAGCGCGGGAGGCACGATCTCGCCCGCGAGCTCGACGGCGCCTGGATCTCGACGATCCACGGCTTCTGCCTGCGCCTCCTGAAGGCGTATCCGTTCGCTGCCGGCCTCGACCCGCGCTTCCGCGAGCTCGACGACGCGCAGGGAGCCGTGCTCCGCAGCGAGGCGTTCGGGCGCGCGCTCGAGGCGTTCTGCGCCGACGAGGATCCTGATCGCCTCCGGCTCCTTGCAACCTACGGCGCCGACGGGCTGCGCCGGATGCTGACCGGCGTGTACGAGACGCTCCGCTCGGCGGGGCGCGAGCTCGTGCTCGACATCGGCGACCGGCCCGGGCTCGAGCTCGACGAGCTGCGCGAAGCGGCGCGCTGCCTCGCCGGCGACGCCGCCGCGACCGACAGCCAGCGAACCGCGGCGACGCAGCTCGTCGCGCTGCTCGACCGCGACACGCGCCCCGACCGCCTGATGGACCTCGGCGGCTTCAAGGCCCGGGGCGAGCGCGCGGCATCGTACGAGGAGGCGCGTGTGCGCGTCGAGCAGGCCGCGCTCGATGTCGCCGCCGCGCGCGACCGCGATCTTCTGCAGGAGCTGCTCGAGCGCTTTGCCGCCGCGTACGGCGAGGCGAAGGCGCGCGAGTCGGCGCTCGACTTCGAGGACCTGCAGCTGCACGCACGCGACCTGCTGCGCGACCGCGCGGAGATCCGCGAGCGCGAGCGTCTGCGCTTCCGGTCGATCATGGTGGACGAGTTCCAGGACACGAACCGGCTCCAGTGCGAGCTCGTCGACCTGCTGCGAGGGCCGGACACCGAGCTCTTCTTCGTCGGCGACGAGTTCCAGTCGATCTACGGCTTCCGCCACGCCGACGTCGGCGTCTTCAGGGCACGGCGTGCGCAGGCGACGCAGCTGCTGCCGCTGACGCTGAACTATCGCTCGCGGCCCGAGGTGCTCGCGGCCGTCAACGAGCTCTTCGGCTCGCATTTCGGCGACGAGTTCCAGCCGCTCGCCGCTGCAGCCGAGTTCCCGGACCCCGTCTTCGGCCATCCGGTCGAGCTGCTCGTGACCGACAAGCAGAGCTACGTCGACACCGGTGTGCACTGGCGCCGCGGCGAGGCGCGCGCGGTGGCGCGGCGTGTCCGCGAGCTCGTCGACTCGGGCGCCGCGAGCGCGGGCGAGATCGTGCTTCTCTTCGCCGCGGGCACCGACGCCGAGTGGTACGAGGAGGAGCTGCGGCGCCTGGGGCTGCAGACGTACCGCGCGACAGGCAAGGGCTACTTCGGTCAGCAGCAGGTCGTCGACCTGCTCTCGTATCTGCGGCTGCTGCACAACCGCTACGACGACCAGGCGCTCGTCACCGTGCTCGCGTCGCCGTTCGTCGGCATCTCGAACGACGGGCTCGCGCTCATCCGGCGCTCGGCGTCGAAGCGCCCGCTGTTCACGGGCATCGAGCACTCGCTGCCGCCCGCGCTCGGCGACCGGGACGCGCGGCTCCTGCGTGCGTTCCGACAGCGCTTCGACCGGCT
>Ga0070741_10005671_pt1 | contig 27456 bp, 21 predicted proteins | sample Coa_R1_4_FD_66440 | JGI IMG/M metagenome (GOLD analysis project Ga0070741, IMG submission 66440) | Surface soil microbial communities from Centralia Pennsylvania, which are recovering from an underground coalmine fire - Coalmine... | ecosystem: Environmental > Terrestrial > Soil > Unclassified ...
ACGACGAGCTCGGCGGCGTCGGCCGCCGCCGCCCGGGTCTCGGCCACCACCGCCGCCACCATGTCGCCCACGAAGCGGACCTTGCCCCGGGCCAGCGGCGGGCGGGCGAAGGCGGGGTTCACCACCATGAGCCCCGGGGCGACCGGCACGTCGAGGTCCTCGGACGTGAACACGGCGACGACACCGGGCATCCCCGCCGCCTCCGCCACCTGGACGGACACGACGCGGGCGTGGGCCACGGTCGAGCGGACGAAACCCAGGTGCAGCACTCCGGGCACGTCGAGGTCGTCGACGTAGCGCGCCCGGCCGAAGAGGACGTCGGGGTCCTCCACCCGGGGGACGGCGTTGCCCAGCAGCGATCCGGGGGAGGTCATGGCCGCCGACGTTACGGGACGGCGGTTACTGGCGGGTGATCGTGCCGTGGCCTTTCACGACGAGCTTCGTGACCGGGTGGACGACGCAGTCGCCCTCCTTCGGCTCGACGTCGTCGAAGCCGCCGCCGAACCCGTCGCCCGAGAATCCGCTGCGGGACAGGCCGACGAGGCTGAAGGAGAACGTGAACACGTTGGAGCGCCGGCCGACCCCGGTGGCGGTCGGGAACGTGAACGAGAACCGGCCCTCCCCTTCGCCCCCGAAGCAGGTGTCGGGATCCCTGGTGCCGTACCGGCCCTCCACGCCGAGCGTGCCCGGCCCGGTGGGGACGATGCCCCGGACGGGCCCGTCGCACGACACCGTCCCCGTCTCGCCGCCGGAGCTGAAGGTGCCCGACGACGGCACGACCGACAGGCCCGGCGTGAGCGAGATCGTCGACGTGAACGTGCAGTGCGTCTGCTGCGACGGTGCCGGCGCCTGAGACTGCGCCTGGGGCGCGGCCGACCGGGCCGGCCCGATCGGCACCACCGTCAGCGCCAGCGCCAGCGCCACCGCCCCGAGCACCGACCCCCGGCCCATGGCCCTCACCGTAACCTAGGTGGGCAACCAGGTGACCACCACGCTCTCCGATCTCTCCGCCCGCCTGCCGGCCCTCATGGCCCGGGACCAGGACCGCCTCCGCCGCCGGCTCGACCGCGCCCGGGGACTCCGGCCCGGCGCCGCCCGCCAGGCCGTCCTCGACGAGGTGGCGGCCGCCGTGGAGGAGGCCGAGCGGCGCCTCGCCGACCGGCGGGCCCGGGTGCCCGTCCCCCGCTACCCCGCCGGCCTGCCGGTCAGCGTCCGCAAGGACGAGATCGGCGCCGCCGTCGCCGCCCACCCCGTGGTCATCGTGGCCGGCGAGACCGGCTCGGGGAAGAGCACGCAGCTCCCGAAGATCTGCCTCGAGGTCGGACGCGGCGTGCGGGGCATGATCGGCCACACCCAGCCCCGCCGCCTCGCCGCCCGGGCCGTGGCCGAACGGGTGGCCGAGGAGCTCGGCAGCGAGGTCGGCCAGGCCGTCGGCTACGCCGTGCGCTTCACCGACCGGGTCAGCCGGAACACGCTGGTCAAGGTCATGACCGACGGGATCCTCCTCAACGAGATCCAGCGCGACCGGCTGCTCGCCGCCTACGACACGATCATCGTCGACGAGGCCCACGAGCGGAGCCTGAACATCGACTTCATCCTCGGCTACCTCAAGCAGCTGCTGCCCCGGCGGCCCGACCTCAAGGTCATCGTGACGTCGGCCACCATCGACACCGAGCGCTTCGCCCGCCACTTCGGCGGGGCGCCGGTGGTGGAGGTGTCGGGCCGGACCTATCCGGTCGAGGTCCGCTACCGGCCACTGGTCGACGCCGACGCCCGATCCGGTGACGCCGCCCCCGACGCCGAAGCTGCGGCCGAGGAGCGCGACCAGGTGCAGGGGATCATCGACGCGGTCACCGAGCTCGCCGCCGAACGGCCCGGCGACATCCTCGTGTTCCTGTCCGGCGAACGGGAGATCCGCGACACCGCCGACGCCCTCGCCGCCCTGGCGCTGCCCGACACCGAGCTGCTGCCGCTCTACGCCCGCCTGTCGGCCGCCGAGCAGCACCGCGTCTTCCAGCCCCACCCCGGCCGGCGGATCGTCCTGGCCACCAACGTGGCCGAGACGTCGTTGACGGTCCCCGGCATCCTGTCGGTCGTCGACCCCGGCACGGCCCGCATCTCCCGCTACTCCCACCGGACCAAGGTCCAGCGCCTGCCGATCGAGCCGGTGTCGCAGGCGTCGGCCAACCAGCGGGCCGGCCGCTGCGGCCGGGTCGCCCCCGGCGTGTGCATCCGCCTCTACTCCGAGACCGACTTCCGGTCCCGGCCGGAGTTCACCGAACCGGAGATCGTCCGCACCAACCTGGCCTCGGTGATCCTCCAGATGGCCGCCCTCGGCCTCGGCGACGTCGCCCGCTTCCCCTTCGTCGACGCCCCCGACGCCCGGGCCGTGAAGGACGGCGTGGCGCTCCTCGAGGAGCTCGGCGCCCTCGACCCGGCGGAGAAGAACCCGAAGAAACGGCTCACGCCGCTCGGCCGGCGGCTGGCCCGGCTCCCGCTCGACCCCCGCCTCGGCCGCATGGTCCTCGAGGCCGAGGGCAACGGCGTCCTCGACGAGGTCATGGTGATCGCCGCCGCCCTTTCGATCCAGGACCCCCGGGAGCGGCCGCTCGACAAGCAGGCGGCGGCGGCCGAGGCCCACGCCCGCTTCGCCGACAAGGAATCCGACTTCCTCGCCTACCTGAAGCTGTGGGACCACCTCGCCGAACGCCAGGAGGCCCTGTCCTCCAACCAGTTCCGCAAGCTCTGCAAGGCGGAGTTCCTCAACTTCCTGCGGATCCGGGAATGGCAGGACATCCACGGCCAGCTGCGCCAGGTGATGGCCGGCCCCGGAGCCGTGCCGGCGCCGGCGCCGATCGACGACGACCCCAAGCGGCGCAAGGCCATCCACCAGTCGCTGCTGGCCGGGCTCCTGTCGCACGTCGGCATGAAGACCGGCCAGCGCGACGAGTACCAGGGCGCCCGGGCCGCCCGCTTCGCCGTCGCCCCCGGGTCGGTGCTCCACAAGACGCCGGCCGGATGGGTCATGGCCGCCGAACTGGTGGAGACGACCCGCCTGTGGGCCCGGGTCGTGGCCCGCATCGAGCCGGAGTGGGCGGAACGGCTCGGAGCCCATCTCGTCAAGCGCACCTACAGTGAACCGCACTGGGACGCCAAGCGGGGCGAGGCCATGGCCTACGAGCGCGTCACGCTCTACGGGCTGCCGGTGGTGAGCGCCCGCCGGATCAGCTTCAACCGCGTCGACCCCGCCGGGGCCCGGGACCTGTTCGTCCGCCTGGCCCTCGTCGAGGGCGACTGGCGCACGCCCCATCCGTTCTGGGAGGAGAACCGCCGCCTCGTCGAGGAGATCCGCTCATTGGCGAAACGGGTGCGGCGCAGCGACGTCCTCGTCGACGACGACGTCCTCATCGACTTCTACGACCGGCGGGTCGGGCGCGAGGTCACCAACGCCCGCACCTTCGACGGCTGGTGGAAACGGGAACGGGCCGAGCATCCGGACCTGCTGCGCTTCACCCGTGACCTGCTCATCAATCCCGCCGTCGGCCCCCTCGACGCCGCCTCGTTTCCCGACGTGTGGCGCTACCGCAACCTCGACCTGCGCCTCTCCTACGAGTTCGATCCCGGCTCGGAGGCGGACGGCGTCACCGTCCACGTCCCGCTGCCGGTCCTCGATCAGCTCGAGCCGGAGCCCTTCGAGTGGCAGGTGCCGGGCCTGCGGGCCGACGTCGTGGCGGCGCTGATCCGGTCGCTGCCCAAGGAGGTGCGGCGCAGCTTCGTCCCCGTCCCGGACTACGCCGCCGAAGCGCTGCAGCGCATCCGGCCCGAGGACGGGCCGCTGCCCGCCGTGCTGGCCCGGGAGCTCGGCCGCCTGACCGGCGACCCCGTCCCGCCGGGGAGCTGGCGGTGGGACCGGGTGGCGCCCCATCTCCGGATGCGGTTCCTGGTCGAGGACGAGGCCGGCCGGAAGCTGGCCGCGGGCAAGGACCTGGCAACGCTGCAGGAGGAGCTGGCCGAACGGGCCGAGGCCGGCCTGGCCGTGGCCGCCAGCACCTTCGAGCGGGAGGCCTTGAGGAACTGGACGATCGGCGCGCTCCCCCGCCAGGTCGACGTCACCTGGGCGGGGTTCCGGCGGCGGGCCTACCCGGCGCTGGTCGACGGGGGCGACTCGGTGGCCGTGCGGGTGCTGGCCACGCCGGCCGAGCAGGCCCGGGCCATGTGGGCCGGCACCCGCCGCCTCCTGCTGCTGTCGCTCCCCAACCCGGCCCGGGCCGCCGAGCGCCGCCTGTCCAACGACACCCAGCTGGCGCTGGCCCGCTCGCCGTATCCGAGGGTGGCGGACCTCTTCGACGACTGCGTCGAGTGCGCCGTCGACCAGCTTCTCGGCGACCTCGGGGGGCCGGTGTGGAACGAGGCGGCCTTCATCGCCCTGCGCACCGGCGTCTCCCACGCCCTCACGGAATCGGTGGTCTACGTCGTCACCGTGGTGGCCGGCATCCTGGCCATCGCCAACGGCATCGAGCTGCGCCTCTCCGGGCTGCGGGCGCCGTCGCTGGCACCGTCGCTCACCGACGTCGAGCGCCAGCTCCACCGGCTGGTCCGGCCGGGGTTCATCGCCGCCACCGGCGTCGCCCGCCTCCCCGACCTGATGCGCTACCTGGAAGGCATCGAACGGCGCCTCGACAAGCTGCCCACCGGCGCCGACCGCGACTTCGACAACCTCCGGCGGGTGCAGCGCCTGGAGCGCCGCTACGGGGAGCTGCTCGGCGCCCTCGGCCCGGCGGCGGCCGACGAGGACGTCGAGGCCATCGGGTGGATGATCGAGGAACTCCGCATCAGCTACTTCGCCCAGGGCCTGGGGACGGCGCAGCCGGTGAGCGAGAAGCGGATCCTGCGGGAGATCGAGCGCTGGTGGTCCGAGGCCGGGTGAAGCCGGACGTAAGCTTGCCCGGCGTGTCGATCCGGGTGTTCCACCTCGATGACCATGAGCTGCTGCGAATCGGCATGCAGACGATCATCGAGCACTGCCCGGGCCTGGAGCTCGTCGGCCAGGCGGCCACGGCGGAGGAGGCGCTGGCCCGGATCGCCTCGACCCGTCCCGACGTCGTCATCCTCGACATCGAGCTCGGTTCGGCCCCCAGCGGCATCGAGGTCTGTCGGGAGATCCGGTCCCGCTGGCCGGAGATCCACTGCCTGATGCTCACGGCCTACGGCGACGACGAGAGCCTGTTCAGCTCGATCATGGCCGGGGCGTCGGGCTTCCTGCTGAAGGGCGTCAAGGCCGACGTCCTCCTCCGGTCGGTCCAGGCCGTGGCGTCGGGCCGGTCGCTGCTCGACCCCGAGGTGACCGCCAAGGTCCTCGAGCGCCTCCGGGCCGGCCCGGCCGGGGGACGGGACGGCGAGCCGCCCCTCACCGACCGGGAACAGGAGATCCTGCGGCTGATCGCCGACGGCGCCACCAACCGGGAGATCGGGGAACGGCTCTACCTGGCCGAGAAGACCGTCCGGAACTACGTCTCGGGGCTGCTGGCCAAGCTCGGCGTGCAACGCCGCAGCGAAGCGGCGGCCTACGCCGCCCGCCGGGCCATCAGGGGGCGCCCTCAGGCGACCGGGCAGTAGCTGCCGGTCCCGGCGATGTAGCGCTCGAAATCCGCGCCCGACATCGGCCGGGCGAAGTGGTAGCCCTGGCCGTGGTCGCAGCCCATCGTCTGCAGCGCCCGGAGCTGGGCGCGGTCCTCGATGCCCTCGGCCACCGTCGTCACCCGCAGGCCGTGGGCGATCCGGACGATGGAGTCGGCCAGGCTCGCCTCGTCGCCCTCGCCGGTGAGCCGCTCGACGAACGACCGGTCGATCTTGATCACGTCGATCGGGAAGCGGTGCAGGTAGCTGAGCGACGAGTAACCCGTCCCGAAGTCGTCGAGGCCGAGCCGCAACCCGAGGCGACGCAGCTCGTGGAGCACGGCCAGGGTCTCGTCGTCGCCGTCGATCATGACCGACTCGGTCATCTCCAGCATGAGCCGCTCCGGCGCCAGCCCGGCTTCGAGGAGCGCCTGGGGCACGACCGACGCCAGCTCGCTGGTCTGGAGCTGGCGGCCGGAGAGGTTCACGCTCACCGACAGCTGCTCCCCGCCGGGGAGGTCGCTCCACCGCCGGGCGTCGCGGCAGGCCTGGCGGAGCACCCACTCGCCGATGGGGACGATCAGCCCGGTGCTCTCGGCGACGGGGATGAACTCGACCGGCGAGACGACGCCCCGGACGGGGTGCTGCCACCGCAGCAGGGCCTCGGCGCCCGACACCCGGCCCGTGGCCAGGTCGACGATCGGCTGGTAGACGAGGTACAGCTCCTCCCGGGCCAGGGCGTGGCGGAGGTCGCTCTCCAGCTCGAGGCGCTCGATGATCCCGGCGTGCATCTCGGGGTGGTACAGGCGGGCGCCGCCCCCGCCGGACTTGGCCCGGTACATGGCCAGGTCGGCGTTGCGGAGGAGGTCGTCGGCGGTCTCGTCGCCGGTGTGGGACAGGGCGATCCCGACGCTGGCCGCCACCACCAGCTCCCGGCCGTCGATCACGATCGGCTCCCGGAAGGTGTCCCTGATCCGTTCGGCCACGAGCTCGAGCTCGGCGTCGCCGGCCAGGTTCTCGACCAGCACGGCGAACTCATCGCCGCCGAGGCGGGCGACGGTGTCCTCGGCCCGGACGCAGCCCGACAGGCGCTGGCTGACGGCGGTGAGGAGGGCGTCGCCCGAGGCGTGGCCGAAGCTGTCGTTGATGGCCTTGAACCGGTCGAGGTCGAGGAACAGCACGGCCAGCGGGCGGCGCCGGCGGCGGGTGCGCAGGAGGGCGTGCTCGACGCGGTCCTTGAACAGCGCCCGGTTGGCCAGGCCGGTGAGCGAGTCGTGGAACGCCTGGTGGCTCAGCTCGTCCTGCAGCCGCTTCTGGTCGCCGATGTCGCGGGTGTTGAGGACGAGCCCGCCGACGTTGGGATCGTCGATCAGGTTGGTGATGGTGATCTCCGCCGGCCGGACCCGGCCCCCGCTGTCGACGACGAGGAACTCGCCCACCGTGGGGCCGCCGGGCTCGACGGCGCTCTGCCACAGCGCCTCCCGGAAGTCGCCCCGCTGCTTCGGGGCGATGAGGGCGGCGAGCGACGTGCCGAGCAGGTCGCGGTACTCGTAGCCGAACACCCGCCGGACGGACGGGCTGAGGTACCGGATGGTGCCGTCGGCGTCGGCGATGGTGACGACGTCGGAGGAGTTCTGCACCAGCGAGCGGAACCGCTCCTCGCCCCGGCGCAGCTCGCTGGTGCGGCTCTCCACCCGCTCCTCGAGGTTGCGGACGAGGGCGAAGTTCTCCCGCAGCGTCAGGACCTGCCGCAGGACGATGAGGAGGAGGACGGCCATGGCCGCGGCCTCGGCCGGCCCGTCGAGGGTCTCGCCGATGAGGTGCTGGAGGAGCACGGTGACCGCCATGACCACGACCGGGGCGTAGGCGATGGTCAGCGAGGAGATCGAACGGAGGCCGTGCTCCTCGTGGGCCCGGGGGGCGGCCCGTTCCGGCCGGCGGGCGGCCACGAACAGGACGGCGAACCCCACGAACCAGCCGATGTCGATGAAGCTTCCCGAGCCGTAGGAGGTCTGGCTGGTGAGGTAGACGAAGGCACTGTCGGAGAGGGCGATGGCGGTCAGGCCCAGACCGATGAGGTAGAGCGGCTGGCGTCCGGCCTCGCCGCCGAGGCGGGCCCGGAGAATGGCGAAGATCAGCATGGTGATCGTGACCACGTCGCCCACCGGGTAGGCGAGGCTGAGGACGGTCGCCAGCAGCCCGTCGCCGCCGGCGGCGAACAGCGGCCCGAGCACGAGGATCCAGCTGGTGCAGAACAGCGCCACCGCCACCATGACGCCGTCGAGCACGATCCGGAGCCGCCCGGCGATCGTCTGCGTGGCGGCGGGCATGACGATGAGCCCGGCGGCGGCGAGCGGGACGGCCATGAGGTAGCCGGCGTCGGCCCACGACGGGAACGGCACCTCCCGGCCGAAGCCGGTCTCGTAGACCGTCCAGATCAGCTGCCCGACCCCCCAGGCGGCACAGGAACCGCCGAGCAGCATCCAGGACCAGCGCATGGCGCCCGCGGACCGCAGCCATGCCCGCCGGACGCAGGCGACGGCGGCCACGAACGGGACGATGGTCAGCCCGAGGTTCGAAACCGTCTGCGACGACGGATGGCCCGTCCCGAACAGCAGCCAGCCGCTCCACAGCACGGCCGCCACCGCCACGACGACCTCGCCGGCGTTGCGCCGCATTCGCCCCCCTGGTGCCGCATTGCTCACACCGCGTTTAACGGAGCGCACCTCGGGCGGCTTGAGGGAGAAATGTCCGTTATGACCGGTTCGGGAGCGATCTCGGGACGTCCCGGGACGGCCCCGGCGGCGTCGGCCGGTCCTTCCGGGAGCGGACGCACGAGCAGGAGCGTGGCCGCCGTCGTCACGACGAACCCGACGACCGCCACCGGGACGAGCCCGGCCCGGGCGCCGCCGCCGAGGAAGAGCCCCACGGCGGCCGGCACGATCGTCTCCACCGCCGCCGTCGAGGCGGCCACGGCGGTGACGGCGCCCCGCTGGAGGGCGGCTCCGTAGAGGAGCAGGCCGAGGGCGACGTAGGCCACGGCGGCCCAGGCCAGCGGCTGGCGGAGGAGATCGACACCGAGCCCGGAGCCGGGGAGCACCCGGCCGGCGACGCCGAAGAGGGCGAAGGCCAGACCGGCCAGTCCCCCCAGCACCGGCGCCGCGGCGGCCCCCGGCGCGAGCCGGCGGCGCCGGCCCGCCGCCATCCCGGCGAGCGCCAGGGCGGGGACGCCGGCCAGCAGCGCCAGCCGGCCGGCGCCGGAGAGAGCGGGCGGCGGCTCCGGCGCGGCGCTGGCCCCGACGAGCCCGAGGCCGACGACGACGGCCGCCACGGCCCAGCGATGCCCGCGGCTCAGCCGCCCGCCCCGGACGACCGAGCCGACGGCGGTCACGGCGAGCGCCGACGACACCGCGGCCTCGACGGCGAAGAGCGGGAGCCGGCGAAGGGCCAGGAAGGTGAGGACGAACCCGGCGGCGTCGAGGCCGGTGCCGACCAGGAAGGCCGGCTGGCGGGCGAACCGGCCGAGCAGCCGCAGCCCGACCGGCCCCTGCGCCGGAGCGCGACGGGCGCCCGCCTCCTGGAGCAGCGAGGCGATCCCGAAGGCCACGGCGGCGGCCAGGGCACAGGCGTTGGCGGCGAGCACGCCGGGCGGCCTCTCAGACCGCCACGGCGACGGGCCGGTCAGCGGTCCGGCGCCCGCCCGGCAGCGGCACGAGCCGGGCCGGCTCCGCCCCGACGTAGAGCAGCCGCGGCGGCGGGAACCCGTTGAACGACGAGGCGTAGCTGCTGGTGTAGGCGCCGGCGCTGCCGATGTAGACCCGGTCGCCGAGGGCCAGCGTGGCCGGCAGGGCGGCGCCGTAGAACAGCGTGTCGCTGGAGTCGCACGACGGGCCGGTGACCGTGGCCGGGGCCGACGCCGCCCGGAAGTGGTCGGGCCGGGACGTCAGCAGCGGGAAGTGCCAGCGTCCGCCGGTCTGGACGGCCTCCATCATCCCGTTGTAGCCGCCGACGTCGAGGTGGACCCACCGGTCGCCGTGGCGCTCGTCGACGCCGATGACCGTGGCGGCCAGCACCCCGCTCTCGGCCACGAGGTACCGGCCGGGCTCGGCGGTCAGGACCGGCGGCCGGTAGGGCAGGCGGTCGACGGCGGCGCCGGCCACGGCGGCGATGAGCGACAGGGCCGGCACCGGCGTCGTGTACCGGGCCGGGAAGCCGCCGCCGAGGTTGAGCATCTCGAGGCGGACGCCGGCCCGCAGCAGCCGCCGCATGACCACCCCGCACTGTTCGAGGGCCCGCTCCCAGGCCATCGGGTTGGTGCACTGCGATCCGACGTGGAAGGTCAGGCCGTAGGGCACGAGTCCGAGCTCCCGGCCCAGCAGGAGCAGGTCGCCGGCCGCCTCCACCGAGGCCCCGAACTTCTGCGACAGCGGGAAGAGGCTGGTGTCGTCGGCCACCCGGAGCCGGGCGTAGACCGAGGCGCCGGGGGCGAACTCGGCCAGCTTGCGCAGCTCGGCCTCGGAGTCGAAGGCGAAGCGCCAGAGCCCCGCGGCGGCCGCGGCGGCGACGTGGGCCGGCGGCTTGACCGGGTTGCTGTACAGCAGGTCGGCGGGGACGGCGCCGGCCGCCTCGGCCATCCGCAGCTCGGCCAGCGAGGCGATCTCGAAGCTGCCGCCGAGGCTCCGGACGGCCTCGAGGATCGGCGCCGCGGAGTTCGACTTCACGGCGTAGAACACGGCCAGGCCGGGCAGCAGCCCGGTGAGCTCCTCGTAGCGCCGACCGACGGTGTCGAGGTCGCAGACGAGGAACGGCGTCTCCTCCCGGATCCCGTTGAGCCGGGCGATCGACAGGTTCGGCGACCAGGCGTCGTGGCGGTGGTGCCGCTGGAGCGGCGTGGGTTCGGCGGGGAGCGGGGAGGGCCCTCGGTCCGGCATTGGATCGGCGGTCCTTTCGGGGGGAGCCCGGCGTGGGAGGCGGCCCGACGCGGGGAGTCGGCCCCGAGATGATCCGATATTGGCACTCCGTGCCGTAGTGGCAACTGTCCCGAATCGGCCGGGACGTCCGTCCCGTGACTCCTCGCCCGGGGCCGGGTGGGAAGCTGGGGCGATGACGTCGAACCCCGCCGTCCGCCTCCGCCGGGAGCCGCCGGCCTTCCGGCCGGTCACGGTCGAGCGGGTGACCCCGGTGACCCCCCGGCTGGTGCGGGTCACCGTGGCCGGCCCGAAGCTCGACGGCCTCGTGATCGACCAGCCGGCGGCCAGCGTCCGGCTGCTCCTCCCGTCGGGCGGGGAGCTCGTCATGCCGGGCTGGAACGGCAACGAATTCCTCCTCGCGGACGGGCGCCGCCCGGTGATCCGCACCCTGACGCCCCTCCGCTTCGACCCCGCCGGCCTCCGGCTGGACGTGGAGATCGTCCTCCACCAGGCAGGGGCGGCCTCGGCCTGGGCCCGGGCGGCGCAGCCCGGGAACGAGGCGGCGCTCTCCGGCCCCGGGCGCGGGTACCCGATCGACGCCGACGCCCCCGGCTTCCTCCTGGCCGGCGACGAGTCGGCCATCCCGGCCATCGGGCAGCTGCTCGAGGTGCTCCCCGGGGACAAGCCCGTCCGGGTCGTCGTCGAGGTGGCCGACCCCGACGCCCGGCTCGACCTGCCCGCGCACCCCGGGGCCACCGTCGAGTGGTACGACCTTCCCGCCGGCGCCCCGCCCGGCGACGCCCTCGTGGCCGCCGTGACCGCCGCCACCGGCGCCGGTCTTCCGGCCGGGACCCGCATCTGGGCCGCCGGCGAGGCCGCCGCGGTGCAGCGGATCCGCCGCCACCTGTTCGAAGAGTGCGGGCTCCCCCGGTCCCAGGCCTGGGTCCGGGGCTACTGGAAGCACGGCCGGGCCGGCGACGGCGGTGACGACTGATGGGGAGCGGACGGCCCTGAGCGAGCGGGTGGAGTTCGTGTGGTACGGCGACGACGCCCCGCGCTACGACCTCGGGCCCCGCCATCCCCTCCGCTTCGACCGGGTGCCGCTGACGCGGGCGCTGATCCACGCCTACGGCATCCTCGACGGCGCCCGGGTCCTCGAGACCCCGGCCCGGGACGCCACCGAGGACGAAATCCTGCTGGTCCACGGCGAGGCCTACGTCGATGCCGTCCGCCGGGCCGGCCACGGCGAGGACGGGCCGTGGTGCGACTTCGGGTTCGGGCCGGGCGACAACCCGATCTTCCCGCTGATGCACGAGGCGACGCTGCGGGTCGTCGGCGCCACGCTGACCGCCGCCGAGGCGGTGTGGTCGGGTCGGGCCGAGCACGCCTTCAATCCCGCCGGCGGCCTCCACCACGCCCTGCCCGACCGGGCCAGCGGCTTCTGCGTCTACGACGACCCGGCGGTGGCCATCCGCTGGCTGTTGGATCGCGGCGCCCGGCGCGTCGCCTACGTCGACGTCGACGTCCACCACGGCGACGGGGTGCAGGCCATCTTCTTCGCCGACCCCCGGGTGCTCACGATCTCCCTCCACCAGGACGGGGCCACGCTGTTCCCGGGCACCGGCGCCATCGGCGAGCTCGGTTCGGGAGACGCCCGGGGAACCAAGGTCAACGTCCCGCTGCCGCCGTTCACCGGCGACGACCTGTGGATGAGGGCCTTCTCCGAGGTGGTCCCGCCGCTGGTCGAGGCCTGGGCGCCCGACGTGCTCGTGACCCAGCTCGGCTGCGACACCCACCACCACGACCCGCTGGCCGAGCTCCACCTGACCACCGGGGCCTACCGGCGCACCGCCGGCGTCCTCCACGAGCTCGCCCACCGGGCCGCCGGCGGGCGGTGGGTGGCGACCGGTGGCGGGGGCTACCAGTGGGCCCGGGTCGTCCCCCGGGCCTGGACGCTGTACTTCGCCGAGATGGCCGGGGTCGCCGTGCCCGACGAGATCCCCGGGCCCTGGCGGGAGGAGGCCGCCGCCCTGGCCGGCTTCGAAGTCCCGGCCCGGCTCTCGGAGCCGCCGGCCCGCCCCTCACCGGTCGAGCCGCCCGAGATCACCCGGATCATCGACCGGGTGAAGGCCGAGGTCTTCCCGTTCCACGACTGACGGCCTCCGTGGCGTCCCGTCCCTGTACCACGGCGGGTGCCCGCGCTGCGGTTCAGGGCCCGGGGCACGCCGCAGCACGACCGGTGGTGAAAAGGGCCCGGGCAGGGCCTCCATCACGAGAGGTGGTGCTTGGGCAGAGCGCGCTATTGCCGGGACGGTATGTCGGGCGACGAGGCGCTCAGCCGTACACCAGCGAGCCCGGCGTGGTCAGGAGCTCCCGGTTACTGGCTCAGCTTGATGAGGCGGGCCTCATTGGCCACCGGCTTGCCTCCGCCCGGCCCGTCCTGGATCACGCCGGCGCCGAGGAAGACCGCCTGATGGGCGTTGGCGTGGGACTGCGACACGCTAAAGACCCCGAAGTGCACGCAGTACATCTGGACGCCGCTGCCGCTCCCCTGGCCCTGGACGCAGATCGGCACGACGATCGTGCAGCCCGTCCAGTTGTCGAAGCCGTCGGTGGTGGTGCAGGCGTCGCTGCGGACCACCTCGTTGCGGACGGGCCCGGCGTGGACGCCGGTGTCGGACTGCCACCAGCCCGGCACGGCGACGTTGGTCGAGCCGTCGGTCAGGCCCTTGAAGCTGTTGCTGCCGGCGCCGCAGTCGGGGACCTGGGGGCCGTGGATCCCGTACGTCTGGCCGACGGCGGCCGGGTTCACGACCCAGGAGCTGCCCGAGGCCAGCAGCAGCGGCGGGTCGAAGCCGCCGTGGGCGGCGTCGAGGCCGCAGATCATGAACGGCGACGAGCCGGCCCGCAGCGCCTCGATCTGGGCGGTGGCGGAGGCCGAGGCCGAGAACCCGCTGATGCCCAGGGCCTTGATGAAGCTGCCGCTCTGGCTGTCCCGGGCCCGCACGGACACGCCGGCCACCGCCGCCGGCAGGCCGGCGCCGGTATTGGCCGTGGGGCAGTCGCCGAGGTCGCCGCCGGCCTGGTCGACGAGGCGGCAGTCGGGCGAGCCGTTGACGTTGTTGGCGGCCAGCGAGGCGACGACGGCGTTGTAGACCACCGCCTCCTGGCCGGCGCCGGCGAAGAGCACCGAGTTGAGCGCCCCGGCGCCGGCCAGGGCGGCGGCGTCGGCGGCGTTCTGGGTCGCCCGGTGGTCGGCGTAGGCCCGGCCGCCGTCGACGACGAGCCCGGTGAGGCCGAGCAGGGCGAGGATGCTGACGGCCATGAGTACCACGAAGGCTCCCCGTTCGCCATCCCGGTCATCCGTCCGTCGCTGGCGCCACACGGTCATCCCTCCGATCAGAAGAGCTTGAGGTTGGTCGCCGTGATCGGGGCGATGGAGACGTAGCCGCCGGCGTCGCGGATCGTCCCCGCCGGCGTGAAGGTGAAGGAGCCCTGCCCCACGCCGGCGGAGGCGCAGCCGGTGCAGGCCGACCCCAGCGTCAGCCGCAGCGTGGCGCCGGACACCGACAGCGTCGAGTTGTTGAACGTCACCGTCTGGTTCCGGGCCACGTAGCCGGGACTGCCGCTGTCGAAGGTGTTCCCGCTGACCAGCGACGGGATCGAGATCGTGGCGTTGTGGTTGCCCTGCCGGGACATGGTGACGGCCACGGTGGTCGACGTACCCCAGGTCGGGCTGAGCGGCTCGGAGAACACGAGGTCGAGCGTGTCGCCCGGTTCGGGCTTGCCGTCGGTGCCTCCGCCGTCGCTCATCGAGACGAACACCGGGCCGGCGGCGTCGGACGGGGCCAGCGGCCCGAAGGCGGCGGCGCTGCTGCAGCCGGCGAAGGAGACGGTGAAGCTGTTGACCGCGGTGTCGGGGGCCCCGGGGCCTTCGGTGACGGCCAGCGTGGCCGTCGAGCCGGACACCGTCACCCCGGCCAGCGAGCCGCCCGACGGGACGTGGGCCAGCGTCCAGCCCGAGGCGCACGAGGGGTCGAGCGCCCCGGAGAACGTGACGAGGAGCTGGTCGATCCGGCCGTCGTGGTCGTTGTCGGCCATCTGGGCGGCGATCTCGGTCTGCTTCGCCGGCGCCGTGGTCGTCGTGGTCGACGGGGCGGTGGTCGTCGTCGTGACCGGGGCCGTGGTCGGCGGGGTGCTGAGGTCGGGGCCGCCGACGATGACCATGCGGGCGGTGGCCGAGGACGTCGCCGGGCCGAAGGCCGCCGCGCCGTTGTGGCGCCAGGTCACGGCGACCTCGACGACGTCGTCGCGGTCGAGGTCCACCGAGCCCGGCTCGCACGGCTCGGTGGCGGCGAGGTTGTCGGCCGGGCGGCAGACCACGGTGGCCGACTGGTAGGTGACGAGGCCGACGAGCCGGCGCTGGACGGCGTTGACCACCGCCAGGTTGTCCGGGCTGCCGGGGACGTCGGCGTCCACGTAGTTGATCAACGCCACCCGGGCGCCGTCACGGGCGGCGCTGGACCCGATCGAGTTGCCGAACACGACGAGCCCGAGTTCCGCCATGCCGAAGATGAGAGCGAAGGCCACCACCGAGACGAGGGCGAACTCCACCATGGTGGCGCCCGCCTCCCCCCGCAGGCGGTTCACGGCACCCTCACGGTCACGGACGAGCGGATGGTCGGGTTCCCCGTGACCGAGCGCACCAGCGGCGTGAGGATGGTGAACGGCGTGCTCACCGTGACGGTGATGTTCTGACCGCTCGTCGCCGCGGCGCTGAACGGGCCGCAGCCGGCGTCCGCCGAGCTGTAGACGCCGGACGGGGTCGTCACGTCGACGGCGAAGCTGGTGCCGCTGGCACCGCCTTCGTTGCGGGCGTGCCACTGGGCGCTGTCGGGCGTGGTGCAGCCGGTGCCGGCCAGCATCGTCGGGTGGAGCTGGGCGAAGGCGGCGGCCTCCCGGGCGGCGTTCTTCACCTCGTTGACCGTCCGATAGACCCGGCCGAGGTCGACCGTGCCGAGCCCGAGGAGGGCGAGCAACGGCAGCAGCATGGCAAATTCCACCAGGGCCGTGCCCCGCTCGCGCCGGTTTCGAACGTCCATCTCCCCTTGTGTGTCGGCAGGGACGCACCGCCCACTTAAGGGCCGAACGGACCCTCAACCCGGGCGGGGAAAAAGCCGACAAGTGTGTCCGTGAGCAACCGCCGTCCGCTGATCCTGATCGCCGCCGCCGCCGTGGCGGCCGTCACCGCCTGGGCCACCTTCAGCTACGTCTCGGCCGCCGACCAGCGGGCCTTCGACGGGGCCCAGCTCGTCCAGGTCCTCATGGTGAAGAAGGACATCCCCAAGGGCTTCCCCGGTGAGCGGGCGCTCGACGAGGGCTACATCGCCAAGGACTCGATCCCCCGCAAGTTCTATCCGGCCAAGGCCGTCGTCGACCCCCAGACCCTGCGGGGCAAGGTGGCGCTGGCGCCGATGGCCGCCGGGCTGCCGGTCGTCGACGGCAGCTTCGTCGACCCCCGGGTGGCGCAGGAGTCGTTCGCCCAGCGCCTCGACAAGGGCATGCAGGCCGTGACGCTGTCGGTGTCCGACGTCGAGGGCGTGGCCCGGCTCGTCGTGCCCGGCGACCGGGTCAACCTGATGGTCACCACCGGCGACGACAAGGGCAAGACGACCCAGATGGTGGTCCAGGGCGTCGAGGTGCTGGCCGTGGGCGACACCACCGCCCTCCAGCCCGGCGAGGCCGCCCCGGCCAAGCCCGAGGGCCAGGCCGCCGGCACGGCGCCGACGGCCCAGTCGGGCCTCATCACCTTCTCCGTGCCGGCCCTCGACGCGGAGCGGCTGGTGGAGGCCAGCGAGGTGGGCGCCATCCACCTGACGCTCGTCCCGCCGGACTTCACCCCCGCCCCCGTCCCGCCGGTGAACCAGGGGAACCTCTATGGCTGACGTGCCTGCGATCCACGGCCGGGCCTTGGAGTGGGAGGCCACGATCGACCTGGCCCCTCCCTACGACCTCGCCCTGGTCGAGCCGGACCCGGCTCTCCGGGCGGACCTGGCCGCCGATCTCGGCGACCGCGACGCCGCCATCTTCGCCGAGCCGGGGGGGCTGGCCGAAAGGCTGGTCCCCGGACGGCGGACGGTCGTCGTCTTCGGTCCGAGCCTGGCCGACCCGGTCGGCCTCGACGAGATCGACGCCCTGACCCGCACCCGGCCGGAGCTCGGCGCCATCCTCGTCGTGCCCGAGCTGTCGACCGGCCTCTTCCGGGAAGCGCTGCGCTCCGGCGCCCGCGACGTCCTCGCCTTCCCCGTCGAACCCGGCGCCATCACCGAGTCGGTCGATCGTGTCGGCCGGTCGCTGGTCGGCACGGCGCCGCCGCCGCCGCTGGAGCACACCGAAGCGGGCCGCATCATCACCGTGTCGTCGATGAAGGGCGGCTCGGGCAAGACCGTGGTGGCCACCAACCTGGCGGTGACGCTGGCCCGGCGCTCGGAGCGGCCGGTGGTCCTCGTCGACGCCGACCTGCAGTTCGGCGACGTGGCCGTCATGCTGCGGCTCAACGCCCCCCACACGATCGTCGACGCCATCCCGGCCATGGACGGGCTCGACGCCCAGTTCCTCCGGGGCCTCCTCGTCCGCCACGAGCCGAGCGGCCTGCTCGTGCTGCCCGCCCCCCTCGACCCGTCGCTGGCCGAGCGGGTGGGCGGCCCCGACATGCTCCGCATCCTCGAGGTGCTGCGCTCCTTCTGCAGCTACGTCGTCATCGACACCCCGGCCCAGTTCAACGACGTCGTCCTCTCGGTCATCGAGGCCTCCGACGACATCGTCGTGGTGGCGGGGATGGAGATCCCCAACATCAAGAACACGAAGCTCGGCCTGCAGACGCTGCAGCGCCTGGGGGTGCCCGAGTCGAAGCTCCGGCTGCTCGTCAACCGGTCGAACTCCAAGGTCCAGCTCGACGTCAAGGAGGTCGAGCGGACGCTGGGCCTCAAGGCCCAGGCCCACATCCCGAGCGACATCGTCGTCCCCCAGGCGGTCAACCGGGGCGTCGCCGTCGTCCTCGACGCGCCCAAGGCGGAGGTGACGCGGGCCTTCGACTCGCTGGCCGACCTGTTCGCGCCGGCGGCGGTCGCCGCCCCGGCGAAGAAGGCCCGCGGCCTCTTCGGCCGCAGCTAGGAGATCCCGTCATGTCCCTCTACCAACGGCTCCACGAGGGCCCGCCCGGCGGCCCGTCCGGCGGCCCGGGCCGGGACCCGCTGCTCGACGAACTGCGCCAGCGGGTCCACGCCCTGCTCATCGACGAGCTGGGGCCGCTCCTCTACGACCGGCGGGTCAGCGAGGAGGAGCTCTCCGCCCATCTGCAGGAGCAGCTGCGGATCATCCTCGGCCGGGAGCGGATCCCCCTGTCGGCCTCCGACCGCGACCAGCTCCTCCAGGACGTCGCCGACGACATCCTCGGCTACGGCCCGATCGACGGGCTCCTGAAGGACCCCGACGTGACCGAGGTCATGGTCAACGGACCGGGCCGCGTCTACGTCGAGCGGAAAGGCAAGCTGACGCAGACCGGTGCGGTGTTCGCCGACGAGGCCCACCTGCGCCGGATCATCGAGAAGATCGTCGCCCAGGTCGGGCGGCGGGTCGACGAGGCGACGCCGATGGTCGACGCCCGCCTTCCCGACGGCTCCCGGGTCAACGCCATCATCCCGCCGCTGGCCATCGGCGGGCCGTTCCTCACCATCCGGAAGTTCGCCAAGGACCCGTTCACCGTCGAGGATCTCGTCAACTTCGGCACGTTCACCCCCGAGACGGCCCGGTTCCTCGAGGCCTGCGTCAAGGGCCGGCTGAACGTCATCGTCAGCGGCGGGACGGGCACCGGCAAGACGACGGCCCTCAACGTGCTGTCGTCGTTCATCCCCGCCGACGAGCGGGTGGTGACGATCGAGGACGCCAAGGAGCTCCAGCTCCGCCAGGACCACGTCCTGGCCCTGGAGTCCCGGCCGCCGAACGTCGAGGGGAAGGGCGAGGTCCGCATCCGCGACCTCGTCCGCAACGCCCTGCGGATGCGGCCCGACCGGATCGTGGTCGGCGAGTGCCGGGGCGGCGAGGCCCTCGACATGCTGCAGGCCATGAACACCGGCCACGACGGCTCGCTCACGACGGTCCACGCCAACTCGCCCCGCGACAGCCTCTCCCGGATCGAGACCATGGTCCTCATGGCCGGCATGGAGCTGCCGGTGCGGGCCATCCGGGAGCAGATGGCGTCGGCCATCGACCTCATCGTGCAGCTGACCCGCCTGCGGGACGGCAGCCGCCGGGTGACCCACGTCAGCGAGGTCCAGGGCATGGAGGGCGACGTCATCGTCCTCCAGGACCTGTTCCTCTTCGACTTCGCCATGGGCGTCGACGCCGACGGCCGGTTCCGGGGAACGCTGAAGAGCACCGGGATCCGCCCGAAGTTCGCCGAGAAGCTGGCCGACCACGGCATCCGCCTCGGCCCCGAACTCTTCGCCGGCGAAGGCCTCGGCCGGCGCATGTCGGCCCTGCGATGACCCGCTTCCGCCTGGCGGCCGCGGGGCTGCTCGTCGCCGGCGTGGCGCTGGCCGCCTCGCCGGCCTTCGCCGACGGCGTCACCGTCCGCAGCGTCGACACCACCGCCTTCCCCCGGGTCCGCCTCTCGGTGCTGGTGAACGGCGCAACGCCGAACACCACCGACTTCCACCTGCGGGAGAACGGGGTCGTGGTACCGGACTCCGCCGTCGAGGTGCGACCGCTGCAGCAGACCTCGAATCCCGTCGGAACGGTGCTGGTCATCGACACGTCGGGATCGATGCGGTCCCGGGGAGCGATCGACCAGGCCAAGGCCGCCGCCCACCAGTTCATCGCCTCCCGGACCGCCAACGAGTGGATCGCCCTGGTGCAGGTCTCGAATACGGCGGTCGTCCGAAGCGACTTCACCCAGGACGGCGCGGCGCTCGGCAGCGCCGTCGACGCCCTGCAGGCCGACGGCGAGACCGCCCTGTGGGACGGCCTGGTCAGCGCCGCCCACCTCTACGACTCCCGGCCCGACCTCCAGGCCAACGTCGTGCTCCTCTCCGATGGCGCCGACTCCGTCTCCAAGGCCGGGGAGACGCAGGCCGTCGCCGCCCTCGGCGCCGCCCACGCCGCCGTCTTCGCCGTGGGCATCACCTCCGACTCCTTCGACCCGAAGCCGCTCTCCTCGCTCGTCGGGGCATCGGGCGGGTCGTTCTCCACCAGCCGCGACCCCGCCGACCTCACCGCCCAGTTTTCCCGCATCCGGGCGGCCATCGAGAACCAGTACGAGGTGTCGTACACCTCGAGCGCGCCCGGCGGCGCGCTGGCCGTCGACCTCGCCGTCGGCGCCCTCGACGCCCAGGTCCAGACCCAGGCCGGCTCGACCGGTGTGGCCGCCTCGCCGACGCCCGTGCCGCCCGTCCACGGCCCGTTCTCCGGTGCCGACGGCCGCTACCTGGTGCTGCTGCTCGCCGCCGGCGCCGCCGCCCTCGCCACCGTGGCGCTGCTGCTGATCTTCGGCCGGGGCGACGGGAGCCTCGAAGGCCGGCTGGGGATGTACGCCGCACCGACGCCCGGCGCGCCGGCCGCTCCGGGCGACAGCGACGGCTCGCTGGTGGAGACCGGGCTGGTGCAGAAGGCCGTCGACCTGACGTCGAAAGTGGCGGGCGACGCCGGCGTCCTCGACAAGGTGGAAGCGCTGCTGGAGCAGGCCAACCTGCCGCTGCGCCCGGCGGAGGCGCTGTTCTTCTACGGTGCCGGAGTCCTGCTCGTCGGCCTGCTGGCCGTGCTCGGCGCCCCGAGCCTGCCGGTGGGCGTGGCCGCCGCCGGGCTGGTGGCGGCCGGCCCGGTCGTCGTCCTCCGGGGCCTGCGGGCCCGGCGGCTCAAGGCCTTCGAGGCCCAGCTGCCCGACACCCTCAACCTCCTGGCCGGTTCGCTGCGAGCCGGGTACTCGTTCCTGCAGTGCGTCGAGGCCGTGTCGCAGGAGACGACCGACCCGATGGCCCGGGAGCTCCGCCGGGCCCTGGCCGAAGCCCGCCTCGGCCGCCCGCTCGAGGAGGCCCTCGGCGACATCGCCGTCCGCATGCAGAGCCGCGACTTCGAATGGTCGGTGATGGCCATCCGGATCCAGCGGGAGGTCGGCGGGAACCTGGCCGAGCTGCTCCAGACGGTGGGCGAGACGATGGTGCAGCGCTCCCGTCTGCGGGGCGAGGTCAAGGCCCTCACCGCCGAGGGGCGGATCTCTGGGGTCATCATGGGTTTGCTCCCGGTCGGGCTCGGGCTGTTCATGTTCACCGCCGCCCCCGACTACATCCACGCCCTGTTCGCCTCCGCCACCGGTTGGGCGATGGTCGGCGTCTCGACCGTCATGGCCGTGGCCGGGGTGGCCTGGATCCAGAAAATCGTCAAGATCGAGATGTGACCATGGCTCTCGTCGCCGTCCTCGGGACATTCACCACCGTGCTGCTGGTTCTCGTCGCCGTCCTCTCGACGGCCGACGAACGGCGCGAGGTCCGCCTCGCCCTCCGCAGCCTCGACGACTACGACCTTCCGGTCGACGTCCGCCAGCGGGAAATGCTGAAGCCGTTGCGGGAGCGACTGGTCCTGCCGGTCGCCGCCCGCCTGGCCCGCCTCTCGGGCCGCTTCACGCCGGCCGGCTACACCACTGCCGTCCGGGACAAGCTCGTCAAAGCGGGAAGCCCGGCGGGGCTCGACCCCGACCGCTTCCTGGCCCTCAAGGTCCTCGGCGCGGTGTCGGGCCCGGTGTGGGTCTGGTTCGCCTTCGGGCCGGCGGCCCTCGGCGGCTTCTACGGGATCGTGGTCACCGCCCTGCTGTGGGGCATCGCCTTCGCCGGGCCCGACGTCTGGGTGAAGCGGCGGATCGAGGCCCGCCAGAAGGAGATCGCCACCCGGCTCCCCGACATCCTCGACCTCCTGGTGATCTCGGTCGAGGCGGGTCTCGGCTTCGAGCAGGCCGTGTCCCGGACGGTGGCCGCCGTGCCCGGCGCCCTGGCCGACGAGCTCGGGCGAATGCTGCAGGAGACGCGGGTCGGCTCGACGCGGGCGGAAGCGCTGCGGGCGCTCGACGCCCGCACCGACGTCCCGGAGCTGCGCTCGTTCATCCTGGCCATGCTCCAGGCCGACACCTTCGGCGTGTCGATCGGCCGCATGCTGCGGGCCCAGGCCGACGAGATGCGGATCCGGCGCCGGCAGCGGGCCCAGGAGGCGGCGCAGAAGGCCCCGGTGAAGATGCTCTTCCCGCTGATCTTCTGCATCTTCCCCTCGCTGTTCACCGTGATCCTCGGGCCGGCCGTGCTCCAGATCATGAAGAGCGGCCTGGCGTAACGCGAAGAACCGCTCAAGTCAGCCCGAAATCGGGCCGAAAATACAGCTGTCAGCGAAAAAGGCAAACCCGTCGCAAGGCGGGGCCGCAAAGCCACGGGACCCACGCAGGTCAGCCGGGCTACCGAACGAAAGGTGTGGATTCGTGGACCTGTTCGTCCTGAAGACGTGGATCGAGGCGAAGTTCACCGGCGAGGAGCGCGGCGCCAGCATGGTGGAGTACGGCCTCCTGCTCGCCCTGATCGCCGTCGTCGCCATCGTGGCCGTCAAGGCCCTCGGCGGCAGCGTGTCGACCAAGTTCTCCGAAGTCACCAGCGCGGTCAACTAGCCGCAGCCGACGGCGCTGCAGCGGGGTGCACACAGGGCACCCGGCTGCAGCGCCGTTTCGCGTCTGCGGTTCCGCGCTAGTGGTCCCGGGGCATGGGCGGGCAGTGGGAGACCAGCAGCGGATAGGGATCGGCCGCCTCGCCGTGCCCGGGGTGGAACTCGAAGTGGGTGTGGCTGGCGCTGGCGTTGCCCGACGCCCCGGTGAGGGCGATCAGCTCGCCCTGCTCCACGTGGCGGGGGTCCCCCACGATCCGGAGGAGGTGCATGTAGACGTAGGTGTTCCCGTCGTCGCCCAACAGGAACAGCGTCAGCCCCCCGCCGCCCCAGAAATGGGCCTCGAAGGTCCCGGGCACGACGGCGACGTTCTCCGTGCCCCGGGAAGCGAGCATGTCGACGCCCCGGTGGCCCCGGCCCGCCCCCCAGCCGTCACCCCATTTGAACGGGCCGTTCAACGGGCAGACGAACGACAGCGGCAACGGCGGTTGCTCCAGAGCCGGGGGCGCCGACCGGCTGGCCCGCTGGGCGAGTCTCCGGGCCGCGGCCTCGGCCCGGCGCTGCTCGGCGTCGGCCTTGCGCTGGGCGGCTTCCGCCTGCCGCTCCAGGCGCTGCTCGGTCCGTTCCGACGCCACCAGGGCTGAGAACCGGCCGACCGCCGCCCGCCGTTCGCTGTCGAGCTGGCCGAGGGCGACGTCCTGCTCGTGGCGCTTGTCCTTCAGCCGGCGGCGGTCCTCGTCGATCTGGCGGGCGGAGTCGCCCAGGTCACGGAGCGCGGCGCCGGCCAGTTCGCTGACGTTCCCGACGAGGCGGACCCGGTGGGCGCCTTCGAGGGCGTTCCCCCCGTCTCCGAAGCCGTCGACCCAGTCGATCGTGCCGTCGTGCATGTAGAGGGCGACGGCACCCCGGGTGGCCAGCGAGCGCAGTTCCGCCTGCTGCTTGTCGACGCCGGCCAGGCGGGCCTCGATGGCCGCCACCTCGGCGGCGAGACGGTCGGCCTCGGCCTTGGCCTGGCGGTACCGGGCCGAGGTGTCGTTGGCCTGTTGCTGCAGCTCGTCGTGCGCGGGCGCGCCGGGCTCCACACCTTCTCGAGCCAGGGCCGGGGATACCGCAGCGCTGAGGCAGGCGAACAGAACCAGCCAGGGGACAAGGATTCGTGACTTCACGGCGAAGCCGGAGAACCTAATGCCCGCGCCGCTTCCCAGCAATTCCCACAGCGCAGCGGGATCGCGAGACCGCGCTCGGCGCGCAGCGTCAAGGCCGGTTGCGGCGGGCTTTTGTTAGCCCTCGCGCCACTCCCCGTCCCGGCGGGCGGTGAAACAGAACTGCGTCCCCTCGAAGAAGAAGGCGCCGCGCTCCGCCCGCTCCCGCTGCTCGGCCAGCCAGGCGGCGGCCTCGCCGGCGGTCACCCCGTTCCGGCCCGGGACGAAGTCGGCGACCATGTGGAGCATGGCAACGGCGAAGGACTCGTAGTCGTAGTCGACGGTGGCGAAGCTGTGGCCGGCGAGAGCCACGTCGACGAACCCCGCCGCCCGCAGCCGGGCGCCGAGTGTGCGGGGCAGCGACGGGTGCGCGAGGTGCTCGTCCCACGCCTGCAGCACTCGCCGCATCCGCTCGGGTTCGTCGCTGTGCCACCAGACGGTGGCCCAGTCGACGTCCCATACGAGGACGCGCCCGCCCGGCCGCAGGGCCCGGTGCATCTCGGCCAGCGCCGCGGCCGGATCGGCGACGTACTCCATGACCTGAACGCACAGCGCGGCATCGAAGTCGCCGTCGTCGACGGGGAGGGCCACGGCGTTGCCCTCCCGGAACGTCACGTTGCCATGGCCGTCGCACCGTCGCCGGGCCAGGGCCAGCATGTCGGGGCTGGCGTCGACGGCCACGATCGAGCCGTCCGGACCGATCTCGTCGAGCAGTTCCCGGGCGTAGAACCCGGGACCGCAGCCGACGTCGAGGATCCGCTCACCGGGGGCGGCGGCCAGTGCCTCCCGGACATGGCGCCGCCGGCGGATCATGTCCCGCTTGTGGTACGCCTTCTCCAGCGCCTGGGCGGTGGCGGCGTCGAAGGTGAGCTGGGTCATGACCGGCGACTGTATCGTCAGCCGAGCGGCAGGAACCCCTTCACCGTTGCGACCGCGTCGGTGATCTCCGGCGGCGTCGCCGGCGCCGACCCGGGTGCGACGGGCGGCACCTCCACCGGCGGCGGGATCGCCACCGCCGGCGGTTCGACCGGCTGCGCCGGCGGGTCGACCGGCAAAGCCGGAACCGGAACCGCCGGCGGATCGGCCAGCAGCGCACGGAGCGGGTGCGCCGGCGGCCGGCCTCCGTCGCTCGATGCCGGACGGGTCGGCAGCACCGAACGGAGCGGCCCGCTGCCGGGGTCACCGTGCGCCGGCCGCGGGAGCGTCGGGCGGTCCGCGGGCCGGGCGGCCGCCGCCGCTTCCCGTACCGGCGCCAGCGGCCGGGGCGCGGCCCCGGCGGCGGACGGCGGAGCGGCGATGGACAGCGTCGTCGCCGGTCGGGTGCGGTGCGGCTCCCAGCCGGCGGGCGCGGCGTTGCCCAGCCACCCCTTCAGCGTTCCCGTCTGCCCCGCGGCGGGGGCGGTCGACGATCCTCCGGCCGGAGCGGCCGCCGTCGCCGTCGCCGCCAGCGGCGCGGCCGCGGCGGCGGCCGATGGGGCGTCGGCCAGCGGGCCCAGCCCGGGCAGTACCGCGGCGGCCGCCACCGCCACACCGGCGGCGATCGACAGCGCCTTCGCCGCCGCCTGCTCGCTGCAGCCCGGGAGCGCCGACGCCCACTGGGCCAGCCGCCCGCCGAACCCGCCGAAGTTGCCGACGTTGCCGAACCCGCCGTCGTTCAGCGCCGCCCGGGAGACCCCGTCGGCGACGCCGTCGGCCACGCCGGCGTCGGCCCGGCGCCGGCCGAGACCGAGGCGGGCCAGGCGCAGTCCGAGCACGCCGTAGCCGGCGGCCGAACCGCCGCAGCGTTCGTACTCCCGGCGCAGCGCCGCCCGGGCCCGGAACACGAGCGTCTCGGTGGCGGCCATGGAGAGCTCCATCACCGACCCGATCTCCTTGTAGGAGAAGCCGAGCACCTCCCGGAGGTAGAGCGCTTCGCGGTGCCGGCCCGACAGGCGGCTCCAGGCCGCGGCCAGGGCGGCGTCGAGGGCGTCGGCGTCCTCATCCGGGGCGGCCCGCTCGGGGAGCTCGCCGGGAAGGTCGGGACGGCGGCGGCGCTGCAGATCGACGCAGGTGGTGCGGGCCACCGCCGTCAACCAGGGCCGGACGCGCAACGGTCGTGCGCTGCGCCGGGCCGCGGCGTGGAGCTTGAGCAGGCTCTCCTGGGCGGCGTCCTCCGCAGCGTGGGCGTCGTAGCCCAGCAGGCGGGTGCAGAGCCGCACGAGCCAGGCACGGTGCCGGTCGACGAGCGCGCCGAAGGCCAACTCGTCGCCGGCCCGGAGCCGGGCGAGGAGCGCGTCGTCATCCTGGGCGTGGAGGGCTGCCCGCACGGCTTGCATTTCGGCCCCGAACCCTTGTGCCCCTTCGGATCCGGACAATTTCCGGCAAACCAGTCGGCGGCGCGCCGCCCAGAAATATTTCTTGCCGCAACGCCGCCGGGGACCGCAAGAAAACACCCTCGTCGGTCCGTTCCGTCATCAGCCGACGCACCGACCCCCCAGCTCGCCGGCGGCACCCCACCCCGAATTTCCCCAAGCCAGACAAGGAGTTCCGATGTCCCTCACCCGCTCTGTCCGTCGCCGCCGGCCGCTCGCCGCCGTCGTGGTCGGTCTCTGCGTCGTCGCCGGCTCGCTCGGCACGGCCGCTCTCGCCGACTCCGGCACCTCCTCCGGCGCCGGCGCCTCCGTCGACGCCAACGTCCTCGTCCAGGTCGGCCTCTCGCCGGTCAACGCCCGCCAGGCGGCCGCCAACCTCGACGCCGCCATCGATTCCGCCGCCCAGGCCATCGCCCGGTCGGCGGCGACGGCGATCCCGTCCAAGACCCCGCTGCGCACCACCGCCGCGGCCACGAAGGCCTTCACCAACGAGGTCGACGGCGCGCTCACCGGCTTCGTCACCGCCTCGATCCCGGCGCTGCACTCGACCGGCGCCGCCGGCGACGCCGTGGTCCGGGGGACGGCGGCCGCCCTGGCCCAGGTGGTGCGCACCATGCCCGCCGCCGTCGGCGTGACCGCCGGGGCCGAAGTCGCCGTGGCGGGGGGCGCCGACTCGGTCAGCGCCTCGTCGTCGGTCGACGCCACGCTCGACCCGGCCCTGCGCCGGACCATCAGCGACTCCGTTCACGCCCTCCAGCCGCTGCTGCCGCTGACCCGGGCGACGCTGCGGGCGGTCGCCGCCGGCGTGCGCCAGGTCGTCGACGCCTCGGTGGTGGCGGTGGACCGGATCGTCCGGGCCACGGTCGACCTGGCCGTGGCCGTCGTGAACGTCACCGCCTCGACCACCCAGGCCGCCCGGTCCGTGGCCGAGACCGCCGTTGCCTCCACGGGCGGCATCGTCACCGCGGTGGACTCCGCCCTCGACAACCTGTCCGACGTCAACATCTCGGCCCAGGTCGACGCCAGCCTCGCCGCCAGCGCCGGCTGACGCGCAAGGGGGTCGCCGCCGGCCGGGACGGGGCGTTACCGGCCGGCGACGCCCTCGAAGCGGGCCAGGGCGAAGTCGGTCTCCGACGAACCGACCGCCACCACCTTGCCGTCGGGCTGCAGGGCGAGAGCCCGAAGCCGGTCGTCACGGCCGCCGAAGTCGGTGGTGGCCAGCCCGTCGTGGCCGAAGGTCCGGTCGAGGTGCCCCCGCCGGTCGTAGCGGACCACGAGCATGTCGCCGTTGGGCCGGGGCGCCACGACGCCGCCGGCGATGATCATGCCGTCGGGCGCGAGCGCCACCGACGTGAGCCCCTCCTCGGCGGTGCCGAGGTCGTCGATGGCCATCCCCGCCCGGCTCCCGCCGAAACTGGGGTCGGGCTGGCCGTTGGGCATGAACCGGGCCAGGAGCAGGTCCCCGCGCTTCTCGCCGTTGGTCCGACCGGCGGCGACGATGGCGCCGTCGGGCTGCAGGGCCAGCGCCCGGATCGACTCCTGCATGGCGCCGGCGTCGACGACGACCTTCCCGCCGTCACCGAAGCCGGGGTCGAGGAGCCCGTTGGGCAGGTAGCGGGCCAGGGCGAGGTTGTCGGCGCCCATGATCCGGCCGGCTCCGCCGCCGGTATTGCTGCTGCCGCCGAG
>Ga0070741_10005672_pt1 | contig 27456 bp, 29 predicted proteins | sample Coa_R1_4_FD_66440 | JGI IMG/M metagenome (GOLD analysis project Ga0070741, IMG submission 66440) | Surface soil microbial communities from Centralia Pennsylvania, which are recovering from an underground coalmine fire - Coalmine... | ecosystem: Environmental > Terrestrial > Soil > Unclassified ...
ACCGAGTGGTCGATGACGAGTTCGACCGGCTGCAGCGGATTTACCTTGTTCGGATCGCCGCCGAGGCGGACGATGCCGTCGCGCATCGCAGCGAGGTCGACGACGGCCGGCACGCCGGTGAAGTCCTGCAGCAGCACGCGCGCGGGCGCGAACGAGATTTCCTTCTGCGCGCCGCTCTTCAAATCCCACCGCGCGAGCGCTTCGACGTCGTCCTTTTTCACGAACCGGCCGTCCTCGTGGCGCAGCAGGTTCTCGAGCAGGATTTTCATCGAGTACGGCAGCCGCTCGATTTCGGCGAATCCTGCGCGCTGCAGGGTGGGGAGGCTGAAAATCTGGTAGGTCCGACCGCCGGCTGCGAGCGCGGTCCGCGCTCCGAAACTGTTCACGTCCGCCATCAGCGAAAGTCCTCGCGGAAAACCCCATCGTACCTCCAAAGCGGTGCGTGGTGCGGGGTGCGAGGCCCGGGGTACCAGCGCTTTATGCGACGCAATATGTGCAAATTACGCACGTATTACAGCGCGCTATCCCTTAATTTAGGCTTATTCATGAATATGTGACGATCTTTTCGTGCACATCTGGCACTATTTTGGTATCATCCCGGCACCGGGAGGTCTCAGGGCGATGACGCTGGAACAAGTCAGGAGCAAAACGGAACGGATTCGCGAGTTTTCGGCACTGCCGTTCCTGCTGGTCGCGGGCGTCAGCGTGCTGGGCGCGCTGTTCAAAGCGCAGCCGCAGGCCGTGACCGGCGGCCCGGTGAACACCGGCGACGTCGCCTGGATGCTCACCGCGACGGGCCTCGTCCTCCTGATGACGCCCGGCCTCTCCTTCTTCTACGGCGGGATGGTCCGCACGAAGAACGTCGTGTCGACGATGCTGCAGAGCTTCGTCGCGATGGGCGTGATCAGCATCCTGTGGATCGTCGCCGGATTCAGCCTTGCGTTCGGCACCAGCATCCACGGCGTGATCGGCGACCCGCGCACCTTCTTCATGTTCACGCGCGTCGGCACGTCCACGCATCCGGATCTCGCGCCGACGATTCCGCTGATCCTCTTCGCGTTGTTTCAGCTGAAGTTCGCGATCATCACGCCCGCGCTCATCACCGGCTCGTTCGCCGAACGCGTGCGGTTCACGAGCTATCTGCTGTTCATGTGCCTGTTCAGCGTCTTCATCTACGCGCCGCTGGCCCACTGGACGTGGCACCCCGACGGCTTCCTGCACAAACTCGGCGTCCTCGACTTCGCGGGCGGCACCGTCGTCCACATGTCCGCCGGCCTCGCCGCGCTCGCGGGCGCGCTCGTCCTCGGACGCCGGACGACGCACAAGAACGGCGAAGCGCATACGCCGGCGAACATCCCGTTTGTGATCCTCGGCACCGGCATGCTGTGGTTCGGCTGGTTCGGATTCAACGCCGGCTCGGCGCTCTCGGCGTCGGGCCAGGCGGCGATGGCATTCGCGACGACGAACACCGCGTCGGCGGCCGCCGCGCTCGCGTGGATCTTCTTCGACGGCATGCGCGGCCACAAACCGTCCGCGCTCGGCGCGTGCGTCGGCGCGGTCGTCGGCCTCGTGGCGATTACGCCGGCGGCCGGCTACGTGACGATCGGCGAGAGCATCTTCATCGGCACGGTCGCGAGCGTCGTCTCGAACCTGATGGTGCACTTGAAGAACAAAGCGACGCTCGACGACACGCTCGACGTCTTCCCGTGCCACGGCGTCGGCGGCATGGTCGGCATGCTGATGACCGGCGTGTTCGCGAAAGACGTCGGCCTCACCTCGGGCCACGCGTACACCTTCCTGGTGCACTGCGGCGCGCTCATCTTCGTCGCGCTCTTCTCGTTCGGCGGATCGTGGGTCCTGTATCGGATCACCGACGCGATCATCCCGCTGCGCGTCTCCGAAGATCAGGAAGCGATCGGTCTCGATCTGAGCCAGCACGGCGAAGTCATGCAGGACATGGCGCCGTTCGCCGAGGCGCCCGTGCTGGCGAAGATTGCGTGAAGCCCTGGACCGGCGACGAGATCCGCCGCGTCGGCTATCTCGTCGTCGACCTGATCGCCCAGCACCTCACCGAAATCGACGACGAGCCGGCGTTCGTGCCGATGCCGCCGAGCGCGGCCGCACGCGCGCTCGCGACGCCGCCGCCCGCGCACGGCGCGTCGCCTGACGATCTCCTGCGCGAATTCCGCGACACGATCGAGCCGTATCCGTTCGGCAACGGCCATCCGCGCTTCTGGGGCTGGGTCAACTCGCCGCCGGCGGTGATGGGCGTGTTCGCCGATGCGCTCGCCGCCGCGATGAACCCGAGCTGCGCCGGCGGCAATCACGCGGCGATCTACGTGGAGCGCCAGGTCATCGCATGGCTGCGCGAGATGCTCGGCTTCCCCGCCGACGCGATGGGACTGCTCGTCAGCGGTGGATCGATGGCGACGCTGACCGCGCTAGCGGTCGCGCGTCACGTGAAGAGCGGCGTCGACGTGCGCGCCGCCGGGCTGCAGGCCGCAACGCAGCCGTTCGCGTTCTACATGACGGATCAGGGACACACGTGCGCGCGAAAGGCGATCGAACTCCTCGGATTCGGCGCCAACACGATCCGCATGATTGCCGTCGACGAGCGCGACCGAATGCGCGTTGACGATCTGGCGCGCGCGATCGACGCGGACGCCGCCAACGGCGTCCGCCCGATCGCCGTCATCGCGACGCTCGGCACGACGAACACCGGAGCCATCGACGATCTCGACGCGATCGCGGACGTGTGCGCGCGCCGCGGCGTGTGGTTGCACGTCGATGCGGCGTACGGCGGTCCGGCCGTGCTCCTCGACGAGTTCGCCGACGCGCGCCGCGGCCTCGCGCGCGCCGACAGCGCCGCCATCGATCCGCACAAATGGATGTTCGTCCCCGTCGAGGCGGGCTTCGTCGCCGTTCGCGATGCCGACGCCATGCGATCCGCGTTTAGCCTCGTGCCGCCGTACATCCGCACGACGGGCAACGCGAGCGGCGTGTACGGCCTGCCGTGGTTCAGCGAGTACGGATTCCAGCAGACGCGCGGCTTCCGCGCGCTGAAGGTATGGATGACGCTGAAGCACGCCGGCTTCGACGGCCTGCGCGAGGCCGTCGCCGATAACATCGCCCTGGCGCGTTACCTCGCCGACTGCGTGCAACGCGCCGACGATTTCGAGCTCGTCGCGTCGGGCCTCAGCGTCGTGTGCTTTCGCTATCGCGGCGACGACGCGGTCAATAAACGGATTCTCGAGCGGGTGCAGCTCGGCGGCGACGCCTTCCTGACCAGCACCGAACTCGCCGGCCGCTTCGTGCTCCGCGCGTGCATCGTCAACTACCGCAGCACGCGGGCCGACGTGGATCGGATGCTCGCCGCCGTGCGACGATTGGCGGCGTGAGCCGCGGGCTCGATCCCTTCCTCGACGCGCAAAACGCGACGTTCGCCGGCTACGCCACGGCGCTCGCGGAAATCCGCGCGGGCCGCAAGCGCTCGCACTGGATCTGGTACGTGTTTCCGCAGCTCGCCGGGCTCGGGCAATCCGCCGCCGCACAGGCGTACGGCATAGCCGGGCGTGCCGAAGCCGTCGAGTACCTGCGCGATCCGATCCTCCGCGCACGGCTGCTCGAGATCACGAACGCGGTCCGCGACGAGCTGGGACGCGGCGTCCCGCTCGCGACGCTGATGGGCGCCGACATCGACGCGCTGAAGCTCGTCTCGTCGATGACGCTCTTCGCCGCCGTGGCCCGCGACCTCGATGACGCCGCGCTCGCGAGCGCGGCGGAAGACGTCCTGGCGCGCGCCGGCGCCGAGGGGTTTCCGCCGTGCGCCTTCACGCGCTCGGCGATTTGACATTTACTTAGCTCACAGGCTAAATAATGCGGCGTGGCGGACGCGTACGAAGCGCTCTTCTCCGCGCTCGCGCATCCGGTGCGCCGCCGCATCGTCATGACGCTGCACTTCGAAGGCGGATCGATGACGGCGGGCGCGATCGCGGCGATGTTCGAGCACGCGTGGCCGACGACCACCGGGCACCTGCAGGTCCTGGAGGCGGCGGGCCTGGTGCGCCAGGCGCGCGACGGCCGCAACCGGATCTACACGCTGAACCGCGGCCGGCTCGCGCTCGTACGCGACTGGCTCGCCCAACTGACCGAGGACGCCCATGGCGCAACCCGACGTGCCGCAGTTGTTCCGCATCAACGTCGAAGTCGGACATCTCGATGACGCGAAGGCGTTTTACGAGCAGCTGCTCGGCGTCGCCGGACGGCGTCAGGCCGGATCGCGCGTGTACTTCACGTGCGGCACGGTAACGCTGCAGGTCGTCGACGTCTCCTCCGTCGGCACGCCGCATCCGGCGGCGAAGGCGCTCTACTTCACCGTCAACGATCTCGACGCCGTCTTCGCGCGCGCGCAGGCGCTCGGCTGCCTGTCCGCGGAGTCGGTGCACGGCGCCGGCGGCGGCGCGATCGTCGTCCGGCCGTGGGGTGAACGGTCGTTCTACGTCGAGGATCGCTGGCACAACCCGCTCTGCTTCGTCGAGGCCGGCACCGTCTATCCCGGATAGCCGCCGATGGAGTACGCTCTCCCATCGATAGGCGATGGGAAGACGCGAACCGATCGATCTCCTGCCCGGCACGCTCGACCTGCTGATCCTGCAGACGCTCGCCGGCGGTGCACAGCACGGCTACGGGATCGCGCAGCGGCTGAAGCTGTTGTCCGACGAGGTGCTGCAGGTCGGCGAGAGCTCGCTGTATCCGGCGCTGCAGCGGCTCCTGCTGAACGGCTGGGTCAAGGCGGCATGGGGCGCGTCGGACAACAACCGGCGCGCGCGCTACTACACGCTCACGCCGGCCGGCCGCCGGCAGCTCTCGGCCGAGCGCACCGAGTTCGATCGCCTCGTCGTCGCCATCCACAAAGTGCTCGGCGCCATCTAGGAGCGTGCGATGCGTGCATGGCTGCGGCGTCTGTGGTTCCTGCTGCACCGGCGGCGGTTCGAGGCGGATCTCGCCGAGGAGATGGCGTTCCATCGCGCGATGACCTCCGCCGCGGCGTTCGGCAGCAGCGCGCTCGCCGCCGACCGCGCGCGCGACGTGTGGATACGCCCCGGCCTCGCGGACGCGGTCCGCGATGTGCGGTTCGCGATCCGCCGCCTGGCGCGCGAGCGCGGCTTCACGGCCGCGGTCATCGTCGTGCTCGGCCTCGGACTCGGGATCGCGAGCATGCAGTTCGTCATCCTCGACGCGATCTGCCTGCGCGGGCTGCCGGTGCCGCACGTCGATCGCGTCCTGTTTCTCGGCGCGCGCGACGCGCAGGGCCACGACCTGACGCTCTCCTATCGCGAGTACGAACGTCTCCGCGACGGCGTCGGCGATCTGCGTCCGGCGGCATACGCGTCGGCGCCGGCGGTGCTGGGCGACGACGACCGCGCGCCCGATCGCGCGCTCGCCACGTACGTGTCCGCGCCGCTCTTCGAGTTGCTCGGCGAGCGCCCGCGGCTCGGCCGCGCGTTCGAACCGGCGGACGATCGACCAGGCGCGCCAGCCGTCGCCGTCCTGACCACCGGCGTCTGGCAGACGCGTTACGGCGGCGATCTGCACATCCTCGGCCGCGTCATCCGCGTGAACGGCACGCCGGCGACGGTCGTCGGCGTCACCGGCGATCGGTTCCGGTTTCCCGGCGTCGCGGACGTCTGGCTGCCGCTCGCCGCGATGCCGGGCATCGCGACCGAGCGACGCACCGCCCGCGCCCTGAGCGTCGCGGCGCGCATGGCCGACACCGCGACGCTCGCCGGCATCCGTGGCGAGCTCGCATCGGCGTCGGAGCAGCTCGCGCGCGCGTTTCCGGCGACCAACGTCGGCATCACGCTCACGGCCGTGCCGATCAACGAACGGTACAGCGGGCACGTCACCGATTCGGTCTGGCTCGCGTTCGCCGGCGTCGGCATCGTCGTCCTGCTCATCGCCTGCGCCAACGCGGCGAACCTGCTGATGATCCGCGCCGGCAGACGCGGTCATGAGATGGCCGTCCGAGCATCGCTCGGCGCGACACGCGGCCGCATCGTGCACGAACTGCTCATCGAGAGCGTGTGCCTTGCGGCGCTCGGCGGCGCTGCCGGCGCGGTGCTGGCCGCGACGGCGCTGCACCTGGTCAACGCGCTCGTGCCCGAGAACACGCTCCCGTACTGGGCGGCGGAATACGTGCTCGACGCGCGAGCGTTCGCGGCCATGGCGGCGATGTGCATCGCCACCGTCCTCGTGTTCGGCGTGGCGCCGGCCGTCCACGTTGCGCACACGGACGTCAACGCCGCGCTCAACGCGGGCAGACGCAGCGGCAGCGGCAGCAGACGCGCGCGCCGCTGGACCAGCGTGCTGCTCACCGCCGAGTGCGGCCTGACGATGGTGATGCTGACGACGCTGGTGCTCGGCGTGCGCGCCGTCCACGATGCGGGACGCCGATTCATCGCGATCGAGCCCGAGCACGTGTTGACGACGTGGATCACGCTGCCGGCCGATCGGTATCGCACACCCGAGGCGCGACGGCGGCTGTACCACACGCTCGAAGAGGAGATCCACGCGCTGCACGGCGCACCGACCGTCGCGGCCGCGACCGTGTTGCCGCTCGGCGGCGCGGCATCTCGTCTCGTCGCCGTCGACGGCCGCGCCGTCTCGCCGAGCGAATCGCGGTCGACGGTCTGGACGGTCGGGGTGTCACCGCGCTACTTCGACGCCGTCGGCGTGCCGCTCGCGCGCGGGCGCGCATTCGACGAGGAAGATGGTACGCCGGGCCATGAGGCCGTCATCGTGAACGCGCGTTTCGCCGAAATGTTCTTCGCGAACGAAGACCCGATCGGTCGGCGCATCCGCCTGACGGAGCCGAACGTCCCGCCGGCAGCCGCGGAGGCGCTGACGATCGTCGGCATCTCGCCCGTCATTCGACAGCGTCCGCAGCTCGCCGATCCCGATCCGATCGTCTATGTGCCGCTCGCCGCCGCGCCACCGGCGTCGGCCGCGATCCTCGTGCGCTCGGCGTCCGATCCGGCGGCGCTCGCCGGTCCGGTGCGCGAAGCGGTGCGCGGCCTCGACGCGGCACTGCCGCTGTACCGCACGATGCCGATGGAGGCGGCGCTCGACGCGTCGCAGTGGAACGGCAGGGTCTCGAACCTGCTGCTGTTGATCATCGCCGGCGCCGCCGTCGTGCTGGCGACGCTCGGGCTCTACGCCGTGATCGCGAACGCCGTGGAACAGCGCACGCGCGAGATCGGCATCCGCGTCGCACTCGGCGCCGGGCGCGCGCGCCTCGTCGGCATGGTCGCGTCGCGCGCGGCGTTCTACCTCGCCCTCGGCGTCACGGCCGGCATCGGCTGCAGCATCGCGTGGGAGCGGAGCGTGTCGAGCGGCGGCGGCGGCGCGGGCACCCGCGCGACCGGCTTCAGCGCGACCGATCCGCTGACTGTCGCGGCGGCGGTCGCGCTGCTCGCGGCGATCACGCTCGTCGCCTCGATCGTGCCGGCGTGGTCGGCGACGCGGGTCGATCCGATCGTCGCGCTGCGCCACGACTAGCCCGCGGCCGACTCCGCTCCGGTACAATCGTCGGCCATGACCATCGGCGGATCTCCGGCCGCCGTCGACCATCCGCGCAGGTTGTCGGCGGGAGGCTGGCGCATCGTGCTGCTCGCGAGCCTCGGCGGCACGCTCGAGTTCTACGACTTCGTCATCTTCGGAATTTTCGCGAAGGACATCGCCGACGCGATGTTCCCCGTCGGCTCGCCGCTCGTGTCGCTGATGGCGTCGTTCGCGGCATTCGCGACCGGCTACCTGGCGCGTCCGATCGGCGGCATCGTGCTCAGCCACTTCGGCGATCGACACGGCCGGCGCCGCGTGTTCCTCTGGTCGGTGTTCGTGATGTCGGGCGCGACGCTCGGAATGGGCGTCGTCCCCGATCACGCGCGCTGGGGCGCTGCGGCGAGCGCCACGATGGTGCTGCTGCGCGTCATTCAAGGCTTCTGCCTCGGCGGCGAGTTGCCGGGCGCGCTCACCTACGTCGTCGAGACCGCGCCGCAGATGGCCCCGCTCGTGTGCGGCGTCGTCTTCGCGTGCGTGACGATGGGCGTGGCGGTGGCGACGGGGGTGAACCTCGCGGTGCGCGCGAGCCTCGCGGCGCCGCTGGTGCCGATCTACGGCTGGCGCATCGGCTTCATCGTCGGCGGGCTCGGCGGCGTACTGACGTTCGTGCTGCGGCGGTCGCTCGAAGAGTCGCCGGAGTTCGCGCGCATGAAAGCGCTGGCGCTGCGGCAGCCGTTTCGCGAACTGCTGCGGACGCATACGGCCGCCGTGGTGACCGGCTGCGGCCTGCTCGCCGCCACCGCGTGTTTCACCGGTCTCTATTTCTCGCATCTGCCCGCGTATCTCGCGGCGGTGCTGCGCTACGACCCGCGCCAGGCGGTGCTCGCACAGACCGTCGGCGTCGTCGCGCACGCCGCCGGCATTCTCGTCGTCGGCTGGATCGGCGATCGGGTGTCGCCGCTGGCGCTGCTGCGCGTCGGCGCGGCGCTGATTCTGCTGCTGGCGTATCCGTTCTATCACGCGCTGGAGGCGCGCGTGCTCGGGCTGACGCTCGTGCTCGTCCTCGGCGGCCTCTGCGGCGGCTTGATCAACGGCTCGTTCGCGGTGCTGCTGACGGATCTGTTCCCGACGCGCATCCGCTTCTCGGGTGTCGCGCTGTCGTTCAACATCGCGTTCACGATCTTCAGCGGGATGGCGCCGCTCGCCGCGACGACGCTGATTCGCGAAACGGGATCGACATCCGCGCCGGCGCTCCTCATCGCCGGCTGCGCGGTGCTCGCGCTGGCGGCGAGCCTGGCAGCACCGAGCCGTGGCGGACACGTGCTCGGCGCTGCCAGCGCACGGCCGACTACCTGATCGTCCCGGGCCGGAACAGCGACGAGAGATCGTGCGCGACCGCCGCGTCGCCGAGCCATGGGAATCCGCTGTGCGGATCCACGTCGAAGATCTCCTGCATCGTCCGCAGCGTCGACGAGTGCGACAGCTCGACGCTGCTCGCGAACGGCACGCCGCCGACGTTCGGGTGCGCGTCCTTCGAGATGACGATGAACGGCAGCTTGAAGTCAGCGGTGTCGCCGCCCTCGGTCTCGTCCCACCAGAGCAGGATGACGCCGTGGTCCTGATACGCGTCCGACGCCATCAACAGCGGCACGATGCGCGCGAGGAAGTTGTCGCCCTGCGCGATGTTCGCGCGGTCGTCCTTGTTCGGCGTCCCCGACGCGCCGCCGTAGCCGTTGTTCAGGCGCGTGTGCTGATCGTTGTACTGGTCGGGTGTGATCCAGTTGTAGTCGGCGACCGTATCGTGCTGCAGATCGAGCGCGAGCTGCTGCAGCGGCGCGTAATGCGTGCGCAACGGGTTCGACGTCGCCGTATTGCAGCCGCCGTTGGTGTCGGTGAAGAACACCATCGGGTTGTGCTTGGCCGCGTAGTTGTACTGGTTGGAGTAGGTGTACGCGTTCAGGCCGTTGCCGAAGGTGCCGCTGATGCTGAAGATCGGCACGGTCCACGCGCTCGCCGGCAGCGGCTGGTTCGTGGTCAGGTCGACGTCGGTGTCTTCCTGGTACGACTTCCAGCTGCGGTGCGCTTTCATCAGGAACGCGCTGAGGTGCTGGTCGGTCGTCTGCACGGTGTCGGGCGAGCAGTCGGCCTTGTGATACGGATCGTCGTCGTTGTTGACGCCGAAGTTCGTTCCCGCTTCCGCCCAGATGTAGTTCGGTTCCGACGGGTGATCGCCGACGGCCGCGTTGAGATAGTTGGTCGCGTACGCCACCTGGCCGCTGATGCCCGACGTGCCGTCGACGAGACTGTTGATGTACGGTGCGTACGGATTCTGGAAGATCGCCTGCGGCGACGTGACCGACGCCGGCTGCGTCCAATTGTGGTTTTCCATGGCGACGACGAACACGGTGCGGCCGTGCCGGCCCTCGCCGCGGTCGTCGCGATCGCGATCGTCGTTGGCGTGCGCGCTCAAACCGCCCCACGCCACCGCGCCGGCCACGGCCAGCGCACACGCGGACCACTGAAGTTTCGCTTGCTGCATTCGAAGAGCCTCCTGGTTGCGCGACGCGTGTGTCGCGTCGCCCTCCGAACATCGCAGCTGGCGTTAACGGATCGGTGTCTGCGGTGTAATCATTTCGCGACGGAGGCACAAAGATCGCGTGAGCACGAGCGCCGCCTCAGCCGTACGTCTGATCAGCGAGCGAGGCGATCGAGAAACGCCGACGCGATCGCGGCGATGTCGCGGTGTTCGACGTCGGCGGCGTAATTCATCGCGCGCATGTCGTCCGCGCTGATGCGCCCGGCGAGCCGTTCGAGCGCGACGCGCACGCGCGGATAGCGCAAAAGCGTCTCGGCGCGCGCGACCGGCGCCGCGTCGTACGGCGGAAAGTAGTGGCGGTCGTCGCGCAGTTGCACGAGATCGAGCCCTTTGATCAGACCCGCCGTCGCGTCACCCGCGATCATGTCCACTTGTCCCGACGCGAGCGCGCGATAGCTGAGCGTGAGATCCATCACGAGCGGCGGACCCGGGAATCGAAACCCGTACGCGCGCGCGAGGCCCGGATAGCCGTCCGGCCGCTCGGCGAATTCGTAGCCGAACCCCGCCCGCCAGTGCGGCGACTCGCGCGCCGCATCGTCGATCGTCACGAGATGATCCGCGCGTGCGTCGGCGGCGCGCACGAGAATCGCAAAGGTGTTGTTGAAGCCGAGCGGCGGCAGCAGCGTGCGTCCGGTCCGCGCATACAGGTCGCGGACGGTGTCGAAGACCTGCGCGGGATCGTTCGCGATCGGCTGGTGGAAGACCGCCGTCAGCGCCGTGCCGGTGTACTCGACGTACGCGTCGACGTCGCCGGTCACGAGGGCGCGATCGCAGATGAGCGTGCCGCCGAGATTCAGGCGCCGATCGACGGCGAACCCTTCGCGCTCGATCGTCTGCGCGAGCAGTTCGCCGAGCACGAGCTGCTCGGTGAAGTTTTTCGATCCGACGACGATGACGTCGCGGCTGCGGCGCGCGGCCAGTCCGCTGACGGCAGTAACCGCGAGGACGGCGACCAGCGCCGCCACGGCCGCGCCCGCGCCGCGCGAGCGCCGGCGCGCCGACAACCGCCGCTCCGTCCAGAGCAGCAGCCCGTCGACGACGACGGCCAGCAGCGCCGCCGGTATGGCGCCGGCCAGGATCACCGTCGTATCGACCATCGAGAGGCCGCGATAGATGTACTCGCCGAGGCCGCCGGCGCCGATCGCCGCCGCGATCGTCGCGGAGCCGACGCCGACGACCGCGGCCACGCGGACGCCGGCGGCGATCGAGGGGAGCGCGAGCGGCAGCTCGACGCGGCGCAACAGCTCGCGATCGGTCATCCCCATCGCCACGCCCGCCTCGCGCACGATCGGATCGATCCCGCGCAGTCCGGCGATCGTCGTCCGCACGATCGGCAGCAGGCCGTAGAGGATCAGCACGACGAGCGCCGCCCGTGCGCCGACGCCGCCGACGAGCGGCACCGGCAGCAGGAACCCGAACATCGCGAGGCTCGGCACCGTCTGCACGATGCTCGCAATCGCGGTCAGCGGCGACGCCAGCCGCGGCCGCCGCGCGGCGAAGATCCCGAGCGGGACGCCGATCGCGATCGCGACGATCGTGGACGCGGCGACGAGCAGCACGTGCTGCGCCAGCAGCGTGGCCGTTTCGACGCGATGCGCCGACCAGAAGTGCAGCAGCGCCGTCATCGACGTGGAATCGCCGGCAGCGCGTCAAGCAGACGGCGCACGGACGCGTCCGCCGACGCCGCGATGTCCGCCGGCGTCCCAGAGGCGACGAGACGGCCGTCCTCGAGAACGCCGATCCGGTCGGCGAGCGCGAACGCCTCGCCCATGTCGTGCGTGACGATGATCACCGTTTTGTGCAGGCGCTCCTGGATGCGGCGGAACTCGGCGTGCAGCTCGCTGCGCGTCAGCGGATCGAGCGCGCCGAACGGCTCGTCCATCAGCAGCACCGGCGGATCGGCCGCGAGCGCGCGCGCGACGCCGACGCGCTGGCGCTGACCGCCCGAGAGCTCGTCCGGCCACCGCGCCGCGAACTGCGTCGTCGGCAGCCCGACGAGATCCAGCAACTCGTCCGCGCGCGCATCGATCCGTTCGCGCGGCCACCGCTCGAGTTCGGGAACGATGCCGACATTGGCGCGCACCGTAAGATGCGGAAAGAGGCCGACGTCCTGCAGCACGTATCCGACGCGCCGCCTGAGCTCGATCGCGTCCCACTCGCGCGTGTCGCGCCCTTCGACAACGACCGAGCCGCGCTCCGGCAGCAGCAGCCGGTTGATCAGCTTCAGAATCGTCGTCTTCCCCGCTCCGCTGCGTCCGACGAGGGCGAACACGACGCCGGCGTCGATCGCGAGCGAAAAACGGTCGAGCACCGTGCGCCCACCAGGACGCGCGAACGACACGTCGCGAAACTCGATCGCCGGCTCCGGCACTTGGCTTGCGACAGTAGCACCGGAGGCCCGGGATGCCCAAACAGTCGAGACCGGACGATCAAAAAGAGACGATGTCGAATCAGGCGGCGAGCAAAGAGCCGGCCGAGGGGTCGCGCGAGGCGGTTGGAGCCAGCGACGAAGGCGGCGGCATCACGAACCGGCCGCGCTCCGAGGAGGAGTCGAACCAGAACCGCGTCCCGCCGCGCGGCGAAAGCAAGGAGGGCGGCCATGCGTAACGACGCGCGGCCGCTCGGTCACGACGAGCCGCCGATCCCCGACGTCGACACGCCGAAACCCACGGGCGACAGCCGCGACTCGGTGACGCACGATCGGCAGTCGCACATCATCAACCGCGGCGCCGAGGAGAACGCGCGGCGCGACGATGCGGATGTCGATCCGGTGATGCCGACCGGCGACTCGTCGCTGCGCACGAATATCTAGAAGCGCACGAACAGCGACGCCGCGGCCAGCGGCACGACGTGCGTGCGGGCGTCCACGGCCAGCGCCGCCGGCCGCACGCGCGCACGAATCTCGCCCCGCACGCCGATCGCTTTCACGCGTCCGGCGCCGAACCGCAGCACCTGCTGCACGCCGGCGCCGGCGTCGACGATGCGTCCGCTGTCGGCGAGCGTCCCGGTCTGATGCAACTGCCGCGCGTATGCCACGCCGCCGGTGACGAAGGGACGCGTGCGCACCGCCCCGTCACGCCGAAAGAACCACGTCGCCCCGCCGCCGACCGTGAACTCCCGCAACGACTCCGATGCGGTCGCGCCCGCGGCGCCTTCGACGTCGTTCGACGCCGTGACGTGAAGCTGCGGCCGCGCGTACGACGCGGTCGCTTCGACGTCGAGATGCGGCGCGATCCGGATCGCGAGCCGCGCATCGAGGCCGACCGCCGACGCCAGCTCGCGCGAGAGATCGAAGACGGTGGTCGGCGTGCCGTTCGACTGCGTCTCCGTCACCGCCAGTCCCGCCATCGTGGTGCCGCCGAACCACGCCGGGCCGATCGCGACGGCGAATCGCCCGGCAGGCGCCGGCTGCGCGCGAACCGGCGCCGCGGCTCCGATCAACACCGCGACCCCGATCGCCGCGGCGTTCACTTCGGCACCACGGCGATCGAGACGAGGCCGCTGTCGCCGCCGCGCGGGACGACGATGACGCGATCGAGGTAGAGAATCTGAAAATTCAGATCCACGGACGCCGAGCCGCCGAAGAAGCTGTCGAGATCGGCGTCGTCGACCGGTTCGACGCGGAGAATGTGCGGGCCGGGCGAGAGACCGCCGATCGAGAAGTCGCCTTGCGCGGTCAGCGCGAAGCCGCCGACCATCTGTCCGGTCGCGGCGTCGACCGCGACGACGTGCGCGCCGAAGATCGGCTGACCGGCTTTCGCGACACGGCCCGAGATGCTGCCAATCGACGCGGCGTCGGCCGTCGGATACAGATCGGTGATGCCGGCGATGTCGTCGGCCTTCAACGTCCGCGCGGCGATACTCCCGGCGTCGAACGCGATCGGGAACATCACCGCTTCCGCCGAGATGACGCGGCGGCCGCCGCCGGCCAGCAGTTCGGTTTCGCCGAGCGCCGAGTGACCGAGGCCGCTGAAGTGGCCGGTCTCGTGCAGCGCGATGCTCTGGAGATCGTACTTGCCGCTCTCGCCGCCCGGCGCAATCGACCACGGAAACGATGCGTTGAAGAAGATGTCGGCTTCCAGCAGCTCGCCGGTGGCATCGTCGAGCACATAGTCGGTCGATGCGAGCACGCGATCGAGATCCGGCCGCGTGTCGAAGCCGAGCACCGACAGCCCGTCGTCGGTGCCGGGCTGCGCGCCGGTGAGGCCGGCGAACTGATACGAGATCGTCGACGTGGGCACAACGTCCCACGTCGCGAAGGCCTTCGCGACGGTGGACTGGAAATCGGCATTGGTGACGCCAGGCACCGCGGCCTGCGCGTTGACGTAGTAACGAGGCGTCTGCGCCCACTTGACCGTCACGGTTTTGCCGTTGACCGGCACGCCGTACCGAAGGTACGCGAACGCGGGCTGCACGTGCGCGAAGACGAGCGCGGCGACGACCGTAACGGCGACGCGCTTCACTTCGCCCCCGCGAGCGTGCGCACGCGCGATTCGAAATCGCCGAGCGCGATCGGTGTGCGCGAGGCGGCGCCGCGCACGACCGCCTGGTTCGCATCGGGCGACGGCCACATTGCGGGCGGCGTGACCATCCATCCCGCACCGCCGGCGAGCACGAGACGATAGACGCCCTGACTGAAGCCGACGAGATGCGGAATCGTCGGTCCGCTCGCGCCGAGGAAGACGACGACGCGATCGTCGACCGCGAAGTCTGGCGCGCCGACGAAGACGCTGCGGTAGCGTCCGAGCCGTCCGCCCGGGACGCGGAACTGCACCGTTGACCCGAGATCGCCTTTCAGGTAGCGCTCGACGTCGAGCGTCACGAGCGTCTCGATCGTGCGGCGATCGTCGGTCCGGCGCGCGTCGACGGCGGCGACGCGGCCGCGCACGATCGCGAGGGCCTCGTGCGACAGCTCGCCGAGGTCCGCGGGCACGAGCGAGGTGGCGCCGAGCGGCGCGGCGAGCAGCAGCAGGAGAATCAGCGTCGGTTTGGGCATCATGGGCGTTTCGACAGGACACGCAGAATGGCTTCGGCGGCGCGGCGGCTCGCGCCGGCGCCGCCGAGGCGCTCGCGGACGCGGGCGAGACCGTCGCGGATGCGCGCGGCGCGCGGTGGGTCGGTGAGGATCGCGATCGCCTCGCGCGCGACGGCGTCGGGCGTGAACGCGTCCTGCACGAGTTCCGGGACGATCGGCTCGCCGGCGATCAGGTTCACCATCGCGATCGACTGCACGTGGACCAGGCGCCGCGCGAGACGGTACGTCATCGGCGACAGTCGGTAGACGACGACCATCGGCGTGTCGTGGAGCGCAGCCTGGATCGTCGCGGTGCCGGATGCGGTGAGCGCGAGGTCGGCGGCGGCAAGCACGGCGTCGGTCTCGCCTTCGACCAGTCGGACGTCCGTCCCGGCGAACAGTCGATCGTCCAAATGCGGCGCGCGCGCGACGACGAACTGCACGCGCGGCACCGCCTCGCGGATCCGCGCCGCCGACGCCAGCAGGCCCGGCAGGATCCGCGTCACCTCGTTCGTGCGGCTGCCCGGCAGGATCGCCACCGTCGGCGCGTCGGCCGCGAGCGCGTGCGCCCGCAGGAACTCCGCGCGCGTGGTGCTCGTGCGCGTCAGCTCCACGAGCGGATGTCCCACGAACTCCACCGGCACCCCGGCCTCGCGATAGATCGGCTCCTCGAACGGGAAGATAACGAGCACGCGGTCGGCGAAGGCGCGGATCGTCTTCAGCCGTCCCCGCCGCCACGCCCAGATCTGCGGGCTGATGTAGTAGATGACCGGAATGCCGAGCCGCCTGACGCGCCGCGCCAGCCGGAAATTGAAATCGGGGAAATCGATGACGACCAGCGCGTCGGGCCGCTCGCGCTCGGCCGCGGCGACGAGCGCGCGCATCGCGGCGAAGTACTCGCCCAGCTTCGGCAGCACTTCGCTGATCCCGGTCGCGGCGAGACCGCGGTAATCGACGACGAGCCGTCCGCCCGCGGCGGCGAGCTGCGGTCCGCCAAGACCGAAGACGTCGACGCCCGAATCGATCGCGCGCAGTTCGCGCACGAGCGCGCCGGCGTACAGGTCGCCGGACGCTTCGCCGCACGACAGCAGCAGGCGCGCGCTCAAGACGCCGGGCGCTTGAACAACGAGGGGTCGAGCGGCGGGTTCAATGCGATCGCGCTGACGCGGCGCGACACGACGGCGTCGCCGATCGTCCGCGTGGCGGAGAACGCGAACTGCACGCCGTCGACCGTGCGGTAGTCGGAGAACGTTTCTTCGACGAGCGCGTTGGCCGGGCCGGCGACGAACGACTGCTTCGTGACGACGCCGCTCGACGGGTCGATGTACAGCACGACCGGATTGAGATCGTTTGCCGACAGCTCGAGCGCGTGGCTGACGTGCCCCGACGCGTCGCGGACGTCCGGCAGCGCGCGCGGCGTGACGCCGCCGCCCTTCGCGGCGAGCAGCAGCGCCATCACGTCGCGGCGCAGGCTGTCGCGCGCGTCTCGCGCGAGGGCGTCGGGCCAGCGCTGCACGCCGCGCGGGTCCTTGATCCACGCCTCGACGCCGTCGAAGCCCTGGATCATCTCGCCGCTCGGCGTCCGCGTCTCGATACGGAACCGATCCGGATACTGGATGTAGTTGATCGACTCGACGGTCGCCGAGCGGTCGCCGTTCGTGCTCGTCAGCGTCTGCGTCACCTTGATCGCCTTGACGCCGCGCAGCTTGTCGAGCCCGCCCTTCGCCGTAATCGCTTGATCGACGAGCGCCGCCGCGCGGCTCGCTTCGGCATTGACGCCCTGGACCGGCGCGTAGGCCGCATCCTGTCGCCCAATCGCGCGGCGGGCCTGCAGATCCGCGCGCGGCTCGCGTCGCGCGGCCGCGTTGCGCGCGCGCTTGAGATCCGCCGCCGTGAGATCGAGATCGGTCAGCGCGACGGTTTCGTACTGCCCGAAGCCGATGCCGCGGAGCTGCGACGCGAACGCCGACGCGTTGCCGACGAGCACGATCGACAGCCTATCGGGCTTCAAATATTTCTGCGCGACGCGCTGGATGTCGTCCACCGTCACCGCGTTGACGCGTTCGCGGAACGTCTGCAACTCCTGCACCGGCAGGCCGTAGAACAGCACGTTCATCACCTGCATCGCGATCGCGTTCGGCGTTTCGATCGTCAGCGGAAAGCTGCCGGTGAGGTACGCCTTGGCGTCCAGCAGCTCGATCTCGCTGACGCGCTCGCGCTGCAGCCGCCAGAACTCGTCGACCATCAGGCGAAGCACTTCACCCGTCGCTTCGGATCGCGTGTTGGTTTCCGCCTCGATGTCGCCGCTCTCCTTCAGCGTGTCGAAGCTCGCCTGGGCGCCGTAGGTGAGCGACCGCTGCGTGCGCAGCACCTGATGCAGGCGATTGCTGCCCTCGCCGCCGAGGATGCGAATCGCGAGGTTCAGCGCCATGTAGTCGGGGCTCGTGCGCGGGACGCCGAGGTGCCCGACGCGCACTTCCGTCTGCACCGCGTCCGGCTTGTCGACGACGACGACGCGGCGCGCGGGTTCGGGCGGCGCGATGAACGTCTCGGGCGCGACGTCGCGCTTCTGCCAGTCGCCGAACACCTTCTTCGCGGTGGCGAACGCTTCCTCCGCCGTCACGTCGCCGACGACGGCGAGAATCGCGTTGTTGGGGTTGAAGTACTTCTGGTGGAACGCGACGAGATCGTCGCGCGTGATCGTCGCCAGCGTCTCGGGCGTCCCCGCGTCCGGCATGCCGTACGGATGGAAGCCGTAGACGAGGCGATCGAACACCGAGTTGGCGACCCATTCCGGGTCCTGCTGGCTGACCTGCAGGTTCGACAGCGTCTGGACGCGCTGGCGCTCGATCTCGGCCGGCGCGAACGCCGGATGCCGCGTCATGTCGGACAGCATGCGCATCCCCGTCTCGAAGCTGTCCTTCATGACGACCATGTTCACGAACGTGAGATCGCTGCCGGCGCCGGCGCTCATCTCCGCGCCGATGAAATCGATCGCGTCCTGCAACTGCTGCGACGTCCGCGGCGACGCACCCGCGGTGCCCTGGTCGAGCAGCGAGGCCAGGAGCCGCGCCACGCCGTACTTCCCTTTCGGGTCCTCCGCCGTGCCCGCGCGCACCAGCAGACGCATCGTCACGGCCGGCTGCTCGTGGTGGAGCACGGCGACGACCTGCAATCCGTTCGGCAGCGTTTGGAGCTCGTACGGCGGGAACGTGATGTCGTGCGCCGGCAGCGGCCGCGGCGGCGTTTCGCGCGGCCACTCGAGTTGCTGTGCGGAGGCGGTGGTCGCCAGGAGCGCGACGACGATCGCGGCGATCGCCTTCATTGCGCCACCTTCTCGGACGGGACGAGCGTCAGCACCAGCCGATTCTCGGCGCGGAAATACTTGCGCGCGACGCGCTGCACGTCGGCGATGGTCGTCGCCTGAAAGATGTCGAACTCGCCGTCGGCCGTCCTGATGTCGCCGTGGATTACGACGGCGTGCGCGAGCTGCAGCGCCTTCTGCTGATTCGACTCGCGGCCGAGGATGTAGTCGCGCGCGAACTGGTTCTTCGTCCGCTGCAGCTCGTGCTCGGTGATCGGCTCGGTCTTCAGCTTCTCGATCTCCGCGATGAGCGCGTCGGCGACCTCCGCCGTCGTGTGCGGCGGCTGCACGATCGCGACCGCATAGAACAGATTCGGATCTTCGATCAGGTTCGCCGTGCCGAACGCCGCGACCGCCATCTGCGTGTCGTAGACCAGCTTCTTGTAGATGCGCGAGCTTTGTCCGTCCGACAGCACCTTGCCGACGATGTGCAGCGGGTAGGAATCGGGATCGCCGTCGCGCGTGATGTGGTAGGCGACGACGACGGCCGGCAGCGGCACGGCGGCCGATACGGTCGCGCGCTTCTCCTTCGTCTGCGGCGGCTCCTGCGGAATGTCGCGCGGCACCGGCTTGGCCGCCTTCGGCACCTTGCCCATGTACTGATGGACGAGCTGCAGCGCCTGCGTCGTGTCGAAGTCGCCGACGAGCACCATCGTCGCGTTCGAGGGGACGTAGTACGTGTGATAGAAATCCTGCACGTCCTCGATGGCGGCGGCGTCGAGATCCGCCATGCTCCCGATTGTCGGATGCTTGTAGGGATGCGTGGTGAACGCCTGGTCGTAGATGATCTCGTTCAGGCGGCCGTACGGCTGGTTGTCGACGCGCATCCGCCGCTCTTCCTTCACGACCTCGCGCTCGCCGGCGAACGTCTCCTTGTCGACGCGGAGCGTGGCCATGCGGTCCGCTTCGAGCCACAGGATCATCGGCAGATACTGCGACGGCACCGTTTCCCAGAACACCGTCTCGTCGTCGGTGGTGTAGGCGTTGCTCTGGCCGCCGACCGACGAGATCATCGACGTGTGCTGCTCGGGCTGCACGTTGCGCGATCCCTTGAACATCAAGTGCTCGAAGAGGTGCGCGAACCCGGTTCGTCCCGGTCTCTCGTTTTTCGACCCGACGTGGTAGTCGAGCTGCAGGTGGACGATCGGCGTGGAGTGATCTTCTTCGAGCACGACGGTCAAGCCGTTGGGCAACGTCGTGATCTGGTATTCGAGCTTGGCGGGACGGACGGCCGCGCCGAGCGTCGCCGTCGACGCCGCAAGCGCAAGGGCGACGAGGACCCGGACGTTCATGCAGCGATTATCTACTGACTACGCGGATCCCGGCGAGCGCCCATTGCTCCGCCTCGAGGCTGGTCGGGTAGGCGTCGAAGCGGCGCTCCACGCCGCCGAAGATTTCGAGCGCCGCACCCCGGCCGTTAATCCGCACGCCCGCTTCGCCCTGCCCGCCGTACTGCGTGCCGCGGTTGTACATCGTCGGATCGACGCCGTACATCTCGCCGTCGCCCCGCACGAAGACGCCGACGATCGGGTTGACCGGATGCCGCACGAGCAGATGCACTTCGCCGAACCACCGGTAGTCGACGAACGAATGCTGGTTCACCCACCCGCCGTCGAGGTCGGCGTCGACCGTCGTCTCGCCGATCGCGATGTGATGCAGGATCCGCCCGGCGATTTCGTTGTACGCGAGCGCCGGCAGCTTCAGCCGATCGCTCAGGTGACGCGACACGTGGTGGAAATCGAAGACGAGCTCCGTCGAGTCGCCGACCCGCAGCGTCCCGTAGCCTTCGAGCGTGTAGTTCCCCTGATTCGGATCGAAAATCCGCAGCTCGTTCCCCATCACGACTTCGTAGTCGATGCGGGTGCCGAGCCGGCCGTACTGGTAGTCGAGAACGTCGAACTGGCCGCCGAAGTGCGCGTCCCAGCTGTAGCGCTCGTTGTCGATCGCGAGGGCGGCCGCCGATAACTGAAAGTCGTACCGCGGCAGGAAGGCGATCCCGCTCGACGGGGTGACGACCGGCTGAAGGAGTTGTGCGGAAGCGGGCGCGGCGACGAGCCACGCCAGGACGGCGGCGACGCTAAGTGTTCGCAAGCTTCTCCTCGAGTTCGGCGATGCGTTGCTCGAGCTCTTCAACGCGTTTCTTGAGGGCGGGAAGCCGGCGGTAGACGACCGACGAGCGGCGCCAACTGTCGTGATCGATCGCCGGATGGCCCGTGACGAAGCCGCCCGGTTCCACCGATCGCAGCACGGCGCTCTTCGCGCCGACCTTCGCGCCGCGCCCGACGCGCAGGTGACCGCTGATGCCGGTCTGCCCCGCCAGCATCACGTCGTCTTCGATCGCCGTGCTGCCGGCGATGCCGGTCTGCGCCGCCATGAAGACGCGCTTGCCGACGGTGACGCCGTGCGCGATGTGCACGAGGTTGTCGATCTTGGTGCCGGCACCGATGCGCGTCTCGCCGACGGCGGGGCGATCGATCGCCGCGTTCGCGCCGATCTCGACATCGTCTTCGATGACGACCGTCGCTTCCTGCGGAATCTTGACGTGCGTGCCGTCGCTGTCGGTGGCGAACCCGAAGCCGTCGCTGCCGACGACGACGCCGTCGTGGAGGATGACGCGGTCGCCGATCGAGACGCGATCGCGAATCGAGCACTGCGAGTGGATCACGCATCCCTCGCCGATGCGCACGCCGTCGCCGACGACGACGTTCGGAAACACCACCGTGCGCGCGCCGATCGTCGCGCCGGCGCCCACGCTGACGAACGGACCGATCGAGACGTCGGCGCCCAAGCAAGCGTCGGGCGCGACCGAGCTCAGCCGATCGATCCCCGGCGCCGGACGCCGCGCCGCGACGAAGAACGACAGCGCGCGGGCGAACGACGCGTACGGATTGCGCGAGCGCAGCAGCGCGCACGACGGCGGCGCCGCCGTCCGCGCGACGTCGGGCGCGACGAGCACGGCCGACGCGCGCGTCGCCTTCAACTGGTCGAGGTATTTCGGATTGCTGAGAAACGACAGATCGCCGGGCTGCGCCTGCTGGAGGCCGGTGACGCGGGCGATCTCGAGGGACGGATCGCCCTCGAGCGCGCATCCCAGCCGATCGGCGATCTCCTGAAGCTTCAAGGGATTTGAGGATATCCTAGCATCCTCAAATCCCTGGTTCAGCTAGACGGACGTTCGTCGACCGGTGATCAGGTTGACAAGGAAGAGCACGATCGCGATCACGAGCAGGATGTGAATGGCGCCCGCGGCGATTTTGAATGCGAGGCCGAGGGCCCACAGAATCAAGAGCAGGACAATCAACGTCCAGAGCATGGCGCCTCCTGGACGGGAGCTCAGCAAGGCGAATGCCACCGATTGAACTGACGCGGCGCTTGCTGCTCGCCGCCGCCCTCGGCGCGGCGATCGGCCTCGAACGCGAACTCAGGCGGAAACCCGCCGGGCTGCGCACGAACATCCTCATCGCGCTCGGCTCGGCGCTGTTCACGACCGTGTCGCTCGAACTGGCGGGCGTGAACGGCGGAACCTCGGATCGCATCACGGCGCAGATCGTCACCGGCATCGGGTTTCTTGGGGCCGGCGCGATCATGCGGCACCGCGAATCGGTGCACGGCCTGACGACGGCAGCGACGATCTGGGTCAACGCGGCGGTCGGCGTCGCGGCGGGCGCCGGCAGGTTCGCGACCGCGACGGTCGCGACGATTCTTACGCTCGTCGTCCTCGCGGTGCTGGGGCCGGCGGAACAATATTTCGAACGCCGCTCTTCTTCACTTTCTGCGGAGGACGCGGCGGCGACGTCAGCGCCGGACGGCCGGCCTTCTCCCAGGCGCCGACGATGAGTCCGGCGGTCGCGGCGATCGACTGACCGATGCGCTGCTCGAGAATCGGTTTCACCGCCGCGAAGAACTTGTCGAAGTAGTCGTCGTCGTACACGTCTTTTCCGGCGGCGGCCGCTTTGTCGGCTGCCAGCACCTTGTCGACGAGCTGATTGCTGGCGAGGAGGATGTCGAAGCTGGCGTCGCGCGGGTTGGTGATCGGCGTCACCGGCGGCGGCACGATTGTCAGCTTGGCCTGGTAGCGTTCGAACAGCGCCGACTCGAACCGCGAGTGCACGCCGTTTTGTCCCGTGGCCGCGCCGTCGTAGTTGTCGGTCGCGTGGAGCGGCTGATGCGCGTCCTGGATGTAGTGCGCGGCGACCGCCGAGAACAGAATCGTGTTGCCCTGCGCGAAGCCGCCGCGGGCGAACGCCTCGAACGCGCGGCGCAGGTTGCCGAACTCCTCTTCTTCGCGCCACGGCAGCGTGCCGTATTTCCGCAGCGTCTCGGTGCCGAACTTCTCGACCGCGGCGTCGTAGTCGCGCGGCAGCGCGGTAAACGGATACGGGCCGTACTCCTTCACGCCGAAGTCGACGAAATGATTGGAATCTTCGGGCCATCCGAGGACGCGCCACAGGTCGGGATCGTTGACGCGCATGACGATCTCGTCGCGGTTCGCGTCGAAGAACGGTTTGAGCTGCGGCGGCAGCAGTTCGATCGCGCGCCGCATGATGTAGCCATGCGCCGACGCGCCCCACGCATACGCCGGCGACGGCGCGAGCGACGCGGTCAGGACGAGGAGGACGGACGCGAACGCTTTACGCATGTTGATATATTAGTTTGATTGGACAACGTCACCCACACGCTGTTTGGGATCACGCTCGCGCGCACGCCGCTCGGCCGCGCCGGCCGCGGCACGACAGCGGCCCTCGTCCTCGCCTCCAACGCGCCCGACATCGACGTCGTCTCCCTCGCGCGCGGCGGCGCGAGCTACCTGCAGTGGCACCGCGGCCCGACGCACGGGCCGCTCGGCGTCGTCGGACTCGGCCTCGTCAGCGCCGCGATCGCGTGGCTGTGGGAACGGCGCCGGACGGCGACGCGCAAGGCCGACGGCGAGGCGGCATCGTTCGCGATGCTCGCCGCGATCGCGTTCGTCGGCGTCACGCTGCACATCCTCATGGATCTGCCGACGTCCTACGGCACGCGGCTGCTGAGCCCGTTCGACTGGCATTGGTACGCGTTCGACTGGATGCCGATCGTCGACATCTATCTGCTGGTCGCGCTCGTCGCCGGCCTGTTCTTCGGGCGTGTGTCGAAGGCCGCGCGGCGCCGCAACGCGGCGGTCGTGCTGATGCTGATGGCCGCAAACTACGGGATGCGCGCGTTCGCGCATCACGAAGCCATCGCGCTCGCGCCGCGCCTGTTCGGGCCGACGCTACCCGCGACCTGCGCGAACGGACCGGACACGTCGGCCGCCCTGGATCGGTGGCCGAGAAGCCGAGACGCCGACGCGCCGCACGCGGCGTCGGCGGCGCGACGCTGTCTCGTGGAAGTCGCGGCGATCCCGACCTTCCTCTCGCCGCTCGACTGGCGCGTCATCGCACAGACGTCGAATTCGTACGACGTGCGCGACATGAGCCTGTCGGACGAACGAGTCCGCAGCCCGGCGTCGAACACGGACGGACTGTGGCGCCAGACGGTGCGCTATCCGAACATCTGGACGGCCGCGGCGCGCACGGCGGCCGCGGCGCCGCTCGGCCGCATCTTTCTCGGCTTCTCGCGCTTCCCGGCCGCGCGTTCGTTCACCGACGGGTCCGGCGTGACGATAGTCCGCTTCATCGACCTGCGCTTCGCGGCCGGACTCGTATCGCTCGAGCAGCCGGTCCGCCGGCCGCAGCCGTTCAGCGCGACCTTCCGCCTCGCCGCCGACGGCCGCATCGTCGACGAGTCGCTGGGGCGCTGATGCCGCGGTTCGGCGCGCACATGTCGGTCGCCGGCGGTCTGCCGAAGGCGGTCGATCGGGCGATGGCGCACGGCTGCGAGTCGCTGCAGATTTTCGCGAAGAACGCGAATCAGTGGCGGGGACGCGAGCTGCCGGCGTCGGAGATCCGCGAATTCCGCGCGAAGGTGAAGGCGTCCGGCATCGCGCCGGTCGTGTCGCACGCCAGCTATCTCATCAACCTCGCGACGACGAGCCGCACGCTGCGCCGGCAGTCGCTCGCGGCGATGGGTGACGAGCTCGATCGCGCCGAAGCGCTCGGGCTCCTCGGCGTCGTGCTGCATCCGGGCTGCTACACGGCCGGCAACGAAGCCGACGGGCTGACGCTCGTCGCCGACGGCCTGCTGCAGTTGCTGCGCGAACGCCGCCGCGGGCGGACGCTCGTCCTGCTCGAACAGACGGCGGGCCAGGGCACGTCGCTCGGCGCGACGTTCGAGCAACTGGCGTCGATCATCGCGAAGATGAACGACCACCGCCGCGTCGGCGTCTGCCTCGACACGTGTCACCTGCTCGCGGCCGGCTACGACCTCACGACCGACGAGGGCTATGCGTCGACGTTCGCGCAGTTCGACCGCTTGATCGGCTTCGCGCGCCTGCAAGCGGTCCACGTGAACGACTCGAAAAAGCCGCTCGGCAGCCGCGTCGATCGCCACGAGCACATCGGGAAAGGATTCGTCGGCCTCGGCGGCTTCCGCCGGCTCGTGAACGATCCGCGGTTCCGCGACGTGGCGATGATGCTCGAGACGCCCAAGACCGAGGGGCGCGGGCCGAATGTGATCGCGGTCGATCCGCTCGACGCGCGGAATCTCGCGACGCTGCGGTCGCTCGTCGTCCGCGCTCGCAGGGCGTCTCCGCAACGCTGATCGCGCGGTCGCGACGATCGCGATCGCGCGACCGGTCCCGTGCCGCACCGGCGGCTAGCGTTCGCCGAACACCTCGGCGTCGAACCGCCAGATGCGTGCGCCCTCGCGCCACGCGTCGAACGGCAACCCCGCCTTGCGGCACGTCTGCGCGAGGAACATTGGCGCATCCCAGCCCCATTCGGTCGCCACCTGCGGCAGCAGCAGCCCGCGGTGCCACCCTTTCTCGACGAGGAGCCCGTGGCGTCCGATGTCGATCTCGTCCGGACCGGCGATCGGCTCGAGCGGCCCGAGCAGCGAGAGTTCGAGGTCGATCGCGTCCAGCTCCGCGGGCGTGATGCCCGGAAAGCGCGGGTCGCTGCTGCACGCGGCGACGGCGCTCCGCGGCACGACGACGCCGAGCGGATCGGTCGCATCGATGTGCCCGATGCAGCCGCGAAGATCGCCGCGCTTGTGAATCGTCACGAACACGCCGCCGGGACGAGCGAAGACCTCGGGCGGCTCGGTCGCCGGCATCGGCGCGCCGGTGACGTGCGCGACGATCGCGTCGCGCGCGAGCTGCAACAGACGACGCCGATCGTCTTCGGACGTCATGTCGCGCGTCCGCGCGGGTCGGCGCTCGCGAAGGTGCCGAGCGCCGCCGCCATGTATCCCACCACCGCACTCTTGTCGCCCGACACGTCGCCCGAGTCCGCGTAGTCGAGGACCACGGCGTTCTTCGCGCCCAGCCATTTCGCGGCGCGCAGCGTGGCGACCATCGGCCCGCCGCCGCAGGCATGGTCGGGGCGCGCGTCGAGCGCGCGCTGGAGCGCCTCGGCGTCGAAGCGCGCGACGCACTCGGTGACGACGGCGTCGAGCGCGGCGGCCGTGTGCGCCGGCTGGTAATGCGACAGGTCGCTGCTCGCGACGATCAGCGCGTGGCGGGCGTCGAGGACGTCGCCGAGCGCGTCGCCGAGCGCGTGCGACGTTTCCGCCGTCTGGTATCCCATGACGAGCGGCACGATGCGCGCGTCCGGCAGCAGGTGTTTCACGAACGGGAGCTGCATTTCGACCGAATGCTCGCGCCCATGAGCGGCGGGATGTTCGCGCACGATCGGCGCGACGCGCAGCAGCGCCTGCGCCACGTCCTCGTCGATCGCGGCGACGCCGAACGGCGTCTCGAATCCGCCGCGCGGATACACCGCCACACCGCTGAACCCGACGAAGTGCGATGGCCCGACGATGACGACGGTGTCGAAGCGGCGATCGCGGAGGAGCGCGTACGCATGCGCAGCGACCGGACCGGAGTACATCAACCCGGCATGCGGCGCGATGAGCGCGACGAGCTCGCCGGCGAGATCGTGCGCACCGGACAGATACTGCTCGACCGCCGATGCGAGCGCACGCGCGCCGCCCGGATACCACGTCCCCGCGACCGCCGCCGGCCGGGTCGCCATCACGAGTACATTGTAGAATTTCGCATGCCCTCCGAGCTGACGCGCGAGCAGGTGGCGGCGATCGCCGCGCTGGCCAACCTCGCGCTGGAACCGGCCGAACTGGACCTGTTTGCGTCGCAGCTCGCGCACGTCCTCGACGCCGTCAACACGCTGGCCGAACTGGACACGACCGGCGTCCCGCCGACCGCGGCCATCGTCACACGGCATCCGGTCGACCGCGCCGACGACCCGCGGCCGTCGCTCGATCGCGAGACGGCGGTGGGCTCGGCGCCCGATCCGTCGCCGGACCTCGCGTACTTCCGCGTCCCGCGGGTCATCGGATGAGATCGACGGACCAGACGGCCCAGGCGCGCTGCGAAGCGGCGCTGGCGCGCGCCGACGCGCTGAACGGCTCGCTGAACGCGTTCAACACCATCGCGCGCGAGCGGGCGCTGGCGCGCGCGGCCGCGATCGACGCGGACCCCGGCCGCTGGCGCGAGGCGCCGCTTGCGGGCGTGCCGATCGCCGTCAAGGACAACATCTGCACGCGCGGCCTGCGCACGACCGCTTCGTCGCGCATGCTCGCCGACTACGTTCCGCCGTACGACGCGACCGTCGTTTCGCGACTCGAGGCCGCCGGCGCCGTCGTGATCGGGAAGACGAACTGCGACGAGTTCGCGATGGGATCGTCGAACGAGAACTCGGCGTTCGGCCCGGCGAGGAACCCGTGGGCGCTCGATCGCATTCCCGGCGGCACGAGCGGCGGATCGGCGGCGGCGGTCGCGGCGCGCATCACGCCGGTCGCGCTCGGCTCCGACACCGGCGGCTCCATCCG
>Ga0070741_10005673_pt1 | contig 27454 bp, 25 predicted proteins | sample Coa_R1_4_FD_66440 | JGI IMG/M metagenome (GOLD analysis project Ga0070741, IMG submission 66440) | Surface soil microbial communities from Centralia Pennsylvania, which are recovering from an underground coalmine fire - Coalmine... | ecosystem: Environmental > Terrestrial > Soil > Unclassified ...
AGTCACATTTGCGTGATGCAAACCGCGCTGGGCGCCCTGCGCGAAGGCTATATCGTGCACGTGGCCTCCGATGCCGTCAGTTCACGCACAGAATGGAATTGGAGAATTGGGCTGGAGCGCATGCGGGCTGCGGGGGCAATCATCTCCTCGACCGAGATGATCATGTATGAACTGCTGCGCTCTTCCGGCAGCGCCGCATTCAAAGAGCTGCTGCCCTACCTCAAAGCTTAGAGCCGACGTTGATCCGCGGCAGATAACAACCCATCGCTAATCTTTTTTCTTCACCCTCACCACGGTAATCTTTGAGAATCCCTCCTCGAATGTCGGTGGCCGCAACTTCCCGGAGAATCTCCGCATGACGTCCTCCGGCACGACGCGATGCCGCTTTTGATTGCGCTCCAGGCAAACTTCTACCGGCACGTCAAAGAACACGGCCTGCACCTCGTAACCATAATCCTTGGCCAGCTTGATCCAACTGTGGCGATCATGCGGCGTCAAGTTGGTTGCGTCCACGTAGTTCATCGGCCGCCGCGCAATCAGGCGCGCCTTCAACATCGAGCGCAGATTGGAAAAAATCAGGTCCTGGAAGCGCTGCTCGCTGGGATCGTCAAACAGCAGCTCGCGCAGTAAGTCGCTCGATAGCGGATGGATGTTATGGCGCTTGAACCACGAGCTCTTGCCTGAGCCCGGCAGCCCGATCGCCAGTACGACTATGCCCTTCGGCGGCCTGGGCTGTGCCGCTGCGGCGGCGGTGGACGAAGCTGCCGCTGACGGCATAAGTTCCGGCGCAGCCGCGCTGTCCATTTCAGGTGCGGGTGCCGAAGGTTGCAGCGCAGCGCCCGATGCCGATTCACTCTGCGGGCGGGCGTTCCTGCTGCGGCTCGCCGGACTCTTGCTGCGGCGTCGGCGTCGCCGCCGGCGTCCTTCGCCCTGCCCCGCTTCCTCGGTCCCTCTTCCGGATGATGCCTGCGGCCCAGATGCCTCGGCTTCCGACCCTTGTGGCGAGACTTGTTCAGAATCTTCTGCTGTTCCCTCTGTTTCGGGCGCGGATCTGTCCTCGTGCTCGCTCGCGGCGGACTGGTTTGCATCGGCTTCGAAGTAGGCTGGCTGTAGCGGCGCCTGCGCTTTTTCCGAACCTTGCGTAGAATCTTCTGTCTTCTTACGGCGCTTCATGCGATCTCGCATCCATTTGCGCATGAATGGCTTGTAACACATTGAAGCCATAGCCCGCAACGCATCCGCCTCCAGTTGGATACGGGCCCCAAATATCGACTTCTTCAGGGCCCTTCGTCCATGTCCCAGGAAGCACCGGTTCGTTCGCATGCCCGGCGACGGCGAACCGCTCTACAATGCTTTATGCCTGTTCCCTCCGAAATTCACGATCGCAATTACATCGATTTGGCCACTTTTCGCAAGAATGGTGCGGTCGTACACACACCGGTTTGGTTTGCGGAATTGGCCGGCAAGTTGTACGTCATGACGCGCAGCGACTCGGGCAAATACAAGCGCATCCGCAACAACCCGCAGGTCCGCATCGCCCCTTCTACCATCCGCGGCAAGATCACCGGCCCTGAGTTCTCTGCCACCGCGCGCATACTCCCGCCCGATCAGTGGCCCCAGGCTCGGCAGGCTATCCACAAAAAGTATTGGCTCGCTCGCCTTCCCATCTGGAGCAAGCAGAACATCTATCTTGAGATCACCCCTTCGTGAGCGTCGATTGTTCTTCGGTTTCTGGCCCTTGGCTTCGGGCATCGTTTCTTTTCCGCAGCGCCACTGACTCACAACTGCTTTGTTCTCACATCACAACCGGCTTGTGACCGTCATTTACGCCCAATCCCTCGCCCTGTTACCATCAACTGTTTGTGCTGCGAGCCCGGATCTTTCCGGGTGGGTCCTCATAACTTCACCGGAGGCAACATGGCAATCAAAGTTGGTATTAATGGTTTCGGACGTATCGGCCGCAATGTTTTGCGCGCATCGTTGAAGGATCCAAACCTCGATTTCGTGGCCGTGAACGATCTTACCGATCCCAAGACGCTTGCCCACCTGCTCAAGTACGATTCGATCCTTGGCAATCTCCCCAATGATATTTCTGCCGGCCAGGACTGCATCCGCGTGGACAACCGCTCGATTCGCGTCTTCGCCGAAAAAGATCCGGCCAAGCTGCCCTGGGATTCGGTTGGCGCGCAGGTTGTCATCGAGTCCACCGGGCGCTTCACCAATGCCGAAGATGCCCGCAAGCACCTCCGCGGTCCGGTGAAAAAAGTGATCATCTCCGCCCCGGCCAAGAACGAAGATGTCACCCTGGTGCTTGGCGTGAACGAGAAGGTTTACGATCCCGCCAAACATAACGTGATCTCCAACGCATCCTGCACCACCAACTGCCTGGCGCCGATTGCCAAAGTCGTACACGACGAGTTCAAGATCGCAAGCGGCACCATGACCACGATCCACTCCTACACCAACGATCAGGTCATTCTCGATTTTCCCCACAAGGATCTGCGCCGCGCCCGCGCCGCCGCTCTGTCGATGATTCCTACTTCGACCGGTGCTGCCAAGGCGCTGAAACTGGTCATCCCCGATCTGTCTGGCAAGCTCGACGGATTCGCCATGCGCGTCCCCACTCCAAATGTCTCGGTGGTTGACCTCGTCGCCTTCGTGGAAAAGAAAACCACTAAGGAAGAGGTGAATGCCGCGCTGAAGAAGGCATCTGAGTCTGGACCGCTCAAGGGCTACCTGGGCTTTGAAGAGCATGAACTCGTCTCGGCTGACTATCGCGGCGACTCGCGCTCCTCGATTGTCGACGCTCCCATGACCCTGGTGGTCGGCGGCAATTGCGTGAAGGTGATCTCCTGGTATGACAATGAGTGGGGATACTCCTGCCGCGTCCGTGACCTCATCAATTACATCGGCTCCAAGGGCCTCTGACCAGGTATGGCGCGGGCGCGCCGTCGGCAGCTTTAGCCGGGTTCTCGCCCGCGCATTTCTTATATTCAAAACGAAGCACCGGTTGGACGAACATGGTGGACCAAGTGCGCGTTACCCGTGAACGCGACGGCCCTGCGGTGAGCAAGCACCCTTACGAGGCATTCTCATGTCGAAACTATCGATCCGCGATCTCCCTCTGAATGGCAACCGCGTCTTCATGCGCGTCGATTTCAATGTTCCCCTCGACGATGCCGGCCGCGTCATGGACGACACCCGTATTCGTGAAACCCTGCCCACCATCGAATACGCGCTGCGCCACGGCGCGCGTCTTATCCTTGCTTCCCACCTTGGACGTCCCAAGGGCAAGCCCAATCCCAAGATGAGCCTGAAGCCCGTGGCCGAGCGTCTTCGCATGCTGCTCGACCGCGAACTGGCTCGCGGCGAAAACGTAGGCTTTTCCCCCGACTGCGTGGGTCCTGAAGCGGAAGAGGTCGCTGGACAGTTGGAGAAAGGCCAGACACTTTTGCTCGAGAACCTTCGATTCCATGCGGAAGAAGAGGCCAACGACGAGAAGTTTTCCCGGCTGCTGGCGAATCTTGCCGATTATTACGTGAACGACGCTTTCGGTACAGCGCACCGCGCTCACGCTTCTACCGTGGGCATGACAAAATTCATGCAGAAGTCGGCAGCCGGCCTGCTCATGGAAAAGGAACTCGATTACCTTGGCCGCGCTCTGCACAATCCGGAGCACCCCTTCATCGCGATTCTCGGCGGCGCCAAGGTCAGCGACAAGATCAAAGTCATTGAGAACCTCATGAGCAAGGTGGACGCGCTGATTATCGGCGGGGGCATGGCCTATACCTTCCTCAGAGCCATGGGGGAGCAAGTGGGCAAGTCGCTGGTCGAAGAAGACAAGCTCGATCTCGCCCGGCAGTTGTTGCAGGATGCCAAGACCCGCAAGCTGAAATTCCTCTTGCCGACGGATCACGTGGTTGCTGACAAGATTGATGTCAACGCGCGTACCCAGGTCGTGAACAGCGGACAGTCAATCCCGCCCAACATGATGGCGCTCGACATCGGCCCGGAAACTATCGAGAGTTTCAGCGATGAAATCTCCCGGGCTCGCACCGTGGTCTGGAATGGCCCCATGGGAGTGTTTGAGGTCTCGCCATTCTCCAAAGGGACCTTCAAGGTAGCGCACGCCGTGGCCGAGAATGCGGGCGCAACCACCATCGTCGGGGGCGGCGATTCGGTTTCCGCCGTCCGGGCCGCCGGAGTCGCCGACAAGATCACGCATATCTCCACCGGTGGCGGCGCTTCACTGGAATTTCTGGAAGGCAAAAGGTTACCCGGTGTCGCTGCCTTAAGCGACAAACCCTAGTGTAACCCGCAGGCAACCAGCGAGCCCCTTGCGACAAGACATTTCACTTTGAAACCGATCTCCACTCTCGCAACCCGGCTGCAGCTCGAGAACGGCAAGACTATCGAGTTCCACGGCCCCGCTGACATCACGAAGGAAGACGCCGATGCCATCGTGAACGCCGCCAACTCTGCCCTCCTTGGCGGTGGCGGGGTAGACGGGGCCATTCATCGCGCCGGCGGCCCCGACATTCTTAAAGAGTGCAAGCAGATCGTCGGCAAAATTGGGCAGCTTCCGGCCGGACAAGCCGTGATCACTACTGCGGGACGCCTGCCCGCAAAATTTGTCATTCACACGGTAGGGCCGGTTTATCGCGGCGGCAAACGGGGCGAGGCCAAGACGCTTGCCAGTTGCTACCGGGAATCAATTCGCATTGCCGATGAGCACCTGCTGAACTCTGTGGCTTTTCCTTCGATCTCTACCGGCATTTACGGCTACCCGGTCGATGAGGCTGCAGGCATCGCGGTCGCGGCCGTGCTCCAGGCTCTTCGGACTACCACCGATCTGAAGATGGTTCGCTTTATCCTTTTCGACTCAACCACCCTGCGGGCCTATGTTGCGGCGGCGCAGAAACTGCAAGCAGCAGATCCCAATGCGTTCACGAGATAAAGGTCCCTCATGAGAAAGAAACTTATCGCCGCCAACTGGAAGATGTACAAGACTCCCGATCAGACTCGCGAATTCCTGCGTGACTTCCTGCCTATGGTTGCCGACCACAGCCGCGATGAAATCGCGGTTTGCCCCCCGTTCATCGACTTGCCCGCGGCAGTCGAGGCGGCAAAGGGCAGCAACGTCGCCATTGGCGGCCAGAATGTGTATTGGGAAAAGGAGGGCGCTTACACTGGCGAAATCTCTACCGGGATGTTGCTCGCCGTCGGCTGCACCCACGTGATCATCGGGCACTCCGAGCGCCGCCAGTATTTCGGCGAGAGCGACGACACCGTGAATCTCAAGCTCAAAGCCGCTCTGGAGGCCGGACTTACGCCCATTGTCTGCGTGGGCGAAGTACTCGAAGAACGCGAAGCCAATCTCACCGACGACGTCTTGCGCCGCCAATGCTTGCGCGCTTTCCATGCCCTCTCGGCCAAAAAAGCCGGCAAGCTCGTGGTCGCCTATGAACCGGTCTGGGCGATCGGTACCGGCAAGACCGCCACCCCGCAACTGGCGTCGCAAGCCCATCAGCTCATCCGCAGCGAGGCCGCGAAAGCTTTCGGCGACGAGTTCGCCGCCAACCTGCGCATTCTCTACGGAGGATCGGTTAAGCCTGATAATGCCAAGGCCCTGATGGGCGAAGCCGAAATTGACGGCGCGCTCGTCGGCGGCGCCAGCCTCGACCCCAAATCGTTCACCGCCATCATCAAGTACTGAGGATTAAGAACTCATCCTTTCCGCGGCGTTCCTTTCACCAGCTTCTTCAGCGCTTCCACATTCCGCAGATCGTCCCCGGGCGCATCGATCGGAGTTTCGGCGATAAACGCGGCGTGCGCCAGGCGCGGATCGTTCAACAGCCGCCGAAATACCTCAAGCCCCAACTTTCCTTTTCCTATGTGCTCGTGCCGGTCCAGCTTCGATCCCCGTTCTGCCTTGGCATCGTTGCAATGCCACACCTTTATGGTTTTCAGGCCGACAGTTTCGTCCAGATGCATCAACGTGTCGCGCATCCCCTCCGAACTGACGATGTCGTAACCCGCCGCGTGCACGTGGCAGGTGTCAATGCAGGCCGCGACCGGCACAATTCCCTGAAGCCATTCCATCAATTCGGCGACCTGTTCAAAGCTCGCGCCCAGCGAATACTCCGCCCCGGCTGAATTCTCGATCAGGATGGTCAGGCCGCCCTTCTTCAGATCCAGGTCTTTGGTCGCGGCCATGATCGCGGCGGCCACCTGCCGCAGGCCCTCCGCCCGGCTGCCGCCGCGGAACGAGCCCGGATGCAGAACGAGATACTCCGCGCACAGCGCCAGCGCGCGCTCCACTTCGCCGCGGAACGCGAATATAGATTTCTCCAGGAACGCCGGCGTGGTACTCGCAAGATTCACCAGGTAATTGACGTGGATAGCCATCGGGCGGAGGCCATAGCGGTCGCGCAGCCGGTTCATCGCGTCGCATTGCGGAGCGCTCAACTCATACGGTTGCCACTGCCGTGGACTGCTGGAGAAGATCTGCAAGGTGTTGCATCCCAGCCGATAAGCCCGCTCGGCCGCGTTTTCTACCCCGCCCGCAATCGAGGTGTGAATCCCGACCCTGCGCGACGTGAGCCGCGGCGCCCCCTTCGGCGCCGGCAATGTTTTCAGAATGTCCTGCTCCCCTGCCATCGATCGCCCCACTCAGCAGTATAAATTCGCCTGCGCGTCATGCGGCCGCGCCCGTCATGCGGCGTATACACCAGGCTTGCATTCTCTCGGCAACCTCAACTCTCGTTTGCTGCCAGCCCTCCCGAGAGATAAACTTATCTGTCCTGGAGAATCCCATGCTGGTCGTCATGCAGGCGCACGCCACCGAAGAGCAAGTGCGCAATGTCTGTAACAAGATTCACTCGTTCGGCTATCGCGCCCACCCCATCCCCGGCGCGCAACGCACCGCCATCGGCATTACCGGCAACAAGGGCGAAGTGGAACAGGGCACGCTGGAGGAAATGCCCGGGGTTCAGGAAGTCATTCGCGTCAGCAAGCCTTACAAGCTCGTCAGCCGCGACATCAAGGAAGACAACACCGTCATCTCCTTCCCGGGCTCCAGCGCCACCATAGGCGGCCGAACCCTTGCCGTCGTCGCCGGACCCTGTGCCATCGAAAGCCGTGAACAGGCTTTCGCCGTGGCCGAGCGCGTGCACCGCGCCGGCGCCCAGTTCTTCCGCGGCGGCGCTTACAAGCCCCGCACCTCGCCTTATTCATTTCAGGGACTGGGTGAAGAAGCCCTGCGAATCATGGCTGAAATTCGCCAGCAGTTCGGCCTCAAGATCATCACCGAAGCCATCGACCACGAATCCATCGAACTGGTCGAAGAGTACGCCGACGTTATCCAGATCGGCGCCCGCAACATGCAGAATTTCTCTCTGCTCAAGCAAGCCGGACGCGCGCGGAAACCCGTGCTGCTCAAGCGCGGCATGTCCGCCACCCTGGAAGAGTTCCTCATGGCGGCCGAGTACATCATGAGCGAGGGCAACTACCGCGTCGCTCTCTGCGAGCGTGGCGTGCGCACCTTCGCCGATCACACGCGCAACACCCTGGACCTCAGCCTCGTTCCCGCGGTGCAGCGCCTGAGCCACTTGCCCATCCTGGTCGATCCCAGTCACGGTACCGGCAAGCGCAACAAGGTAACGCCTCTCTCTCGTGCCGCCGTTGCCGTGGGAGCGGACGGCCTCATGGTCGAAGTGCACAACCAGCCCGACCAGGCTTTGTCCGACGGCATGCAGTCTCTCTATCCCGATCAGTTTGACGAACTGATGTCGCAGGTGCGCCAGATCGCCGCCGTGGTCGGCAGGACCGTTACCCCGATTGCCTCTGACTCGCTCCCGGTCGCAGCCATGACTCAACCGTTTTCCGTCGGAGCCCCTGCCGCAGACTGAACTTGAGAAAAGTCCTACTCAGCGTAGTGCTGCTTCCCATCCTGGCCGGACTTTTCTGGTGGTATTTCCACGAACGCACTCTGGTCGACTACAGCCCCGCCTATCGTGAATACGCCTACATCACCAATGGCAAAAGTAATACCGTCAGCGTAATCGACCTGCGTACCTTCGAGCCCGTAAAGACTATCCGCGTCGGCAACGATCCCACGGGTATCACCGCGAACGGCAAGAAGAACGAAGTCTACGTCGTCAACACCGGCTCCAATAACATCACCATCATCGACGCCGAAACCAACCAGGTCTCCGGCACCATCGGCGTGCACGGGAGGCCGTATTTCATCGATGTCTCCGCCGACGGCAAGCGCGGCTTCGTGGCCAACTCCGGATCGGCAAATGTCTCGGTCATCGACCTCGATAAGCACCTTCTGCTGGGAAATATTCGGGTTGGTTCTTCCCCCGGTCTGGCGCGCGTCTCTCCGGACGGCAAGAACGTGGTGGTCAGCAATCGCGGTGACAGTACCGTTTCTATTCTCGATCCTGAGCGCCTGCTGCCCCGCGCCACGATACCCGTATGCCAGCAGCCCGAAGACGTCGCGATCTTGCCCGATTCCAGCAAAGCCTTTGTCAGTTGCAGCGGTTCGGCGCAAGTCGCCTCGCTCGATCTGAAATCCTGCCGCCTTCTCGCGCTCCTGGACGTCGGCCGCACCCCGGTCAATCTTGTGCTCAAACCCGATGGCGGCGAACTTCTCGTCACCAACTTCGATGCCAACAGCATTTCCATTATCGAAACTGCCACCAATGAAGTGAACGGCAGCTATCTCATCGGTCAGAATCCCTCGCGCGGCGTGGTCACAGCCGACAACTCGCGCTTGTACGTCAGCAATTTCGGCTCGAATACCGTTGCCGTCTACGACATCGATCTTGGCAAGCTGATCGCCACCCTGCCCGTGGGCAGCCGTCCTGACGCGCTCGCCCTTTCGCAAAGCCAGAATTACTTGTTGGTGCTTGACTCGCAATCCGGCGACGTGACCGTCATCCAGAAGCGCAAGCCCCGAAAACTGGAGCCGACGGAGTACTCGCTGCTGACCATGATTCCCGTGGGTGTTCAGCCCAACAACATCGTGGTGAAGTCGTTGATGCTGAAGCCGCAAAAGACCAGCCACTGATTTCCGCCGTATAGGACGTGTCGATATGACGACAGTCCTCCACGCCCCTCGGCCACGCGCAGCCTGGCAGTCACATGCTCGCGCACTCTCGAATCACCTCTGGACTTTCCCCTCTCAATCCGCTAACCTGAAAAGAGGTCGAACGCCCGTGCGCATTGCGCATGGGCGCTTTTTTTTGCGCCCAAAAAGGAGGCCTTCATGCCGGACGCTCTCGCATGCTCTCTCGCCGACATCAAAGAAGCCGTGCGCAGCTTCGAATCCTGCCGCTACACGCCCCAGGAATTCACTCACACGCGCCACCTCATCGTCGCGGCCTGGTATCTCACGATCTTTTCCCCCGAAGACGCGCTCTGTCGCATGCGCACTCAGTTGCAGCGTTTCACCGCGCACCACGACGTCAAGGGTTATCACGAGACCATTACCCGCTTCTGGATGGTCCTGGCCTACCAGCATCTGCAGTCGTGCCCTTCCCGTTCGCTTGTCGAACAGGTAAACACATTGCTCGACATCTATCCCGCCAAGGACGTCCTCTTCGCGTACTACAGCCGCGACCGCGTCCTCTCCGACGAAGCCCGAGTCAACTGGCTCGCCCCGGATTTATGTGACCTCGGTCACTCATCTCTAACCGCTAACTGAGAGAAAATGTTGTTTAATTTCTCTCACCGTTGCGGCACTGACACGTCCAAGCCAATGTCGCGGGATCTCCAGGTCGAGGTGTGCAATTGTCCGGCAGGTTGCTCTCCGGCTGTGCTTCGGCGGTCTTGACGCTCCTGGCCACCGCTCTGCCTGCCATTGCCGCTCCCGGGCCCAATTTCGGTACTCTCACCATTCCCCGCGTGCACGCCGTCCCTAGCATTGAGGCGTTCCTCGACATGCAGCCCAGTACCGCATGGAAAGGCAAACTCGCCAAGGTCGAAGGCTTCACCCAGCGCGTTCCCCACGATGGCGAGCCCTCGTCCCAGCGGACCGACGTCTATCTCGGCTACGACAGCAAGAACCTTTACGCCATCTTCATCTGCTTCGATACCGATCCCCACAAGATTCGCGCCCGGCTTGCCCGTCGTGAAGACATTTTCGACGATGACTCCGTCGAGATCATGCTTGACACCTTCCACGATCATCGCCGCTCATACGCTTTTCTGGTGAATCCGCTGGGCGTCCAGGCGGACGCTCTCTGGACCGAGGGCCAGGATTTTGATTTCTCTTTCGACACGGTCTGGGACTCCGCCGGCAAGATCACCGAACGCGGTTACGTCGTCTGGATGGCCATTCCCTTCCGCAGCCTGCGCTTTGCCTCAAACGATCCGCAGACCTGGGGCATACTGCTCAACCGTGGCATACCCCGCAGCAACGAGGACACGTTCTGGCCCCCTTATTCCAGCCGCATCGCCGGTCGCCTTAATCAGGAAGGTCAAGCCGACGGTTTCGACAACATCTCCCCCGGGCGGAACCTGCAACTGATTCCACACGCGATTTTCCGTTCTTTCAAAGAACTCGATCTGCGCGACCCCTACAACCCGACTTGGACCCAACGCGACGCCTACGGCCAGGTCGGTCTCGATGCCAAGGCCGTTCTGAAGGACAAGTTCGTCTTCGACTCCACCATCAATCCTGATTTCAGCCAGGTCGAATCCGACGATCCCCAGGTCACGGTGAATCAGCGTTTCGAAGTGTTCTTTCCGGAAAAGCGCCCGTTCTTCCTGGAGAATTCCAACTACTTCAACACCCCGATCACCTTGCTGTTCACTCGCCGCATTTCCGATCCCAAGTGGGGCGTCCGCCTGACTGGAAAAGACGGGCCTTGGGCGGTTGGTCTGCTCGTGGCCGACGACCGTCATCCCGGCGAAACTGTGCCCCTCAGCGATCCCCTGGCAGGTCAGAAAGCACAATATTTCGTCGGCCGTGTGACTCGCGATATCGGAAAACAATCCACTATTGGAGTGATGTACACCGATCGTGAAATCGACAAGTACTTCAACCGCGTCGGCGGAATCGATGGCCGCTTCACTCTCAATTCGCACTGGACCGCTACCGCGCAAGGCGTGGTCAGTTCCACTTATAACCCCTACGACGCCCTATTCCAGACCACCGGCGGATACCAGGCCGGATCGGCGGCCGAGGCCATTCTGCAGCGCCAGGGCATCGCATTCAACTACCTCGCCGATTACAGCGATCGCTCCAACGACTTTCGCACTCTCACCGGGTTCGATCCGCAACCCGACATCCACAATATCTATCAGCGGTTCCAGTACACCTTTCGACCTGAAGGCCGGAAACTGATCTCGTACGGACCTTGGTTCGAGAATTACTACACCATCGATCACCAGGGAAACTACCTCAACTCCGGCTACACGCCTTCTTTCCACTTCGAGTTCCCCGGCCAGACCTTCTTCACTGTGGTGTACGCGAAGGAGATGGAACTGCTGCGGCCGCGCGACTTCTCCGTGCTCACGGAGAACCAGAAATACGTTCGTCACACCACCATGTTCACATTCGACACCAGCTATTTCCGCTCGGTGTCGCTCCACGTGGATTTCCGCTTCGGATCGCGCATCAACTACGATCCACCCGGAACCGAAATTCCCTTCCTCGCCGGACGTACCAGCACGCAGACTACGCTCACCCTGCGGCCCATGAAGTCTCTGCGCATCGACAATACCTACATCCTGTTCCGGCTCCACAACCGGGATAACTCGCCCGGCTCCATCAACAATCACATCATCCGCACCAAGTTGAATTACCAGTTCACCCGCCAGTTCTCCTTCCGTTTTATCGGAGAATACAACTCGGTCCTGACCCATCCGGCTTTTACTTATCTCACCACCAGCAAGAATTTCAACGCCGACGCGTTATTCACTTACCTCGTTCATCCCAGCACCGCGATCTATGTCGGCTACAACAGCAACCTCGAAAACGTGCTCCTGCCGCTCGGCGCCGATTCCAACGGACTCCTGTTGCGCGGTCCGCGTTACGTCAATGACGGCAAAAACCTCTTCGTCAAAGCCTCGTACCTGTTTCGCTTCTGACCCATCGCTTAGATGTGGCTCCGGCTACGCGATTTTTTTGGGAGCCCTACCGCTTCCGCTGGCTGGCCCCGTTGCCACGCCGGAGTTAGCCTTAAAACAGAACCGAAGGGAGTCGATAGGAATGAACACCAGAGAATCGAGAGACGACGATCAAAATCTTCCACCGGCAAGCCCGGACCAGGCAAGCGAGAATCGGCCGGTCTCCGACAAGAAGCCGCTTATCGATAAGGTTTTCGATACGGTGATCACCGGCGAGCCGGACGAACCCATCAAAACTCCTCGTCAAGTCGACGATGAGATCGAACGCTCGGAACAGCGCCGCCGCCAGGCCTGATTCGTGTTCACCGTCGCCTACGGCAGCCTGTCAAGGTAGCACGGTCCAGACGTGTTTTGCTTCGGCGGCTGCGGCGGCGTGCTCCACGGCACGGTGCTGAAGTCGAAGAATTCCGTCATGTCAATCTGCGCGGCATCGCGTTTGGTAAGCGGCTGTAGGTTGAACCGCTTCTCGATAAGTCTCAGGATCGCGGTATTATCCGCCTCCGTGTGCGACACATAGTGCTTCCTCGCGAACGGCGAAATCACCACCATCGGCACGCGATAACCCGTGTAGGTGAAGTCGCATGTGGGCCCCAGCACGACCGTGCAGATGTCCCCGGGCAATAGGTCATTCGGCTTAATTCCATCCGGACTAACCGCTGGCCGCGGCGCCACGTGATCATAGAACCCGCCAAATTCGTCAAAGGTAAGGATGAATGCCGAATCGTTCCATGACTTGCTGCCCATCAACGCGTTAATCAGCGTGGAGACATAATTTGCTCCAGCCTGCACGCTGCAGCAGGGCGGCACTGCGTCTGTGTCCGCCGGATGCTCGTCCAGCCCTACATTCGACGCGGGCTCCAGGAGCGCGACCTGGGGCAGGGTTCCATTCTGTGCGTCAGTAATGAACTGCGTCTGGGGAACGATATTCTGCGGAAACTGGTTCAGAATCGTCTGCCCGTAGGTGAACGGTTGCAGGTAGCTCAGTTTGAAAAGGCATTGCGGAGTCGTGCATCCCGTCGCATCCGGATGAACGTAGACCTTCCAGGTAATACCCGCGTCCTGCAGTTCTTCGAAAATGGTCTTGGCGGTCAGCAGGCTGCTGGTCGCGGTAAGCGGATACGCGTGCCCCTGCGATGTGGCTGCAATCAGGTACATGCGGTTCGGATTGGTGCGCGACATGGTCGGTGAGAACCACCGGTCGGACGTCGCAAAGTTCGACGCCATGTAGTAGTAGTAGTTCAGGTCCCCGCCATCGTAGTACCCCATCGCCCGCACTCCATTGATATCCAAAAAGGGCGGCTGAATGTTGCGCGCATCGTGCGCCGCTGTCCACACGAACCCGTCCAGCGTCGCGTTGGGCGCTACCGGATTCGTCAGGTTCCAGTCGTTGTGGCTCTCATTCCAGGATGGGCTCGGGTTCTCCACACACTGCGTGATCAGGTGGTACGAGGCTACGTCCGGGCTGCCGCTGTCGATCTTGCAATCGTTAGGCGGAAAGGGATTCGAGGTCGTCGGATCGCATCCCGGGTTGGTAGGCACCTGCCCCGCCGGAGAGTTGAATTGCGGTAATCCATCAAACTGCGTATCGGAATATCCATTGGCCGCCCAATATTCGTGCATCTTTCCAAAGTAGTGATCGAAAGACCGGTTCTCCTGCGCCAGCAGGATGATGTGGTTGATGGAGTCCAGGCCTACGGCGAAGTTTGCCGTTACGGAAACGGTACTGTTGAGATCGAAGCTGCAGGTTCCCGTGCCGCTACAAGCTCCACTCCATCCCTTAAATACGCTGCCGGGAGCGGGCGTAGCCGTGAGCGTCACTGTGCTTCCGAGGTCGAAAGTCGCGCTGCAGGTTTTGCCGCAATCGATACCCGACGGAGTGCTGCTCACTGTGCCGGCAGTGGTCTTGCTGTTGGTCACATTGACTTCGACCGGAACGTTCTTTACCAGGCCCACGCAGCCACACAGCCAGAGTATGGCCGTGCAAAGGACACTCCCCGACACCCACCGGCTCCCAAATAGCATCTCTTTTTGCCCTAAAACTCTGATTTCCTTTGCCTTGGATGGTGAATGCTCCGCGACGGTTGGTTCCTGTTCACCCGGAAGTACGCCCGGCAAAAGCTGCAAAGAATGCCGCCCAGGATCTCGCTTTCTACTCTGGACAAAGACCTTCCCGGCCAGCGTGCGGTTACGAAAGACCGTGATCGGCGATCTGCAAGATTACGTCCGTAATGGCGGACGTGTCCGCGGCCCTTTCCATGAGCCCCCCGGATGAGCCATCGTAGTAGTAGCACTTCGTGTCGTCCGCCGGCTTCTGCCGTTTTGCCGATTGAACAACGGCTTGCGGGCGGCCGATCGACAGCAGCGTTTGTTCCGATCCATGTCATGTCGGATTTCGAATGCCGCGCATGAATGATTCAACTCAAATGGCGATGACCCAGGCTCCTGATCGCAACCTGCCGCCCGTTTTTCCCTTGCGCATTGACGTCAGTGCAGGTGTGATTCATGCAGATGGCAGGACTCAGTTATGAAGTACCCGAGCGAACGCAGACATCCGCGTGTGAGCGTGGCCGTACCGGCCGAAGTAAAAAAGCCTTTGGAAGGCTATGTGCGCCGTGCCCAGACCACGAATGTCAGCGAAGGTGGGTGCTACATCGAAATGCTCTACACGCTCGAGCCCATGACGCGCCTCGAAGTCGTTCTCTGGCTCAACGGCGAAAAAGTTAAAGCGCGCGCCGAAGTGGTCACGAATCAGCCATCTTTGGGAAACGGCATTCGCTTCATCCAGATCTCCGATAAAGACAAGCAGAAACTGAAAGAATTTCTGGAAGTCGCTAAGAAAACTCGCGCTTTCCCCTTCCGCACCGCCACCAGCGGCCAGTCCTGATTAGTTCTTTCGCCCGTTCTTAACTGATTCCCGCAAGGGCGAGCAAAACATACTCCTAGGCTCGTTTCAGTTCTCTTTCCGACCACTTCCTGTACATGGGAAATCCAAACCACGCCCCATAAGCAAACACCACCAAAAGTGCGGTCATCACTACCGCCCAGGCATCGGATTCCGCGACCTTCCAAACCACGATGTAAAAATCTCCCGCTATCCCGAGCACCAGCGGCACCAGCGATGCGAGCAGCACCCGGCTGGCAAAGTCGTGAAATTCTTCCGAGTTCTCGCCATCTTCCACGACCCGGTGATAAGCCGCCGGCGTCATCAGCAGGATCACTGCCAGCGCCATGCATCCCAGGCTGACCACGTGCACCAGCTGCAAGGTCTTCGGCAGCTTCTCGAATTCCCGCAGCACCAGCGTGACGAACTGAAACCCGAGCAGCGCCTGTGCTCCCGGCAACACCATGCGCGCCTCGGTCAGCACGTGGCGGATTTTTTCGTTTAGCTCCGTCGAGTCGCTTGCGATAACGCCTCCTCAACCGCAGCCTCGCGGTGACGACTTCTCTTGCGTTTCATGCCATACCACAAAACGATGGCCAGCCCGCCAACTACCGTGCCCGCCCCGATTGCCATCGCACCCGAAGATACAAACAGCACTGCCAGGTACAACGAGAGTCCCAGGGAAGCGGCAAACGGCAGGAGAGCGGCAAACATGACGTTGCGCACCAACTGATTCAGCTCGCGGCTGTCCCTTCCTCTTTTCGCGATGCGGTGATAAGGAGCGGGCAGAATAAACAGCACGATGGCGAACAGGATGAAGCACAACGCAACCAGCAGGATCCATTGCGACGCGCGGGACATCTTGCCGTACCCGGGCTCAAAAACCGTGCGATAAAAGCATCCCACCAGGATCTGCGCGCCCAGGATCAGGGTGCGAGCCTCATCCAAAGCGTTCTGCGTTTTGTTTTTGACGTCAGTCCCAGACCCGGTCGCTGCCAATTTTGTCCCTCAACGTGTTGCGAACCCATGTTAAGGATGTCAGGCAGGCCCCAGCGGTTTTTCGAGAAAGCGAATCAGGCTCTATAAACTTTTGCCGAAATCCTCAAAAACAACGCCGCCAACTCGAGAGGAGTGTGACGGTTGTCATTTCGGGCCTAGCGGAAACCCGCATCTGCCTTTGTCCGGACAGGCTTGCGCGGTTACCTCGCCGCTGTCGCCTGCACCAGTTTTTCCACCTGCCCGGCCACCACCAGCAATAATTGCGCGTTCGGCTGCTTGGCCCCTGCAATCTCCGCCAGCTGCTGAGTTCGCCAGGACTCCGGGGATGGCCGGCCGCTTTGCAGGTAATCCATCGCCGCCAGTCCCGCCGCTCCCAGGGCGGAAAGATTTTGCGAGAGCTGCGCATCTTCCGCCAACAAAAACGATTGCGCAATCATGGGCTGCAAGGCCGCACGGTTCTCCTGCCATGCCGCGAGAAGCGAGCGCATCTCCGACCTGGTGCGGTCATCGGCTTTGCCCGCCACCAGAGCGTCCACCATGTGCCCGAAACGCCGCGCGGTGTCGCTCTCCGGACGCGCCGCATCGATCAGCCGGTTCAGCGGGGTGGACTGCACCGCCGGCGTCTTGGCCAGCTTCTCCCGGTCATAATCCTTTACGGGTTCGACCACATCCGCGAGCACCTTCAGCCGGTCAATCTCGCCGCCATCTGCAATCCTGCGCAGCATGGCACCGTAGTTCGTGTGCTGCGTCAGTCCGAGAAAATCCAGCCGCGCGCTTTCTTTCTCCATGCGCGCGTACATTGAGTCCACGTCGGTCACATTCTGCGGTGACCACAGACGCTCGGCGATGGCTGCGGTGCGCGGCCAAATGCGCGAATCGATGTTCTCCGGCGACACGTACTCCGCCCACATGCAGGCCTCGCCTCCCAGCACGCGCTGCTTCTGCTCCGGCGTGAGGTCCGCCGCCCCATCCCCCAGCGGATCAGCCGCGTAATGCTGTGCCGCCGGCCAGTTCAGATCCACGTAATAGCCCGTTGACAGCAGCCCGCGATAACCCTGCCGTGCCGCATCCGCCAGCGACTTCTGTCCCCGCCATGACTGGATGACCACACTCTTGGGCGAATCCGGATTCAGGATTTCGTCCCATCCGACCATGGTCTTCCCGTGCTTCTCCACGATCTTCTGCACCCGATTTGTGAAGTACGTTTGCAGCTGCTCGTTCGTCTTCATTCCGTGCGCCCGCATCCACTCCTGGATCTTGGGATTCGCGTCCCATTGCTTGCCGTTCACTTCATCGCCGCCGATATGGAAATAGCGGTCGGGAAAAAGCCTTGCCATCTCGCCGATAAACTTGTCGAGGAACTTGTAAACGTCATCATTCGTCGGGTCCATCGCCGGATCGAACACGCCCCACTGCCGCTCGATCTGGTAAGGCCCCGGCCCGCTCGCCAGTTCGGGGTAACCCACGAACCATGCCGTGCTGTGCCCCGGAATATCGAACTCCGGCACTACCCGAATGCCTCGCTCCTGCGCGTATGCGATCACCTCGCGCACCTGTTGCTGGGTGTAGTACCGGCCATCGGACCCCCTCTCCTGCAGCTTGGGAAATTCCTTGCTCTCTACCCGGAATCCCTGGTTGTCCGACAGGTGCCAGTGAAAAACGTTCAGCTTGACTGCCGCCAAGCCATCGAGATTGCGCTTGATCACTTCCATCGGCATGAAATGCCGCGCCACATCGATCATCAGCCCCCGCCATGGAAAACGCGGCTTGTCCTCGATCGTGACCGCTGGTACGGCGAAACCGCTCTGCATGGGCTGAACCAACTGCAAAAATGTTTGCAGCCCTCTCAGCACTCCCAATGTGTTTGGCGCCGAGAGTTCCGCACCGCCCGCGGCAATCTTCAGGCGGTACGACTCATCTTCCCCGAGTTCTGGCATGGGCTTGCTCTTTGCCTCCGCGCGGATGATCAATATTGCCGTGCCGGAACCAGGCCCGGGGCTCGCATTTTGCAGCGTCATTCCCGTTTGTCGCGACAGATCCCGCAGGAACCGGGCCACTGCCAGGTCAAGGTACGCGTCTCGCGGACTACTGAGTTTTACCGAAAACGCCTGGTCGATGGGCAACTGTCCATTTTCCAGCCGGTACTGCGCCGGCAAAGGCATGATGGCAAGCTGAGCCGCTTGCGCTTGCAACTGCGCTCGGCTGAACGACGAAAAAGCCAATGACATAAAGACAATCGCGGTGAACCGAATCCCGAAGGTATGCATTGAATCGTTTTATCTCGCAGTATTTAGGCTGATTAGAACCAACATCCAACTTGACCTTACATGAACTGGGAAGCTTAAAGGAACTCCGCCCACGGGGGCAATGATCTGCGTCACGGCTCGTTTGGGAATGTTTGGGACCCCCTCCTGCCCTTATCGGTGGTTACAATCGTGAGCCGGCACCAGCAGAGCTGGCTTATGTTTGACCATTGCCGTGGTAATGTTGGATATTGTGACGCATGGACGTTGAACGCATCATCGACGACATTGAGCAGCTGGAGGAAATGTTCGAAGCGCCGGACATCAGGCCGCTAAGCGCAAGCGACATCTCTGCTGCAAATCGCAGGCATGATGAGGCATTAGCCCATAGCCCCTGGTTTCGGCTGTGGGAGCGATATGGCGTTTGTTGCCGACCCGAGACTCCGGTACTGCACCTGCCTGAATAGGTCCTGAATCTCCGCCCGCCTCATATGTGACGATCACCGTGTCTCTCTCCCGGCATTCCAGCCATCACCTCTAAGCCGCGCTCATGCGCAACTCTTCGCGTGCAGACCAGTGTTGAGCTCAAGTTAAGCGTTTCCGCTCACCCGGAGATTCAGACCCCGATGGATCCTCCTCGCCAAGGGTGAACTGCGCTCACCACTCTGACCCATTACAATCTTCTTTCACCGGATCATCCCATGAAACTCTCCGATATCGCCTCGACTCTCCACGCGCGTCTTGAGAACGGCTCTCCCGACACCGAGATCACCGGTGTTGCCGGCATCGAAGAAGCCGGTCCCGGCCACCTCACCTTCGTCTCCAACCCGAAATACGCCGCCGCTGCTCGCACCACCGCCGCTTCGGCCGTCATCGTCGCTGAGAACTTTCCCGCGATCTCCACGGCCATGCTGCGTTCCAAAAACCCCTATCTGGCCTTCGCCCACGCGCTCGAACTCTTTTATCAGCCGCCGTCCTACCCGGCATCGGTCCACCCTACCGCCGTCGTCCATCCCACGTCGAAGATTGGGAAAAACGCGCACCTCGGACCTTATGTCGTCATCGATCAGGACGTGGTCATCGGTAACAATGCCGTGCTCCTGGCACACGCAGTGGTGTATCGCGGCGCCCGCATCGGCGACAACTTTTTCGCTCACGCTCACGCCGTGGTGCGGGAACACTGCCGGCTCGGCAACAACGTGATCCTGCAGAATGGCTCCGTCATCGGTGGCGACGGCTTCGGCTTCGCCAAGGACGATGCCGGGCGTTGGTACAAGATCGTGCAGTCCGGCCCCGCCATTCTCGACGACGATGTGGAAGTCCAGGTCAATGCTTGCGTCGACCGCGCCAGTGTAGGACAAACCCGCATCGCGCGTGGCGTCAAGATCGATAACCTGGCACAGGTCGGACATGGCTCGACCGTTGGCGAAAACACGCTGCTGTGCGCCCAGGCAGGTCTGGCAGGCTCAACCGAAGTCGGGAAGAACGTGATTCTCGCCGGACAGGTCGGCGTGGCCGGGCACTGCAAGATTGGCGATGGCGCCATCGCCACCGCGCAAAGCGGAATCCCCAACGATGTCGCACCCGGCGCGGTGGTCAGCGGCTATCCCGCCATCGACAATAAACTCTGGCTGCGCTGCTGCGCCGTGTTCAACAAACTTCCAGAGTTGGCCAAAGCAGTACGCAAATTCGGACTGAGCGCGTCGCACTGACCAGCCAGACAGTTTTCGCATAGAGCGGCTATCGCAACAAGCAGGAATGACGCCGGGGTTCTGAGCGTATCGGGCTGGTACTACGAAGATTTACGAAGCAGTGGTTTCAAAAGCAGAAAGGCGAAGGCCACGTTCGCTCCTCCGCGTCGCGCCACACGTAATTCCCGGCCGTAGCCGATCATTCCGCGTGACCTCTGTAAACGTCAGCCAGGCAGCCACGGCTTGTCGTTCCAATCTTTTGGAATGTTTCAACCGCCGCGATGCCACGACGGAACGGCGCCGCAGCATCGAACGTGGCCCCGATTGGTAGCGGCCGCTGCGGTCGATATACCCCCACTTGCCCCCACGTTCCACAGACGCAACGACCTCTGAAAACATGTGGGCTCGATCGTATTGAATCGCGATGATCCGATTACCGTTCCTGTCCACATAGCCCCACTTGCCCCGGAGTTGCACAGGGGCGACTCCATCGGAGAACGGATAGGCGTGGTAATAGGCGGGCTCGATAACCACGTTTCCCGACTTATCCATGAACCCAACCTTCCCGTTCACACGCACAGCGGCAAGACCTTCGGCAAAGTCTATGCCACTGGCGCTCTGATGCGGGGAAAGCAAAGCAAAACTCCCATCAGATCGGATGTAGCCAACGTTCTTTTCGACGAGCACCGCGGCCAGGCCTTCATGGAAATCGCACGCGCCGTCAAATTCAGGAGTGACCCTGGTCATCTGTTGGTTAATAAGAAATAAAATCTACTGTTCTCGCTCACTCGTGCCATGCCGTTATCGAACGGTCCCGCGTATCTGAATTTAAATGGAATCAGGACCCTCCCTGCACGATCCACGTAACGCCATTGACCACCCTTCTCCGCCGCAGCGAGTCCCTCGCTGAACAGGTCGGGAAAAGATCGAGTCTGACGACTGCACGTGGGAACATTGAACGAGCCACTTGTGTCTATTAACCCGCACTGTTGGCCAATGCAGGCTACTGCGCCGTCCGCCGTAAACTGTCCCGCGACATCGAACCGCGCCGATATTACGATTCCCTGTGCCGACAAATACCCGCATTTACCATGATCTTCAAACGGAACCGGACCGGACGTGTTGCAAGCAGATTGCGCGAAGAGCCTGACCCGCGATCACAATGGGCAGCAACATCACGGCAGGCTTCATGCCGGCTCTCCGTTGGCCTGGTCAGATGCAGAACTGAATTCTAGGGCGCTGCTGTGTGTGCGTAATACAGGGTTGATAATCCCATTTCACTTCGCCCCGTCAATCACCTACAAAACAGAAGAAGCAATTGCTAAGGTCTCTCGGTTGTAAGAAGCAGTCCGCTTGCCGGAACGGGCCAACTCCTACTTCACCAGCCCACTCTCAATTGCTATCCTCACCTTCTCCATCAAGCAGTCCCTGCCCCCAAATTCTTCCGGCTCGATGGGAGCATGAAAAATTACCTTTGCCCTCCCAGGCGTAATCGCGAACCGCGCCTTCGGCATTATCTCGTGCGTGCCCACCATGGTCACGGGCACCACCGGCACGCCGCTCTCCATCGCAAGATAAAAGGGGCCCTTCTTAAAGGGCAGCAGCTTGCCGTCAAATGATCGCTTGCCCTCCACGTAAATCGTCATGTTGATACCTTGTCGCACGACCTTCACCGCCTCCTGCACCGCCGCGATCCCCGCTTCCCGGTTTCCGCGATCCACCGGCACCAGCGAGCCCATGCGCATCGCCTTCCCCAGGATTGGATAGCTGAACAATTCCTTCTTCGCCATCACCGACGTGCGCCGCGGAATCAGCGGGACCAGGATCGGCGGGTCCAGGTTCGACACATGATTCGACATGAAAATGTACGTGCGCTGCGGGTCCAGCCGGTCCAGCCCTGCGGTCTCGACTTTAACGCCCGCCAGCCGCACACCGGCAAAAGCGCCCCAGGTGAACATGCGATACAGAAGATTGATCTTTCCGCTGAGGAACGTCCAGGGAAAGCCGATCAACGCTGCGACCGGAGCCGCCGCGATCCAGAAGCCCAGCATGATCAGCGTGCGGATCAATGGCGCATCTCTCCTTCGGCCTCTCCCTTCAACCATGCGGCTCGGCGGGCACTCTGTTCCGGCGTCACATGCTCCAGGTTCTTCAATTCATACTCAACTTCTTCCTGGCTGCCCGTCCGCCATTGCAGTTCGCGCTCCTGGCCATGCCTGCGAATGCGGAGCTTCAGCATGTCTCCCGGCCTTAACAGCTCGATCGCCTGTTTAGGATCACCGCTCTGGCCGTTCACCTCGAGGATCTCGTCGCCCGCCGCCAGACCCGCTCGTGCCGCATCCGTATTCGCCTTAACGGCCAGCACCGAAGGCGGCGCATCGAAATTCCGCGTCAGCGTGAACCCAGGATCCGCCTGCGTATGGTTCTCCTTCACAAGGTGGAGTCCAACCGCCCGGAGGAAATCGTCCCAGGGGATTTCTTCAGTTCCCGCAACATACTCTTCGAAAAACGGCTGCAGGTCACAGTGGCACACGCTTTCGGCGGCGCCGCGCACTCCCGCCGAATCGTCAAAGTATTTGCCCTGCTTCGCGTAATTCTGATTCATCCACTGAAAAAGTTCCCGCAGCGAGGCGCTCCCGTGACTGCCCTCCCTCACCGCCAAATCCAGCATCACGCCTAGCAGCAGCCCCTTGTTGTAGTACGAAATGCTGCGATCCGGCTCGCGATAGTAGGCATATTTCTCCAGCCATGCATCAAGGCTCGACTGCTCCGCCGATTGCGTGAGGTGTGCCGGCCGCCGCTGCAACTCTCCGATTTCGTCGGCCAGCTCGTCCAGGAATCGCTGCATCGTGATCAGGCCCGCGCGCAGTTCGATGTAATCCGCCGCTGTGCTGGTCACCCCTTCGCTGAACCACAGCGCCCGCGTGTAGTTCTCTTTCGTGTAGTCGATCGGTTCGAGCGACCGCGGACGTATGCGTTTCACATTCCACAGGTGAAAAAGCTCGTGCGCCGTAACATCGGCCAGAGCTTGAGGACGGTCCCGCAGCTCCTGCGCATTCACGTCTATCGCGGTGGAATACGCGTGCTCCATGCCTCCGCCCGCAGGCCCGCGCGGGAAATGGTAGAGAAACGTGTAAGTGTCAAAGGGCCTGTCGTCCATCCACTCCGTCGACGCCCGGGTGATGCTCTCGACAGTCGCGACAATCTTTTCCATATCGAAATCAGCGGGATTGGCGTCGACGACAACTCGGTAATGCGACCCGCCCTGGTCGTAATGACTTTCCTGAAATGTACCGATCTCGACCGGTGAATCCACCATCCGATCGTAACTCTCCGCCGTGAATTCCGTCCCTTTGCCGTGCAGGGTCGTGACCACTCGCCACCCTCGTGGCAAGTCTGAAAAATCTACGGCCATTGCGGATCCGCGCGCGTCCGCGGGATACATCAGGATCTCAGCCAGGTTAAAAAACGCGTGATGCTCATTGAGCTGTGCTCCAAACGGTCCCGGTTGGTTGGCAAACATTTCGTACTCAATCTCCACTCCCAGCTCCGTCCCGCCGACCTGCCACGCGCTCTTGTTTAATACCCGCAATGGCAGCGCCTTTCCGCCAGTCGACCGCGCCCTGATCCAGTTCATGTATTGCGAGAAGTCGCGCACCTGGTACAGCGCATTCCACACCGGCAGTTGCAACTCATGCGCGGCCGCACCCGGAGGAATTTTTACCTGCACGCGGATCAAATGCTGTTCGGGATTGGCGAGCGAAACTCTGTACTCAATGCGAGAGTCGCCTGCCCACGCGAGCGCCGACCACCCCAGCAAGGCTGCGATCAGCAGCGGCTGGTGAAATGCAAAAGGAGATTGCCGCCGCAATGGCCGCTCACTGGAGCTCTGCTTCACGTTTTCAGGGAAGTTTTTTGGCGAGCGCAGCGCGATGGGATTGTTTCCTCGAATCGAGTTTGGACTGCAACTTTTTAGATTAGCTATCAGGACGCGCCCATACCCCTGCCGTGACGCTTGGTCAGAGAATTCAGGCTTTCGCTGCTCCGTCGACTACCGTTGCACTCTTTCGGACGCCGCCCAGCCGCGCCGGCAGCTTTTCATAAATGCCGCCGAAGCCGCCATTCGACAGGATGGCCACCACATCGCCGTGCTGCATCTCCGGCGCCACCATGTGCACGATCGAGTCCACGTCGGCGATAATGCGCGCCCGCCGCCCGTGCTTTTGAATTTGCATCGCTACCGCCCCCAGATCCAGCCGCTCCGCCTCGGGTATCGCATCCGACTTGAAAATTCCCGCCACCACCACCTCGTCTGCGATGGCCAGGCTTTTTGCCAGCTCATTCTGCAGCACATTGCGGCGCATTGTATTCGACCGCGGCTCGAGAATTGCCCACAAGCGTGCTCCCGGATAACGCGAGCGCAACGCTGTCAGTGTGCCCGCGATCGCGGTTGGATGGTGCGCAAAATCGTCGATGATGGTAATCCCATTCACCTGCGCTTTGATCTCCAGTCGCCGCTTCACGCTCTTGAAGGTTTTCAGCGCCTCCCGGATCTCCTCTTTGGAAATCCCATAGCCCGCCGCCATGGCGGCCGCCGCCGTCGCATTCCACACGTTGTATTCGCCGCCCAACCCGAACTCAAGATCCGCCCAGCGCTCCCCGCCGCGCATCACCGTCCAGCGGGTACGCTCTGGCTCCAGGCGCAAATCCACGATGCGCCAATCCGCGCGCGCGCTCGATCCGTACCTCTCCACGCCGCAGAACGCCCGCTTTACGCAGCGCTCAACGCTCTCGCCGGTATCGAAGGCCACCAGTCGCCCCCGTCTCGGCACCAGGTTTACCAGGCGCTTGAATGCCGTCTCTACCGCGTCCAGGTCTTTGTAGATGTCCGCGTGATCGAACTCCACCGAGCTGAGAATGACGGAATCCGGAAAGTAGTGCAGGAACTTCGGTCCTTTGTCGAAGAAGGCGGTATCGTATTCATCGCCTTCAAGAATAAAGTGCTCGCCCTCGCCCAGCGCGAAACTGCTGCCGAAGTTTTCCGCGATCCCGCCAATCAAAAACGACGGCCTTCGGCCCGCGCTCGCAAACATCCACGACAGCATGGAGGTTGTGGTCGTCTTCCCGTGCGTGCCCGCGACCACAATGACTTCCTTGCCACGCAGAAATTCGTCATGCAGGATTTGCGGCAGCGACACGAACGGAATCCGCCGGTCGAGCACCTCTTCCAGTTCCACGTTGCCGCGCGAAATCGCATTCCCCACGACCACCACGTCCGGCCGAGGGCTCAGGTTCCGAGCGTCGAACGGTTGCGCCAAATGAATGCCCAGGGTCTCCAGAAACGTCGACATGGGCGGATACGCCGCTGCGTCCGAGCCCGTCACCTGGTACCCGCGCTCTTTCAGCATGCCGGCGAGCGATGCCATGGCGGTACCGCAAATTCCGACGAGATGTACGTGCTTCTTCTGCATTTTCGTTTTAGCGCATCAGTGAGTCGCAGGCACTCCTGCCCGTGTCCCGGCGGGTTCGGTAGCGGCTTCCAAAATCTTGAAGCTCACGCTCCCGCCACTCACTCCCAAGCTCGCCTTCGCTCCGATCGGCAAAGTCACATTCCTCCGCGACATATGACCAGATCGCAGTCCAAACGCCACCGGAATTCTCAGGTCGCCGATCACGCGCAGAATTACTTCTTCCAGCGAGTAGCCTTGATTCGCGGTCTGCACGCAGTCCAGCATCTCCCCGATCACGATTCCCCGTACGCTCTCTAATTTCCCCGACAATTTCATCTGCATGAGCATGCGGTCGACCTGGTACGGCTTAGCGGCAACGTCCTCCATGAACAGGATCGTGCCCTCGGTGCGGATCTCGTAAGGCGTCCCCAGCGATGCCGCCAGCATGGAAAGACATCCACCGTAGAGTATCCCCTGCCCCTCACCTTCAACCAAAGCTTTAACTCCGCTATTCTCGCCGGTCGCGATTTCCCACCCGGATACGCCGCTCACTGCCGCTTGCCACGAGACCAGGTCGACTCCATCCTCGAGCGCAAAATCCTTGGTCACCATGGGCCCGTGAAACGTGACTAGCCCGGTCTCATCCGCGAACCAGGTCAGCAAACTTGTATTATCGCTGTATCCCACAAAAATCTTGGGATGGGCGGCAATCTTCCGCAAATCGACTTTGCCAAGCAGGTAATTTGCCCCATATCCTCCGCGGGCGCAGATAATGGCGCGCACCTCCTCGCGCTCAAACATCTCTTCCAGCTCACCGACGCGGCGTTCCACCGGGCCCGCAAAATACAAGTCCTGCTCCAGGATGGAATCGAAGTAGAAGGGCTTGTACCCGAGCCGACGCAATGCGTCGCAGCCCTTCTCCAGCATGGGGCGCTGAATGTTGCTCGCCGGCGCAACGATTCCCACCGTGTCTCCGGGCTGGAGCACGCGTGGCTTCACCCGCGTAACTTGCCTGCTGGCTTTCATCTACCCTCAATCTTAAATAAAGCGCTTAAATGAAGAACTCGCCCCGGCAGATAATCTGCGCCGGACCTTGCAACGTCACCTGCCCCTCCCAGCGCACAGTCTGCGCGCCGCCGGGCGCATGTACCTTCACCGGCGACCCTGCCCGTTGGCTGGCGATCGCGGCCACGGCCGTCGCGCACGAGCCCGTTCCTGACGACTGCGTTTCTCCCACACCGCGCTCAAAAAACCGGGCTTCTACATTCCCTTTGTCCATCGACCGAACCAGCTCAACATTAATGCCATGCTTGAAGTCATGATGCCGCCCGATTTCCGCCGCCTCGGCCTGCCAACCCGGCGAAAACTCGTCGACAAACACAACGTAATGCGGATTCCCCATCGACACCGGGATTCCCCTCACTTCCCTGAACGCCAGCTTGATGGGAAACTCGTCTCCCACCTGCGGCTCGCCCATCGCGATCTCAAACTCAAACTTCGCGCCGTCGCGGGAAATCAGTTTGCATTTTTTCAAACCGGCTCCGGTGCGGATCACGACCTCCTGCTTCGCACTTTCCGCACAGCGGTATGCGGCTACGCACCTGGTTCCGTTTCCCGAAATCTCTGCCTCTGATCCATCGGCATTGAATAATCGCGCGCGTACGTCCGCATCCTGCGCGGGAAACAACCACTCCACTCCATCCGCGCCAACGCCCCGATGCCGATCGCAGATTTTCCGGCTGAAGGCCGGCAGGTCGGCGGGCGCGTGCGCCCCTTCAATAATCAGGAAGTCGTTGCCGCAGGCGTTGGCCTTCACGAACGGAATCGCAGGGGGATGAAAGTCGGCATTCATTCGTGCTCAACACTGCCCAAAGATGTCACCGCGGCGAAGGCTTGCGACTCTCGCAGCCGGATATTGAGGGCTTCGTGCTCCGGTGCGTCGCAGTCCACGCTGAACACCACCCGGGCGTGCCCATCCGCGGAAACCGCGCGCACGCTTTGCATTCTCAGCTTTTCGGCCTCGAGTATCCGGTTCAATTCGTCCAGCAC